>Ga0065711_1027263_pt1 | contig 51712 bp, 32 predicted proteins | sample Hoacrofraction12_FD_59098 | JGI IMG/M metagenome (GOLD analysis project Ga0065711, IMG submission 59098) | Hoatzin crop microbial communities from Cojedes, Venezuela - Epithelial fraction 12 v2 (version 2) | ecosystem: Host-associated > Birds > Digestive system > Esophagus > Crop | place... | reverse complement strand
CACTCAGAGGGTGCGGGGAAGGTCTCGTTCTGCTGCAGCCCCGCTGTGGGTGCAGTCGTTTTGGTTGCCACAGGTTTCTGGGCAGGGTTTTCGTGGGTTTCAGCGTGCTGAACCCCAGGCTGTGCAGGTGTGAGGCGTCCTCTGGTTTGCAGCGAGGCGGGGAAGGGCTGCTGCCCACCCTTCAGGAGAGAGGAAAAGGAGACAAAAGGTGGCACAGCAGCCACTTCTCTGTGCCGTAGTAAGAGACTTTTCTCCCCTCTTTCTGCACTGTCGCAGCCAGAGCCAGAACTGCCAATTGATTATTAAGTTTCAGACCTTTTTTTTTCTTTTTTTTTTTTTCTTTTGAGGAGGGAGAAGGAAAGGGAAGAATTTCAGACAGGACAGACCTGTTACCATCTCAAGAGACAGACCTGTTATCATCTCAAGAGATACTTAGCTAAATTCTGAGGATTTTGCTCAGTTTTTTTCTTGGGTAGGGATCCTTCTGGTGGGAACACGAACTGTGCTAAACAAGGACTACTGGATTCATCGCTATGGAAGTAATTTACCAACCTTTCCTGCGGGCTCAGAGACTAGCGACCTTCAAGCACTCCTCAGAGGGTGCCATCATACAGGTTCAAAACAATGTTAGTGCTTTTTTTGTCTCCCTTGGCAGTTTCCCTTTTTTTTTTTAAACTTCTTTTTCAGAACCTCTGCACAGTGTTCTTTCCCCAGCCAGTGGTCTTTCCTACAGCTGATTCCTAATGTTTTACAGGATGACTTACACATCCTGCCTTAGCAGCAGACTAATACCCGGCTTTGAATTACTATTGAATAAGCAGCAATGAAATCTCTATCAAAATAATCAGTAGTTCCAAAAACCACAAACAACAAAACAAGCGGAGTTGAACTAACTCAGCAAGACCATTTGTAGCATCAGGGATGGTGAGTCATTTTTCTTTTCCCTCCCTCAGCAGACTCCATCGCTGCCTCGCGCAGCCCCGGGGAGGGCAGGTGGAGTGGGTAGGGCATGACTTCAGAAAGTTAAAAAAAAAAAAAAAGAAGAAAGTCGACATCACTCTGGTCATGTGATGCAGAGGGACCAATGGAGGCAGGTTCTGGAAAGGGGAACAGTTAAATTTGTAATTTTGGTTGTGTGAAACACTTCTTTGGGCCTCATAAACAACCACAGAACCACAAGTTGGGTACAGAGGCAGTCACACAAGAGCGGGTCCGGGATATTGGTCAGCAGGCAGGGCGAATCGTTTTGACTGCAAACCACAGAGTTTCATAGAGTGGTAAGCATCATCAACCACAACTGATCCGCTATTTTTTTTTTCTTTTTAAGAAACAATTTCGGAGTTCTTTTCGCAAAAGAACCTTATAATCCGCTTTGTGCTGCTCCTGAGGCACCGGGATAAAACAGAGCGTGATGGCTGGGAGGAGGGTGGTAGCAATGACCATTCTTCATTTTTCACTCCCCAAGGTAGAAGAAATCATATATTCCTTCACTGTAAAGAGAGAGTGAGTTTTAAAGAGGAAACAATGGCTTCAAACAGCATATTTGAGTCACTTCCTTCTTACCAGCACTTCTTGAGAGGTAAGTGCCATTCAGACTTTCTAAATATACTTTTTACTTTCCTGTACTTAAGAAAATGCATGTTTGGAGAATATCTAGGGACATTCTTGTAGTACATGCTTTTTCCCACTTCACTTTTCTTTGAGGCAGTCTCATCGAACCTAATATCTGAGTGTGCAGGAATACCATCTCATTACTTATCAGTCCATTAAAGAGATTATAACAAGGACTCATTTAAGCTGTTCAAACAGCCATTGCATGCTTGTGAATTTTCTCTTCATAAATCAAAGTGTGCTAGAATAACTCACATGAATTACTGCAGATACAATAGCAGTAGCACAAGCCCCTTTTGACTCTTTTTGGCAGAATTACAACTTTTTTAGCCACTGCCATGAAAAATGACAGCCAACGGCATATGACACACATTACAGGCTGAAGCACGGGGAGTGAGCAGCAAACCGGTGTGTACAGCCAGCAGAGCGTGATGCTGTCTCACTTGTGCTAGACCATCAGCCTGGGTAAAGGCATGCTGGCTGGGGAGAAGTCAGAAAAAGCTTAGAAACCTGCTTAAAGTTAACTTCAACTCACGTGGCTCAGGAAAAGAAGCAGTGTGGATAAACTCAGAGTTTCTGTTGATGCCACGCAGGTCTCTGATGACTGCGAGTTATCCGCTGCAGCCACCCTTAGAGAAATGAAGCAGTTCTGTGAAGACTGGGGCGGGGGGGATGGACGGATGACTGAAGGGCTTTGCCTGGCAATTGGTCTTTTTTCACCAGTGACCAAGCACCCTCACAGGCTCCTTCTGATGTTCTCACAACCCCCCGTGGAGCTAATGGTTTAGTCATGGGTTATTCATACGAGCAAGCCAGAGAAACTTCTCCGTTTCCTCGTAACAACCTTCCTAAATAGCTCATGCTACAGCTGAACTTTTCCCCTTTCCATGCAAGCCCTTTGACTGCCCAAGCCCATTTTTGCAGCGGGGCTGCGCCCGTTCGGATGACAAGGCATACAAAGCCCGTCGCAGACCGTTTGTCGAGCTCGGCCGGGGTGCTGCCAGAGCGCAGCGCTTTGTAACTCTTTATAGTTACAGACTACAGTCTCTCGGCCTCGCTGGCGGTGCCAGTGTGAGTCATGAGTTATTCGTATTAATAAGCAGGCTGGGGAATGCGGAAGGCTCGTCGCAGCTGCTGTGTCACAGCAAGCAGCAGCTCGGCCGGCACCGGGCCACTCCTGCGGATCAGTGCTCCCTCGAGTGGGACGCGGGCGGAGGGCAACCTGCCCCAACGCCAGCCCACTCTGCCGCCTTGCCTCAGCTCTCTTCCCCTCACCCCGTGTCAAAAGATTTTCTATGTCTGTCTTCCCTGGCGCCGGCAGAGAGCTGAATAGCGGCAAGCTGCGTGGGTCGGTGGGGCTTGCAGCACCTTCTAGCCTGAGCAGAGGAGATGCTGAAAGCTGACTGCTCTGCAGCGCTCGCAGTGCTGACATTTCCTCAGCACCCTTGCCAAGCTAAGGAAGCAATACTGCTAGAACAACAAGAAGGATCTTCCTGCATTTCGTCAGCCTTTTTTTTTTTTTTCGCTCACCCGACTGTTTTCTGTTTAATCAGTAGCACAGGAAGACTTACTGAGGAAATTTTGTACTTCTGATAAAATAACAAACAGAGTGAACCTCATGGGGCAGTGCTTGCAGCGAGTGCCAGAGCACAGCCAGCCCGCGGGACGGGCTGGGGACGGCAGAGGCCGTGTTGCAGGCAGGAGCTCAGACAGCCTGAGAGCAGCTGGTTGGAGACCGAGGATCCATTTGTCCAGAAAAGGAGGGGTTTCATTAAAGCTGGTTAATCCAGCAAGTGATTTAGTTCAACACTCCAGAATGGGTTTTATTATTCTCCTTACTGCTGCTCTCATTATTGCCGCTGATGTTACTACAGCACCAGTTTATTGTGTTTCTTTGTGGACCAGGCTAGAAGTCTTGCGCTATACACCTTAAGATATTCATGCAGTTTTGGCAGTCCAGGTACAGGTCCTGGTACATACCCAGCACAAACAAGATCAAACTCCCACTGTGCAGTGCTAGAAAAGCTTGGGCAACAGCACTTCGGTTGAGTTGTAAAGCAAATGTTTCATCGTTGCGAAAGAACATCGTGTTTGAATGTGGAAGGCTGTGACGGTTTTCCAGCAGTCCCCTTTTTGTTCCTTTCTTTACTCAAATGAACTTCGCACAGTTTCAAAATCCTCAGTGCAGCAAAAGTAACAGTTGGGCCTCGGAGCAAGAAAAATAATCATCCCTAGGGTCGGTTGTTCTCATCCGTATTTCTCAATAGTGTTTACATAGACCCGTCATTCAAATGTCCAAAGCTGTGTCTTCTTTTTTTCCCGCCAAAATTTATTGCACTTTCTCTCTTAACTGAAATCGTGAGGTAAAGGGAAAAATACCAAGCTGTTTTCTGCTATGGATTTCACTTTATCAGCCCACGCAGTTCTCTGAGAAGGAAATCCATAACTCTTTTTTAGCCTGATACTATGTGAAAATTGGGAAAAAAGAGGGGAGTGGGGAAACAGAACCATTGTTCCAGCCTCTGCAAGCAGTAACAGACATAGAAAGCCTGACATATTAATTGAATGTGGTACACCACAAAGGATATGGCCCTTTTTCTATCACACCACACCAGGTCCTCGCTTCTGCCACTAGGTAAAGAAATGAGGATTATACTGAAACCTCCAGTGGCGTGCTCTGCATGCTGAACACATTCAAATGTTTACTGGCTCTGCTCTTAATGATGGCCTCATTTTCCTAATGGCCTCTTCCAGTTTACAGTCTGGGTTTGGTGTTAGGAGTACAGGGTAGGAGCATTTCTAAGTGTCTTGCTGCAGTGCAACCCACAGAAAAACATCACTCCATCTCTTTCCCAACTCTAGGACTGCATCAGCAAGGCTGACGTTTAAACTTCTATTCTAGCAAGGTTCATAGTACCTTTTGCTGCAAGGTCTAACTGTTTCAATATGCAAAGAAGCTTACTACTGATTTTGCCTTTGTTGTATTTTTTGTTAATTAATCGAGGCAATGAAGACTTGTGGTGCAACATTTTGTTGGTTTCTTATCAAATGGAAAGGAACTCCATCAGAGCACCTTTACAACGTGGAAAAATACACTGTGCATACTTTCTTCTTAGTTCTAATACACCAAGTAGTGCCCACCCATTGTGGGTTTCTTCCTTTGCAAATGCTAAATAAAACCGCAGCAAGAAGCTCTTCCTGCTCCGAAGGGCTTCCCTGCCTGGACCCATGGACACTTATGGCTAAGCATGCTGCTTCTCATGGACAGCTAGTGACTCTGACTTGCCTTGGGATGGGATTTACATTGGTAGACTCCTAAAGTCCCTGGCACTGTATGTGAGCAGAGGGGTGGGGTGATCAGAGGGTCCCTGTTATCCAAGCCTACATCTGCAGTCTCACGGTCTCAGCGTATGAGACCTCCCTAGGAGTAAACGTTTGTCTGCAGAAGGTTCTGCTTGAGGACGTGAGTAGTAAGGTTGATAATGATTGCAGCCCTCTAGAACTGATGACATTAGCAGAAGTGGTCATATACTGGAAGTAACTTGGCCAAAGACACATTTCTCTGGGAGGTGCACGGTACCCAACACTGCCACGTATTTTCATTCACTCACCCAGTAGAAGAAACCTATCTTTTCACAATAGCATAAACTATGTCATCACTCTGTAGGGGAGAAAGTTTTCCAGCACTTTTGCGGACTGTCTGAAGTGTAACAAAGAGTTAATTTGTGTCAGCATTCTAAAACACTAACTGCATCTTGTGAATAGGAAATTGAACTAAAGCTCATAAAAACTTTGGCTTACTAGAGGAAAAAACTTGCTCAATGTCTGATTTCCACAGCCTTCTCTCTGTTTGAGCCTTTTTTCATTTAAAAGCCTTGAGAAGCATTGTGAGACCTGAACACAGAAATTCGTGTGAAGCAAGCGGTGAAGTATCTGACAGAGTCACATGCAGCGTTGTGATGTGTTGTGATGACAGCCTTAGCAAGGACTTAGGGTTATGGCTGGCTTGCAGATCCCCCAGGCTGGCTTGCCCTTTATCGTGTGGTCATTAATAAGAGATTGTTCAATGGCAACTCTGCCTCGGACCGTGTTTTATCATCAGAGCCAAGCTCCAGCTCTGAGGTAGCTCTCTGGTGGGAAATAAAAATGTCTTCCCAACTGCCGGTGTATGCAATACGAATAGAAAATAAACTGCATTTTTTTCATGACTAGCAGATAATCATGGTTTAGTTTGACTGCTAAGGCATGACCCCAAGAGAACAGTCTACTTATCTTCAAATGCATCTAATTACAGTTCTTGGATTTAGAAATAGATGTGCTTGCTTTTAAAAGCCAAGCAGAAGCAATCCTAAGGACACGGCAAAGGCATTTCCCTTGTAAAACTATGAGGCTGTTCCACCAACAGGAGAAGCTCATCCGACTTTGACACCCTGCCACACGCAGAGGGGACACACTGGGTCCCAGCGGTCTCTCCTGCACCTCTGCAGCGGTTCCTGGAGGGCCGGGCAGGGGTGTTAGCCTAAGGTCCTCTTGTACTGTTGTGCAGGGGAAGGGTGAAACACAGAGTGGGCTGGGGAGCTAAGGGGGAATGCCAGCTGCAGGAAAAAGTTACAGTGGACTGGTGCTCCACGGAAACTGCTGGCTGCAGTGCCTCGGTAAGTGATAATCTGAGATTCCTCACCCCTGTGATGAGACAGGGAAACCTGCCTTCCTCCTGCACACACAGGGCAAGGATTTACACATCAGAGGCTGCTGCAAAGTGCCTGGCTGGCCCAGGTAGCTCAGTGAAGGAGGAGGGCTGCGCCACGTAGCTATAACTACTTCTGTCAGATGCTTGGGCTGCTTGTGCCAAAACGTGTGGGTGCCCACTGGGCTGCTGGCTAGGGCAGCGGTACAGGTCCAACAGGCCCAGCAGAAAGGTGAGGAAGAAGTAGCTCTGGCTCTGGGTAAGAGAATGGATTGAGACTGGCTGGAAAGGGACCACCCGCTCTTTGAATCTAGACCTTGCCTGGCATCTCTGTCTGCCCCGTTCCAGCAAAGGCCTCCCAGACACAGCATGCGGGTTTAAGTTGGGGTGTGCAGAGTTTTGGCTGGAGTGGCTGCCGTAAGCATCAGGCTGCACACAGAGATGAGGCACGCCAGCCTGCAGTGGGCAAGCTCAAGACAGGCCGTGCAACCCCTTCACTGCAGGGGCGTGGGCCTGACGGATTTTCTGTGTTCCTGCAGATTGCAGTGTGCAAGGATGCGTTTGCTCAGATTTGTATCAATTTTTATTTATTTACGTGTGTGTTCTCTTTGTTTGTTTGTTTTTTTCATGAAACTACACAGATAGTCAGTTCACCCACTCACTCCTATTCCATTCTCTGCGTGTAGTCAATGGGGCAAGGTATGGTGGATATTTTTTTAAACCGTGATTAATTGCAGCCTAGAACTTGTTGCCACAAAATACCATTGAAACCAAGAATTTAGCAGGATCTTTAAAACAGCTGGATCTGTACATACATATCAGGTTTTTTATAGGTACCAGCCAGGTAAAGAAAAAGAAGTTTTGGAAGGGTTAAGTTCTCCCTTCGTCTCTCCCTTCCCTATTACAGAGCACAAAACGATCTCTGTTAAAGCTTGGAAACAAAACTTCCCATGTAAGCTGGTCTGTCATCTGCAAAATGAATTGTGGCTTCCTCCATGACATCTGGTACTGGCCATGGAGAGAGACAGACCACTGGCTGGGTGAATCACTGGTCTGAGAGAGGGACAAGAAAATATTACACTACCTCATTACTTCTTCTGTCACCTTAGGAGAATGGATAATATTTGTATAGACTTGAGTCAGCTTCCCAAACAGCAGCTGAGTAGTAGGGATATCTCCTCTCTGAAGTGTATTAATGAGCTGTTTGGGGTGACAGTGGTGGTGACATTTGGAGCAGTATAACACCTACAAAGGTCTCCAGTACGTTGGTGACGTCCATGCATGCACTGGCTTATCGACAGTGATACTGAATGCAAGGCATGCCATTCTTGCTGCCAGTGAAAAGGTGGCCAGAAATTATACATAGAGATTCCCAATGCAATCAATTTTCAAAAGAAATGCCTTTTCTTCTGCTTAGGTTGCAGCAAAGTAAGGCCTGGGCCTACGACCGAGATACATTTTAGTCCAAAACATCAAATTTTCTATAAATATGTATTCAGACAATTGAAAAAGAAAGGCATAGAAGAACTGACTGCGAAAGCAGGGAAGTAGAGAGTGACGGTAGCTGCTACCTGGTAGACTTTCCAATTCATCCTTAATGCTGTCCGCAGGGCTCACCACTTCTGCTTGCAAGCGAAACTCTGTGAAATTGGGTAGTTTCACTTCACGAAGATCTGTGAGAACATTTTCTCTGGCTTTGATCTATCTGGGTTGGTTTTTTTGGTTTTTTTTCAGCCTGTGCTTTTTGTTTTGAGTTTCTAATTCCAGTGAACCCAAAAGCAGTCCGAGTCACGGGCTTGGGGCTTTTTCTTTTGCCTTCTGAGTATTTTGTCTTGCAATGCGTTTTCTGTTGTCTGGTTTCACGCTGAAACTGTGATTTTGAGATGTGCTCAGAAGGTGCCCTTAGGTAGGGTTTTGAGTGTATGTTGGAAGGCTTACCTCCCTTACCCTTTCCGTGAATGCGCTGCGAGGAAACTTGAAACCTGTCAAGTTTTACGTGATTTGCTATAAACATTACACTCAGCTGTAGCAGGGCAAGCCCCACGATCCTCATCGAATCAGCAGCCTCAGAAAACACAGACCCAGCCCTTCAGGTGCCTTTTTGTGGTCTTTGAAAGAGAAAGATGACCATTTGCAAAATACCTCACATGTTTGGGGTGAAGCGGCACAGCACGAGGCCAATCACCTGTTTCCTTTGTGACAAATGTCTTGCACCTTCTCTGCCCTGGCACCGCCTGCATCTCTCATGAGTTCATTTTCTAGCTGGCTTTATGACGTACACCTGCATCGTGCTGGCCAGACGTGTGCCTCGGGGGTATTGGGGCATCTGCAGAAGCATTGAACAAGCACCGAAGGATGCTGAGCTCCGTGAGCATTGCTAAAGCGCCTTGCCGTTGCCTGCTTTGGCGAAGGCAAGCGCTGCGAGCGTGTGGAGAGGGGGCTGAGAGCAGGGCGTCACAGCCTGTGCAGTGGGCAGAGCAGCCTCCTTGTCCGTCAGCGCCCAGGTCTGTACATATACTTACTGCAGTATCAAAGGGTAGTGGAAGGCAAGCCGGCACAGCAAAATGAAGGCTTTCATCTGTCTAGCAAGGATAACACAGATGCCATCGCATGGGTGTAAGTCACCACCAGCCAGCCCCTGGAAGACGTCAGTATGCACCGTGGTGGGGAGCGGGGGCGGGAGGCGTACCTCTGGGTTTTCACTACTGGTATTAGTCGGGCTGAGCAGTTTTAAGCTAGCGCTGCTTTACTCCCACGTGCCTGCAGGCACGCTTCCCCTTTTCTCTGTAGACACAGCCAGGAGCAGAAAGCACACCCCAGATCCAGTTCTTAGGATAACATCCTGGTTCCACCTAGGCAGGGGCAAAATGGCCATCAGCTGCTGGGTCTGTCCATTAAAAACAAAGAAACCTGTGAGAAAAACTTGAAGTTGTGAACTCTGAATGCCAGTGTTGACATGGGGGCCAAAAGAAACATAGCGTTAAGGTGCAAGTGTAATTCATATAATGCCAGATAACAGGACTATGGTTTGAGAATTAAAGTTTTTGTCTCTTTTACCTAGGAAATACTGGCGTGAAATAATTATTTATGGCATATTATGCATGGTTGTAGAAGGAGCTTTGAGTTGGCTGGGATTTTTTCTCTGGTTGGTAGTTGTTGACTGTACTTAGTTTATACATCGAGGGTGTACACCTCACCCCGTGGACAGGTGATGGGATTTTTTCTCTGGTTGGTAGTTGTTGACTGTACTTAGTTTATACATCGAGGGTGTACACCTCACCCCGTGGACAGGTGAAGTGCATTTCCTCACTAAGCAGCGAGGAAAGACTCTGAAAGAGGCACTCTTTAGCACGTGACATCTCCTGGTCTTATTTAGAAGGACAGAGAGGAACAGGACTTCTGTGAGTACAATCGCAGCTTTGGAAAGCAACCCTGAAAGCACCTTCCAAGTAAGAGGCAATGAGGAGGAGGCCTCACCTGTGCGGTCAGTCTCCACACGGCAGCGCTGCCATGGCTGCTGACCATCTGTCCGTGTTGCACATCATCCAGACCAGGCTACTGATATGAGACTGCATGCTACGCCCAGTTCATAGGAAGTACAATTTATTTTACAATACAGTTACTAGATAATATCAGACTTCTGTAAAATGCTTCTGTTTTTCAGGACCCATATGTAAATGAGCTTTAGGTTTTGCATAGGTCGGGTGTAACAGAATTTGTATCTGGGAGATATATTCCAGTTAAGATTTTGTTAACCCCATTTGCACAGGGGTCGGTGAATCTGTTACTGCAGTATAGGACAGTTTCATTGCTCCTATGTATATTGTCCAAACGCTTTGCAAAGTAATTCAGTACCACTTTGTCCATTGCATCACTCTGGACTCCGGGGCAGGGAGTTGCAGAGGTTATTTCATGCCAGATCACTGAGCATGCTTCTACACCAACCACATTCCTGTTTCGTTGCCACCATTCCATCTGAACCCAAGTTTGGGGGGTAGATAGCGTGTGGGAAGTGTTCTCCTCACAACTCCCGCTAGGGAAACAGGGTGAGCCTGGCAGCTCATCAGGTGGGTTGCCCTCTCGCTAGAGAAAGCACAGCATGGAGAGCCGCCAGGTGGTTTGGCCCCCTAGGGCTTCCTAAGGACCTCCACCAACGCAACCTGGAGACATGGCCACCTCTGAAAGGGAAAAAGACACCTTAGTCTCTGCACCGATTCTCTCTTTAGCTTCTGCACGAAGCCTGTAAAAAGTGATAATATACGGTGCTGAACACCCACATTTTTTTCACACTAAGCATAAAATAACTTGCAAATTGAAACCAAAATTCAGGTCTTATATACGAACGGGAACTTATTCTGGTTGTACCTTGCTGCACTGGAGAATATGATTTGCTTTTCTAAACGAAACAGGGTGTTTCAAGTACAGTGTCTTGGACTACTGTGGAAACTAAAGAATGTGAATGGCTTGCCCAGGTAAAAAGAAAAAGTGATAAGATAAACTTCTTGAGTTCAAAAGTGGTGAACCACTTAAATTTTAGTGCAACAATCAGAACTTTTATTGGTGGGGGGGAAGGGGAATTCTCCTAGTAGGTATTGCGATGCAGATAGTCATTTTTTTACAGTCTCATACACAGTCCAAACAACTTTGAGTACTACTTTTGAGGAGTGTATTATTTTGTACTGATGGTTTTGGGTGCATCTATTTTACACGATGCAGCAGAAAAGCTACATTAGGCCCAAACAGCTGCTTTCCTTTACTGCATCTTTACCAGTATGAACGGTTTTGTATTTTTTTATAAGTCCATTCCCATTTGGGAGAGTGCTCTGCTGTAGCTAGACATGTATCAACACGAAGAGGGATTTGCAGCTCCCCTGTGGGGTGAAGTTATGTCATTAGTCAGCTGTCTGTATGAGGAAAGATGATTTAGGTTCACATTTTGCTGGGCAATTAAAGCAGCCCAGTATTTTGTCTGCATGACACCTGATCCAAGAGCCAACAAAACGAGTGGAAAGACCTGGCTGACATCCTTGCACATTGAATGAGACCTGTGATGGCTGTTCTCCTCCCTATAAAGGTGTTAATAACCTGAAGTCACGTCTCTAGAGGCCCAGGTCAGTGGTCCCTTTCTGCCAAGCTGTCCTTACACCCTCGCACAAGTGGCATAAGAAGGGGTGAGGCTGGCTCCCCTTCCATGCTGTAACCTGCCTTTTCTTTGGAATGGCATCCCGGTGCTTCCTGCACTTTTGTTGTGCTTGCAAGTGCTGCTGAATAAAAAATGGCCCTGTGCAAGTTAGAGATTGCATTTCCAGCCGCCCTCTGATGGGCTGGCTCGTTGAGGTAGCCCCATCCCACTTCTTCCATCCCTCTGACAGCTCTGTGCTTTGGGCACGTCCCCAGCACGTGGGAGACAGGCCCAAAGCAGACCCACAGTCCCACGTCCTCCAGGCTTTGGTGTGTTGATGCTTTGACTGAACTGCACCAGTTGAAGATCAAAAGCGCTGTTTAAACAAAAGTGGTTGGAGGCTTTTCAGGCTGTCTCCTCTCCCCTTTCAGCCTGTAGAAAAGCCCACTCGAGCCAGGGGGATTAGGAAATACAACAGAACCCCGTTGTGTCCAAGGGGATTAGACGGTGTCATACAAGCTCAGGGCAGTGGCTGGACAAAGAGAGTGCCCGTGGTCTGCCTGCTGCCTCCATGAAATCCTGCAAAGGGTGCCGGGTAGCCAGGGATGTCCCTGCTCCCTGCCTGGGTCTGGGCGTCCTGCCCTACAGCTGCAAGATGGCTTCCCCGTCGGGCATCTCCGCTCATGCTCCGCTCTCTTCAGCAGTAAAAGCAATATCTCATGTTTTGCTCCACAGTATCTACAGATAAATAGGAGCCCCTTCACAGCAGCAGCGGGGTTTGGCTTCACGACCTGGGGCCAGATAAAGTAAGTAGAGGGAGCAGAAAGGGTCTTTCTCAGTAAAAAGTTTTTTAATATGGTTTCTGTCTTCAGCTTACAAATTATTCTCACCCTGTCAGACATGCTCTCGTTTATTTTTTACTAAGTTCGTCAGTAAATACTGCTCAGGCTCCAGCTTTTTCATGAACAAATCCTGGTGCACCCCGCAGTCCCCACAGGAGAGACTTCCCTGCATGAGTCGCGCAGCTGCCGACCGAGCAGCACGCACAGCTAACCAAGGCAACACAAGGTGCCAGCGTGGTAGGTTTTCTCCCATGTACATGGCTTAAGCCAGTAACTGAGCAATCCTGCTGAAAACCGTAGCCTCCTCTGAAGGTTCAGGCTAATACAACTTGTTCACACAGCCGTCTTGGTAAAAAAACATCCAAAACATGATTTAACAAAAATTTATTGTCAGATTCAAACTTGTTTACGGGGAAAATCATTTCACTGTTCCCGAAATTCCTTTCTGTGTGAAGTCCCTCACTAGTTAACATCTCAACCCCTTTTCTTGCAAGGTCTTGTTGGAATTTAGGTTTTTTTCTGCAGGAAATACAAGCAACATTAGGGCATCCCTTACTTGAAACTGCAATTCAGAGAGATTGAAATCAGAATTAGAAAAATAACCTATATAAAAACATTAGCTGTCCTATTTTAGGAGATAATTAGCCGTAGCAAAGTTTCCCTTGCTTATTTTTGCTTGGTGAGAAAACAAACTACCTTGTCATTGAGGTTTTTATAAAATGCTGCTGTTTGCAACATTTGCCACGAACAAATTAACCCAAACATTTCTAGCATATGACTTACATTGCTAATTTTGCTGCTAGTTTTCATTTCTGCATCTGGAGACCAAAATGCCTTCAGTTATCGTATAGCGAAGAGAAAAAAAAAATGTGGATCACGTATTTGACTACTCAGGAATATGAGTGAAATAAATCCACACCAAGCATTTCTTTCCAGAACCCAGCACAGGAGGGAGGGTGAGAAAGTCAGGAAGAGAGCAAGAAGTATTTTGTTGTGTGGCAGAAGCAACTTGCCTGATTTAGCCCTTGTATTAGGAAAGGTACTTTTCCTCAGCAAACCTCTGGAACACAGTACTGTTTCCACTGGATACATCTTTTCTCGCTCGATTACAGCGTAATCCCAACCGATTGTAGCTGACATAATTTTGGGGAATTGGTGGGTGACAGAGATACAAGCCCCAGCTGCTGACATTTGAGACACAGGTGCTCGGAGCTGCCTTTGCCAGCCAGCCAGCCAGGGCCAGAGTAATGCAATATAGGCAACTCCCACAGCTTATGCTCAGAGAATAATGCACTGGCATTTGTTCATTTTTTTTTAAAAGCTCAGTGTTTGAACTAAGTCCCCCCGGTGTTCATAACATCATCCTACCGGCTTATTAAATTATCGACCTTTTCTTCACTGGTATCTTCCTGCTTTGGTTAGAATTAGATGGATACAGGTGTCCAAAATGAACCATGCTTCTGTGCCTAGCACCTGGCACCGGTCCCCTTTGATCGTGATGTCTGCAGCCTCATCCCTTTCCAGTTGATACAGAAAAACGGAAAGGGATGGAAGGACTGGCTTCTTGTGGTGCTGGTATGCAATCCTACTCTATAAATTCTAAGCTTGCAGATAGTCCTGAGGCAACACGTTGTATATTTGGTCCTTTCTATGTTAGTGGCGAGTACACCTACCAGTTTTCTGATTTTTTTTCGGAAATCTCAAGTTTAGTACACTGTGCATAGGGTGCCATGGGATCAACAGGTGTGTGTTTCTGTGGGTTCTTGCCTTCCTTTTTCCAGCCTCTCCTAGAATGCCTCTGCACGAGACTTAGCCTGTTAGTTTGACCTCGGTAATGCAATGAAATCAATGCAAAGCTCTAAGGTGGGTTGTGCTGGGAGGGAGAACAGAGATAGGAAAAAGAGAAGTATTTCTAGACTAGTTTCTTAGCCTCTTACATTTTCATGTTTAGCATACATTAATAGACGTGAAATTTGGTAGGCAGCTTGTGTCAGAGTTCTGGCGCAAGTTATGGTGTGGTAGATAAAAAGTGATGAGGATATTAAGCTAAAGGGCTGGTTCACATACAAGAGATTATACCTGCAGGGTATATTTTTTTTTAATCCTACTCTAGCATTACCTTTCAGCGTGCCTTACAATAAATAAATAATACTAGTCATGATGGCTTGCGCTCTGCAGGGTCTATCAGCACAGCATGGGGTATGGCCTTCACCAAACCAGCAGCCCTTTGCAGCATTAGCAGTTGCTTTCTTTGTGAAACTTAGTGTTGGACCTCTGTGTTACTATGCCTGAGGCCCATGCAACTCCAGGATGAGACTTTTGTAGTGTTGTTATTTAGGAGATAGTTGGAGATGAAGCATACCAAGACCTGTCTCGAGCCACAGCGGCTGCTAACGATGTGATCAGTGACATCATAAATGTTCTTGTCATGGTGTTAAGGAGTTGTTGGGGAAGCACTTACGATAGGGATGGATTGAGAGCTGCCTCAAACGTTATGGGTAATTATGCTGTGTATATTAACTCTATTAAATCCAAATGCTCTCATCATGTTGTTAATGTGGGCCTTCCCCACAACCAGTGTAATGTGGTAAAAAGCTCTCATGCTACTGGGGCTGTGGGAAACTTCTCATGAGAATTTGTCGTATTCTTTTCTTGGTAAGCCTTGCTTCACTGGGAAATTTCAAAAAGCTAATTTGAGTTGTTTGATTGAAAGTGTGAAAAACCACTGAAAATCTTCTCCATGGAAATGTTTGGCTTATGGTAAAAATTCAGACAGAAGCAGCCTGCTTTCTCAATTTATGGCAAGTCTAGTTTGATGCATTTAAAAAACCAAGACATGTTGTCCTAGGCAGAACTAGTGAAGGCTGATTTCCTGCTGATTTCCTACAGACATAGCTCTTGTGCCTGCATGCTCTGACATCCGATAAGGCTTTAATCTGATCAAAGGGTTTTCTCGAGGAATCTCTAAAATCTCTCAGGCGCCCTTCAGCTGGGAGCACTGACAGAGCCTCTCCGCTACTGCCGTGTTTTGTGAAAGCTGTAGGAACTTCAGTCCACTTCTGCTCTATCAAATGTAGTTAAAGTTGGCCCACAAACCAGAAAAGCTAGGGAAAGTGCAGAGAGACTGCCTCCACAGAAATGCAGGATGATAAAGGAGCTTTGCACCTCAGTTCAGTGTGCACTGGGCTAAAGTGATACACAAAGACAGTCAAATGCATTCAGAAGCTGCTCAAACTACTCTGGAAATCGCATATTCATAGATGAAGAACCAGGGAATAGTGGTCATATCGGAAGTCTGAGGGACAGAGGAGTGAAAACAGAACCTCAGTTTTTTATTACTTACAGTTCTGAGCCTCAGTATCTCCAGAATGATCTCTTGTTTACTTCAAATTTCAAATCTGATCAAGCAGATGTTTTCATCAGAAAGTCACTTTAGCATTTCACTCATTATTTAAGGGCCTGGATATCGTACATCTCCAGCTGCAACTGGGCAATCCAGTTCAAATAGCAAACCATAAAGATAATCCAGGAAAAAATGTTTTCCAATTACTTTTGAGCAGCAGGTGAACTTGAAAATATTACAAGTTGTTTGTGGACAATAAGGGAACAGGAAAAGAAATAAGACTAGCTGACAAACAATTTGGATACAAGACTCCTTCAGCTCATTAGAATTTCAGATCCAGAAGGAGTGGTGCACTAGGGTTTTCTCCAGCCTGGCTTAGATCCTTCTTGGCAGTAGATGATGCTTTTCACCTCCCTGTGCCAGCAGAGCAGGAGGGACAGCCAGGGGAAGGGAGAGTAGGACTAGGGTACAGTTCAGTCCTACCAACCCAGCTGGAAACATCACTGCTTGGAGATTCCCTAAAAGCCTCCTGGTGTCCTGCAAAGCTGTAGGCTGGTGTAGTGGGACAGGGAGATGTGAGAAGAAACTATGCATCCATTTAGAAGCGTTTCTTCTTTTTTTTCAAAAAATATTTCAAAAGGAAAGCTTCATTTTTCTGATAATTTCATTCCAGAGCTATATTTTTTGCTGCATTCTCTAGTGTTGATCTGCAGCAGCACTGGTCAGTGCCAGAAAAGCTTGCAGGGTAGATAGCCCTGCTGCAGCTCTGCTGCAAATCCTGTGCTGCCGTTGGCACGGGCTCCACCTTTGCTGACAGAGGCTAACCTTTGGACAGGCAATTATCAGCCCAGGGGCAGAGCGTGTTTTGCTTTTCCCGTATCTAACTTCTGAGTAGAAACCCAGGCTGGTACCTCTCTTGTTTGCGGAGGCAGCAGGCTTCTCTGTAGGATAGCCCAAGTGACCTTGAGAAACAGAATGCACTTCTTGATGAGCCCGAGCAGCAAAGCTCAGTGCAGGGTTTCTCCCAACACTGGGGTGAAAACAGGCAGTAGGAGCTTCCCAGCAATGGTGTCAGCAGCCCCGGCTCTGCCACAGGCTCTGGTGCTGCTGGCTGCAAAGGTAGATGCTCCTTTGCCTCCTGTGGTAGCACATCCGTTCAACCAGTCCTGCCTCGTGCCTTTGCTCCAGCCTGTGCAGGGGGACTGCGTGGCTAAGAAACCGTGCTGTCCACATCCCTGCGGCCGTCGTGCCGCGGGACATCAGTGGCTGCTGCCTGGACCAGAGAGGAGGTGAGCAGCTTGAGTCTGCCCTTGGTGCCTAAACGTAGCACAAGCACTTCCTTAATATCTGTTTTTAGGTGAAATAATTCAAAGCAAACAAGATGGAAGCTCAGCCTTTCCTCTCCAAGCCCATACCGCGCGCTTCTTGTTTTGCCCATCAGCGGGGGGCTGCAGGAAGGAGATAGGTCTGTCCCCTTCACGGCACCCTGCCCGGGGTGCATCTGAGGCCACCATCCCAAGGGACAGAGCTGGGCGGGCCCGGGGTGGCGAGGGGGACCCTCGCCCCGAAGTTACGGGGAAGCTGTCAGCCTAAGCGGAGGCATCCTGTTTGTTGAAAAACAAGTGACAGTTGGAGAAGGGTTGCGAGAGCGAGCAAAACCGCAGCCCCTGCGCGGGGCTGATAACAGCCCTGCGTCGCTTTTGCAGCAGTTCCGTCCCCGCCGAGCGCCAGCTGGGGGGACGGCGAGAGCCTCGCCGGCGCTTTCCTGTTTCGCGCTCTTTCCCGCCGCCGTTTCTTGCTGTTGAGTTCTGCCGCATTTTTTCAGTTACTCGCCGGTTTCTCAAAAGTGCCCTCCCCTGCTATAAACGGGGTGCCTGGGGCGGCCGGCTGCCTGCTCCCTCCGAGGGGGGACCGCAGGCGCCCGCAGCCCTGACTGGGGGGGATAGGGACCGGCGTTCGAGGAGGTGGCTGCACAGAAGTGCTCTTAGAAGTGTGTACCTGTCACAGCTTGGGGTTTCGTAAGCTTGCACCCACGCCTGCCTCCCTGCCAGCACCCCTCAGCCTGAGATCTCAGAGCCCTTCATGAGGCTCTGTTTAACCAGAGAGCTTTTGGAGAAGACCAGAACTGATAACACAAAGGGGAAAGCATTTTCGGGCTCAGAGGCCTGCAGTTAGGCAAATAGGTCTGCATTTAAATCTCAGTGCAGTGCAGACTTTGCCCCTTGTTCTGCAACTGCGCCTGGCTTTATTGCCGTGACCATCGCTGGCTCCCTTGGGTCTGATGGGAACCCTTCTGCGGTGGTGAAGGGTGTGCATGTGTGCGTGTGTGGTTTCTGTTTGTGGCATGAGGAGCCTTGACTTGTGTACAACTATGTAAATGGTGCTACTCCCCTCTTCGAAGCTAAGCATGTGTGTACGGCTTAGAAAGCTCAAGCTCACAGATGCACGGGCTACAAAAGTGTTGGACGCATGTATCTCCCTCTGCGGTAAGCCAGGGCAATCCCCAGGCTTCCCATGACTTAGGTGTACTTGGTTTTGAACATCTCACCTTAAGGTTCATCCATGTGTTAGCATAAATGCCTTTCCATTTTTCTCTCTGATTGGAATTCTGGGGCTAGTAGAAAGGGGTTTTCTCAGCCAAGTAGGTTATTTTTCTTGTGCATTGCATGAAAATCATCAATATTATCAGAACGCTCTTTCTCCAGAAAGATATCTCAGGACATGCTTGTTTAAAACAGCTTGACCAGCATTCTTATCAGCATCAGTTACATAATCCTGATAATTTTTTTTTCATTTGCTAAAAGATGGCCTTCTAATAAGGCATCTGATTTTCAGGAAAAAATACGTTGGAAAGTTGCTTCAATAAATTGTCCATTTGCTTTGTTCTCGTAAAAAAACCAGAAAAAATAATAGCAATAGCTCTGTGGACAGCATTTTAGGTTCAAATGCTGCAAAAACCACTGACATTTGAGTTTCACGGATTTCCCTGCCACTTTGCCCTCTTTGCTATTACTAACGTGCTCCACTGCTGTGCTAGGAGCTGTACAAACGTACGGGAAAGCACCCTGAAGAGTTTACAACCAAGAAACCAAACTGAAGATAGGTGAAGGGTATGGCCTTACTGGACCAGTACTCTTGAAAGTTGGTTTGTGAGAAGCATGAAATGAAACAAAAAGATAAAAATGGTTTTGGCAAGAGTTAACGTCAGTCGCGCAAGTGTGGGGGAAGTTAGAGAGCCCTCTGTAAGGCAAGGCTGTCTGAAGTCAGTCACCACGGTCTCCACAAATTACTCTCCACCCATGCTTTTACTTCTCTCCTAGCTGCAACAGAAGTGTTCAGATATTGCCGTTCTTTTTTTCTTTATGTCCCTGTTGCAGCCTGTCTCCTTCCAGCCCGAATCCTGGCAGCCCTCAGGCTGTACCGGGGCTCTGTGCTGTGTGGGCTCCCTCCCCAGGCACCTGCATGCTCCTCTCCGCTCTGCTGCTTCCCAGGGTGAGACCTTTCCTGGCCCCGGCTCCTTGCACGACCCCTGCTCTCAGTGGGGTCATCACAAGATGTTCCCCTCCATGGCTGCCTCCTGCCCCATCCTGCTCCGTTATCCCAACGTAGAGGGGCTGCAGCCAGCGCTGCCCTGTGGTCGCTTCCCCTCTCCCTCCATGCAGTAACAAGTTTCTGGGACTGTGTATCCCTCAGCTTCCTCCCTGCCTGGACCACGGGAATGCTTGCGATTTTTCTTTGCCTTGTAAGTGTGAAAGCTGCAAGAAAGCATTCTGCAGAGCTCAGACATTAGAAGGGCATTGATATTCATGTGCTAGCAAGAGTTTAGACTGGGATCTTCAAAGGAATCTGACAAGCAACCACCAATAGGCTTCAGAGTAACTTGCACATCCCACTCCCTCGGTCACTCTGTCTCGGGGCTTGCTGTGGTGTCTCAGCGTAGCAAATTGTGATGAGAAAGTGGCGTTGGGATTCGTGCGACACTGCTGCTGGATCAAACTTACTGACTTCAGCTTGTTTGTTTAGTGCTTTAGGCTGTTATTTAAGTAACAGAAAATGAAGAGAGTGTACTTTCCTGAATCGTTTATTGGTAAGTAAGGGAAACAAACGTGACCTTCTGTGTTTAGTAACCCATCTGCACTGGCTTCTCTTTTAAAAAGATTGGTTTAGGGTATGAAATGTTCTCTCCTTTTTCAGAGTTTCCTTCCCTTGCCACACAGCATACCTGAAGAACAGGGCAAATAGTCACTTCATAGAGATGCTGTTGCTTTATAAGTTGTGGTAGCTTTTTATTTCGCTGGCATAAAATGATAGCCTTTTGATGCATGGCTTGCTTTTGCTGAAGCCTTTTTGTGCCCCCTCAAAGGTAAAGAGTGGAGAAACTTCCAGGTTATCCAGACAAAGCGTTTACAAGGCAGAGTTTAAGGGTTGCAGGGTACTCGCTCTGATGGGTTTTGAATGCTGTAGTAATAAGGATTCTTTCCATCCCTTCCCTTAGGTCATTCACTGGCAAAATTGATGGTTAGGGATTTTTCCTTAGCATTCAGCAAGTTTCTCTTCATCTAAGTCACCTAGTTACTGCAGGCTATTACGGTTTCTGAATATGTGTTTGCAGTATACAATATAGAGGTATTTATACACGTGTGTGTATGCATAGGTATGTCTATACGCTATGTGTATGCACATTGTATTTTATTTACTTTACACCCTAAATAATACCTCTTCTGTGTTTCAAACCCTCTAAGTGTTTGCAGGATGTGCTGACAGCGCCACGTACTCATTACTCGTCCGAGGACAAGCTCTCCAAGCCGTCCTCATAAACCAGTTCCTCGAGCCTGCTAGCTGATCTCCTCAAATCCCCTGCTCGCTCTGCACCGAGGGCCCGCGGTGAGGACAGCATCCCCGCAGCCCATCCCCTGGTCCCACCAGGACAGCACCTGTGGCTGCAGCCCTGCTCACACCTCTCGTACGATCTGTCGCGATGTGTGTGACAGAGCTGCTCCATGCCTCGTGCGGAGGGAGCGTGTGGAGGCACAGGGGAGCGGAGGTTTTGCAGTGCATGGCTGCCGGGGGCAGAAAGTGGGTCCTTCTGTAGCCCCATGACGACGGGTACATGGACTAGGATCCTCGTGTCAGGTCCTTTTGGACCTTGAAGACTGGCCCAAATCAGCCTGTCACAAAGCCTGTCAGTGGTCCTCTGTATAAAGTCCCAAAAGGGATCTGCTCTGAGGAAGGTGGTGGTCTCCCCAGCACTGACTCACAGCATCCTCTGAGGTGCAGTGACCCTGCTGTTTCAGGCAATTACTCCTGTGTGTGTATCTGCTAGGTGGACAGGGATGGAGCGAGATGTCCAGAGCACCTGCTCAGCGCTGGGAGGGAGCATGCATGAGGGCGAGGAGGTGGCAGGGGTGGGAGGTGGGAAGGAAAGGTCAGAGGCAAGATGAGATGGGGCACAGAGTGCTTACAGGGGGCTGCCCTCTGGGAAGAACCATCATCATCCAGCTCAAATAAAGCCCAAAATACTCTTCCCTTCATGCCCTCCTTTCAATTCGCAGCTCTCCCAAAATCAGAGCAGGTAATAATTACTTTATACTGAACTGAGACGAGTCCTCCTCACTGAGCTGGGTTCTGCCTAAGAGCAGATAAAAGAAAGCATCGCTGCCTCAGTTTCTCAGCTTCAGAAAAAAAAAAAAGCCAGAGGCAGCAAAGGGGCGTGCAGGCAGCCGAGGCAGGCTGGCAGGTTAGCCGGTGCTCTAACACGGCAGCAGCTCGCACTGAGATTTTGTAGGTACCACAGCAAAGGAGGACTTCGAGGGCAATGGTGGGACAGCACCACAGGTGTGCAACAAAGTGGGGGCAGCACAGGGGAAAGGCAGAGGCATTTGTTTGAAGATATCTCCTGGGTGTTTGGGTAACAACACAGGCTGAAGAGTGGCACATTCGGCTCTTTGATCCTCAACGTCAGGCGATGAGCAGGGTGGAGCAGGCGGCGAGCCTGGCTGTGTTCTGTCAGTGGAGTACCGCAGGTACGCGCTGTGCTGCTGGCTGCCATGTCGGCGTGGGCATCAGAGGACGGGCGCTGCAGGGCTGGCAGGTGGTGCGAGACCCTCTCTCCCCGTTCCACCACCAGTGCTGGGGTACTCCCAGGCCGTGCCTTGGGCGGTGAGCCTGTCAGGGTGAATCGCAGCCCTCCCTGGCAGGTGTGAATCCTGACTGGCTTCTCCCCAGGTGACGCAGTGCAGAACGGTCCTTCCTGGGTGCTGTGGGTCGACGTCTCTGCACAGGTCTCCAAAGAAGACGGTGGGTATCTTTATCTGTTAACAACATCAGTCTGCTTTGCTTTTATTTACCCTTTTTCTTCTATCAATGGAAGAAGCTGCTCCTTAGAAGACAACTGTAGTCAGCGGCTTTGACTTTATGGTGTCGTGATTAGCTTTGATTTCATCTTGTAGTTACCAGAAGTGTGAATGCAATGCCACTTGCCCTGATGAGTTTCGTAGAAAGTGAAGCTGCAAAAAGTATTAGGTTTTCTCTTGTGGGAAGGCGAAAGCCACGTACACCACTAATTCCACCACAGCCATTCCTTGGTTGCTGACGATAGGCAGGCTGGAGGTAAATGGGGTACTCTGCTGGGCCGCAGATAGGGCTAGCTGACCTCATTTTTTCCAACAGCATTTCACATTTATTTTGCCTTATTCCCAACACATCTTTTTCACATATGACAGAACAGCAGAGCAGTGCAGTGGTGCCAGCCCTCGCCTCCCAAGATTAGCAGCCGTGCTGAGGGAGAGGAACGTGGTGCAGGAAGCTGGACTAAAGAGCTGATGGTGGGCGGGGAAAAGCTTATGTCTCCACTTGTGGGTGGGCCTTCCCTGAATGGAACACTTCTCAGTTTTTTATTTAATCTTTTTAGTCCTCTTCTTAGAAAGCATTTCTTTACTGAAACGCAGTAACAGAGCTAGGGTCGGAAAGAAGCATGACAAATCTTAAAATGTTGAAGTTCAACCAAAGCCTGCAGTAGGCATGAGATGGTCATCCTTTATTTTGGCTGAGGTGTGCAATTCAGACTGCAGTTCTATTTCATATAAAAATATCATCCTAAAAGGATTACCGGATTTAACCGTGTACCTGAAGTCTCCTGAGGTGGCTTTGCATCCAGCTTCCTCACATAGAGGTTTCTACAAAACTCTGCCTCTCCTGATCCAGCACAAACTCTCATACTCCGAGGGGTAGGTTCAGCTTCAGGATTTCAAGTTGGCAAGTTTGGATCAGAGCTTCCAGTTTAAGCTGTTGGGGAAAACTTTCAAGAGAAGAGTTTCTTGGGCACAAACTCTGAACTTCTATCAACAGGTTTTAAAACAGATTATGGTGGTTCATTGTCTGTTCCCTACCATTTAATTTGCAACACAAATGGCTTTCTCCTGATAAGGGTTTTCCACTCAGATGACCACAAAAACCGGTATTCGTTAACTCTAGCTACTGTTAAAAATAGATTCATTTCCTTACAGGACTAGCTAAAGGGTAAATGTCACTGTTAAAAACCTCTGTAATGTGTTGCTATCTCAAAATATTTTGTTTTCGTAACAGAAAGCCATACAGAAGATGGCTTGTGTTAAAGACCGGCCTGACAAAGCCATTCCACAGGGATTTCATTAGAACCCAAGAGAGTTCCAGAAGAACCTCTTCTGGAGAATTTGTCACAAAGTTTTTGCGGCAGTTTCAGTCCATCCCTTTAAATGAAGATAATTCCCTCCTAGACTGTTTACGGGTATCTCCGGTTTTCTAAGTGCAAAGGCATCACTAAAAGGCACAGTTTTAGGATGAAAGATACTGAGCAGCTGCTAGTCAGCTCTTCTAAATCAGCTCTTTTGGTAAAGGCCAGGGCTCAGATGAATGGACCCCCCTCTTGTCTTAAGATTGCTGAAGTTCATTGCATTGCTTGGGAAACCATGAAGGCTGTACCAGCATTGGCAAACATGGAAGTCCAAACCCTCTGTGCACTGATCAGATGAAGCAGAAGCAGCAAACTTACAGCCCTCCCCAGAGAGCCTGGCTAATACCTGATATGTCTTTAAAGGAGAGGGGCCTATTCACGTATCCATTCTTTGTTGTTTTAGGAGCAAGTTGTGGGTGAGAGAGGAGCCAGGAAGCTTCTTGCTTGAGGAGAGGCAGTTGCTGGTTAAGTCTGGAGCTGAGCTGCCCAGTAGGCACATCAAACCCATGGCAGTCTAAGGCATTGACTAAGGGATCAAGCCTGGCTCACATTCGTGACAGCTCTCAGTGCAACAGGAGGGTAGAGAGAGTGCTGCTCACGCTGTCCTTCTCTGGTTTGCAAAGCCGGGTCGCTTACTCTAGATGCATTGTGTGGTTGGTGCTGGTGGCCTGGATGCATGGCTTCCTAGAAACCACAGGGCAAAAGCTGCTTGTTGTGTGCTTGGTGAACGTCTCTGGGCAGCTGGGAGCTTTTTATGCAGCATTAGAGCATATTTTTTAAGAAGTCCCTGAAATGCAGGTGTCTGAATTCCGTGAAATGGTGTGAATCAGCCTCCAGTAAGCTTGCTACTGAGTAAATCAGGAAATGCAGGGTGTTGTGCAGCCTGCTTGTTCTCTTTGGGCTTTGTGGTAGGCTGCAGGTGAGCAACGCAGGCGCCAAGGGCAGCTCTGCCGGGAGAATTCCAGAGAAATCCCTGCTGCTGTCCGGCTAAGTCTTATGGAGGCTTAGGAGCAAGGGGCGAGTAGGCATTAATGTGTTGATAAGATGGCACTGGTGGAGCAGACGAAAGTTTCTCCTCTCATATAAGAGAAAGCTGCCAGGGGAGCAGCCTCATTTGCCTTGAGGACAGGTGCATTGGCTTTGTGCGGGAGACGCTGTCCTGAGCTCCCCTTTTCATGTGCCTTCACTCCAAAGTGAAATGATGCAGCTGATACAGAGTAGGGTCAAATGTTTGTAGATGGAATAAAGGCATAAAAGATGTGAAGACAGATAGCTGTAAAACTAAATGCTGTTATTCCTAGTTTAAAACAAACAAATAAAAAATCATCTCTGACCTCTATGCAACAGTTTTCCCACTATGCTGAATTAGCTATCTTTTCTTATCGGTATGAAATAATTCCTTCCCTAATGCAAACAGTATGCTTGCCATAAGAACAACAAAGAGCTGTGAAGCTCACGCTGTAGAAATTTCTGGAGGATCAGCAATACTGACATGACTCCTCTCCTTATGAATTTGCCCCTGTCTCTTCAGGTCAAGTCTTTGAATTCAGCTTTTCAGATTCTGCATTTAGAGCAGAAAAAAGCAAGCTATGAAACCAGAGCTATAAACCAGCAAGTGGTAGTGTCTGAATAAGGGGGCTTGGGCAAAGCTTCTCCTCTGGAGGAGTTCCCGCTTTGAGCAGATGAGGCAGAGATGGTCATGGGGGAGGAAAAGCACAAAGAGAATCAGAGAGAATTTTGTAGGGGTGAGGAGGAACCATGAGGGAGAGGAGGAAAAAGGACCCCAGTTTTCAGGGAAAGGGGATATCAGCAGAAGAGGGTGAATAGAAATGGAAAAGGCGGGGAGGAAAGAAGGGGAGAAGCCACTGAAGAAGGACCCCTTGGGACAGGCAAGAAGTCGGGACACACCTTTCCCCTCAGTATCTCCAACACAAAAATCCCCCTCCGGCCTTTCGCTTCTTTGAAGTGTGAATCAGGTTCATGTGCTCCTTGACAGCAAGGAAAAGGATCTCCCACAAGTTTCCACCTACTGCAGCTCTGACACTGCAGGGAAAGCTTGGTCTCTTCTGTGAGTACGTGACTCAGTGAGCTTTAAAACCTAAGACCCCAGCTATGGGGTTTGCATGTTTATACTGTCAGAAGACTGATTGCTATTATTCTACCACTCTGACGCCACAGCATCTGAGTCAGTCCAAAAAACTGGCATCCTACATTCAACAGAGAGAATGGCTATAGCTTTGAGTCCATTTCCCAAAGCACAGGGCAGCAGAAATACAGCTGAGTGTCTTTGTCTTTTCTGTAGTACCCCTTTGAGCACAGGTTGGGATCACTCCTTTCAAAAGCAACTGTCCTGCTGTCTCAAGTTTGGGGATGTTTTTGCTCACTCTTCAGGGGTGAATTGACATACACTGTCATGGAAGGTATTCAGAATGAGAGTATGTTCTTTCTCAACTGCATTCAAGAAAACAAAACTGTTACATAATTTTTAGCAAAATATGTACACAAGAAAAACCCCTTTCTGCTACAAAATCACCAGTCCTTGGTAGGAGATAAGGAGAGTTACGCAGTGGATGGTGTTTACTTAAGTAGTGCAAAAAAGCCCCAATTCAGAGTTTGTGCACGGCCCCTTTAATCCAGTAGCACCTGCCAAAGGACATCCAATAACCCACTCTTTAGCTGGGAGGGCATACACAAAAGAGAGCGTGGGGCACAGGAGTCATGTTACAGGCCAGCTGCTCGCTAGGATCGCTAGGCTTCTGGAGGAAAAAGGGTCCAGATCGCTTTTGTGGCTTTCAACGGAGTTTATTTAAAAGCTGGGGTGCAGGGCGGAAACTGTATGTGCAAGTGCTGAAGAAGAAGAAGAGCTGGTTTATGAGCAAGCTGAGAACAATGTCTAGACTTGGATTTTATGCATCTTGATCACAGGTGTTAGCATGAAGTTTTAAATGTTAGGTAGTATTTATTCAGTATGTACAATGCGTCCTTCCATAGGAACCAGGCTACAGCTGACTGGTAGGTTATGTACAACTCTGAAGCGATACACAGTATTTGGTCTACTCCGGGGCACGACTTCACATTTCCAGAGGTTTCCAAGTGAATTAGGAGTCCATCTTCCACTTGCTTTTAATGAGGCTTAGGTGCCAAGCTTGTTCCATGTCCTTTCTGAATCCTAGGCTGGGTGGGGGTCTCAGGTCCAGAAGGACCTGGTGCTGCCATCTGCCCGCAGAGGAGCAGATCCACCCAATATCAGTGGAAGTGCTGTGGAAGGAGAGCAGAAGATGGTTTTATGAGAAAAATCTCTTATTATTCTTGTCAGATCCCAGCTTCAAACAAATGTGGCTTTGACTGTTTCAGATTTTAGCTACAATTGCAGATACAATAGGGAGGGAAGTATTTTGTACAGTCTCTGATTTAAAAAGCAAGAGCCTCATAACGTGGAAGCATAACCAGACCAGGTCCAGCCAAAACTCCATCTGGTCCCATATCTTCTCCCTGAGACAGGCAACCCACAGGTACTTACGGAAAACATGTAAGAAACACAGCAAGCATGGTATGCTTTCCCTGACTTGGATAGGGGCTTTTTCTGCCATAAACTTGCACGGTTGCTTTCAAAACTTCTCACAGCCCCAGTTGACTGCAACTTAAATTATGCACTGTGCAAAAAATATAGGCCCCCACAATAGGTGGCGCTCAGGATTTACCTGGGTAGATTAAATAGCTGGTAGGGTTCTTCAGCTCTGTCAGTCCTCTATCATTTTTCTTAAGGTGCCTATGGTTTTATTCCTCAAATAAAGTGAAGGGGGCTTGGATGGATGTGTCCTCTTTGGAGATATGAAAATATAATGGAGTTTTATGTATGGCTATGAAAAAGAGTAATCCATTTGTTTAATAGAAAAGCCTCCTTTTTGGAGACCAGCTGCTTAGAAATGGTAGCTGTGTAAGAGATGGAGGTTTTAAGGATCCTAAAGACTCTCTAGATTCAAATAAACATGCAAGTGATTGTCTTCTGTGAAAATATAATGCTAAAAATATACTGAATATATCTATGCAATTTTTTCATTATATGTCTTTAATGAAGTGTTCTTTTTAAAAGAGAAATGACAAGTCATATTCTTGGGGGGCATTCTTTGAATTTTATGTGGAAGTCCAAATAACTATTTTTCTTCCACTTAATTCCTTCCTCACACATATACCGAATTAAATGATTGGAGTTTGCCAGCTTTTATTTTTCTCCTTTTTGCCTCAGACTTTACACTGAAGAGGTATAGAAAGCTATAGTCCCAGACACAGAGATGCATGTTTGCTTTAATCAGTCTGCAAGTCATGAAAATCAAGAACATTTAGCAAACTGGTGGAATAGCAAAAGAAAAAAAAAGGCAAATGGGAGAAAAGAATTAAAAACTCATTCAACATATTGCACTCAACAGAGAGAGAAAAAAACTGGAGGAGAAAGTAAAACTTTCAGAATTTTTTTTTAAGCTAGTGTTGAGAGTGCCCAGATGTTCTGTTTCAACATATTTCAGAAGTTTCATGAAACTTTTCTCTATTTTTGACCACTTGTAATCTCCTGAAAATCAGTATGTTCTTCAGTGAAAGGATACACCCAATTTAAACCACTTGAAGTATATTAAAATAAAAAATACATCTACCAATTGCACTAAAGATAAGGGGGAAAAGTTTCAAGGAAAGACTACTAAAACATCCAAATGAAAATGGTTTGCCTGAGGTTAGAAGCAAATGAATCCCTCTACATATTTTCCTTGGAGTTCTTAGTAGAGGCACCATTTCAATCTGTAATTTCTGTCGCTGAGCACCTGGTAACTTTAAAAGGAGTGATAACTCCAGCCAGAGATATGGTCAGTATAACAGCACCACATTCTGTAGAAAACAAAGAAAAAGTTGGATTGATTTCTATTTGTGCTCATAGTTTGAATATAATTATTAATCTGAACTTCAAAAGTTAGTACGGTAAATACCAAAGGGAGCAACAAAATCACTTGGCTGAGAAATATGTTTCTTTAAATATTTTATTTGTTGTAACAATTCATGGTAAACAGACTTAACATTTATTTCACAGGCCAATGCTTAAGCATGAATAATCATGGCTTTCATACCTTGGTCTTCCTCTAGGGTAGAGCACGCAGCTGCCAGATATAGGAAATAGCTTCACATCTCACAGCTTGAGGCCAAAGCATTTTTTTTTTTTGCACAGGCTGTTGGGTAATAAAGCTGTGCCAGTGCAGGACTTACCAAAAGAAGTCTGTCTGGAAAATGCTCCCGTGCTTTCTCTTGGCCAGGCCAGCGCACGTTGCTCCCCACCATGAGGACAGGTCCTGGCAGAGAGAAGCATTTTGTGCGCAGGGTCGTGCAGGTTCCTCCTCACCAGTACCTCAGTCCTGGTGACTCCACCTCCCTTGGGTTTCTGACTAGTCAGAATGGGTCTGCGCTAGGTAACTGCACACGTGTGGAGGTGGACTAGCAAAACTTTCTTGGAATTTTCACTACAAACTTAACTATGGAAACAAATTGGAGCCTGGTCCAGCCAAAGTGGCATAGGGTTAAAGATGCTGTACTGTTTTCCCTCCTGTAGATCAACTTTCCATTTGAAGCTCTTCTACATTCTTTAGGGCAAACAGTAAAACCGCCAATAATTGCCTGTTATTCAAAGCACACACGACCAGCTTTCCCTCGGAGAGCCACGCATCTGCCTCTCCATTACCATCATGAGATTTATATTTTTTTTGACCAGTGGCTCTTTTTACGTATATGTCTGTTTGATGTCCTACGACAGTGAAATTTCATCTTGCCCTGTAAGCCTGTCCTGTTCAAAACCATTAATTATCATGCCATAATCACTGGAGCCTGTTTATTTGGTTTAACAGCATGTGCTCACTTGCTATTTAGAGTATACACTAATTATGTTATTACTTTGTCAAGAACAGGTACTGGGATAGGTGGAGCAAGTCTGTGCTGGGTCTCCGAGGGGATGTTCAGGAAAACGTGGAGCCTGGGAGGAGTAGGGATTGCAAAGGCTGTGGCAGGGCATCGCTGGCTTCTGGCAGCTGGGGTCTGTGGGCAAGGGTCTCTAGCAGAGGTGTGGTGAAGGTGGATGCTGGGGCAGGGCGAGAAACAGCAAACGATCCCCTTATTTCTGTGCAAGGGGCTTTACTCCTTATTGTCCAACTGCTTTGGAGACAGGGACTGATGTGCCCAGGAGACTGTCTGCTATGCAATTGGAAAGTGTCTAAAAGGGCTACAAGGCAGGCCTTATCTCACAGTGCTGGTAACCCCAAGCAAGGCAGACAGACAAGAAGTGTCAAGTGGGGACCCGCCAGCTCCTATTTCGCTGAAAGGGAAGTGAGACAGAGGGAATAACCGTCTTGTGCAAAGCCATACCAGAAGATCGTGCGAAGCAGAGAGTTAAAGCCAAGCTGCATGAGGAGGTGTCTCTGAAAAAACATCGTAAGTGTTGAAGTCCAACTCTTCTTTTTAATTCCATTTCAGGTTCACCCAAACTGTAACAAAAATCCATGTATTTTATATACAATTTAATATTTATTTCTTTCCACCAAAGCAGAATTAAAAACATGCTTGGCCTTGAATGAAACCTTTAACTGGATCCCAAACCTTCCTTCATACTTTTAGTGACACAAAGTACTATTGGGATCCGGGTGCTGCCAACAGAGCAGCAGAGCAGGGGGTGACACAGGGTCTGTCCTCTGGAAGCCAGGGCTGCAGACTCATACACAGGACCTGGAAAATACTCTTTTGCAAAGCCCAACTCAATGGCTGGATGACTCTTGCCCTGTCAGGCATTAAGTGTACAGCTCAGTATTTCACACTTATGTTTCTGTTTGGTTTTCCAATGAGCAGCTGAGGTGTAGGCAGCAGTCTGCATAGGCAAGGTTAGCCAGAAAAAAAGAGTAATCACTGGGAATTATCAAGAGTCTTCAGTTGCTCTGTTTTCAAAAGCCCAGAGTGGATGTTTTCCTCTTGGCCTCGTCATGTTTTCATAGCCACTTGGAAACTCAGCACTAGCATCATCTGCAGCGATCCAAGCTCCCCTGCTGCCAGTGCAGGATAGTTTCCGACTCTGCCTTCTTGATCGTTTTGTCCTGTGTAGTTTTAAATGACTCAGGCTACGGTGCTTCCTACCACTTCCCTTGGGAGACAAGTTTGCAGTCTAAATATGCTATATGGTAGCAAATTTTCCTCCTATTCAGCTTAATTTCTTTCCCCTTGGTTTCATCCCGTAATGCCTATTCCAGACAGAGGCAATGTTGTTGGAGCAGGGGTGAGGCAGCCAGAAGAGCTGGCAGGACTTGCGTCGGCACCCCTTGGTGATGGAAAGTGTGACTGCTTTTCGTAATGCAGGTGCATTACTTGGGTGCGATGACAGGTCCTGGGCTGCTCCTGGCTACTGAGGGCTGTGACCGAGTGCTGGAGAGCCAGCAAAAGCCAAACCCCTCTGTCACCCTCTCCAGCATCATCATAAGAAAGTAATACGGAGCAAAGCCAGGGCTTTCCCTACCACAGTCTTATTTCCTCTCCTTCCAACAGTTTCTTTTCCTTTAGTCAGGCAAAGGGAAGCAACTTCAGACCTGTGGTGTGCATTGACCTCCTGTTTTTAATTGCCTTCCTCCTGTGAAGAGGTTTCTCGTTCCTCACCATTTCAATTGCAGCAACACCCCATCCTCCATCCTCCCAAGCACATCACTTAAACCCTTCCCTAAACTGCACACTCTGATCTACTAACGCAAAAAAGTTAGTCCAGGTCACTTGTGCAGGTTTCTAAAATATTTTAGCCTGCGGGAGGGGAAAGGAAAGGGTTTCTCTTCCTTCATTTTTGTACTTGGCAGATTTCTGGTTTAAAAAAAAAAGAGAGAGGGCGAGCGAAGCTGTCTGAACTGCAAGGGGGAGGGGGAAATTTTGCTTAGAGGTGGTTCTAAAAGTGGTAGTTTTAAAGTAGGTTTCCTGCAAATTGTGTGTTATGTGCAGAAAGCCTGTTGGTGTGGTATAAAGGTGTTATTGGATGGAGATGATCTCAGTCGATGGCTTTGCCATTCACAAGTAGTGCCAGCTTGTCAACAATCAGTAGTTAATTTAATTTCATATGTAATATACTAGAATTTTTGTGCATTTATTATATATACATATTGCTCTTACATAGCGAGGAAAGCATTTGTACCCCCTTACCTCCATCTTAAACTGGACACTCGAGCCCGATTTTACACCGCTGGTGACAGACAAAGCCCCAGGGCTGTGGGGTAGGAAGGGAGGGGACTGCACAGAGACATGGCTGCAGCCAGATCTCGCGGCCCTGAGCCCCTGAGCTCATGCATCCCTGGGAGGTGGGCGCTGCCAGGGCAGCTGCAGCTCTGGGTGCCCTCCAAGGGACTGGTGCAAAGGCTTGAGGGACCTATGTAGAGACTTCGCATGGGTCTTTGCAAATCACCACGCAGGTGAGAGCGCACCAAGCAGAGCGAGCTACTCCTCACCAAGTCCTCGCTGAGCTCCCCTGCTCCAAGGGAAGAGCAAGGTCCAGCTTTCGCATAGTGCATGCTCACGTGCCTGTGGTTGGAGTGATTCTGTCTAGGGCTTCGTGCTGCAGTGTAACCGCCCCGGCTGCCCACCCCAGCTCGTGCCAGTGCCAACTGCCGCAGAATCTGGCCGGCTGCAGCTCCCAGTACCTGTGCAGCTCCCCAGCCCTGGCACGGAGGCAGCAGCCCCTTGCAGAGGGACGTGGAGGAGAGCTGAGGACTTTAAATCCTAGAATTGATAGGGGTTTTCTGGAATGCTCCTAAATCACTAGGTGAACAAATGGGCTTTTGTTTTTCTGCCTTTTTTTGCCTTTTTTTTTTTTTTTTTTGAAGAGCATGGAAGTGGACCAAGGAGGGCACAGAGCATGAGAAACCGTTCTGCCCTTGTGCCCACGAGAGAAAAGAGGTCATCTTGGTAGCTGGTGAGAGTCTCCGTGTGAAGCCCAAACTGGAACAGGCAGTAAAATCAGGATTTTAACTTTGGACATCTTCAGCTTGAGAGCAGTATTCTGTTTCAAGAGCCTAACATTGCGGAAATTGTCTTAGATAGAAACAGAAAGATGAAAGCTACAAAGTTGTGTTCAACTAGTTCAGCTCCTTCAGCTGTGTTGAAGGGAGAACGTGGGTCGAGGGGAGGGAGAGTAATCTGCTGAAACAAAACCCATGTTTTTCGAGCTGCTTTACAAACTGGAGGCTGTGCAATGACGTGTTTCTTGTACCAAAGTGAGTTCGCTGTGTTGTCTAGTCTGGTCTAGGGAAGGATTTACACAGCTAGCAGTGCTGAGTTTGTGCAGTAGTTTTATTCCAGGAGGTGCTGCCAATGTCAAGGCAGGACTTCTGAGCATGATGTCAGGACACAGCTGCACAACATATTTGTGGACACATGCACCCCTAAAAAGCCCACAGGTACCAGACAAGCCGTGTGAAGAGGATATGCCTTTTAGAAGTGAGACATGGGATAAATAACCGTGTTATCTTAATGTCCAGTAAGTAACCCAGTGGGTATTTATTGTAAAATGTGAGGATTTATTTTATTTTCTTTCTTTTTTTTTTTTCAGATGTGCAGAGTAATTAAATTACTCAGAGAGGGGGAAAAAAATGGTTTGATCTGACTTCAATTTGACTGAAATCTGGAACTAAAAATGTGGTGCTTTGAAAGACAGAATAAGCAGTTTCCTGAGTCATAAATTGAGTCACACAGACCCCTAATGGTGTTTCCAGGACTGCAGACAAGCTGTTGCTCTTAAGACAAAAAGTAAAACCTTTAAAAATAAACTGGAGTTTGTGGCAGATTTCCAGGGAGATTTGTAATGTCCTGTGAGAGCCACTTCAAAGGTACAGATCCTGCCCCTGCAAGCCTGAGTCTTTACATGCACCGGGTGAAGGGAAAGGTCTGGCGATATGCAGAAATGGGAGCTACATGATGATAATAGTGGGTTCGCATCCGAGGGAGCCCGACAGCAGACTACTTTACCATAAGCCTGCAGCGCACTTAAAAATAAAGATGTTATTCCCTGAGAGGCTGACGGAATTAGCTGCCTCTGCAAACACGCAAGCCCTCGCACATTTGCTTGTGCATGTACTGATACAACCAAGCAAAACATCCCTGTATGTTAATCTAGTTCACTCTCCAGGATGCTTATCAACAACAGACAGAAGCTGATTGCTACCTGTCTGTCCAGCAGCTATTCCCAAATAAATAGGGAGCCCACACTGGACAAGGAGGAGAAGCCAGCACAGCTCCAGTGGGAATGGCATAAGGTACCAGAGTCCTATCCAGCAAATGTTTTAGGAATGACCAAGTGCCACAAACTGTCTGCTAGATCAGGGAGCTCCTTAGTGGAGTGATTTGGCTGCTTCAGATACTAATTGTGAATCTGTTTGCTGGCAGCCCCAGCAGAGACTGGGCTGCCTGCGTGTCCTGCAGTGCCTCCTCTTACTTCCAAAGCTGGTCCTTGCAAAAGGAGATGCATTGTGGGGAATGGCGGGTGGGAGAATTGTTTGCTTTCTCTCCTTTAAGGATTAACTGAGGATCTTAGTCTCCACAGCTATCGGTGAGTCACCCTTCACAAGCAATAAATTCACACAGCCACAAAAATGCTGCTTTATATTAATGCTGTGGTGCCATTGTTGATAATTTCTTATTGCAACCTGTGCCAACACCACAAACATTCATACTAACATGGGAGCTTCCAAGCCAGCTAATGGAAAATATTTAAGATAAGAAGAAGAAAAAAATTGCCAGAATGAACCCAGAGGCTCCAACTTTAATTAAAAAAAAAAAAAACCACCAAACCCAAAAACCCCAGCCCTAGAGCAACTCACACCTCTGACTTATCTCTATTTTCTGAAGCAGATTTGGTCTTTGGACTTGGCTGTAATTCTTTCCTGGTCAACATAATTAAACTCCAAGCAGGGTGTAGGGGAGAGAGTGTCTCTATGATATAGAAATAACCTACCACCTCATTCTGATTTCAGGTATGTCCCATGCATTCTCCTTGAGATTACAGTACGAATTTAGTCTATGGAGGATGCTCCAAAGTAGCACCTGAAATATTGTCCTTTGTGCTGCCTCATATTCTGGTGTGTGTCCCATGGCACAAGGGGATCTTCAAGTCTTGCAGCTGGCTCCCAAGCAAGCATGGCTGTAGACCTCCCAGCCATGTGTTCACTGCTACACCATGGTGTACCTTGCTGCATGTCTTGCCCACGGTCTTTTCTGACCTCCCTCTTACCCTTTCACCACCACCCCATACCCTCCTCCCTTTTAGTCCACAGTGATTATCCAGCAGGTCTCTTCTGATTACACACACATCTCTTAGAGTACCTACACAGTCAGAGTATCAAGTGTCAAGTGCGGCTTGCCTTGGTTTTGTGCCTGGAAATAGAAATCCCAACCATACTGTAAGGGGTTTCATTTTACTTTCTTAAATGCAGCATACCACTCTTTGGCAAGGGAGAACACATTTAGAGAAGAATAGACTATACACACGGATGTGGACCTGTCATAAAATTAATTTTAGTTTCCAGTTGAAATTACCCCTGCTAAAAAGATCTTGATACCATGCGGTCTGACAGCATAAAGCCCTGCAGAAGAAAAAGGCCACCACTGTGAGTCTGGGGGATGGAAAATGTCTGTAGATAAACCAGAACCCCTGTTTGCTCTGTTTTCACCAAACTCCTCCCAACAGATGCTGAAAATCCCCTCTACTGTGTGGCCTAGGCTGTGCAGAGCCATCACAAGATCACACTGCTGCTATTGTTTGTGTGGCTTTGCGGCACCCCGTGTAAGCATATGCCTGGTCTTGCCCAGTGCGAAGTAGCTAGCTCAACCTAGCTCTGGCAGCTGTCAGTCAAGATGAGAAGGTTTTGGGGGAAAAGCCAGGAAAGGAATTAGTTCCCAGGAGGCCTTATGGTCGCTGCCGTAGAGGAGGACAGACCCAGTGATGTGGGTCACCCCTGCAGCCTCTCAATCAGCTATGAATCTGTTTTTCACGAGCTGGATCAAGGATGCAAGAGGTAGAGGTGCGGGGAGGAGCAGTCTGGCTCCCTTTCCAGCCCATGCTAAACCCAGACGGGGTCAGGCGGGCCGCAACCCCAGCCCTGGGGCTGTGCGTGGTCCCCTCCTGCTCTCTGGTGTGCAGCACCAGGGAAGGGCACGGGCACCCCGGGAAGGGGGAGAGGTGGCTGCCCTGCGAGGGATGGGGTGGCCCAAGAGGTGCCCCATCCCAGCAGTAGGCTGACAACTCCTGCCCAAATACGGGCTTTTCCCCAGGTGTCCGTAGTGGCTGCCTGGTGAGTAACTGGCCATAACACACATGTCCGTGTCCAGCGACAGGACCTGGCAGGAACCCCCTGTTCAGAAGGCCCCAAAGCAAGGAGGGGCAGGGACATGCGATGGCCCAGCTAAATTTGCTAACACCTGGAGCGTGAGTTTGCAAAGGCGTTTAGGAAACTGTCCCAAAGACTTTTTTGCAGTTACGGTTGTGTTTACGAGTCTGTCCCTGAACGCTTGTTTAAATAAGTGCAGCCACTTACAGTGTTTCAAGATGAACTTGTCAGTTCCTCTGTCTCAGCGCAGGACATCTCTTCTGGCTTTGCAGTTACTTTCTGAAACACTGCTTGTGCTTTCAGGAGGATGTTCTTTTCCCTTCGCAATCACTTTTCCAAGGCTGTCAGATTATTTAGGACAGAAACATTGTCCAAAGCAAAGTTGAGGAGGATTTCCTGAACACTTTAGGACATTCTTTCCACACATACGAAAAAAAAAAAAAGGTTTTATTTCTTCTCAGGTATGTTAACATACCAAATTAGGCCCGCCGTTATTTCCTTGTCCATCTATGACCCATAAATAGGATGTGCCTGGAGTTCAGCAGCCGCCAGTTCCCCTCCCGAGCTGGCCGTGCTGCTTTGGGTGCAGCTAATGGCCAAGCTGTGGCCCTGGAACTTACAAGAGACATTTTCGTGTGTATTCCTACCATCGGCAATGTCATGCAGCAGCACTCTTCCACAGGGGTGGGGTTTTTTTTCTTTTCTTTTTTTTCAAGAAAAAAAAATGGATGAGTCGTGTCTTACAGGCAGCCCTTTCCCTTCTTGTTCACTCATCATCAAAGTGCAAATCATGGCTTAACTATGTGCAATTGTAAATTGATTTGGCATAGTTATGTCTAGATCCACTGAGCTTCCCACTTGTGGGAGTCTCCCATTACCCTTTCTCCTCTCTGACTCACTTGCATGTGGACCAGTGATTTCACTACCAGCTGTCTCGCTGCTCCAAAAGGTCTAAAATGGGATATATGTATATATTCCCTGAATTAGATATCTATCTCACTGCCACTTTGGCATTGTGTGCATAACCTAGGATACACCTCAGCCCATTGACATTTCACTCTTTTTAATATTAAACTTGGGTGCAGTAACTGCTTTTGCAGACTGGAAAAATAATCAGGACACACATTTCCAAAGAAGTGTGTGGAGCATTAGCCATGCAGTTCCTTCTGACCGTAGTGGAGGGTTCATATCTAAAGCCTTGTGCAATTGCTTTGGAAGTTTTAGGGGAATTTATTACATTGTCTACAGGTTGAGAGGTTATGTTATTTTTGCACTGGTAGCTGTAATCACCATAATGAAGTTAAGCCTTAGAAAAAGAAGGTCAGAGAACAAATGTCTTGTAGTCATTACACTAATGCTGCTAGATCAGTTTGTACAGCTGTTGAAAAAACCTTATGCATGCGATAGGATAATAGCTATTTCAGATTTATGTCAGTCCTGCATGTCTGGAAGTTGCACTCTGGATCTGCATGCTAGAAAACTGCAAGTTCCAAAAAATGCACAGGAAAATGTGACTGCTGCTCTGGGAGACTTGTGAAGTAACAACAAATATGGGATGAAGCTCATCTCATCTAATCTAGCTCAAGTTAGTCTGTTCTTTCTCTCCTCTCTAGTTAATGGGGGAAGTGGGAGAGAGGCACCTCCATATAGGGTTTGTTCCCATCACAAGATAAGTCTCTAAGATAAGTAGGTTGAATCACCCTCTGGCAGTGCCTTTCTAACCTCCAGTGACTATAAAGGGAGCATAGTTTAGACTGGCTTAGACAAGACAAAGCTAAATTTAGGTGAGACGTATCCCACCCTAAGCTTTACACCCAGACAAATTGCTCCACAACAGCATGACTGGGGAATCTGAGACCAGTAGATTAGGATTGCTGACCATTTAGTTTCCATGCTCTGTCATCCCTGGGCTACCATCTTGCTCCCTCAGTGAGAGAGCCCTACCCCACTGGACTATCTTTACTATATTTGAATCGAGCTTATGGTCCTTGGTAAGTTACACGTGTAATCATTCTTTCAATTGGGAAAACTATGAAATGTGGGAAAACAGGATTTGAATAGGATGATCATAGGGATTTTTACTAGTGTTTTCCCCTGGCTTTTAAAAAAAGGAAACTTTGGCAAGGATGCAAACCCCTTGAAGATCAGTCCACCTTCTTTCTCTCTAATCTTATCTACCTCTTCTGCCCTGCAGGCGAAATGCATGGGATTCCACAGGCTGACAGTTCCTCCTTAGTTCTAAGAAGGTACTTAATTATCTCAATCACTTTATAATTGACTCACTTCCACTACTACAGAGAGAAGCCATACCAAGGAGATAGAGTTGGAGTGCTGAACCCCAAAGAGTATAGCTGGGGAGTGAAAACCTGCCAATTTCTGTAAGTGTGCTTCCAGGAAAATTATCTCTGTCCACTGCTTGGCTTTCTGACTTTTGTCCCCTCTTTACTGGCTGCTACCATTTGGATTAGTGCCCTTCCGAATTTCAAAATTGTTGTCAGTGTGCAACTTTGGTTACATTTCAGTTTGTTTTACAAACAAAAAAGTGACATTGGAAATGTGTCCCATTCAGTGCCAACAGTCCTAGAGAGCATCTTGTTTGGATACTTTTTTCCCCTACTTTCACAGACCAGCTGCCATCAACAGGACCATCACTGGTAGATGATGAGTGAGCTGTCAGCATGTTGTCACCCATGTTTGCCAAAATGCTTGTCTGAAATGAACGTAATTCTTGGGCCTCCAGAACTGAGCTGGAGTTGTCACAAGACTGGGATTGCTCACGAGCTCCCCAGCGCTTCCCACATCAAGAGGGCTGGACTTGCCTCGAGAATGGCCTGTGTCAAAGGACTTGGCACCTCCACCTTAAACCCTGGCCAGAGCTCCCCATCCAGAGTTATGCAAACAGTAAATTCAACCTGTAAATCAACTTAGAGCAATAGGCTTGTTCACACAGTTAGAAAACCACTTCTCTGCACTTTCTGGTTTTTAAACGTTACAGAACAAAATAAAACTTTCATTGCATGGTGGGAATTGTAGGATTTTTTAGAGCTAAGGAAGCTCAGAACTGTGAAGATATTAGCATTTCTAGCAATGAAATATATGTACAACCAGTCAAAAAATAGTATTACCTGAATTCTCATAAACAGGCATTCTGATTTTTAAGATGACAGTTTTAGGAAAGAAACCCTAGAAAAAAAAGGAATAGATTTGCCAGCAATTAGTCCAGATACTATAAAAAGATCTAGTTAGTTAGCCATATCTATGCAGTTGAGCACGGTGGGCCATAGCAATTAACCGCATCACTCTGGAAACTATGTGTTTTCACTCTAAATTTTTTTTAAACGATTTCCATAGCTGGCTGGTGGCTGCTCTTTTTAAATTTGACATAATAATAGGAAGAGATATAGCATAGACTCAAATATATTTTTATGTGCATGTTGAGATGATTGCGGTAGCTATTTGAGGATTCAGCTATTTGCTACAAAGTACAGTCTGAAATTACTGAATTTTCTGAAGTAACATAGGTACAAGATAGCAGTGCTGGCCTGGCAACTGCCTAGTTGTTTTGTTCATTCTCTGGTTCTGTAAGAGCTTTAAGTCGCTCTCCACCCAAGCCAAACCCCATTTGCAGAGGAAATATCAGAGGGGTATCTAAGGAGTGAATTTATACCACATCTTGAAAGTGAAGCGAACTACCTTGCCCTGATGTCCACTGAGAGTATCCACAAGAAGTAATTAGTCTGAAATAACTTGTGCACTGTGACTTCACATTGTTAACGACATAGAAGTTCTACAGATTCTGAGACGTGTTTAAAGCAAGCCCATGGAAAAGGTTTATAAAGATAATCGTGTAGTTATCTACAATTTTTTGGTGCTTTCCAGTTTAAGCTTGTGCTTTGCGATATGATATCATAAACCAGACACAAAATGCATTTCCATTAGTGCAAGCTCATTAGCAGGGTGACTATAGTGTATATATTAATAGTGTACTGGCTACCAGGGAGACTGACCAACCAATTGTCCCTGTCCATAGAAAACAGAAGATTTTTTGTGGCCAGCCATTTCTTTTGAAGGAAAGGAAGAAGAAGTCTGAGTCACCTGGATTTCCTTGATCAGTCCATCTCAGTGAGTAGTACAGGGCGAATTTTGTGAGACTTATAGATTTCATACCTAAACCAGTCTGTGTTAAGAAATAATTTTAGACAGATGCTTTGAATTTTCTTTGTATTTATAAAAATTTAAAAAATCCTTTAATGTTTAATGAGAATAGATAAAGCTTTTTAACACTTTTGAGAATGATTAAAAGGCTTTTGGATACACCTTCCATTGTTATAGGAAATTAGTGGAATTTACTTAGTTTTTACCCAGATACATCAGAACAAGCTTTTGGCTGGAAGTTCCACTTGCTTTCCAGGTCAAGGTGAAGAGTTTTGCTGTGCCTTTATGAGCTAAATCCCTCTCCCTTAGCCGCTACCTCTGTCCTCACATGATATCCTAGCAGCTAGAGAGAGGTGAAACGCTCAGACTGGCTGCTTCCTGAATTAAATGCTGGCAGGAGAAGTCTTCCAGTGAAGGATTCCTGTCTCTGACAGCTGCTGGACATCCTGATTTATAAGCAAGCCTGCCTGCTTGGCCAGTCTTGCCATGAGCAGAGAAGTGTGTAGGGACAGTGTGGTGTGTGGGATAGAAATATTGAGTTTCTCGGTTGCGAAACAGGCTCTGTTCTGGACATCTCTGCTCAGCATTTTAAGGCAGTTTTACAGATCGAGAGAAGACTCTGCAGGAGGTTTCGGTGTTCAGTAAGTTATGTGCAGGCAGCTCCGTGGCTTCTCTTTTGAGATTGGCCTTGATCCTCACAATGCATCACCTGCTGAGGATCGCTCTTGCTGAGTGAGACTGAGCTGACATTGGTGGTGCAAAGATGCGGTGCCTTTCCTTCTCTCTGAACCGAGTGGGCAGGACGGCAGTCGGGGGCCTTGAGGGGGTTTCTGCTAAGAGTAGATGCTGGTGTTGGAGCCAGATATTTGTTTGCTGTAATCCTGTTTGTTTGCAAGTGCTGTGTGAAGCCTTGTTTCCTTGAATGCAGCAAGAATCAAACAGATGATGGCTTCTTTGATGGTGGGTCCAAGCCTCTCTCAGCCCAACCGGCGTTTAAAGCTGTCACAGGCTTTTTCTTTGCAGCACCATACTATGACTCCATCTCCCATAGTCCCTCCTCTGTTGGCTTTTGGCTCTTCTTATTTCAACCCTAAAGGAACTGACTACCATCTTCACATTTATCCCGAACGAAAGGTTACTCCCAAGCTCTTTGAGGGAACAAAGCTCTGGACTGCAGGGCTCAGTGCCCTGCTCAGACCTGCTGCTGCACAGCCCCACATTGGCTTTTCCCTGCTCTCGGCTGGCTGAAATCAGCTCTGACCTGGGGAGCCATAGGTCCACCCTAACTGGCCTGGACATATATGTCCCACCAAGGGGCTGAGGATGCATCTCAAATTCTTCCGGGATGGTGCAGGTTCATGTCCGGGCTGCCTCAAGCAAGGGCAGAGGAACAGGGTCTGTCTGGATATGGGCTGTGTAGAGGTTCTCTTTAGTTATGCCAAAAAGCAAGTGATTTTCCAAACAACTTGTTAAGAGGATTTCTTGAGCAGCAGTGCCTTTTTTGTTTTCACTAAATGGAGTTATTTGCTGGCAATTATTTCAGACCGGAATAGCTGGAGACTGTAGAGTTGTATTTGCATTTTTGTTCAAGTGCCTGCACATGTACTGCACACTGTGTTCTTTGTGAGGCAGTCATTTATTGTCCAAAAATCTTTGCTTTCCACATCCAAGCACTAGAGCAGGAACCTCACAGGCTGACCGAGGTTTGGAGAACAAAAGCTGAATGGCCATGCTGATGTACAGCCACACTTTATTATTACTATATTATTATATTACGCAAACTAGCCCTAAACTTTCCATAAAGTGGTTGTTTCTTCTTTCTTTGTCTGTTGCTTTCCCACAAGATTGCATGCCAATCAGACTGAAATCTGGTCTTAGTCCAGCACCAGAAACTGCCTCTGTGGTCCCTGAAGGATATTGCCCCCGTCACATGTCTGAAGTTGGATCTCCCACCCAGCATCTCACTGTGCGGCCCTCAGGAGCTGCTGAGCTGCAGTTCATGGATTCTGTTCACGAATCAGACATAATTCACATTTCAGTTATTCCCTGACATTGTCTTTAATAAGTGATGCTCTACAAGCCGGACACTGAGCCGGTTTGAGCGAGCACTGGGAATGGATCTCTTTGAAATCCCAAACAAAATACTGGTTTCTGAAATGGAATGCCTAACTAGAGTGCTACCTGCTCATTCTCTAGGAAATCCAGAGCAGAAAAGTCTCCTAGAGACTGTGGTTGTGTTTTGTTCTCTTAGCTAGCACAGAAAATGCAGTGTCATCTATGTCAAGTAGCATTTACTGGTGGCAGCCAGGGCCAGTTTTAAAGGCAGCAAGAAATGACCCAGAAGGAAGGTCTTCAACCAGGTTTTGTGCAAGAGAGTTTTCCATGAGCTCTGATAGAGATTTGAGACCCGCAAGACCCTAACAAGCTGCAAAGCAAAAATCCAAAGTACCGTGGGAAGATTAAATCAAGAGCAAGATTCTAGCAGAAAGTCATAGTTTTACGAGCAAATGGGAGCAGTGGTTGCAGCATGTGTTACAGTGCAAGCACTCCTTGCTTTGGTTTGGTTTTGATTTGTTTCAAGGTGAGCGTTCAACAGAAATTTTCAGCTTGCTGTTAAAGCAACACATTCTCACATTCTCAGCCAAACTGGGTTCCCAAATCTTTTTTAGATTCACCTCTTTTGAAGAAAGTGAGTGGGGATTCCCTCCTCCAGTGTGGGAGTTTCCGAAGGCAATCCCCCACCCCTCGGTCATCAGCTGGCGATGCACCCACCAGGCTGGAAGTCAGGACTCGGTATTTTTTTGGAAGGACTCAGCTCCTAACCTGAGCTCCCACAGAAATAAACATTTATATTGATCTGTATCCAAAGCACATTCCTACGACATCAAATCAGCGCCTTGCAGCTTGTTGGCCTGACAAAGTGCAGCATTTGCAGCTCCCCAGTGAAACAAGGAGAGGGGTTATGGCACGGGGATGTCATCTGAGCAGCATCACGTCACGCAGCCCAGCGGTGGTGGGACCGGTGAGAGCATAGGTGTTCAGTGTGCTCGTTTTCCAGCAGGATAACCTCAAGACCCATCAACTAAATCACAGCAACCTCAGCCTCCAGCTTTTTTGCCCATGCCCTCTCTCTGCAGCTCCCATATTCCCAAGGTTTAGTAGTTTTAGGTGAGGGTTGGCTTCAGTGTTGCTGGCTTAGGGTAGGGTTTCGTTTTACTGTCCTTTGCTTTTTGCTTTGGGAGCCCACAGCAGGACAACCTTGGGGGCAGCTAAGCTAGCCGGCAGGTCGCAGGGGCTGCCACCTGGCACGCTAGCCCTCCCTGCCCCACGCACGGCTGCCGTCTGAGCCGGTGGGGACACCGGCTGCGGCCGGGGAGCAGACTAAACGGGATTTAATTCAATCCTTAGGTGGCGGTTCACTGAACAAAGACCTGACTGTGCCTGGCCTGGCCCTCCCTCAGCAGGGAGCCTGTGGGACAGCCAGCCCGGACTAAACAAAATTTGCCAGTCTGGCACTGACTGAAGTTCAAAGCCGCAGGAAGGCCAGGAGCGGCGGGCAGGGTAGTGGGGCACGAGGTCCCACAAGCGCTGTGAGACCTCTGCCATTGAGCCCCGTTTACCTGTTGTGGGCGCTGCACATCAGAAAATGTTCATTCTGCGGGACTAATTGCCTCCCTCCTAAACACACTTGACCAGACAAAAAAGTGGCAAGTAGCTTGCAGATTACTGCAGGTTATTCCCAGCACAGAGAAATCACCCATCATCTATCATTGTCAGCTTGTTTTCACTGCCTTCAGTCTGCCTTACCTGTGACTACGCTAAAAGCAATCCAGGTTTTTACAGGGTTTTAGATTTTTTTTTTTATTTTAGCTTTTGAAACACCTGTAGTTTCTGACAGCTTGTGGGGTTGGCTGAGCAGCCACAATGCCTTCTCTTGGGGTGACTCGTTGCAGTGTATTTCCCCATGCCCGGTGTGTCTCCCGGTACTGTCCCTGGCAGGGGACAGAGCAGCATTGGCCACACCTGGAGGACACCTCTGCATTCTCTCACTTTTCCCACCAGGAGAATGGCATTTTTCCCACCTGAGAGTGCTGATCCCACCTCCTGTGCCCCTGGGCACAAACAGAGCCAAAGGCAATGAGGCACAAGGCAGCTAGTCTGGGGTCTTCACACACATCATTTGCTACCTATTGCAAGCTTCCTCTGCATGCCAGGGACAATGCTGGGGACAGGAGGAGAAAGCAGTCCACGTGCCTGTGACATGGCCACTGAGGTATTCGGGCTGGCCCTGGCTTTCCCATCTCCCTGATGAGGGTTGTGATAGGCCTCATCTGGTTTTCCAATCTCTCACTCTGGATGTGGTGGGCTGAAGGAGTCTTTCCATGGGCTGGAGCAGACTTCTGCACAGAGCTTGCTTGTACTTACAAGGTAGCAGAGCAAATAAACTCTGTTGGTACAAAGCTATGCCTGTAAATTTTTCCTCTCTTTGGGCTTTTTCTTCTCTTCCTGCATTTTTTTCCTTCTCCTTTCTATGAATGCATTGTGGCTGCCTTACAGCAAGCTGGCCAAAAGGTTCCTCCACAGCCAGGCATTTTCTACCCGAAATCTGAGGCTCAGTGCTCGCTGCCAGCTGGTAGCCAACATCATTTCAACACACTCACTCTCGGCAGAAAAGACTGCTCAGTGGTGTAGAAGTATGCATTTCCTTCCTTGCCAATCAATCAGAGTAGTTTTATTCTGTGCAGGTATCTTAGCCTTGTGCTATGGAATATACAAAATTTAAGACGCTAGTTTAAAGGTTGTGCTGCTCCACAACATCGAGATGAGTAACCAAACTGATTCCTGAATCCTCCCCACCCAGGCTGCATCACATGTGAGCCTAGTTAAGAACATTTAAGCAGTCAGTCAGTCATGTGAGAAAATAAAATTAAACGAATGGCAGCAACCACACTGAGGAGAATTACGCACGCTAATAATGGTGTCAGCACTTGCTGCCGGAGCTCTATTAATGTGCAAAAGCGTTGTCTGTGCTCGATTAGAGCACAATCCCGTCCCAGCCAGGGGTGCTGGCTGGTGCTGTTGGCAGCGTGTTTCCTGGGGCCCAGATGTGCTGGCCTGGGGCTGCACTGCAGGACCCCCTCCGTCCCACAGCCCTCCTCCGGGCTGGGGGAAGGAGGGACAGCAAGCAGGAGGGGGACATCTTATTTTGGGTGTCGGGGTCAATGGTTAGCAGATCCCACAAAATTGCAGTTTGGTATCCTCTGTGATTTGTGCCGTGCTTGGGAGGGGGTTGCGCCGAGCTGGCCAGGGCTTTGCGGAGCACGTGGGCACAGTGACGGAGGGGACTTCAGCTCCCCCCAAAGGCAGCCCCTCCAGAGGCTGGTGCCACGCCGGTGGTCACCAGCAGGATCCTTCCCACCACTGCTGAGCAGCAGGCCCACCCATGAGGGCCAGATCCTGGAGGCTCTGGGCTGTGCAGCCGCCCGTCGGCGGGCATTAATTCCGCTGTTGTTGCTCTTTGTCCTCTCCTAGCTCTCCAGATCGTGTCCAGAGGGCAGATGATGTCTGGTCTAAATAAATATGCTGAAAAGGCTGAGTTTCCTGCCTCCTTCTCCCCCTCCTAGCACATCTGTGCCGGAAGAAACCTAATTTAAGCCCTGTGTCTCTGGTGCAAACAAACGGGAGCTCCAAGCCCTTGGAAAGGGTGGACTATTCTTGCTTTCTTAATACCTGCCTAATTCTTGCTCTTCCTTGTGGTTTTGGGTTTCACCACATTTGACAAGACAGGCAGTGATTGTGCTTTGAAATGATTTTTATTTGGTATGCTGTAGTAGTCTCTGAGTTGAACTCTGCTGTGTGCAGCTTAACATCCTGCCATTTTGAATTTGTTTATTCGTTCGGCTGTCGTGAGAATCCCTCCAGCCCATGCATCCATCAGCGAGCTTGCCGTGGTTTGTAGTGGGTTTATCTCAATCTGCAGAACATGTAGCAGTGCATTGGTGACTCATAAAGGGCTCAGTCCTGCAAAAGCACATGTTTAAGCACATGTTCAACTTTCAGCACGTTATTATATCTCACAGAAGTCAATGGGACAACTCACTTTCTTAAAGTCAGGCTTATTTTTAACCACTGTTGAGGGCTGGTGTCAGAGAGCTCAACACCGCACAGGAGCAGACCCATAACTACTTTCTTTTCTTGCCTGTGCAAGTCATGTTCCTGAAAACATGCTCTAAAGGATCAAGTTCTGTTATTGTTGAATAGCACATCTTCACAGATGGTCTGGTTTTAATCAATCAGTGGATGACTTTGAGCAAATAAGATGCCCCTTCGTATAACTCGATTTCCCATGTGTAAAGTAGAGATACTTGCCTTGTTTGCAGAACACTTAAAGATTTACTGAGAATTCACTCCATAAGAGAAAGGTTCTGTATATGGCTCTGAATAAATCAATATTAACACATTCTCACACCAGTGAATGCAGAATCAGGGCTGGGAAGGTATTTTTTGGATTTACGCAGTTGCCGGCCTTCAGCTGTAGGCAATCTTTTCTTGAGCAGACTGGAGAGAGGCAGGCTGAAGTTTTGCAGCGTATATTTTAGTACAAGAGTCACAACCTTAGGGAAACAGGTTCTCATTCTCACTACGTGCATACATGTTAAGGCTATTACAAGGTGCCTAAGCAGCAAAATTTAGGCTTGGTCTAAAAGAGAAACTTTTATGCTTGTGACACACTTTTTCCTAGGAGAATCAAATACGTAAGGAATAGCGCTCCTGCCACTCCTGGAGGCAGGTCTCTGCACATAAAATCTGGATTTCCTGGTGACTCAGAGGTGGTTGAGGGTATTTCCTACCTCCGCCTCAGTGAGGCCAGATGACATTGTGCCAGGTGCCAGCTGCTAGGATGGAAACACGTTGATTTGTCCTAGCTAAGGATCTAACTCTTTACATTTAATTGTAAAGATTTTAAGTAAAAGGAAAAGCTACCTATGAAGTATATTTTGAAAATAGTGTTGGAAGGATGACATTGCTCGATGTGGCTTCACGAGTAGGCCATTGACATTTCCCAGGAAAATGCACCCTTGCATCTTTCTAATGACACCCACACTGTATCGTTTAACCTTTTGGCTACATTTAATCCAAAAGTTTCTGACATCTTCATGTTTCACTTGCTATTTTTAAGTCTTCAGTTATTAGCATATGGGTAATTCTGGGTTTCCAATACTGCAGATAGAACTTTGGTTGACTCTTAAACCTGTAAGTCCCGTTTCTGCATTTTCCACATCTTTGTGTTTTCTTTTCAGTGAAGATTTTGTCTGCCATGTAAAACAAAGTGATTATTCCATCCAAATCTTTGGAAAATTCTGTTCTTTGGCACAGTGTTGTGTTGTCTGATACTTTTTTTTTTTTGAGTTTTAAATTTCTGGAAGGGAAACCCTTCCTATGAGGAGACTTAAGTTTCCATCAGTCATGAGAAAAACTGTTCCCTCTGGAATATTAGAGGTAAGCTTGGAAGACAGCATTAAACAGAAATAAAATTCCAGATTGCTTCATTTTGAATTTCAGCTCTGTTTCTTTGGAGGGGTTATTGTTTCCAGAAAACACCTTGTTTTTTAAATTTTCTTGGCCTTTTCAAGTTTAGTGCATCGACTGTAGTAGCCAAGACTTTTGGATGGGCAGCAGACGAGAGAAATGTATAGCATCTGTCAATAGATAAATATACATGTGTGTGTTATACAGGACATAAAACTTTGTGTTGTGCTGCTATAAAAGTAAAGCAATCTTAAAATGTTGCAACACTGGTTTTCTCTCTCAAGTGGTTTTGCTTTGACCAAGAGAGGACTGTGGATTCTTTCAGAAAGTTGTTTTGCAGATAACTTGAGAGACATATTTAGAAAAGTTTCATGTAAGCTCTCTGCCACACTCATGGTTTAGATGAGCCTATCTTCTCCCTACAGTTTCTGAACTCTGGTCCTATGTCTGTAATATGTAGTTCAGGGATATTAGTTCAGATTTCTTTCCAATTATTCTGATAATTGTGTTCTGATCTTTCTTAAGACTAACCTTAATTCCCTTGATCCCTAAGCTGCAGGCAAAGGTTTCTGTTCTGATAAACAGGCAGTGGTGTGTAGCTATCAGTGACTACATGTTGTCTAATTGAATAAATGCTGATGCCTTCTTTCTTCTTACAAGGACTGACAGGGTTAAGGATTACTCTTGGGGATAGGTGTCTCTAAATAAGTATTTCTTACTGACACCAGGGTCTTGATTCTGTTGCCCATGAATAGACACCTGGTGCCATTTGAGATGCCCTGGGGTTTTCCAGATGGCCTCCAGTTGCTTCTTGGCATGGCTCGCCTGTGGCATGGGTCCTCCATGAGTCACCTAGGAAGTCTGCTGTCACCGAGTGGACACCCTGGACTCCTTAAGGCATCTCAAAGGGCACTAGATACCTAGTAGGGGTGTCTGAATCTACTTCTAGTTGTCCAACACAAGTATCTGCTCTCAGCCAAAGACTTCCTAGAGATACGAGATTCAAAGAAAGAGCTGTCCTCAAGCGAAGGAACATTTCTGTGGTAAATCGCCCAAGAACAGGGTTTGTGGCATAGGAAAATGCCAGCCATCCTTACTTCTCCAGATATCATGGGACATTTCACGCTGTTTCAGAATAGCTTTGCTCTCTGCAGCTCTGAAGTCACTGCGAAATATCAAACAACATAGAGAGGGCACTGTATGGCTTCCTTTGTGCAACTGATTCCTAAATATTTGCTTTGGAAGAAAACAGCCTTGTTGTTTAGTATAAATGAAAATGTAATTTACTTCTCCTTTGATCAAACTGAAGCCAGTCACATGACAGGAGTGCTGCTAACGCACGCTGTGTATCTGCTTTTGTCTATTCCCACTAGGCAAGCAGAGATTGCTTTCAGTAGCGAGGCATCCTAGTGCTTGGGCGTGGTACAGAGGAGGGTTCAAGTAATGAGAAAGCTCTCATTTCTCTCAGAAGACCTGGCAGAAGGCCCCGTCTGTTCTTTAATTACATTTCAACAGCTGTTTTTTATATATTTGTGTTTCCTTATTCAAACGTGGCTTATGAAAAAGAAGAAGGAAAAAAAAAAAAGCAAATGATGAGCACGCTTTTAACCAAGAAACACAAAACTCTGCAACACAAGAAGCTGTCATGGACTAGCCAAAATCTTTCCAAGAAAAATTATTTCCTTCCCAGACCCACGTCAGTGTTGATGCCACTATGGATGAGGTGAAAAGAAAACAGAGCAGGTTGGGGCTGGATTAAGAGCAGAGGCTATAATCCATACTGACTTGCAAAAATGAAACATTGTTAGTTATCAGTCAGTCATTCTGACAGTGAAGTAACAGCCCCACATGATGGTACCCACAGGGTGAATGCAGAGGAACAGCTTTCCCGGTCGTTCCAAGGAACCTTCATCCATCAACAGCAGCTCTCAGGCCTCAGCTGTGGAGCTATGCTTAGTTTCAGGGCAGTGATTCGCAGTACTCTCACCCACGCAGGCACACACCTTCCCCCAGACATCTGCTTCCAGCACAGGAAAGTCGTGATGGGAAGGGGAGCTATGGCTGTGAACATGACCTCTGCTCACAGGGACTAGCCTAGCCACCAGAGTCCATGTGCCATTTCCCCTCAAGGTTGATGCCAGCCCATCTGCCAAGAACTGTGAAGACCCCTCCAGAAGACTTCTTCAAGATCAGTCATTAGGAGACAAAACATCTCTGTAAACTCTTTAGAAGGCATAGGCGAGGAAAGAGAGGCAGTGGGGTGGCTCTGTATGTTAGGGACTGCTTCAATTGTAGAGAGCTCAATGGCTGTGATGACAAGGTTGAATGCTTACGGGTAAAGATGAGGGGGAAAGCCAACAAGGCAAACATCCTGCTGGGGTTCTGTTATAGACCATCCAGCCAGCATGAAGAGGCAGATGAAGTTTTCTATAAGAGGCCAGCAGAAGTCTCACAATCGCTAGCCCTTGTTCTTGTGGGGGACTTTAATTACTGGACATCTGCTGGAAATACAACACAGCAGAGAGGAAACAGTCGAGGAGGTTCCTGGAGTGTGTGGAAGATAACTTCCTGATGCAGCTGCTAAGTGAGCCTACCAGGGGAGGTGCCTCACTAGACCTGCTGTTTACTAACAGAGAAGGACTGGTGGGAGATGTGGTGGTTGGAGACTGTCTTGGGCTTCGCAACCATGAAATGATAGAGTCTTCAGTTCGAGGTGAAGTTAAGAGGCGGGCCAGCAAAACCACCACCAAGGACTTTTGGAGGGCAGACTTTGGCCTGTTCAGGATGCTGGTTGAGAGGGTCCCTTGGGAAAGAGTGCTGAAGGGCAAAGGGGTCCAGGCAGGCTGGACATTCTTTAGGGAGGAAGTCTTAAAGGCACAGGAGCAGGCTGTCCCCACGTGCTGCAAGACGAACCAGTGGGGAAGATGACCAGCCTGGCTGGACAGGGAGCTCTTGCTGGGACTCAGAAAAAAAAGGAGGGTCTACCACCCATGGAAGAAAGGGCAGGCAACTCAAGAGAAGTTCAGGGCTCTCATTAGGTCATGCAGAGAGGAAATTAGAAAGGCAAAAGCCCAGCTAAAACTCAGGCTGACCACAGTTGTAAGGGACAACAAAAAATGTTTTTACAAATACATCAACAACAAAAAGAGGGTCATTGAGAGTCTCCATCCATTATTGGACATGAGGGGGAATATTGTCAACAAGGATGAGGAAAAGACTGAGATACTTAATGCCTTCTTCGCCTCAGTCTTTAATAGTCAGACTAGTTATTCCCAGGATAGTCAGCCGCCAGTGCTGGAAGATAGGGAAGGAGTGCCTAACAAACCTCCCATAATCCATGAGGAAGCAGTCAACGACCTGCTATGCCACCTGGACACTTACAGGTCTATGGGCCCAGATGGGATCCACCCAAGAGTGCTGAGGGAACTGGCGAAGGAGCTGGCCAAGCCACTCTCCATCATCTATCAGCAGTCCTGGCTAACAAGGGAGGTCCCAGATAACTAGAAGACAGCCAGTGCAACACCCATCTACAAGAAGGGCCACAAGGAGGGTGCTGGGAACTACAGGCCTGTCAGCCTGACCTCTACGCCATGCAAGATTATGGAGTGATTCATCCTGTGTGCGCTCACCGGGCATGTGAAGGACAACCAGGGGATCAGGCCCAGCCAGCATGGGTTCATGAAAGGCAGGTCCTGCTTGACCCACCTGATCTCCTTCTATGACCAGGTGACCCACCTAGTGGATGAAGGTAAGGCTGTGGACATCATCTACCTGGACTTTAGTAAGGCCTTTGACACCTTTCCCCACAGCATCCTCCTGGAGAAACTAACTGCCCATGGTTTGGATGGGTGTACTCTTCACTGGAAGAAGAATTGGCTGAATGGCCGAGCACAGAGAGTGGTGGTGAATGGAGTTAAATCCAGCTGGCAGCCGGTCACGAGTGGTGTTCCCCAGGGCTCAGTTTTGGGTGCGGTCTTGTTTAGCATCTTTATCAGTGATCTGGATGAGGGGATTGAGTGCTTCCTCAGTAAGTTTGCAGATGATACCAAGCTGGCCAGGAGTGTCAATCTGCTGGATGGTAGGAAGGCTCTGCAGAGGGATCTGGACAGACTGGATTGATAGGCCAAGGCCAACTGTATGAGGTTCAACAAGGCCAAATACTGGGTCCTGCACTTCGGTCACAACAACCTTATGCAATGCTACAGGCTTGGGGAGGAGTAGCTGGAAAGCTGCCTGGCAGAAAAGGACCTGGGGATGTTGGTCGACAGCTGGTTGAACATGGGCCAGCAGTGTGCCCAGGTGGCCAAGAAGGCCAACAGCATCCTGGCTTGTATCAGGAA
>Ga0065711_1027262_pt1 | contig 51730 bp, 39 predicted proteins | sample Hoacrofraction12_FD_59098 | JGI IMG/M metagenome (GOLD analysis project Ga0065711, IMG submission 59098) | Hoatzin crop microbial communities from Cojedes, Venezuela - Epithelial fraction 12 v2 (version 2) | ecosystem: Host-associated > Birds > Digestive system > Esophagus > Crop | place... | reverse complement strand
GGGGGGGAGGGGGGGCGTGTCATTTGTATTCCACCTGGGTTAGATCTGTTCTTTCAAGTTAAGTCTAAGCTTTGAAAGAGAGGAGGTGGCAGAACTAGAAGGTGATGCAAGAAGAATATTAAGGGGAAGGGGGATTTTGTGACAGCAGAGTAAGAGAGATGATTTGTTTTGTCCTTCAAGCACTTTCTCTCGAAGGCTGCTAAAGCCCATTAAAACTTCTGTCTGAAGTTATGGTGAGATTCACTCCCTGGAAAGGACAGAGGTTTTACCATGGGGAGCCAGAAATGGTGATGGCTCTGATTTCATTAGCAGAGCAGTTATCTGAGCTAAAAGGGTTTCCGCTAAATTAGCAGGAGCCCTTGTTGCAATTAAAGTGCTGCTGTTTTGTAACCAAAGTCGCTGTCGTTTGTTCAATTTTTGAGGGTGAGCCAGAAGACCATATTCAGAATCGCAGAGCTGTCAAACAGCAGGTACCAAAGGGATTTCAGCAGATGATCATATTCACAAATCCTCCCCAGCTCCACCTGCGCTAGTCCTTTCCTTGGACTTCTTTAAAGTTCAGCACCCCAAGGTTCAACATCTAAGGTTCAACACCAGACATATCCAACCTACAGAGTGCATATGGTGCAGAGTTAGGATGTAGTGTACAAGCAAGACCATTCCTTGCATGTACAAAGCAGTGTGTGTTTTCTTGCTTGTGCAGTGCAGCATTTCATCGTGTGTGAGTCAGGAATTACTCAGCGTGCTAGCTTTTCTGTGTGACTTGCAGCCTCTGAATTTTTTCTCATGGTCCTGAGCTCTTGTGGTCCAGGACTGTATGGAGACATACATGATGGAATAAATACTGTGTAAGTCTTGCAAGAGCCCCCTTTGTCAACATGGTGTCAGCACAGAAAATATTGTACGATCTCGAAAAGCAGAAATCCTGGCGTTAAAATCCTCCCATTCTGCTCAGATCCATCCTTCTGGCTGCCAGGTCATGGTTCCTCCAACCGCAGAGCCTGTGGCTCCAGTTCTTCTCTGGAGACCAGCCAAGGATGCTGCTGACTCTCACCATTGCTGCGTTCCTGTGTCTGCTGACTGCTCTGAGGTATGCGGGGTCCTTCCAGGACCATTTTGACACAGCAGCTGTCCTGAGCTGTCACTTAGGCTATTAAATATTTAATTCATCCATGATTTGAGGACCAGCCATGATGATCAAAGGGACAAAGTAGCTGCTGTTCAGTAATGCTTGTTAATCAGAGCAGTTCTGATGAGCAGCTCTGACAAGATCTTGAGAGTATTTTTTTAAATTCCCATTTGGATGCTTGGATCTGTCACCCTGGAAAGAGAGTACCTGTCAGCTCATAGCTGAACAGAGCATCCTCCTCTTTCTCCGAGTTCTTAAAGACCAGATCTCATCTGGCCTAACAGTGGGATGCCACATACAGCATGCCTTTTGTCTTGCTACCGGAACTGGAGTAAGCATTGAAAAATGGGTCATCTTTGAATTATTTCTGTGAAGAGGAATTGACAGAAAATTCCTGCGTCACCCGAGCCTAAACTTGGTGGTTCTTCCTTTCATTTGGAGGCAAACCATGGTCTGGAATGAAAAAACAACTCGTGCTCTTTGCTATCACTTAATGTTCAAGTAAAATGAGTTTTCAGCAACTGGTGAAACTAGGTATTAGTTTTCCTGTTGTTCTCGCTGAATACCGGGTACCGGAGAACCACTCTCTTCTCTGTATCTTATCTGTGGCCTTGGATCTGCAGTCAAATCTCAACTGTCCCATGTCTGTCTTCCCCTTCAATCTGAAAACTGGCTTCTCCATTCATACTGGACTATCTCCAAACATTGCCACTGCCTGAAGGATCCCCAGGCTCCAGCATCAAATCCAGCTCTAATTGCTTTTTCCTGGTCTTCATCACCCTGGAATGACAGAGGTCCGAAATACCTTCCTGCCCATCTGTTTTCTCCAGCCCCTGGATGAAGCTCTCTTTGTCACTGCACTGTTTGACATGTGTAAGACTACAAATGTCTGAAGGGAATACGAGTCACTGAAGTTACAGCATCTGGGACATGCAGGGGAAGAGCAGGAATGGTGCAGAAGTCTCCTGTTCTCAGTCTCTCTAGGTGGTGAGAGATCTTACAGCTGTCACCTCTTTTATTTCTTGCCCTAAATGATGACTAGGCTTCTCTTGCCTGTCAAGTTGCTTTCCCAACATTGTAAATACTTTCCATTACGCATTCAAACACCGTTCAGCCAGCTGTTTCTTGTATCTCTCTTGCTTATAAATCCTGCCATTAGTTCATATATTTATTTAGGGCAGTTAGTCCTACAGCTCTGAGCACTGCTCCCTAGGTCAGCCTGAGTTAGCAGTGCTTTTCATTCTCTTTCCCCCTTCTTTTCTTTTTGCATTCCCTCTTCATGCTATCTTGCCCAATTTTATTTCTGCCCTGTTTTACTGCTGCTAAATTCAGAATCCTCTCTTTTTCCTGCACCCTCAATTTTCCATTGAAATGCTGCCTCTGCTCCCCAGCACACCTTGAACCCTAGATGTTAGCTAGCCTGTTTGCTCGTAGGTAACCTGCGCCCCAAAACCAGAGCGTGATGAATCCAAACCACCCCCTTTTCCTTGCTGGACACGCTGTGTGCCCCCAGGTCCCTGCATTGCCTGGTCTCCAGCTTCTTTTTTGAGTGCCATGTGCATGTCAGTTCTAAAAAGCCTTATGCCTGCAACGTGCGGAGGCTCCCAGTTTGACTGTTGTCCTTTATACCTCTGGATCTTTTCCAGGGCCTGGAACACCGGTCCGTAAGCTTCTAATTAAAATCTTCAAAGAAGCCGAGAGGATATATGGAGAGCTGAGAACAGCCGAGTGAACTCTGGACGTCTATTCCCTGATGCCTTCTTTGTCCTTAGCTTCTGTGGGCTGGGGTGTTTGCTAGATGGTCGGTTCTGATCACAGGAAGAACATTTTATACAACCACTGCTATTAGCGGTAATGAGAATAAATGATACAATAATGAAATCTTATTATACACTTTTCGATGAGGGCCTTTCATCTGAAAGATTTTGAAGTGCTTTACAGGCTACTGAACATACAAATTATTTTACTCACCAGGGAAATTCAGCCAGTGCAGGAATGGTATGCGGGGAACTGTTGGAAAACATACACTGAGCGTGCGGGACAGTTCAGTGAGGGAAGCAAACATACTGGATTCAAACAAAATTAATGCCCAAATTTAGGGGAAGAAGCAGACTAGAATGCCTTTTATGTGGAGCATTAAACAGCTGCCCATCGGCTAATAGATGTTGTTGGAGTGTGACAGATACGAGATTCTGTGATCAAGGCTGCTGTTTTCTTAAAGGAGCTCAAATGCTTGACTGTCATTTAATTCTGGTTCCTAACTCCCTTTGGTTTCTATGAAGATGCCAGCCCACCCCAGTTTCACATTCCATAGGGAGAAGGAACCTTCTGCCGCTGTGATTGCCTTTTTATGCCTGCCTGCAATGGGGATTCAGGGCTGGCTCAGAGAGAAGAGTGTTACTCCCTAAAAAGCCAAGTCACAAGTATTTCTCTCCCTCCTCTACCGTGGATTTTGTTTTCCCGTGAGATCTCCCATCTAAGTACTGACCAGTACTTGACCCTGCTTAGTTTATGAGAGGTCGACAAGACGAAAATCCATAGCAGAAAATTTCCTGAGCATATTTATCTTTTGTAAAGGGGAAAAAATCAACACAAAACCCTAACCTCTAAAGACACCAGCTGCCTCGCGCTTATTAAATGGTCCTTGTTTCTGTTTATAGAAGTAGATTGAATAGGCCTGGCCCTGGTTCTCCCTGCGAACGGGAGCTGTGTGCATTCTCCAGTGATATATGAGGTTAATAATATTTGCAGTACAAGCATTATGCAAAGCAGGACATCCGTTCTGCTGGTTGGCAACCAAGGAGCGGTAGGCAAAGGCGACAACGCAATCAATCTCCAAACTCTCTGCGCTCCGTAGCTGCCTGGGCTGACACTGGCCCTGCTGAATGCTGGAGCGTGGCTGAGCATGCTGGCTGTCTCCTCGGGCTCTGTGCTTGTGTTGAAAGCTGGATCTGTCACTGGGAACCCAGTATCTCAAGCTCTTTGGGTTGCAAACATACGGTGTTGGGGAAAAGATGGGCCTGCTAATAATGCATGAATCTCTTGCAAAACCTGTTGCATGGCGGGGCTGGGTGCAAGGCCTTTGGAAGGAAGAGGGAAGGGAATTCCCTGCCTTTGCTGCTTTGATGGTCTGAAGAGGAACATAATGGTCTCTCTAGTCTGGAGAGAAACAAAAGTGAGTGTTCGGGGCCCAGTCTGTGATGCCTCGTGGTGGACACAGTTGGGCTGTGAGAGCTCATAGCCTGGAGGAGATCACAGAGGGAGCGGCATTTGCAGACAAATTGAGTATGACCTTTCCTGACACACCAGAGGGTTGAAAACCCATCACGGATTGACTCCTTCCCCAGGAAAAACACTGTTAGTCTTACAGAACACTGGCAGCAGGTGACAATATGAACGACAGGAAGAGGGCACGCAAGGGCAATGCGGCAGCTCTGTCACCAGAGGTATTTAAGAACAGATTAGACAGCTCTGTGAGGTGTTAGACTCCTGCCTTGGAGCAAGGGGAATGGACAAGACGTCTCTCAAGTCCTTCCCAGCCCTGCCTGCTACTGCCGGTGATCGACGCTGCAGGAGTGGGCGCTTACACAGCAAGGCCCTTACTCATCCTGATGGAGAGCAGGATTCATCTGGGGCAGTAAATTATTCAGGGTAATTTGTCTGCCCAGAGAGAGTGGAGCCCAGCTCCGGGTACTGATGGCTGCGAGAGGGTGAGCCCATGTCCACTGAGAGATGTGAGCTGCTCTGCAGGCTATTTCGAAGGCAAAAGGTGGGTGAGGAGCTGCTGAGGCCGTTATATGAGCTGTTTGGAACTGCTGTCTGCTTTCAGAGAGTGAAGTTTGAACCCGTGATTCAGAGCAGAGACCGGTTACACACAGGGCTCCCTCCCTTTTCTCCACAGAGGCTGTGATGGGGAGAGCTGGCAGTACAAATAATTAACAGCAAGGTTTGTTTGGGAGGAGAATTAGTTGGGTATTTGGGAAGTATTTGAGTCAGGGATCCCTCTGAGGTGTTCCTGCCTTTAAATAGCAAGGGCCCGAGGGAAAAGGAGCCATGAGAAGCTATCATGAAAGTGATGTCTTGACCAAGATTCATCTAGGATCAGTGCTGGGCTATCTGAGGGAGCAGTTATTTGTGTGAGGAGTCAGGAGAGTTATAAACAAGCAAAGATGAATTTAAGAAATGCAAAGGCAACTGATCTGGATTTTCTGGGAGCTGTTCCAGGAATGGGGATCACCAGTAACCCATTTCCACCAGAGTTGGAGGACCATAGTATTTCCAAGCCCTTTATTCCTGTTGTGAATCTCAGAGAAATCGGCCAGGAGAGTCAAGACTTACTAGGAGCAAATGACTAATGCAGAACAATAACAGGCCTTTTTTTTTTTTTTTTCTCCTTAGGAAATTTAGGCTAAAAAGAAGCTTGAATAAGTGCATGTAGTAGATTATTTACTGTAAGCTATTTGGCTACCTCAACTTTAAACTAACTAGTTGAATGACTTGCTTGTGCTTAAAATAAATGTTTATTTTAACCTAAGCACACTGTAGAAAGCCTCAAACCCCCGTGCTACTATCAACTAAATATATTTTCTCAGATTATATACAAGACTCTAATTAAGGTTTTGTCAGACATTCCATTATACGTCTCTCATCTCCATCTCTGAATATTTATCACCCATTTTCACATCACTCCAACCTTACTCTGGGCAATCACTCAGACCTGGCACGATATTTCCCCCTGAAATGGATTTAATCCCCCACTGATGGTTTCAAACCTTCAGAGCATCAGTAAAGGTTGTTTCCAGTTGGCTTTAAAACACCTCGTCAACTGTCAGCTGCCCACTGCCTGCCACTGCCACATGCAGTTTGCGCTGGGCTGGGCTCGTTTCCCAGCACGGTCTCTCTCCTTTGGCTTGGGCCATGCAGGGACCAGAGGGAGCACTTCCCATCACATCCTTACCCACTGCGCCTACGCATGGCTGGTCTTGGGATGGGAGCCCTTGCTGATAGAGGTCACATTTTGGCCCCAGTGTTGGCCCCAAGCATCTGCCCCATTGCAGCCACGGTTGGGTCCGTGTTGGCTGGAGCCAGTTTCCATCATGGAGAAGCAGTGTTACCATGATAATGTTTGTGGCAGGTGCTGGCTTGCATTTTGTAGGATAAACCTGGCCTCCCATTACTCTCCTGTTGTGTCCCAAGGTACTGAATGTCCTTGCAGGCTGGTGTCAGGACTGCAGTTTGTCTGTGGTTGGTGTGAAGGACTCCCTGTGGGTTGTGTGAGGGTGACTCTGCTCCACAACTGCACATTCACCATTCTCTGGGTTGTCTTGGACTTGTGTGTTGTGGTACCAAGTGAGTGGCTCATCCACGTATCTTGGATCTTGCAAACTAGGGTGCCAGTAAGACATCACTGTCTGGGCTCGGAAACACTGCAGTGGGACTTGGAAATGCCTTTTCCAGTTCTGCTGCTCACCTGCCAGCTCCCTTCCTCAGGGGTGAAATGATGATTAAAATCTCTCATGGCCTTTATTTTCATACCAGACTTTATAGTTCATACTCACTGGGGCTTATAGGTGCTCCAGGTGACAGCAGAGAGACCCCAGTGTCCTGGGGATTGGTGCCAGCACGGACCCCTCAGTCTAGCTGAGGCTGGTTTGCTTTCCTTGGGAGCAGTGGTGTAGGGCAGGAGGTGGCAGGAAAGGAGGCTTCAGAGAGCAAAGAGCAGGATAATCTGTGGGCATCGGTATATAAGCGTGCTGTGTCGACTATGCTAATTCATTTTGGCTGAATGAGAAGCATTTATTATATGTCAGGGGGAGTGTGATGAATGGGAAGTCAGGTTTTCCCCTGTATTATTTCAGCTCTTTGGTCTGTAGGTGATTTATTCAGTAGCGTTTATGGTGTTACTAGTCTAAAACCAAAGGGGAAATTTATTCAACCCTTTCCTGCCTTTCTTTTTTTTTTTTCCTTTTTGTTTTATCATATTTCTGCCTTTTTTGTTTTTTTTCTTTCTCTCTGGTTTAAAGTCTTCCTTGCCTTTTGGGTAGATGGATTACATTCCTGCATGAGGCAGCTTGCTTTTCTGCTGTTCAGCTCTCCCAGACAAGGGCAGCTTTTCCAGGGACTTCAAATGCCCAGCTTGGGTGATGGGCTCTTTCAAAAAGTCCCATGTGTCACCGGAGGAGCTGCTGTGCATCAAGCTTTTCTGGAAGGCTGGCCCTGGCGGTGAGTGGCTGAGCTTTTAAAAATCAAACCATATGCTCTTTGAAAATAAAACAAATACTCTAGCCTTTGTCGCATATAATCTGATCATGAAGCAGATGGGACAGTTTGGGGCAATTGGCTTGCCCCTGTGTTTTGCGTTTTAATCTTGTTTGACAGGAAAAAAACACTTCTCAGTATCTTAAAATAAAAATTGCTGTGTTTAACCACAGACCTATGTACAGGGAGGCTGCAAAGGCTCGGGAGATTTTAGGTACTTGTTCTCCTTACTGTTCAGAGATCACTGCATATTGCAGGACCTGCTTGTATTTGCAAGCTAGGATAAAGCAGCATGCAAACCAGTGCAGCTCCTACAATTTAGTCCCAAATGAAGGTCGAAACCTTTATCTATAGGGCTGCAAACCACACCGGCATTCTTTGTGTCCCTCAGGCGCAGCAGCCTCTGAACGTGCCCACTGAATCAAACCGTGGAGCGATGAACACGCATTTACTGCATGGATATCAATGTCTGTTTCTATCTACAGAAAACCTGCTTCCCTTCATGCATAGCCTATAGGGAAGCATCGTTCTTGTCTTGCAGTTTATAAATTGTGCATGCTGGCTTCGATCTTCTTCTGGTGTAATTGTACTTGGTTTAGTGTGGCTGCCCACGAGACAGCAGTGGAGGATCAGACCCTGTTCTGGGACCAGTAACCCCCCAGTCTCTGGGGGTACTGGCAGGGTGTGTGGGTAGCACTAGCTAGTCGCACTGAGACACGATGCTTTTGCTTTTGAGTCAGAGCACACAGAAACTTGTTGAAGGAAGTTTGCTGCTAGTAATAGGTTGGTTTTAAGTGGCACATAAACCTGCCGGCTCTTTATGGAGGCTGTCGGGCAATAAGGACATGGGGAATTATGACAGTGGAGGCATCGTACGATAGTGCTTTGCAGATGATGTCTCACAGGGGAAGCGCTATTTATTTATCTAAAGGAGCAGGTTTGCAGTGCTTTTTCAGAAGAACAGCTTCCAGGCCAGGACGTCTCAGTGCCTGCATCCACTTCTTCATATTAGCTTTGACAGGCTCTAAATCTGGGGCAAGGAGGGGTTGAAGGGGCAAAGGAGGGCCCCGGGAGAGCTCAGAATGATGTCGAGAGGAGCAATTTCTCGCTGGAGACCTGTGGTATTTTGCAAAGAAAGCTCGGCTGCTTTTGCTGAGGGCTGCATTTTTTTGTTGCTATTGGTGTTTACACACCGAGCCATTCATTTAGGAGTGAAATGTTTAATTGCAATTGGCTTTTCTCAGTCTTGTACAGTCTTGTACCAGCCAGGGAAGGAGGGGAGAGGATGAGAGGCTGTAAAAAAAGAGAAAAATTAGTTTCTGTCTGGCTTTAACAATTGCGAAGGACTTTTACTGCCTCTGCAGCAGGAGGCGGTTTCTTTCCTCACGTCTGTCCTGAGCGCGGATGTGGTGTGGCTCTGCCTGGATGAGCAGCTGCAGTGGTTCCCCTCGGAGACTGCTGCATGTCGGCAGCAGCGGGCAGATTCCTGCGGGAGCAGGGCTGGGGTGGATGGGAGCGTTGTGCTGGCCCTGCAAACAGGCAGGGCCTCTCTGCTGCCCTGCAATGCTGGCATAGCGGGCAGTGGCCAAAGCCTCACCCGTTTTCGGGGGCTTGACTTTAATTGTAATTGCCAGACCCCTATGGTGCTTGCAAAGAAAAATGTCTCCTACTGGGTGGTGTGTCTGCTTTCATAGCTCTTTTGTCTTGACAGAATTATCCTTTTGTGCTCCCGAGTGGGAGCTGGTGAAACCCGTCCAATCTGCCATGCAGCGTGGGTCTGCAGAACAGCTCTGCGTTTCTCCATGGCATTCCCTTTCCATCTGGAATAGGGCTGCAGATGGGTGGCAAAGAGAGGGATGGGGTGTTTGTGCCACTTACCATAGGTGTTTGACATCCCAGGCTAGAAGGAGAGAGATTTCTTCAGAGAATGATGCAGAGCTCCTGAATTCAGCTCCTGCTGATCGATCTAATGAATTAAAAGGAGCCTAGAGCAAAACCCCACCCTTCTCATGGACAGTTACGCAGCATGAATACCGCTCTGCACTGGCTTTTGCACGGCAGAACACCCTCTGTACAGGGGGGATCTAAAAGCGTGGGCTGAAACCAATTCCACTAACATGATGCAGGACAGATTTCCCATAACATCCTTGTAAGGCAGGAGAATTACCATTTGCCGTCCTTTATCGAGAAGGGAAATGGAGGCCCAGAGGAGCGGCTTTTCCCAGGGTCTCTGGTGTGAGGTGAGATGTGCTTGAGTTGTCTTCCTGCCTTCACTTCTCGTTTGTTATATACTGCACGTGACCCACAATGATCTGATCTGCCTCTGACCTCCATCTCCTTTGACTTCTGGGTGATAGCTCATGTAAGACTCCCGTCTACCTGGTCCCACAAGCACAGCCTCTCCGCTGTCTCCTTTGAGAAGCCCTTTCTGCATGCTGTAGTGGGCTGCAGGGATTGTTGTCCACACAGAAGAGCAGGCTCTGGTTCTGCAGGCAGGAATGAGCCAGTCTGCAGTCCCTGCCTGCTGCAGGGAGCCAGCTTTGCTCCTAATGCTCCATTTAGAGCTGCTGCTTTTTAGTGGAGATTCAGCTCAACCATTTTAAGATGGACACGAAAGAACAACTCCACAGTGCATAAAAGCCAAAGAGGAATAAAGTAACGAGTCAGGATGTGACCGGTTCCTCAAACAGCTCAAGTTATTGCTTTGTCTTTCTGTGTTTTGCAAGTGAATAAACTGAGGTCATTATTAGAAAAAGAACAAATCAATTAAATCCCGGTATCCTGAAGGCTGCCTAAGTGGGTTGGTTCAATTACCTCTCTGCAGCATGAAGGCTCTGTGTCACCCTTCCCTGGGGGTGCTGGACCTCCAGCGTTAGGCTGGTAACTGGCTCCAGAAGTGCAGCAAGTGGAGGGCAATGAAGTGGAGGGGATGGTTCCAGGAGAAGGAGTTACATATAGGGGGGCAGTGACATTTTGGTCGTCATGGTGATCAGTGATGCTGTTTGATACCCACCTGGCCTGAGAGCTCAGCTGGTGTTCCTCATTGCACGCCTGACTTGCAGTGGAGGCCAACAAGCCAAGTTTCCACTAAAGCCTGTCTTGTGGCTTTGCTTTTAATTTTGCAATAGGGTTAGGTGCTTTAGGATTCAGACAAAAAAACAAGGAACAGGCACTTGCTGGAACCAAGCAGAGCAAAGCTTTTTGTTTGGGGTGCAAACCAAAAACCTTTCATCTCAGTCAAAACTGAAAACTGAAAGAACATTTGGCTTCATGTGACTTTCCTTAGGCCGTTCAGTAAAACTGAAAATGGCAGCCTCGAAACAAAGTGCTGAATTGCTCTTAGAAACTGGTGCAATAAAATGATTTGGCATTTCTGAAACAAAAAGAAAAGAACTTTACCACATTTGGGAGAGAAACAGTACCCCCCAAAATCTGTCTTTCAACTTATTCTCCCTTTTTCTGAAAAATATGCTCTATTTTTGCTTTCTACTTGCTGAGATCTGATTAAAGGCCCTTCATATCCCTCTGTCAGACCATGCAGCAAGAGCTAGTGCTCCCTCAGCACCAAGCAGACCTTTGCAAAATTATGGTGTGTCATCCTGTCCTCAGGTCACTAAAATGCCCGTGAGTTCCAGCCTCAGCAGTCAAGATGCAATGAGCTGCTCATGTCCCATAGCGAATCCCGGGGCACCAGGATCTTTAGGATCCTTCCTACTGCGTTATTTTGGATTTCTCCTGGCTGGTATTCGCCAGCTGTGGCCCCAAGGCACATGCGGATGTTACTTGCAGTAAACTGCTTCTCATTTTAATTCCCTCCTCATAGCAGGGAAATGCCAAGGAAATGTGGGAATATGAATCTAGGGAAGATGCACAATGCGGGAGGCCACAGCCTCACATGTGGGACAGGTCTCCTCAGCTGCCCCTGGAGTCAGCAGGCAGGGGAGAAGGGATGCCGGCACACAGCATTAGGCTGTGGGACAATCTGGAAGGCTGGAGGAGGGAAATTATCTTTTCCATCCCACAAAACAGCTGAGTTTTTTAGAGCTGATCTCGTATTGGCAGTAACTATGATACTGTAACAATTTTTGTAAAAATGAGAGACAGCAAGCCTGGAAGAGTCTGGGGAAGAGCAGTTGTGGTGTGGTAGAGAGGGAAGGCTCTTAAATCCCTTCTTAGCTTTTCTCCTACCTGCAAGGGAGTAGGCAAATGTTCTCATAACAGGACTGTTGACTATGCTAGAGCCTCATCTTTCTTGCAAAATAAATAGAAGAATGAAATTAAGCTGCGAAGGATTGGCATGTTTTGTAAATAATAATTTAGAGAGAAATCCTTTTTGCTAGGCGTTTCTAATTGTCTCCTCTCTGTGTACAGCTGGGTTATCTGGCTGCCGAGCAGTTCTCTTGCAGATAGGCAGGGCTCTGTGTGTCTGTGTGTGTGTGTGGGGGGAGCCTTGGCATCCTCCTCGCAGGGTAACACTTGTGTGGAAGGCAGGCAGAGAGGGCTGCCTCATGCGTCCAGTACGTCGGGATGTTCATCCAGTCTGTTTGCTGCAGGGCATCTCCCCTGGAGCAGGGCTGATGGGACAAGACCTGTGTCCTCTCCTGAGCTGTTGCAAGTCACCACCCGGGAGATGGCATGGGAGGAGATGAGCAGAGCTCTGTGTCAGGCGCAGCATAGAGGGGGCTGGTGCTTGGCGTCCTTCATTCGCCCCGTAGGGAGCTTCCAGCCACAGCGAGCAAAGGGCTGCTCCCCGTTAGCGTTGCTGCTCTGGTGGGGGAAGACTCACCCTGCGCCTCTGCTGAGAAGTCTCGCAGGTGCAAAGCAGAGTAAGAAGTCTCCTCCCAAGTTCTTGTAGGCAAGAGACCTTAGGCAGTGTTTGAGATCATTGCAAGGGGTGAAAGACAAATACACTCACCACCTCCCTGATCAGTCCCATCCTGTGTATAATTTATGATACATCGTGTTACATTTTTATTACTACACCATTTCTCAGGCTCTTGGCTGGCATGATTCCCAGAAGGCAACGCAGGAAGGCTTTTGTATTGAGACCTTAAATAGGAGGAGCGATTCCTCATGAGCCTTTGTATCTATATGTGGATTTAACATGCAGTTCCTAAAATAAGCTTTAATAAAATGTGGGTTTGTGCATTAATAATTTCCAAGACTTTTTTTTCAATGGAACTGATACCGGAAAAAAAAAGTCTAGAAGAAGTCGTAGAGGAAATGAGAGTCACCCCAGTCATCTGCGTATAATCACTTCCAGTATAGATTGCAATTGTGTTTGAATTATAGGGCAATTAATCTGTCAGGTTGCTAAGTATTATACAAGACCCCTGGAATTTCCTTGGAAGCTCTCAGTACCTCTTAGCCTTGAAATCCAGAGAGGTTTTAATATGAAAAGATGTGGTATTGGCCTGTGCTAATGCCATGTATTGATTTACTACGCGTAGCAGATGTTACAGGGCAGCTGACAAATTGGTGACAGATAAATATTGAGGCCCCTGAAACACAGTTCAGGAGTGAGACTTGTGCAGGTGACAGAAATAGTCCTTCTCGGGAACTGGAGCTTCCCTCGCAATAGCACATGCTGTGTACATGTGCGTGCAGGAAACCTCCCCTCGCTTTGGAGGCAGGAGTCTGGTCTCAGTGCAGGACTGAGATGTTTATGAGTGAGTGCTTCGCTAAGTATGGTAGGCATCACACTAGAATGTCTAAATTAACAAAATCTGGGAAGTTTTGGTGGAAAGATGTATTTAATGCCTGGCCTCATTCTGACAGGAACGATAACAGAAGTGCCAAGGCAGGTTAAAAATAGGCAGTATCTCCAGCAAAGTTCAGGAGACCTGGAGCTGCAGGAGGAAAAATCCAGCACAGAAACAGATGCTGAGGGCAGGAACTGAGTTTATTTCGTCTCAAAAAATGGTGTTTCACATCTTCTAACACTGGTGTCTCAAAGAGGGTCATCTAATGAGTTAATAGGGGTTGATAAGTTTCTTTTTAAAGGTTTCTTTTCCTAGTAATGGACTGGCTTAAATCCTGCTTGGGCTGGTGAGTAACCCTGTGTGCATGGCTGGAGTGGATCACTGAGAGCCTTGTGATACGGTTTGCAGCACCCAAGTGACCTTCCTGATTTGTGTGGTTTCCTATTGCCTGTCCCCCTGCCCTGTCTCATCCATTTTGATTGCAAGCCTTTGGAGCAGAGCTTGTCTTTTGTACAGCTCCTAGCACAGTGGAAGTGCCTTCACTTCAGCCTGGTTATTTCGAAGGCACTGCTGAAAGACACACACCATATTTGCTGCTGGAACTCTTGTTCCTTGTCCCTTGCTTTAGCCAACGTAGTGTCCCGCTCTAAGCACCAAGACTTCAAACTTAGTTCCGTGTGCTTAGCAGGACCATGGAAGGCTCATTCCCTCCAGCCTGAACAAAGGTTTTGGGAAGCTTCAAGTGAGCCAACATTAATAGCCAGTTCTTCATCTCTGCTTCTCTCCTTGCTGCCCTGGGGAAGAGACCTCCCAAAAGCAAGGCAGAGAGAAGTGTATTCTCTGCTCTCAAGCAGTGATCACGCTGGCAAAGGGGGCAGAAGTTCAACATGCAGCCAGGAATCTCAAGAAAAGCCTGTCCCGTACGCTAGCAGGCTCCCAGAGATTTGTCTCTGCCTGCTCCAAGATGTGAACCTGAGGGATCTTTAATAAGAGTCTTGTTGCTGACAATGCTCCCTATTCATTTTCTGCTATAGGATTCACAAGGTCCTGGGCTCTACAAAACATGAAGAGCTTTAGAGATAAGAATAGGAGGGAAAGGAGAGAGAAATTCTGCTGCAGTTTTGAAACCCCACCAGTGATGCTGAAATGTCTCTGGGTTTCTCTTTGCCTCTGTCGGCATTTCTCAGGAGGATGTTTCCAACCTTGACTCCTAGGGAGGGAGAAGCAGTCTCTGAAAAAATCCAGTTTAATGTGAGACACAGAAATGTTTGGTAGATAAAGTGCTGTGGTTGCTCCTTGCTTTCCTCTCTGTGCTTGGAATTGAAGCAGCTCCCCCTCTGCTCTGAACCAGTCTGAGCTTTCCCATTGCTCCTGTATGGATGCATCCCCTGTTATCTTCACGTGAAAGTTCATCTAATGTACTGCCTTCCCAAATTTCCCCGGCCTGCAGGCAGTGGATCTAAGGAAAGTGTGCGCTGTGGGCTACAGTCCATGTCCTTGTTCCTCATCAAACTAAAAAACACAAAACAAAGCAAAATAAATGGCTGTGAAGAACAGCAGGGCTGTTGGGGAGCCAGAATCTTGGAACATCTGCAGTGAATCTGCATCGATTTGTAGCATCCCCTGCTTTCCTGGAGGGGTTTTCATCGGGTACCAGTGTGCACCTCGCTCTGCAGCAGATGATCACACACATGAAGCTTCGTGTTTAGTTTGACTCATGGTGTTCTCCTAAATCTATTCCTTCCTACTATCATGACACTAAGTAGACTTTGCTCTGCTCTCCCCACCTGGCTCCCAGACTCTCAGCCAATTTGATGGCAGGTATGAAGAAAACAGCCTTCTCAACAACCCGATGCTCTGCTTGCATCGTTATTCCATTCCAGATTGTGAATGAAAAATCTTATTGCATTTGAGGATGTGCTTGTAGCTGGTAATTAACACCCGGCACACTCTGCCAATGCATCTCGTACTTGCTTTACAGAAACCTAGAGCTGGAACAGAAGCCACCCGGAAAAACAATGTCTGCCAATTGAGTTAAACCTTAAGTAAAATCCCCAGCCAAATATCTGCAGAGTAAATCTGCTAAGTGTGTTGGCTCCTGCACTGAGCTCAGGAGGTGTTTTCCAACTACAGGGCCCAGGAGATAACGAACGTTAAACGGTAATGGGACTTATGCAGATATATCTCCCCCTCTTGTGTGCTGTGTTCCAGCTGGGAGCGGATGCTTTATGGGGAGTTAACTCCTGCAAACTTGTAGTGGAAGTGCTGACAGACCGAGTTGTAAGTGCTGCTAATGGAAATGTCTGCTTTCCAGATGAACTTGGGAACTGGGGTTAGACACAGTATACACAAAGGCAGAGAGTAAGTCCTGTACTAACAAATTAAGTTTGCAGCTTTCAAGTGAAGAACTAATCTGTACATTAAATACGCCTGCTGGCCATGTGGCCGGGCTCCAGCATTATGGATTGCTCTCACCCACATGCTTTTTCACCCTCTTTGTCATCCTTTCTGAGCATGAGCTTAGCAGAAAGGCTAACACCCTTGTCCAAATGCCTCCCTAGCAAACATGCCTAAACCGTAGCCAAAGCGGCTGTCAGAGCCGAGAGTGTAAATTTTTACTGCCCTGAACTCCCTACACTTTCTGGCATGTATGGAGCTGGGGGAGAGGAGTTTAATGGAGTTGATATCATGGAGAGCAGCCTTGTCCCCAGTGGCCAGATTGCCCTGTGCTTCTCTGATGTGACATGAGTTCCACTAAGGATGTGATCTCCAAATGTGTGGGATTTTCTGGCAGCTATAAATTAAATGCCTGTCTGCAAGGGAATTGAGCAGCTGGTTCATCAGCCCCCACTGAAAGCCACTGTCCTTACTGCTAATACATGTGGGTTGTGTGGGGGTTTTGTTTTTATTCTCCCAGTTCAGGTCTGAAGAGGTTATGAGCTGATTTGCCTTCCCTCCTGCTTCTGTGTGACTCTGGTTCCTGAGAAGTGTCTGCTGGCCGAGAGCACTCTGTAACCCTTCTAGATAGTCAGCAACCACCAGGCCCATCTGTGTGGCTCTGCCCAGCTCCTGACCGCCGGCAGGCAGGAACAGGCGAGGTCGTGTGTGATCTGGGTGCAAAGTGGGAAGAGAATCAGATCCACAATTCTGAAGCCAAGATGTGATATCGCACCTGCACTAAGTTTCTGCAAGGTGGCCACAGGCTGGAGACCTCCTGGGAGACAGGTTTTAGTTTCAGACCTCTGTAGCTGTTTGGTTACTTGTGCCATAGCACAAGGCAACAATGTGCATGTGCATTCATACACGGACACTTATACAGACCGTTACAGTAAGAGACTATTTGCTGCCTCAAAGAGTCTAAGGGCCAGATTTGGAGAGGCATTTGGATGCTTGAGGCTGCACTGAAATGGGACAAGTCCCAAGTGAGTTAGGCACATAATTGCTTAGAACAATTTTAAATACTTCTGGGCACACGCATGCATCCTCAGGGGTCTATATTGTCTTAGAAAACCCAGTCCTCAAGCAGTAAACAGCAGGGACAGACACAGGAAGGACCGCAATGCTCAATTTGCTATATGGGAATTGTGACAAAGGAGGTACCTGTGACTTTCCCAAGATTATGCGAGAAGACAGTGGCAGAACATCCTCTTTCTTCCATTGCACTACTCCACAGCGCCAGCTCTCCGCTCTCCTGTTAGTACCAGGGCTGAAAGATGTGAAACTCACTCATGCAGCTCCCCAGCTCTCTCCTGCCTGTTCATTTCTGCTGGGTCTCTCTGTAGCCACCATATGTGAACCTCAGACCAACTCAAAGATATTTCTCAGGAATCCTTGAACTCCCAGAAGGGCAGCTGCAGTTGCAGGCTGCGAGTTTGCTTGTGTTCTCCAGTTTGGCCCCCTCCACCCCTCCTTCCATCTCCCCTCTTTGTTTGTCTGCTATTTTCTTTTGATTTACAGCTTTACCGAGCACTGAGTTTGCAGCAGCATGTGATTACCCTGTGTGGAGCCTTTCCCACTGACAGCATGATGAGCAGAGACAGTATTCGGTGCATATACAATTTAAGCCAAGCAGGAGGCCGGTCCAACACCTCACTTGCCAATTAACTGAGTCGATATTGTGCACAGGATAATGTTTGTTGTTTGCCTCTGTTGCTAAAACACTTCCAGAGTGTTTAGAGCAATACAGCAATATCCTCGCCTCCCTCCCCCCTGTAGGGATGAGCTCTTCAGCTAAACCAGGACGCTATCGCTCTGAGAGGATCAGCTAGGGATGGGAAGAGGGATCTGGGGACCTCCACGGCTCTGTGGTCCATCAGGGTTTTGTGTGAATGCAGCAGCAGCTGCCTCCAGCCTCTTCAGGGTGTGGGAAGATGGGAGTCTCTTCCATTGATCAGCTGATAAAGTGTGTAGATGCAAGGAACTGGAAAGGAAATTGTGTCTATGTAGATAAAAGGGCCTTCAAGAAGATGTGAGGCAGTGGACAGACCATCTGCAAAAGCAGCCACGTAGAAGACCCACAGGCAAGTCCAGTTCCCACCAATATCCCTTGCTTTATATGTCATAGTAAACCATGCCTCACAATCTGATTTACAAAGGCTGGTGTCTGTGCTGTTTCCATTGACAGCTCAAGGCAAAGGGAATCCAGCAGAGATACTACAGCTGGATGCAGGCTTCTCCCGTGTAGGAAGCACCTGTCTTGGGAGCAAACCTGCCGGCGGCCCCGCAGCATGGGGGTGACGTGGAAGCACTGCTTCTCACCTCAGAGGCAGCTGTGATTTCCAGGGGAGCTGGGGCTGCAAGCAAGCAGCAGCTCCTGCCAAAGATACTTGCTGGCTTACTTTCCATTCCCTGAGGGTGAGCTCCCACTTCTTTCTGGGGCTAGGTGGGATTTGGAGGCACCAGGACCTGATCCCTGCCCAGATCTCAGGTTGCACATCAGTGGGAATCGCTCATGCCTGCAGGGGAAGCAGAGGCATGTTCTTGGCAAGGCTAGCCCATCTGCTGGAGGACGTTCTGAGAGATGCCCCAGGCAAATTGCTGTTGGTTCTCTCAGGGCAAGTTTCTGCCTGAGGTTTATTTCTTCTCCCAAAGAACACAGCCAACACTTTCCTGCTTCTCTGTAGGGACATGACAATGTATGTCCATGAGGCACTTCCATATGCAAGCAATGGTGGCTGCAGAAACATGTTGGCATACAGACCACGGGATGCAGCAGCCCTTCTCGTGTGTTGGCAGTGGGGTGATGGCAGCACGAGAGGAGAAAGGGCCACACACCATTTTGCTTTGGTATTTGCACCTTTAATCCACCATTATCAGTATTATACAATGTCAGTGTCCACAGGGGGCATTGCCTGAGCTCAGAAGGGGCCTCTTATGATGGTTAAAGATAAAAAGAATCGCTGTTAAGCTGAGGCCTCATCAGTCCATTCCTCTAACAGGCCTGTGTTTCCTGGTTGGTCTCTTACCATGCCTGAACATGTGTGAGATTCACTGAAAGCACCTGGTAACCACAAGCATGGGGCGTCCCCCTCCCTCTTTCTCTTCCTCTTTCCTGGGCTTCACTAGGAAGTATTTATTAAGTGTCAGAGTGATAAATGAAAAGTCATATTTTATTGTGAATTATTCCAGCCCTGCAGTGGAGCCCAGATCTATAGCCTCAGAGAGTTATTAACTGCTTACCGCAGAGAGCTATAAAATCCTCATCATTTTCTCCAGTCTCTGCTCTGTCAAGCTGAAGGAGAGAGAGCTGGATTATCACACGAGATGGTTGGGAAGCTGCTTCCAACATTCCCCTTTGACTGGAGCTCAGTGTTGGCTGGAATGATTTCATCAGAGCAAGACGGGTCTGTTGAGAAACACCTTTGCTGGGGTTGGTTCTTTCCAGCTCGCTCTTCTTTTCAGGTTGCACCACTTAAACTCCTTATGAGACAGCCCTTGGGAACCTCTCTCTGGCGGTGGTGGTTATATTTCTTCCCTTGGTGGATTTTATTCAGAGGTACAAAAGTAAATGCCACTCGAAGGTGCAGTCAAAGCTGTCTGTTGAATTTCTGTCATTGTCTTTCTCCAAAGACACCCCAAAGCTTTCCAGATAGGTAATAGTATTTTCATGCCCTTCATTGCTGCACTTGGGACTTAAATATGTCATGTCTGTCTGCTCCTTGCCCAGGCTGCAAAACAAATTCCCGGTGCAGTTTTACCACTTGAAATGCCTGAATAGGAGCTGAATTCCTGTTGACACCAATTGAATTAGGAATGTGCTCTTCACTTCTTTTACCTGATGAGAAATGATCTTGGCTCCTTGTGTCCTCCAGTCATCTCAAAACAAAGACCCTGCTGGCTTTTCCCATAGTCTGACTGCTGCCATTTCCCATCAGAGTTCACAGAATCATGGAATGGCAGGGGTTGGAAGGGACCTCTGTGAGTCATCTAGTCCAACCCCCCTGCCAAAGCAGGGTCACCCAGAGCAGGCTGCACAGGACCACGTCTAGGCGGGTCTGGAATATCTCCAGAGAAGGAGACTCCACAACCTCCCTGGGCAGGCTGTTCCAGGGCTCCGTCACCCTCAGAGTGAAGAAGTTCTTCCTCATGTTCAGACAGAACTTCCTCTGCTTCAGTTTGTGCCCATTGCCCCTTGTCCTGTCGCTGGGCACCACTGGAAAGAGTTTGGCCCCGTCCTCCTGACACCCACCCTTGAGATATTTATAAGCCCTGTGCTGGCACATGCTGGATCCCAGGCAGCTGTGGACGGCTGAGTTGTGTTGGCTGCCATGCCCAGAGAGGAATGGGGTCCCAGGACCTGGGTGGCACGACAGCCTGGTGATGAGTACGTTCCTCCAAGCAGTTACCAGTGGTGCTGTCCCAGGTGGTGCAAGAGTCCTTGCTGTTCTTGTCGCAGTGGCTGACAAAGGCTCACGTCTCAGTCATCTTAGGGCTTGTTACTGCCTGCTGCAGCAGAAGGGCCAAAGACTGACTGCTCCCAAAGAGCTGCCAAGGCCTTTCACTATGCCCTGGTGATGCAGGGTGGGACGCTTGGGTGGTGCACTGTAGGAGGAATATATGCAGACTAGCTTGGTTTTTGTCACCTTTCTCACAGGTGCTTTTTATTCTTTTCTGCTTTGGATTTTGCTCCTGCTCCATGGTAGTGACTTCTTTTTGTAGTGCTGATAGTCCAGAAAAGATTTGCTTTAGAATCTACCAGGACATGACAAGTTTAGGTTGATCAAGAGATGTAGACTGCACTCCGTCTTTCCAAAGACATTTTACAGCTAAATGCATAGGTACACTGAATCTTCTCCAGAGTTTGTTTGCTACTGCAGGATTGTCAAGAGGTAGAACAAACCTCCCTCAAGACAAGTAATATAATGAAGACTGGACCACCTTCCATGTCTTAATATACGGGGGACTTCACTGCCATATTCATTTCTACTTGAATTCGCGACCTGGGAAGGGAGTAAAAGTGCATGCACTGAGTACGTACTGGGGTTGGACAGGCTTGCTTGGAAAAGGGAGGGATCCTACTATGGGAATTGTTGAAAGCCAGCGGATTCAGTCCATTGGCCTGTAAGATCTGAAGCTGTCTTGTAAGATCTGATAGGTGTAATGATGGGCTAAACTCATATTTAGAGCTTTACTTCTTAGCTGGAGATACAACATCTGAAGCAAGGTCATCAGCATCATCTAGGTCATCCTCAGTGCAACAGGCATTTTATGTGCTCCAAAACAGCAGCAGCAGCAGCAGAGGAGAGTGAGGAGGAATCATAGCTTGCAGCTTGGTGGACTCTTGGGGCGCTTGACATGTTGCTGCCTCCATTAAATGAAACTCCACTTCTAATTATATCCCATAATTATAGCCTTCAACCAATGTGATTTGTAAAGAGAGGGGTCATAGATACCGAGATCACTCTGAGATTGACTGTGCAGTGGATATCAGTAAACATCCTTGACTGCCTACCAGAGTCTGACAGAGATGTAAAGGACTAATGCAATAAGGCAGGGCACGCAGCTGGATTGATAGAAGCAGTGGTGTGGCCTCTGGCCCCTGAAGATATTACGTGACAAGGCAGTGAAAGCTGCAAACACGAGGGCAGACCATCTATTCAGCATGACAGTATTAGACAGAGGTTAAGAATCTTGTGGACTGCTATCAACATCGATGAATGGTCTCCAGCAGGGATCTGCATTAACATGTTGAGCGCCAGGCTCCTGCATGTGTAGAGCAGCTGTGTCAAACCAAACATCCTCATGGCAGAGACAGAGCCCATCACCCTGCAACCGCAGCCAGGGCAGCAGGGCTTCTGTGTCTGGGAAATGGGCTGCCCACCTGAGGAGGCAGCTTGGGGAAGCTGGGCAGGTGGGTGGGGATTCAGTTGCAGATGAACTCTTTAAGAGCGTGGGATGACAAAGAGTTTTCTTTTGTTACCTAGAAAACCCTGTGGTCAGAGTGACTGTGTTGCCATAAATCATGCAGTTTGGACTTGTAATCCTAGTCATGGGTCTCGTGCTTTTCTACTGTGTATTTCTCTAGTGGCCTCCAAGAGTGGTGCAAGTCCCTTTGCCGCGGTTGATAGTAGGGCAACAGACACTCCGTATGAGTAAGAGTCAGTCCTGTAGGTTAGCTGGTCAGAAAGAACCTGCGTGTTGCTCTGCTCTGGCCTCTGGCACCTGTCAAGCTCAGAACAGCTCTGTGACTGACCTCTGCACTGAGTCTAGTAGGTTGTGCTTCCTCTTACGCTCTTCTATTTTGGATCTAAGTAATGGAGAATTAGCACTGCTTTTTGGTCAGCTCTTCCAGGGAATAGCTCCTCTCCCTGTTAATATTTGTGTTTCAGATGCCATTTAAGTATTTCAGTCTCAGCTTACAGCCACTGGGTCCTCGGTGTATTAAGACAGCTAAGGCGATGGAGACTGAATGAAAATCAAAACCAGATTGTCTTCTCATTTGCCTGGTGATATAATTTGCCTTGGACTTACACTGTGTGGGAAGGGAGGTAGGACTGTTTAGAGGACATAAACTGATCTGCTGGTTGAGATCAGAGAGTTGGTCTGGCTTTGGGAAAAAGAGGTCCAGAATGTCTCCCTAGTTGAAAAAGCTTCAGTAAGAGCCCACAGCCAGTTAACAGTGAAACACAAAATCATTTAGAAATTTGATTTAACTGTCCCGGTATTCAAGAATTTCTTCTTCATTTACCTTCATAGAAATACGGGATTCACTTGGCTAGGAAGTGTGCAGACATATAATGAGAGACCATCTCTGACCCCAGCCTCCCATAGACTAAGTGGATAAGGTGGCCGGTAACCATTTTACAGATGGAAAACTGAAGCAAAGAGAGATTAAATTGTGTTCTCCAAGTCCTGCAGGGCATTTGGTTGACTGTCAGCCAGTTCTCTCTTCTTTTCTTGTCTCTAATTCAATTCTTTGATCAGAGAGTTTGGCTTTTGTTTCTATACCTCGTCCAGCCTTTTTCTTGTTTTCCAGCAGCCTTGTTACAGATTTTAGCAGGCTCTGCTGCACCGGCACGAGCATTGTTCTTCTCTGCGGGATGGGATGTACGTCTGAGTCATTCTTTGCATGAGTTGTCTTTCTCTCAGAGACATTTCTCTGGTTTCTGTGATACAGAATAAATTGCAGTACATAGCTTATTAGAAAAACAACAATAAAACCCCCAAACAAACCTTCAAAATCAAGGCACTTCAAAGAAGCAAGCAGAAAAGCCCAACGTAAACAAGCTGTAGGAATACAATTCGAATCTCTTCCACTAGTTTCCAGAATAGACTTAACAGCAGCCTCTGCTCCCTAGGTCATCAGATGCTGAAGTCTGGGTTTACACTCATGTTTTCACCTTCTGAACTGAATACCAAAGGACATCCTGCCCTGCAAGGGAGAATCTGGGTAAGAGGGCTTAGGTTGTGAGATGCTTCCCACTGGTGCCCGTGGCCAGATCCTGGGTCCACCTGTCAACCAGCTGCCTTCCTCTGGAGGAGAGGAAACCAGTGTAGAAATGCTTCTCAAAGAGACGAGCACATCCCTGCAGCTTGCCCACTGACAAGGCTTACGTGCAGATGCCTCTGTTGCATTAATGCAGCCCACACGAGACATTTGGAAAGCAGGATCTGGGCACTGCACCAGTGCTAAAGCGCCCTGGCTTGAGCTACAGACCCGAGCAGGTCAGACTCCTGAGCATGGAGCGATGAAACTCAGTGCTGCCGTTAGAGAGACTCAGGCAAGCCCAGAGGTGTTCTGGAAGGATTCTTCTGCGGCGCGTGCTTTTCGCTGCGTGCTGCTGCCTCTGAACACCATGGGGGTTTGACAGCCTGTGGGAAGATATTCCCGACCAGCAGACTTCCATCTCTTGGCACCTGAAGCAGAAAGCACTTGTCTCCGTGCAATGCTCTTTTTTCATTTGGGGGAAAAACAGCTTCTGCCCCTCTGAACTTCTTAGCAATGCAGCTAAAATCTGTCCCAGCTAAAAAACAGATTTACCAAGAATGTCTTTATTGATTTACAGGGTTCACCTTTATGAACAACTCCAGTATTTCTATATGGACAAAATGAAGCAATATTAAACAATGTAACAATAAATCCAGAGCACCCTCTTCTCTCCAGGTTATAAGGTTATCCAAATGATGCTCTTGTATTTATCATTTACCAACAGAGCTATTTAAGCTACAATATTTGACAGGAGTTGTTGTGTCAGGTGTGATGGAGTGTGTGTTATAAAAGGACAGTAAGAGAGACTTTGCATTTGTCCTTCAAACATAAAGTCGATTTTTGCATGATTGGTACTTCAGAGATCATCTTCAGCACAAGATTAACTGAGGACAATATTCAGTGAAGTCAGGTGACTAAAAGCCAGTGGCTTTTGCTGTGTGCTGCGGTCTCCTGGAGGGCTGTGTACTTCTGCAGCGTACATAAAAGGTGTTTAAGGAAAGTGAGTTCACCTATGCCGTAGTGCGAACTCCAGATGTGACATTTCAGAGGAGTTCACACCCTTCCTCTATGATTTTGAGATGAGGGCAAAACGTTTAACTCCACCAGACAGTCATGCCTTTAATATATTCTGCAGGAGTGAGCAGCATCTATAAACAGGCACAAGTCCGGCTAGTTTCAATTCGACTTTTAATCTCAGAGTTACTCTGGTGAGCACACAAGTCTGCTTTGGTGTGAACAGCAGTGTTAATGCATTATCGCATGGCGGGTGGCTGAAGTCAGATGGGTCAGGAACTGACCCTCGCAGAAGGTGTGATTGATAAGGAGTTCCCTGTTGAGTTGGAGAAAAGATGTAGGGAAACTGTAGGGAAACCACAAGCTCAGTGTGAGGTACGAGGTATCAGACATGCACAGTTCACCCGTCAGTCTGTGGTGCACAGAGGCATAACTGCTGACTGAGTGCAGGACGCGTGGAAAATACCCCCTGGATGCAGCACAGCGAATGAAGAAAATACGGTGTGATACTGGCTCGTGGGAGGGCAGTGAAAAATGTTCCTGCGTAAAGGCTTTTGCTAGAAACTTACTATTTCGTTTGAAGCAACGAGGAAAATGTAGCCGCTGGATAAACCTGTGTGTGCTTACGCATCTCCATCCGGTTGTCACAACATGGCCTGTATTTTGCAATTCTGGTTCTTGTCCTGGGAGAGAGGCTGTCTGGCCAGAGAAATGCACGCTGGCTGCTGAGCTGACAGATGATGTGCTGAGCCTGGAGCTGGGGGGCCATGGGCTATTACTAATTACTGGCGTGCTTTCAGCTGCAGGCACCTTTTGACAGTGTTTTACCCCCTGCACTCCATGTTGTACAAACAAGAGAACGAGAGCCCCGGGGTGCTGCACAGCTAAGCAGACACGGTACAGTGTTTTTGCCGTCTGGCAAGGCAACTGGTGGCAGAGGCAGGAACAGACAAGGTCTTCTCTATTATCGTCCTGCAGTTTCCTTGCGGCTACACTGAAGAAGATGCAGTTCCAGGCTTATAGGTAGGGTGGAGAGAAAGCAGTATTTAAAACCAAGAATGGAAAAAAAGGAACAATGCACTCAGGTGTTTCATTATTCCTTGGGTAACTCTGAGCTAAAGTGTCAGGATCATAGCAGGAAGGAGGCATTAGTTTTGTAAGCCCTTGTTTGCAAAAATGCAAGCCTCTCTGTATGCTCAGCTGTTGAGCTGGGATCTTAAATGACTCTCATAATGTATTTACCAGTGCTGTGAAGTTCACCCTTTTATACTAGATTATGGTAATAATGGTATTGTGCAGCAGATGAAATTAGTTTTTCTACACAGTTTTGTTTCATCTCAGTGGCTAAATGTATGAAATAAAAGGTGCAATTGGCAATATTTTCATGGGTAAGCCAGTTTCCTCCCACACCCACCCTGCAAACACAGATGCTTCCTCATATCCTGGGGACAAGCTGACTGCCAAGCAATGCATGAAAGGACTGTGAGAAGCAAGGGCTTTTTTAAGATTTATATTTGCCATTAGGATGATTTTGAAGATTTATGAATTTTCAGACAATTGGGGACCGTTAAGTGTATCTCACGTGGGCTGGCATCTAGCATGGACTGTAGCAGCCCCAAGGGATACTGGTGTCGTGACCATTTTTCTTTCCCACTTGCACACACCAGCAAAAAGTGCCCCACATAGATATTGAGATATTTATATACGACTTCTGTGTTGCACAGGAGACTCCACTGTACCTCTGCATCCTCTTTAAATCAACTCTGGGTGGTCACAACAAGCTAGTTGTCTCAGACTGAAACATGGGCATCCCTGCAGTGCCGACAGCACTCCTAAAACCTTGCCCAAGCACGGGCTCAGTACGTCTGAGAGAGCAGCAAGCACAAAGCCAGCGCTGGCCTGTGCACTGCGTGTGAGACTCCAGCCAGGAACAAAGTGACACGTGGATGGGGAGCAGCGCCGGGACAGTCTCTAGCGTCTTGAGCCCCCTTATATCAACAGCTGCATTATGTGGAATGTTCAATGGACTCGCCTGTTGATTTGTCGACCCACAGCCCTTTCTCCTGTGGAAAGTATTTACAGGAATAAGAACGCTGACCTCTTTTCTCATTCCTTTCTGAACCTGGGGTTTGCTGCGAAAACATGTCATAAACCATCAACAGGGAGGATGTCCCTCAGCAAAAACTGGCCGAGTGTCTGTAATTTTGTTTGAGAAAGATCAGTTTCCACTGGTTGGTCACACTGAGCCAATGCACCAGAGAGAATTAAGACTCCTGCCATTGCAAACTTTACCTTCTATGATGCATTTTGGTAACTTCTCTTCATGAGCTGCTGGAGTAGATAAAAATTTAGGCTACGTGTTCATATCACACATCTCAGATAGGGCTGGCCGAACATCCAAGCTAGGAGTCAGCTTAGAAATTTCCCTAGACGATTTTGTTGTTTTTGTGTTCTGAATAGATAGCAACTTTTACCTTACATTTCGCATGGAGTGGTCCAGTCCCAGCCTCCCACCTTAATCACGGATTTCTGCAGTCATCAGTGTCCCAACAATGATGCCAAGGTAGAGCAAAGTCTTTTCTTACCTTCAGTAGCAAGTTCTTTAAGTTTAATCTTAAAGATTTGTATCTGGAAGCTGAGAGAAACAGGGGAGGAAGTGCTGCTGCTCGTTTTGGAGGGGGCGAGAAAGTAGGTGAGACAGAAAAGCATATTATTATTATTATCAATTCATTGCATAGCCTGTGCTCCAGTAAAAAGGCGAGGCTTCACTGTGCTGAGTACTACTTGCACTTGTGAACATTTCACAGTAAAAAGCCTTCAAAACTACTCAGGAAGTGAGTCCACCTGAGCTGACATGCAGCCGCCTTGTGGGTCGAACACAAAGGTGCTTTAACAGCCAAGCACGGACCGTTGGTGACTGAAGAGGTAGATGTAGCCTTAGAAGTAACAGGTTGGGAAGAAGTGAGTCTAAGTATCTTATACACACAGTGGCCTTAAAAGCCCCTTCCACCACCCCTGTGAAGAGTGCTTATGGATTTCATCAGAGGAGCTGCGACAGCTGTGAGAAGCAGCAGGCTGGTTTCTCTGTGTCTGCCTCATGCCTGTAAGCTCGGTAGCTTTCTCACTAGGTTAGTGAAAGACGCTACTCCTCTCACGAGTCCTTGCCCTGCTGATACCCTTAGTCCTCCAGAGCACTGAGCCTTTAATGAGCTGGTGTGGTCAGGGCCTTGGTTTTTCTGTTCCCACTGAAAAGTAGCACCTGCGACAACACGCACGCCCTAACAGCACACAGGGGAGCCACTCAGCCACGGCCTGGAAGGGAAGAGGGATGCCTGCTGTGCTGCCAGTGCCACATGGAGAGTCGGAGAAACCACGTTTAGCTTGTGAGGTGTGACAAGATTATTACTCTGTGGCGATGGTGGGGAAGGAACCAGCCGCAGCGTGACAAACAGCTTCTTTCACACCCACAATGACAGGCACACCCCACCATGTGTGAAGAGGGTGGAGGTGCATGAGTCCAGCCCAGGGATGAACACTCAGCTGCCTGCTACAGTCTGAACCCACCTCCACTTGTATTCAGAACTGTCGGTGGGTTTCAGATCAGCCTTGGTGTTCAAACAGGATGGGGGGTGTGTGTGTGTGCGTGTACATGTTTTTTTTTCTTCAATCTAATTTTTGGCAATAATCATACGTAATTTTCATGCACTGCCTTATGTCTCAGCTTCATTCATCACCAACATGATGGCCAATTAGTCATCTCTCACTATTAAGCAGAGCTAACAGCTACTTTAAATGCAAGCAGAGCCTTAATCTAGTTCTAACTCAGATGGACGGTGATACTTGTAATTAGGACATCAAACAGAGGAGGAATGTGATGTGTTTGTAGCTGAGGAAACCTTTTCATTGAACTATTTCAGGAATAATTAAGCATTATCTTTATTAACGTGTCCCAAGTTAGTAAATAACGGGTCATGCTTTTGCATTTGGGATGTTAAATATATATATTTTTAGACTAAGGCTAAATTCCAGATTTCAGTGCTGATTTGCTGTGAGATGGTGCTTTGCCAGAGCATGCATTACAGGAGCAGGTTTACCGGGAAAGGGGTGTCAGGGTTTCCCCACACCCACCCTGGGTGGGTATGGATGCTAGGGCATACGAGGTAGCTGTGTGTTTGTTTCCCTTCCAACCCCCCCCAGTTCTTTCTGGGGCATCTTCCCAGTGCAGTTGGGTCTGATCTTGCCTTTATGTCTCAGGCTAGGGAGATGTTTGGATGCTGCATGCCACATGCACACCACTATCTGCTAATACACGTGGTGCCATTTGCAGGTGACAAGTAATAAGTGCAGCACTAATTTCGCGTCGGCGTATGTCTGTGTGTTTCTGTCTGTGAGATACAGAGGCAGGGCAAAGTAATGGCATTTATACTTTTGCAGTACGACTCTCCAGGAAAAAAGAGCAACTACGTTCCCCTCTGTTTCTCCTTTGCCCTACAGCGTGCACGGGTCTGCATCGATGTTTAAGCACTGCCATTCAGAGGGCAGCGTGGCACATCCCCTCCTCCTGCTTCAGGCCTGGCTGGAAGCACCAGACTCACTTTGCCAGCATCACTCCTTCACTGCACCAAGCTGGGGTGCTCCCGGTGAGGTACAAGGCACCTTGGGTGTTTGGTACCCAAGGGCTCCCTTTCAGCTCCCTTGTAGCCTGTTCCTATTACACATCTGTGCTGCTCTGATTCGAACCTGGGCTTGATACAGTGCTTGTGATGGTGGGTAAAGCTGAATAAAATTCTTGCAGAGGGCAGAGCAAAGTAGTAAAGGGTGAGGAAGCCACTGCAGTAAACATACATTGATACATGTCATGAATATGCCTCCTCAGACATGGTTTGGCCTAAGTGGTGTGTGTGACAAAAATCGGATAAACACCTACCAGGTTTTGATGAGAAAATTTGAGCAGAACATTTCCCTCACTGGAGGAGCTGAGAACCTGCTTACTCCTGTGTTTTGAGATTGATGAAAAGGAGAGGGGGGGGAAACAGAGAGAAGTTGTTTTGAAAGAAGAAACTTTCCATTTAAAACAAAAAACAGGGAAAGGGGAAAAGATCAGTGTCAAAATTAGGGGGGGGAAATAAAAATATGGAAATTAGTTTAAATACAGTGTATTTCTTTGTCTGGAGCTGGTTCTCTGTTTTTCTGTAGCCTTATTAATCAGCCTATTCCTGTTTCTCCTTTTAGAAGAGGCAAGGGGAACAGAAACCCAGTGCATGAGAATGTGAGAGTGAGGCTAGAGGACCGCTTTGCACATATATTTGTAACGTTAGTATTGCAGTTCTCTGATTCCAGTTTTAATCGACCTTCTTTTCTCCTAATGAGCCACTCAGAGAGATGTCTGCCTCTTGCAGTGAAGTGTTATACTCTTCCTCCTCTTTCTTGCACTGGAAATCCATGTGTAGGATCTCACTAGAAGAATCCTTTATGCCCTCAGTTCTCACGTCTGGGCTGACGTACCCAGCTCTTTGTTGACCGTGGCTGGAAGAGCCTTGGCTGTGCTGGGGATAAGAACCCTTTGAGAAATGCAATCAATTTGATGCAATGGCATCTGCGAGGGTCCTGAAATCTCAGGACAGTGTCAGCCCCATGGCCTCCACTCCATCCTTGAAGCCGAATCAGAGACACCAGGCTAATGGTACCAAATTCCCTGATGCTCTTTCATACACCTTCTGCTTGGTGTTTGATGTGAGACTGTCTGTGTTTTCAGGGTCACCTCAACTGACTACCTCTCCATATGGAAATCCTTCAGTGGTGCATGTAACAAATCAATAATGACTTCAGTGCGGTGCTCTCTCTGTTGGAAGGCACTAATGAACTGTCAGGCGGAAGGCCCGCCTGATGTTCATTAAACTCAGGAAGTGCCCTGCAGCACCGTAACGATTGCAACAGTAAAATAGAAGTGGAAAGAGAAGGCAGGGTATCCATTCACTGGCATACTGTACCTCCAGCCAGCAAATTCTGGCCTGTGTCCAGAAGCGTTGCCAAATCAAGGGTAGGGTCTGGACTGGAGAAAGCTTTTAAGGGGTGGGGAAAACATTAGTGAACTGTTTGCCTCTTCAAATCCTGGACTAGACTCCCCTAAAGGAAATGATGGGGAGTTTTTCCAGGGGCAGTCAGTTTTGTGGAAGGATAAATTAGGCAGAAGAAATTAAAGTAGATCTAAGGATTGACTTAGGTTGCCATCTTAGGTCCATCTCAGGTAAACTGGTTGGGGCCAGCTCCATGGTTTCACTCAGATATGATGTGTGGACTGAGGGCTGGTACGGGGCTGTGTCGTGTAACAGCAGCTTTTCTGTGACATCTGACATCCTGCACCATTCAGTCATTCCCTCAAGTTCTGTCCATGCTGCATTAAGATCCATGCTGGATCCATGACCAGAGTGGGCTAAGATCCATCTAAGTTGCCCTCAGGTCTGATCCAGTGCTTCAGTGGAGCAACCAGTTTATCCTGGTCGACAATGCAGACCATGCTGTTTCTCGGTTCAGTCCGTTTCAGCCGGTAGAAGGTCTGCTTGCATGAGTGGTGTGCAAGGCACCACTTCCCAGAGGTGGCTGAACTCTCTGGTCGTACCCCGTGTTCACTGTGTGTGCATGAAACAGAACAATTTCCACTCTCCCACAACCACAGAAGGAAGCAAAAAGCATCCAATAAATTGTAACGGGACTTTTACAAGCATATTTGCCCAATGCACGTAAACTGCTGCTGAATTTCACTGCATATCGGTGATCAGGTGGACAAAGGCAGTTACCACTGTGAAACAGACTTTCAAGGACTGAATGCTCTGAGAGTCGAAGTGCGTCATCTTCACTTTAAAAAAATCAAAGAATTGGAAGACAAAGTGACAGAGAGGGCAGATCTTCAAACAAGCGTTTGCCGGGCTTCAGAGGCACCAGCAGTAAAACCGGAGCCAGATTTTCAGCTTCCTGTGTTAACATTTTGATCAGAGCAAGATTTTCTGGTGTCCTCAGCAGCTCTTTGTGGGAGGATTGCAGATCAGCCACCGCAGCGATCCCAGCTGAATGGGTCACACGGGTCTAACACACGGATCTGTCGGTTGTAGTTTGTTGCTTCACCGTCGATCATCCACGAGACTGGAGATTGTTACCAGTGTCTGTACAGCCCCGCGCTGGAAAGGAGCACCCGAACCACTGCGTCTGCCTGTTTCTGCCTGAGGTAGTCTGTCGGCCGACGCTGCGTCGCTAGGAGCTGGACCCTCGGCTCAGCGGGTGTATCTCGCCTGACAGCTGCTGGTGGTCGCGCTGTCCCTGGGCGAGTGCATAAGTACCCCGGATGTTGGCGGTCAGGCTGTCCTCTTCCCACCCAGGCGTCCCCTTCTCCTCTTGCCGCTGCCGCTGTGCTCTTTACAAACACAGATCTGCTCTCCTGGGTTCTTAAGACAATTATCTTCTCTGTGAAGAAAGAACCTGCTCCCTCCTTATGTTCAACACAGCAGAACTCCATATTTTGGATTATTTGGGTTCTGCCTTTCATCCTGATCTCATTTCATTTGCTTTTACTTTTTCAGGAATGAATATCACAGTTATCTGCATCTCCTCTTTTACTCACTATTTCTTCTCTGTACCTTGTTTTATTCCATTCCTCGCTTCTCTTTCTGTTTACCAGCCCCTCCTCACCTTTTTTGCAATGTATCTGACAAGGCTGCTTTATCACAGCTTTCCGGTTTAGTGGATTAACTTTATTAGTTTCTTTTGTACGTGTCTAATTGACATGCGGTTTCAAAATCTATTTCATTTCACCAGAACTGACCTTTATTCCCTTGCAGGTAGATGTTTTTTTTTCCCTCCAGCTCAGACCTTTGCTACACTGCTGACAAGCACAGAGAGGGTGCAGTGCTGTTTTGCTCAGGGGGTGCAGAGAGTTTAGGGCAGCAGCAATCATACAGCAATTGGACTGGAGAACAGATGTGAGCTTTCTATCCCACGTAACCATAAATGAGTAAGCTTAAGGGGGTTGATTTTTCTTTCCACTTTTATTTCTACCAAAATCTCTTTCCTCCTCTGAGAATGCCATTGCTGCCAAAGGAGTAAAGCAATGTAGGGGAGCACTGGAGCCTGGGCCTGGTGGTACGAGCTGTCTCTGACAATCTGTTTCAAAGTGCAAAACCTTCCTCAATGAGGCTTTGGGGATAGTCCTTGCTTCCAGCTCCCCATCTGCCGGGGCCTGTGCTTGTTCTCCAGCTCAAAACTTTCTCCCATCCAGAAGAACCCAGGGTGCTGTAGTTCCAGCACGTTGCCATCGCTTCAACCCTCTCTGGGGTTTTGCAGGAGGGAAATCCAAGCAGGAATTGCCTGCTCATTTCTGCTGTCCGGCTGGTCAGAAGGAAGTGAGACCAAATATGAAAGTACATCAATGCTGCTGTTTTCTCTTAGCTCTTTGGAAAGACCCGAAATAGGCTTTTTGATGGAAAAATTTCAGTCAGCCCTCAGGAGCCCTTTAGCTCCCCCTGACAGGGGCTCCTGTTCCAGAGCACCTGGCAGACAGGTCCCGCTTTCGCAGGTGCTGTCCCCACTTGGAGACGACGCATTGCTCTCTCCTCCTTATCTCCTCACCCAGCAGAGCAGAAATGGCGGTTGACAGCCTTTTTATAAGATGTTTTCATTGTAATTTTAATGGACTAATTTCTTTCCCTGAATTGCCATAATTCAGATTTAATGAAACATGTCTTATAAAATTAAAAAAAAAATACAATAATAAAGTGGAACGCCCCATTAGGCCGAAGAACAAGGAAATAACATATGTAGTGATCTGATCACTCTGACCCTGCCAATCCAATGATGCTAGCAGCCATCATGCACGTGCTTTACATCATCATGGATGACTGTGCTTCCCACCAAGAGAAAATATATAACAAAATAATAATAAATAAATGGAAATGGGAGGGGAACTGCTACATCCTCCCTTTGCACTGCTGCCTAAGTTCACATCCAGTGCTTTTCAATCATTAACCATTGCTAGATAGCAGCACCCTCTAAATGGTCTTTTCTTTCTGTCTTCTGTGGATCCTGCTCTAAGATCATGCCCTTCCATGCTCCAGGCAACCAGCAATCTCCATCAAAAGCGGTGCCAAGGGGGGACTGATCCTGCTGCCTGCAGTGCTCGCTCATGATGGCTCCTCTGGGCAGCAGAGCCCTGGGCTTGCTCCGCATTGGCAGCGTGTCCCTGAGGTGCAAGATGACTCGAAAGAGGGTTTAGGCAGATCCTCCTCGTGTTGCTGCTTGACGCCTGCTAAGAATGATCTTGTGTCTTTGGCCTCCTTTAGATCTGCATATAGAGAGGTGATTTTTAAGGCAGATATTAAATGATCTTTGATGGTCTATTCTGAATCCAGTTAACGGGGAGCTCAGTGTGGCACGGGTGAGGAAGCCTGGGATGTTTATGAAACTGCTCTGTCTGTGACGACTCCAGGCTGCCTCACGTTGCTCTGAGAGGGGAGAGCTGCAGTGTTCAGCGATGGCTCGGAGCCGGCAGCCAGGGGAGGCCTGGCTGGGCCCGGGCCCGAGTTGTGCCTGCTTATCAAAGCCATGTGTGAGCCTCCACGTGCTGCAGCCGCCAGTTTCAGATAGCTCGTGGCAAAGCTGCTTAAAAGAATAGCTCCCTGCAAAGCCAAATGTAATAATGACAAATTTGGGATTTGAGCCTCAGTTTGTGGAAGGCTTGCTCCAGAGCCTGTGGGATGTCTCCCAGGTGTCTCTGCACCGACATGGGAAAACCCTTGCACTACCAGGCAGGATACAGGTTTGGGCAGCAGCATGCTAGTGCTCCTATACCAGTACAATGTCCTTTTTTTGAGAATTCCTACCTGAAAATGCTAACCTCCAGCCAAGAGCAAACGCAATCAAGGGATGAAATTTATTGTGATGCTGAGTCAACATGTGAGATTAATGCTTCCCTTTCATCTCACAACCCTTCATCTTAGTGTTTCAAATCAGGTGCTGTGTAAAATATAGCCCCTAGCATGCTACCTGTGGAAAAAATTTCAGAGAAAATAACCTGTTTGCAAGTGTAGAGCTGCGCATTGCATCAGCTTGGGGAGAGTTATTAATTTTCCCTGTCCTTTGTAGCTACATGGGTGGTCGTGCCAGGGAGGTCTAGAGTTACATCCCAGAGCAGCGCAGGTCAGAGAAGGGATGTCTCAGCTGATAGAGATACAGCTCTGCTCCTCACCTTCTGTGGGTCACCAAGGGCAAAGGGGGTCCTTTGCTGCTGAAAAAGCAAAAACATGCATTTGGGAAAAATATAATGAAAGACAAGAGGGATATTTTCACATTTCTAACATGCTCAAACAAATCAGACTCTCAGGGGGCAGGAAGCAAGCTGAAAAGAAGCCTCCTGCTTGCTATGCAGTTACTACCTCTTGCAGCTGAATTCCACTGATCCAGGAAGTGAGGCAGTTGTGAGTCTGTCCAGCCGGTAAGTGGGACTTCATCTGGGCGACAGACACAAATTTAGGCTAGCACTCCTTTTCTTCAGCCGCTGCCCCATGAGCGAATTGGTGTCTGTTAGCCATGGAGGGAGAGGTGTTGCTATGTATGACCACTTCCACACAGCTGATGCCAGAAGGCAGCATGCTTCGACTCTACAGATCTCTGAGGCATTATGACAAGCAAAATGAAAATAGATGAGTTAGAAATTTCTTTAAAAATAAAGCGCAAGAAGGGAGAAGGAATCTTTATTCAAGCTTTAATGAGGTAGTTATTGCTGAGTAATTATGTACTAGCAACTTATTTACAGGAGAGGAAGGTTGCTAAAGTTCAGTTTACTTGTCTTGGTTAATTAGGTCCCATTCCTTGGGGATGAGCTAATTGGACAGTGACATTCAGTGAGATAATGAAATAAATGTCATGCCATATAAAGAGTTAATTAATGATAAAGAAACGTTCACCATTCTAGGGGCACGGAGCTGGATTTGATGCAGTATTTTGGATGCAATGCTTTTCTGTTGAGAAACACTGCTTGGCATAAGTGTGACTTGGCATAAATGTCTGTGGGGGCACATCTATTTGGATGGAAATTTTGCCAGGAAGATTTATGAGGTTGGAGAAAGAGAAAGAAGAATGCAGGCTGTTACCTGGACTGTAGAATGTTGCTTTTGAAATACTGGTTTAGGAGATGGCAGCGCTCCCACTGTAAATGAAGACCTTGAATAGTAGAAGTGTTTTCGCCCCTCGTAGTCGCTGGTTCCTGTGTCCTTCGCAGCCAAGATGGGCGGCGTGATTTAAACATCATTACTTTCTGTCCAGGAACAGATAGGTTGGCCATGTAAGGTTGCAAGGTCAGCAATATGGTGACTGCTGACACTTCTGTTTTTCTTTACAAATGCCATAGAAAACTTGCAGGAAACTGCTCAGATGGCCCATGTAGAAGAATATGATTTCTGGACAGATGCAGTAAGACAAAAATTTGAAAATCCACTGAGAAATGAATGGTGTGACTTGAATCTGATTGAAAGAGGATTGCTTTATGTACGGACCTTGTGCTGGGAATTGTAGAAGAGAAATCCATCATTGGAAAGCCTCTTGTCCATCTGCTTGTTCCTTTTGAGGGACGAATGGACCCTGGAAAGGCCAGCAGCAGTGCTGGCGATGCTCACCGCTCAGCTGGGAGACACGGAGTCCATCTGGGCACAGGCTAGTGTCGGTGAGGGGGACAATGGGACAGGCACCTTGTCTAGATGTGCCTGGAGGGCAAATCTTGCTGAGCACATCTGCTTGCAAAGAGTTCATGGGCAAGAGCTCTGGCCTTACTGTTGAAATGTTGCTGGGTTGTTGCTAGCAAGTTCTTATTTCCTCAGCCTCATTGCGTGAGCCACTGTTATCTGCTGGAGCGGGACTCTCATAAAGGTGTTTTCTGCACGGGCTCTGGTGCTAACTCATCAGCTACTGAGGTTATTTTAACAGGCATATTACTGTATTTCTGGCACCATCTGCTCCTCTCTCTGATTACTGATGCAAGGAGGGATTAAGAGAAAGTCTTTTCCCTTTTTCAGCAGGAAGGGAGTTATTAGTGCTTTAAACACACGTATCAAATCTGTTCTGCGTGCCCGGCAGCATCTGGCATTTCCTCTCTGTCTTTCCCCATACAAATTGGTGGAGGAAATCTAATTGGTGAGTGGAGATCTCTGGCTGAGAGCTGTGCTGGGAGTTGCTGTTTGCTTTTGTTTTCCCTGGGAGCATGTTGCTTGTCCCAGATCCAAGGCAGTTTCTGCAGGGTGTATCACCGGTCAGCAGAGCTGACCTTGCCTCCACACGTGCGTTCCTTGCTGCGAATGGCGTGGGAGCCACGCACCGACAGACAGAGCGGACGGGGTGGAGGCGGTGGGGGAGGCTCTCTCTGAGTTCATGTCCACCCTTTGTAGAAATTAGCTTTCTCCCAGGAGAGCCTCCTACCCCTGTGTAATTGTTATTCAGTCCCACGTGGGGAAGGTCAGGGCCAGCCGTGAGAGGGAAGGCTGCGTGTGCGATCGCTCCTGGGCTGAGGGGTGCCTGGCATACCAATGAGATGGCACAGTGTCTGGCAGCGCCAGCAAGAAGGAGATACCAACACTCCTCAATAAATCATCATTGTGACAAATTAAAGGGAACAGCAACAGGTGACTGGGAAGCCACAAAGAAATCAAATGGGCAAAGAGGGGAGCCATCTCCCCAAGGCTAATCCTCAGCTTTGGTCCTGTTTGCTGTTTTCCAGACTATCTGATTGCACAAAGCGTAGAAATCAGAGTACACAACTGGGAAAAAAGACTAACCAGAGTTTTAAAGAGCTGCAACAAAGTTCACTGCCAACTCTGCTCTGAGTGGGCTTGTTTCATTTGTGGATGTCAAGTCATTTCTTGGCTACAATAAGCCTACTTCAGAGGGAGCAGGCGTGGATAGTAATGACACCTGGTATATAGCATGGCATGGCTGTAACATGACACATGGCATAGCATGCAGGTCTGGAAGAGACCCGTATGTGTTCTGGGGTGGACTGTGACTCTGTAGTGGATACATCCTGTTGTAACAATTCACACATGGGAGGGTTGTCTAAAGCTCTCGAAGTGCAAGGGTTGGGAAAATGTATTCTGCAAAGTTCATCTCTCTGTGATGCTCTGGAGTCCATGTTGGTCCATATTAACCTAGTTCTCTGAGGTAGTGATGGGAAAGTACGATGAAGATTTTGAGCAGCCGTTGAAGGGTTTTCCAGGAAAGAGAGTCCTGGGACTTACAGCGAGTCTTGGACAACTACACAGTGTTCAGTGACGTTGGACAATATGGATGGGGTCTCCCAGGGGTTTCAGGCTGCTAGTGACTGTCCTGCACTGTTCACCACTGGTGGAAATGGTGGCAGCTATGACAGGAGTCAGTTCAGAAAGTCACTGCATTAGGGCTGGACAACCCCCCGAAGTCCAGCATGGAAGAGAAGTATAAGAAATGGCAGGTCATTGCAGATGCAGGGCTGGACTTCAAGAAGCAGTCTGAAGGACTTTGGGGTAATAGGAAATGCAGAGCTGGCTGTGGCTTGTTTAATATTCGAGAGGCTGGCTGGTATTTACTAGCATGCATATTGTCTGAAAGGTCAGTACACAATCTTACGGTTTCCCTGCACGTTTTCTTTGGGCCTGGAATGAGCAGTTGGTGCTCACTCACCCGTGGCAAACAGAGAAACCATTTATCAGCCGTAAGTACTTAAAACAAATATGCTGAGCTGGTTTGAGGACTAAATCCAGACAGCAGAGGTGGGATCAAAGGAGCTGCTTCTGGTTTTGTACCTGGCTTGAAGTTGGCTTTTCCCTGGAGGGGTCAGCAGACAATGGAGTAAAGATAACCTGCATCTCAGCACTGTGAGGGTATGTCTGTAGTGGGGCTTAATCAGAGAAAAGAGGAGCAAAGGAGGGAAGAAAGGACTGGCAGAGACCTGAGAGAGGTGAAGAGCAGGGAGAAAGAACACAGATATGGAATTTTACTGTGCCTTGTCCTAGGTTTCTTGTGCATAACCTTTCTCATGCTGTAATTCTTCCTCTTGTCCATCATTTCCGTGTTGGCTCTTCTGGTATTGTAAGACCAAGCTTGTTAGACTTCTAGGATACCTGGGACTCCTGTGACATGACTGGAGCTGGGTCAGCCCTTGTGGCACTTAATCTAACCTTGGCAGGGGGGATCCCCATGTCTAGAAGCTTTGTGCAACTCTCTACATTGCTCTTTTTCTAAAGCCAGCACTGAGCAGGTCACGCGTGCCTTCCCTGTCCCAGGGTGTGAGGAGCTTTTTGTCCAGAAGAGCTTCTCTGCATTGCCACTGCACTGGGCCTGGTGCCGCATCCTGGCCTGGGAGATCCCTTGTATTTTCATGGAGGCATCCTGAAGTCTTCCCAGAGCCTCACAGGGTTTGAAGGATGCACTGAACAATGCTTGTTTTACACCATCAGTGTGCCTGAATCCTGCCCTCATGGTGGTTGAACACTGGGGGAGATGGGGGGGCGGGTGGGGAACACGACGAGAGGGCAATTCTGAGACTCTTGGATAACTTCTGCTTTACTTGAAAAAAGGGAGGAAGAAAAGGGATCAGGTGTAGAGAGAAGGATGTAGTTTGGAGGACGCAGGCAGAGATCACTGGGTGAGCCAGGGGATCTGCATGGCAGAACGTAAGAAGGGGCCGGCTGAGTCCCACCATGGGCTCCTCCTGCCAGCTGCCCTGGGAGGGCACAGAAGGGAGCAGTCTGCCCAGGAGGCTCTCCCAGGCTCCAGAGATCTGCGGGGTGTGCTGAGCTGGAGGTGCTTCCCTGGTTCTTGGTAGCCCACAGTGGATTTTGTCTTCCAAGACCATGTCCAGTTGCTTTTTGACAGGCAGCTGGGGACAGACAGGACAGTAGAGATGGGAGTAGGGAAGGGTGGAGGGTGGGATATATGAAACACAACCTCAGACCCTCGCAGTGTCACATCTCCCTCTGATCCATCTGCTCATACTCCCTGGGTGCTCTGGAGAGAAAAAAGGGCACTTTGAGGGTCTGATTCATGTGCCCAGCTGCAGACGCCCACTTCAGAGGAGAGCAATCACTCTCCCGTCTCCAGGACAGGCGCTTTTGTGACTCCCAAGGTGACTCAAGCAGGGTAAACATTTACCCTGTAGAAACCTGTGTTTAGCCTGATAACTCCCATCCAGCTGGGAGAGGAGATGGATGGTTGAAGAGATAGGGACAGGGAGACATCACAGATGGAAATTCTTTATATTTCTTTATGAACTGTGTCCTGCAGCATGAATAGATGGTCTGTCTGAGCATCTGACAGACCGCTGTAAGACAAAATGTGAGAGAGCTAGAGAGCCACTTAGCCAGCCGTGCCGTGTAAGCTTTGGTGAGCAGTGAGAAGCCAGCTGGACAGGGTGTCCCTTGCCGTGGATGGCTTGTCCCTGGCAGAGCCAGCTCTGTGGGAGCAGCACGCATCCAGCCCAACAGCAGCCCTGCTTGGCTGACCTCTGCTTACCCCTGGCTCCCCGGAGCGAGGCGTCTGGGTGCACTGCTGGCCTTCACATCGTCGCTTTGAGGCACGTTCTCATTGCTGTGAGGGTATCTTTTAGCAGCCGGTTGGGGGAGAATGGGGCAATCTGGGCCCAGCTCCCGTGAACAGATGAAAAGCAAACTCAAGCCTGAGCAGAGTTGTGCTCAGAGGCAGGAGAGATCTCTGCGCTGGGTTTGCCACAATGTGATGTCTCAAAGGCCTGATGGAAAGAAGATGGAGTGAGATCAGCTAAAGCCCAGCACTCATCATGATCTGCACAGCCATGGGACTAACTTGAGGGTGTCTGGAGCTCAGTTTTGACCTTTCAAGTGTCCCATTGAAATGAATCTGGACCCTGGTGGAGACCTCAGCCTGCAGCACCCTCACAGCCCTCAGCAGCAGGGATCACCCCTGAGCTCCCGATGGCGATCTGAGCAGCCGACGTTTGCCAGTGTGTGACCAGTGCTAACCAGGCTGGTGGACTGCAGCGTCCTCAGACCAGCCATCTTCTAAACGCTGCCTAGCTTGGCTACCTGGCGTGTGGATGACTGCTCTGCCAGCAGTGCTGCGAATCGGCAGAGTGAGCCGTGCTCGTTGAATGATCTCCAGGGCAGCAGAGACGAATCAGCTTGGGAGATGATTAATTAGGAGCAGCAGAACTCTCTAAACTCTAGGTGTCTGATTGGCATCAGGCAAAGCTCAACAGAGGCTGGGAAGCTATGCTAGAAGAGGAGGGTGGGCTGGACTGAAGTGTGTGAGTTATTCCTCACAAATAATCATCAGCTGTGATTTTCTCTGCCTGACAAGGTGCTTGTGACCTCTGGGGAAGGCTGTCCCCGAGCTGCCTCCCCAGTCTCCCCGCTGTCAGGAGACTACAGACAGCACAGATCTGCCAATGGCATTGGAAACCATCCTTCAACTTTGTGCTCCCCTTGGGCTGGGCATTGCTCCGAGGAGCAGAGCCATTCCTAATTTCTGTGGATATTTGTCTGAGTGTCTAAAATGGAGATCACTGCACTTGCTAATCTCAGGCAAGGTAGCTAGGAGTTTTCATTCAAAACTTTCATAACATGAAAATAGCAAGCTGCTGCGCAATGAAGAACGTGAGAAAAAAAGCACCACAGAGATCGTTTGCTTGATTTCCACATATTAGCCTCTCAGTTTTAAAATTTTATCAAAGTACTGAAAGTACTGAAAGTTCAGGAAAATTACATCAGATGAGGACTTTAGTAAGATGTTTGAAGCCGTGCTGAATACCCCAAATTACACTTTTCAGAGTGGGGTGGAAATGAAACATCAGGAAGAAAATCAAAGCATCTGGTATTTGTGAAGTGAAGCATTTCCACTCATCAGTTTGGAACAGCATTTGTATTTAAAGGCTTGATAAATTTCCCATTTAGAAAACCACGCCCAGATCTTAAAATATATCACTGAAAAATAATAACCGCTTTCATTTTGGGTCAAAGAAATGTTTCGGTAAGAAAACACAGAGGCAAAGTGGTTTAATTTTGTTAGAGGAGAAGTCTTAGTCCAGCTAAAAAAGCGTTTCTTCCAACACCATGCTGGAAACTGTGACTGTACAGCTCTGCCTCTAAAATGACTTTTTTCCACAATTTTTAGCCCAGCTGAGGTAGCCTCAGTTCCTGGTGCACCTCCAGACATCCGACAGTGAGGTGACACATTTCCGGGTGAGACCGACAGCGAGCTGAAACTGGCGGTTTGATTTACGGAAATAGTTTTGAATCGATTTTTCTGCTATTCAACTAATTCTTGGTTGCCTTGTTATATGGATAAGAAAAGCCCAGAATAAATTATGAGCTTGCTACATGTTCCAGGCGCTGCCTTTCAGTAATGACATGCAGCTGGCCGCACGTCACCCGAGAGCGAAGATCAGACAGTGAGACTGGACATGAAATACCATCTCACATTTAATGCCATAATTGCTCTGTTTTCGGAGCCTGAAATGCCTCTTTGGTGGGCAAAACCGCGTCATCTGCCCCTGGGCGCTGAGGGCCGGATACATTTCAGCAGTACTTCTGAAGAAAAGATCAATTTAAAAGGGATATTGTAACCTGGGAAGCAGCCAAGAGACTTCTTCTAACTGTGATTGTGCTTGACACTCGTAATGAAACAAAATTCAGATCACCGCAATAAATTTCCAAACTGTGAGTCTTCAAAAAAAAATGCTAAGCATTTCCCACAAGACCCTACAAATTCAATCTGCATAAGCTCCAAAATAAGTGTATTTTCTACCTTAAACTAATACTTGGCAGCAACTTTCAATTGGCTCATTTAATTAAGTTGGTGTGCAGATCCCATTTTAATGTATTTAATGCTGCTAAAATGACAGGCATACTGATCAAGGGGATTGTATTTTATTTTATTTTATTTTTTTAATTTAGACTCACTCGGAGTTCTTTTCCTCCTCACAGTACTTGCTGCTGCAAGCACATGCCTCCAGTAGGTGACACAGCAGAGCACCCCAAGCCAACCCAAGGGGACAGAAAGGAGCAGGGCATGAAATGAGGGGATGAAATTAATGCAAGTTAATTAGAGCATTTCATACCACAAGGATCTTCTGGATCAAGAAGGAGCAACGCATGATGACACCTACTTAATGAACCTTCTCTGCTGCCCAGCAAGAAATAAGAGGATTTGGTGGCTGCTTGCACAGTTTTGAGAGCATTGGCCTAGAAGTAAGAGAGCTCCCTGAGGCTGGGGGTGGGCTGTAGATTTTGCCCAAAGGAAAGGAGGATTTAAAATTAATTTTGTGTGCATGTGTGTCTGCCTGGCACACCTTACGTATACAAATTTTTAGAACCTGATGGTTTTCAAACAAATTTCAAAGAGCGCTGAAAGAGAGGTGAAATTCCTGCACGTTTGGTGAAAACGGGCAGAAGAGCAAGACCTAAATTAGTGTCCTGTTGAAGAAAAGGCAGTCTTTGGAGCTAAACCACATTATTAGACCCTGGAAAATTTGCACATGGGAAGCCACGTGAAAGCAGGTTCGATGCTTCCTTCAGCCCCTCAGTTGATTTTTCTGTGTCACTGCCTTTCCTGAGGCTTCTTCGATCCTTCCAGTGGCGCTGAGGAGTCCCAACTCAGTGGGCTCGGGCAGCGCTAGGTGCTGTACAAAGGGGTAATAAGAAAGAGCCAAGAGTCAGTAGCTGTCTGCAGGCAGACAGGGGAGAAGAGGCCAGGCTGGGCAGTTTCACAGCCCAGGCACTGCTGAAAGCCTTGCCACTTGGGCGCTTTGGGTAAATTGCCTGCTTCAACCTGCAGCCGCTGGCTCTGCGTCCTCCAAAGGTAGGGGCTGGGAGAGGGATTTCCACAGCGTGGTCTTGAGTGGGTAGTGAAAATGCTTGAGATGAACCCTGTTATAACACATCGTGTAGAGCGTTGCCTCCAAGTGGTTAAAAATGGCTTGTTGTAAGTAATTGCAGTTGTAAGTAATTGGAAAGAGAATTTAATGGCAGCCTCTAGCTGTCAGCTCTGGGGATCTAGTGATGAAGCAGAGGCAGGTTCTTGTGGTTCCAGCTAACCTGGTATGATCTTGTGAATACATATATATTTTTACAAAAATTGGTCCTATCTGAAGGGAGAAATATGTGACTGTTGTGTTACCAGTTCTTTTTCTCATACTTGCTTTGTGTCAGAGCATCTTTTGATTTTACTGTGATTACTTTGAATGATTTTCAGTTATTTGCACCTGCCTGTGGTCCATTTGCTTCAATCCTCTGTCCTTACAGATATGATGTTTTTTTCCTTTCCTTGCTTTAAGCCTTGAAGTTAATTCCTCCCTCTCTCTCTGTGAGGATTTTCTTCCTGGAGCTTTTGTGTGCGTGACTGTTTCATCTTTGCTGAACACCACTTTGACATCATCTGAACCACAAAACTATCAGCTGGCCTTGCCATTCCCGCTCTCCTCTCAAATCCTGCAGAAGGTGGCGAATTACTCGTAGCCCAGCAGTGCTGCAAAGACTTAGTTTTCAGCTCAAATCATGTCTCTTCTCGACTGCTACTTCCCTAAACCCCCAGAAATTGCAATGCTCATGGATGGCAGAAGGAAAAGGATCTCGTGGTTTATATTATGCTTTCGTTTGCAAGTGGCTTATAAAAGATTAATAAATCATTAATAGGCATTATAGACATGAGTAGCATAATTTAGCAGGTGATTATAAGCATGTCAGGAGAAGGGATTACAGAATATTATAAGCAACCTATTGACTGTTTGGGCTTTATAGTAATCTGTAAGCATTGATTAGTCATTCATTAAAACACCTGTTAATCATTTACAAACTTTCTATCACTTATTTTGTGATGACAGAAAACACAGCCGGAAATACTACATGTAAAAATAGTGCTTTCTTCCATAGTAAGTCCTAAGTGATTTCAGAGTGAGAGGTTCTGCACATCTACATGGGGCAGAGGACAGTGGGAGCTGACTCCCAGTCTGTTTTGCACTTTTCAAAGCATTTTTGTATTGAAAATAAACAAGTGAGAAAGAAGGATTTTTTTTCCTTAGGCTCATGATTATAATCTTGTCCAGATCTTCAGCTGTAAACCGAGCCAGTGTTACCCCTGGACCCATGGAGATAGCTGAAGCCATTTAACAGAGTGCAGCTTCCTCATCTCTCTCCCATCTTCCTCTAAAGTTTGTCCACTGAGGTTAGTTGGGAGCAGTCAGGAGCTGCCTTTAATGCACCTTCCTCCCGACTCACCTGTGGGTTTTTTAACAAGGAATTTTGAACAACTGGATTTGCCATTTCAGATGCTTTTTTCCTCTCCTGGTCTGAGTTTTTGTTTCTTTTCTAAAAAGAGGGAAATACAAAAACAGGGACAAATGTTTTCTTTGCTCTTCCTGGGAGAAGAGGTCAGAAATATCTTGGTGTTAGAGGAACACGCAGAATTTGAGTGACAGTCTCTATCTGATGCTTTCAGAGACCTTCTGTGCTGTCGGTTTCCCTGTGAACTTACTTTCATCCTGGCCACAATTTTGCATTTTGCATTCTGTTTATGGCAGCGTCCCTCCCTTGTCTGTGGACAGCATGTGTGCTTGTCCTTGGGAACCTGAACCCTCCACCTGTACCACATTTTGAATGTAAAGACAGTGCCCATCCCAAAGAGCTTCGTTTGAGATGACAGGCAAGTCAACACACAGAACACATGGACCTGCACGCGGGAACAGTGATACCCGGTATCTGATTACTGGGATAAGCTCTGGTCCTGCTGCACCAGCTGCTGAGGCACTATCGGTGTTTTATAGGCATTGCAGTAGCAGTGGTTTTTAAGGAGGGATGTGCAGAAAGATAAGGGAGGCTTCGCAGATTTGTGCAGCGGATTAGCATAGGAGAAACTTTTCTCTCCGTGGTCTCTTCTGGCCTCTGACCGAAGGAGGCATGTCAGCCACACTCTTGCCTTCCAGCATGCATTTTGATTGCTTTTCTCTGTCGGGACTTGCGTGGGCCAATTGCCGGCTCCATCCCTGTGGAATGCTGCCCCTTCTACATTTCTCAATTCATTGATTTGGATAAAATCTCCCTGAAAATCCTGTTTCTTTTCTTACTCTTTTTTTTCCCTTGATGCTGCCTGCTCTAATACCTCAACAATCTTCCTTCAGATTCCTGCGTAGCCCGTTAGTGTGTTTGTACTGTAAGATTTCTTTCCTTTCCCATAATGCAGAAGAAATAATTTCACGGTGTTTTTCCATTTCTGAATATTGACATAGATGCTGCTGAAAGTGTCTCTCTCTGTTCCTGCTTGTACCTGTTCACACTCGAGCTCACACTCTTGTTATTTGGTGCTTAACGGTTCCCCCCTTCCTCGGATGAGTGCTAATTGGCTAAAATTAAGCAGAGAGAGATGAAATATCCTTCACACCCCATACTCATGCCCCCTGCCCCGCTTTTCAGCGTGCTGGTGCTTCAGTTAATCCTGTTCAATGTGCTAGATGGCTCCGCATCACTCCTGACCCTGTTTGCGTGTTCCAGGCACTCAGAGAAACACTTTAGCAACTCTGTCATTTTTGTTTATTTAATATTCGCTAAATGCTGCAGCTTCTTGCTGGCTTTGGGGTGAAGTGATTTGATCCTTGCTCCTCTGTTCTGGTTCCTCCTGTTCAGGGCTGGGTTAGCCACTGTGTTTGGAGGTCGACCCGCATCCTTCTGCCAGGCTGCTGTTAGCAGGACATTCCCTGGCGTGAAACCTGGTCTGGGGCACAACACTAATGTGAAGCCTCCCCGCAGCTGCTCGGGGGACATCCAGGGACTTGGCTGGAGCTGAGCTGCTAATCTGGTTGCATGGCTGGAAAAGCTGAAAAGTTCCATTGGTTTGGTGACCATACTCGCTGTCCTGCTGTGACATTGTCTCCCAGGACTGAGCACAGCCCACGTTGTGGCACTTGGTGAGAGAAGACACAGCCAAATGCCCGTAGGTATCTGCTGGCCAGGAGCCTTCTGAGATAGGAATGGAGCACCCATGTCCCAGTAGCTCCCAGCTGACCCTGGCCTATGGGTCAGCTGAGGATGAATTGACTACTTTCTTTCATCTGCTCTCTTCCGTCCCATCCGGCAGCAAGAAGTGTGGGTCGGTGGTCGATGGGGCTGCCAGGCTGCTGGGGAGGGCAGGCTGGAAGAGAGCTGGAGAAGCTGGAGGGTCTGAAAGCCTGCTGGACACTGGATCTTCTACCCAGTATGTTATTGCAGTTGACACTGGCTGATGTGGAAGGGGTGAAGAAGTGCACCAGCTTTCCCATGAACATTTTGAGGGGAACATCACAGTAAGAGAGAATGGAAACATTCAAGACCAGGTTGGACAGGGTTCTGAGCAACCTGATCTAGTTAGTGGTGTCCCTACTCGCTGCGGGGGGATTGGACTAGATGACCTCTAGGGGTCCCTTCCAACCCAAAACTTTCTATGATTTCTATGATTCTGTGATCTTCCCGGCTCTTGATTCTCCAAGTCTGGTGTGGAATGTGGGGTTTGTTGCTACCCCAAAGCCTCATACCTGATCTTTCCTTACGCAGACCTTACCTCTCCAACTTTCACTGTGTGCGGGAGCCTCCCCTGCGGGTGCATTTTCAGGTAAACTTGCTGTCTGAGCTTTACATCTGAATTTCTTCCTCTCTTACAGAAGGAATGTAAGCAAATAATCTGTGTGCAAAATGTGATCATGGGGGAGTGCAGAGTTAGCTGCACCAAGTGATTTGGACAGTAAAGAGCCATAACCAAAGATGATTTCTTGCCCTGACCCAGATTCCTCTGGGAACCGTGTGCACATCTCATAGCTTTTCAGTTCCCAACATTACACAGGGAAAAGAGCAGTGAGGATGTGTTCACTACGGAGTACCCGCCATTTGGAGACCATGGTGATTCACGAGTGCCGTGTAAGGATCAGACACGCACTGTATTTAGAGTCAGATTGCAGAGAACCACCACCCTGCGTCCTCTGTAGTTCTGAGTTGGCTTAGACCAGCCATCTCCATGCCGACAGGACTCTTCTGAAAGATGGCGAGTCTTTCTCTGATGCCCAAATGTAACAGGGGAGTTAGGTGGGAGTGCGTCCTGATTCTCTGCACATCACAGCTCGCTGCAGGCTTAGCTGAAAGCAGATCTCATCTTTTTTCACATGTATTACGAGTGGTTCATCCGGTGGGGAGGACCATTCCTCACGCAGATGATGGGACTGTCAGACATGCCACAGAGTGCTCCCTGTCTCATATTTCACTCCTTTTGTTCGGCCACATTGTGGCAGGAAAAGTTGCTCTCTAAGCCGTGCTGCTGGGAAGCCTTTTTTTGCCTCTATTGAGCAGTCAATAATCTACTAAAATCAAAACTATCCATTTGCCTTGTTCCTATCAATATAACTCTGCTTTTATTGAATCTCTCTGTCGAGCTGGCTGGTGATTTGATCTTTGTCGCTGTAGCATCTGACTGTCGCACAAATATATATGGAGGACGTGGTCTCCTTGGCTTGAGAGATTTATCTGTCTCTGTTGGGCTGGTCAGTAGAGGAAGGAAAAAAGAAGGCAGAAAGGAACGAGACAGATAGTATGAGATAAAGAGAAACAGAAAAGGCAGATCAAAGATTGATAAAGGAAGAAAGAAGAAGGACAGAGCGAGGGAAGCGGCTGGAGGGAAGGCAGCTCTCAGGACTAATGGGGTTGGAGCGGCAGAAGGGCTGATGCCACAGCAGTGACAGAGTGCCCTGGTCAGGGTTAGGTCCCGCAGAGATGGACGCTGCATGGTGGTGAGGAGAGCCCTGCCCTATCCTGGAGAGCTCATTTAGAGGAAGAAGGAAAAGAGGAATTTAAGATGCCATTAGATGGTGTCTGAGCGGACCGCTAACGAGATCGCATGGGGTCAGAGAGAGTGAGAGCGGTTTAAGGCAGCAGCTCCTTCCTAGGAAGCTGTTTAATCAAAAATATTGTATCTTGTCAGGATTCAATGAAGCAAAGTTAAAATAGGCACATTATTATGTAAATCCCTTCACAGCCTGCTGGGAGAAGACAGGCCTAAGAAAACCCGGGCTGGGGCTGCCGCTGTGCTAGCTGACAAACACGAGAACCATTGCCCCATTTCCAGTGCAGCAAGAGCAAAAAGCCTTGTGCAGCCCCTCGCTGCTCTCAGATCATTGAGCTTGCTGCAGGACTGATCCTTCGCCTTGCGGACCTCCAGCCCCTTGACAAGCAGGCAGCAAATTTCCTTTTTCTCTCCCTCAAAGCCAGCCTTGCTTGGCTGTGCAGGCTTTGGGAGTCCCTTGGGGAAGGATGTCTTCCCATCTTCTGTTGTTAGTGAGTGGGAGGTTCTGCTAAGCCATCTCCTCCCCTCTTAGGTGGATTTGTGCTACAGTAGTATCAGCATCCCTGTTCTACAGGCTGGGAGCTGTTTGTGCCAGGAGTTGAGCTCAGAAGTTTTAGTCCTGTATGAGAAACTCAGCCTCTGGATTATTCCTGCTCTCTCATCTCCCAGCATCTTTTGATTCTGATATGCCCTTACACCTCTTTTCTTCCCTGATTTGGGGGAAATCTTCAGAAATAGGCTTCCTTTCCCCTTCTGAATGACTGAAGATGTGTTGGGTAATTAGTGGGTCAGGGTTTTTTCAGGTTTAAGCTTTTTTTAGTCTGTCACTTTTCAGACCCTGCCATCCTATGGAAAAGCAGCATGCATGCAATTAGCAGGCACATCTCAGCCTTTGTCACCTGCTCTGAGTCCTCTTGCTTGGCTGAGCTGCTGAGATAAAGTGTTGTCAGCTCAGGTGGTGAGATTCAGCCTCTAAGAATTCTCAACACAGAGAATCCACAGCGGGGATGAGAGACAGCATCATCAGAAGGATGTAAATGACAGGGAAGCCCAGCAGCCCCAGTTTCAGTGCTTTTTATCCAATTCTAGACTCCAAAGGTATTCTGATAGCAGAATTCCCAGACCACTGCTAATCCTTTTACAGCCTCTGTCTGCTCTTAGCAAGAGGGAGCTCCGGTCCTGGAGGCCTTTGTCAGACCAACTGGGGGAGAGGTGGAGGGGGGGTGTGTGTGTCAAAATTTTGTCGGCAGATGCCAACAGCCTCCTAACAGGAAATCACAGCCAGATCTTATTCGGTTGAAATCTCACTCACTGTCTCAATCCAGAGGTTTCACATCAGGTTTGATGATTCTTGGCCCAAGCCTACTCCTATGTAGAGCACTGGGTGGATTTTGCCCCGTGACAGCAAGTAAGAGGTTAACCCAGGCAGCAGTTACTGAGCAGCTGGGAAGGATCAAGGAAAAGCTGTTTCATAGAGGGCAGTCAGAGAGAGAGAGGGGAGCCGAGGAGCCTGTTTTTCAAAGGGTGCAGCTTTGGGAAGTCCAGGAAATTAGGCAGGACAGGTTTCCAGAAACAAATTCTCAGCAGGCAGCAAACTGCACGCGTTTCTTAGGCAATGCCAATGCAATAGCATACAGAGGAGCTAAACTTGCATGCAAAATCTCTGTGTGCTTTTCATATCCTATCTTTGTATATCCATTTTTCTGTGAATTGCGTTCCGAGTTAATAACTTGATCTGTATGATGAGTGGTAGGAGGAAGGTAGCAGGGTGCTGAGCTGGCAGAAAAGATCTTCATCATCTTCACAGAGCTTTGGAGGACTTTGGAGCCAGAAGATGATCAGAAGGGATCCGGGGATTGTAGGGGGGAAAAGATTAGATGTGATACAGCTGCAGAGAAAGACTGATGGCACTATGCATAGAGGCAGCATCATACTCCTGTTCTCTGTGACACAGCTGTAATATTGCATTCAGTTCTGCACACCTCATTATGAGATGGGTATTGACAAACTTAGGAAGTTCGAGAAAGAGCAACAAAATTATTGGGGGTAGGGGGAGTTCAAGGGGTCTGATTAACGAGGAAAGATTAAAAAAATCTAATTATGTGCAGCTTGGCAAGGTGACAGCTAGGAGGGACACGATAAGCGTCTGCATATTGAATTAGAATAAATACCACAGATGGGTAATATTAATGTTCAGAGACTCAAGGGAAAGTCTTAATAAGAGGAGAAGTCTCTGTGGTTATCAGGAAAATATTCTTACATCTGTTGCATTAGGCAGTAGGGTAGTTTACTATGGGGAGAGGTGAAATCAGCTGGGAATTGTAGATCTGGCGAAGCTGCAGCAGTATAAAATATAACGAGGGAAACCATCCCGTGGTGGCCTGCTGGAGAACAAGATGATATGTATGTTCTGTTCTGTCACTCTGACAGTGTGATTCTTTTGCCATTTAGGTTCAATTTCAGTAACACAGTCTGTGTGACAGGGGAGTTGGCTTCATGTCGGATTTCCACTGGATGTCAAACAATTCCATAGATTTATGCCAGTCAAGTATTTCTTCCTGCTCCTCCAGCTTTTCTCCCTCAAATCCTCGAGTGGATCCATCATTAAAATAATTCTGGCGTATTCTGTGTTCTAGCAAGCTGGGAGGTTCAATGGAGGTCCAAACTTTAACATAATAACACAGTTTAATGAATCCCAGTGCTAGAAATAGCCTAGGACGTTATTCAAAGGTCTAGGCTCTCAAGGTATAGAGGAGCTTTCAAAGGGGACTCGCATCAGAGTTGTCCTGTAGGCACTTGGCCAAGCCGTGCGTAATTGCAGTCAGTCTGAGCCTGTGGCAGGAGCACGAGTGCTCTGTGTAACGTGGAGGCCATTAGGACTGCCAGTCCCTTTCTCTGCTGAGCCGTGGAGCGTATGATCTCTAATCGCCTCTGTTCTTCCCCTCCCTGCAAAGGAGGTTGATATTTTAGCTCCTGCTGGAGCACGCTGTGGCCTTAGTGGTAGAAGCCTCAGTCCTGACTAAGATGGTGTCTATCACACTTAGAAAGGAAAATAATAATGGGGCAACCCTAGCATGGCTTTTCAGCTCCCTTGAAGAAGGCTTGGGAGCTGGAGGTGCGGAAGAAAAGCTGTGTAAGCAGCAAGTGCTCTGTGGAGCGGGGCAGGTCTGCAGCCCAGAATTTAACACCAGCTGGTACGAAAGGCTGTGAACTACACGCTTTTGTTCTGCACTGTATGGAAATTGGCAGCAGTGAATTTGGATTTCTAGTGCTCAACCACAGCGTGAGGAGTCTGTAACATGTATTAAAACTAATGGGGGGAGGGGGGAATCAAATCAGGGCTTTCTCAGCATAAAAGAACTTGGAAGATAAAGTTAAACTCAAAGACTAAAGGGCTGATTCTAATTCATCAAATATCCCCACTGTTCACGTCCCTAATGAAAACATGTGTAACAAGCCCGCAGGGTTAATTTTACAGGGGAAAAAAATTCCAATAAAGCTCCATGAGATTTTCACGTTAAATTAAGGTAGCGGATGCTTAAAAGCCTTTCTAATTAGGCATTGTTATTAACAGGAATGTCAGGTGAATGAAATCAACCTCTGAGCTGACATTTCACTCATGTGAACTTGGAAGTTGGTGTTTAATCTGTAGCACATTGCAGCTGCATTATAATGCGATCACGGGTTCAGCACTGTAGCTGCAAAGCGCGGGTGTTTCTGAGACACTCAGGTGTTTTGTGAGTCTTTTGCCGTACCGTCCCTCCCTGCCATGAAGCATTCTCTGTTCTGTCAACCTGTTGGGGGGGGAAATGATGTAAATAAAGCAAAGCAAAAAAAAGAAAAAAAAAGGGGGGGGGGGGG
>Ga0065711_1027261_pt1 | contig 51733 bp, 20 predicted proteins | sample Hoacrofraction12_FD_59098 | JGI IMG/M metagenome (GOLD analysis project Ga0065711, IMG submission 59098) | Hoatzin crop microbial communities from Cojedes, Venezuela - Epithelial fraction 12 v2 (version 2) | ecosystem: Host-associated > Birds > Digestive system > Esophagus > Crop | place... | reverse complement strand
GGGGGGGGGGGGGAAACAAACTGCTCACCAAAAATACATAAATCAAAAATAATAATAATGGAAAAAATTAAAAACCAACTGTAAACTGCTAAGAAAGATAATCAAGTTATCAGGATAAATTAAATTATTACCAATTTTTTAAAAAATTCTGCACTGCTAGTCATGAAAATGTTTGTCTTGTTTTTTTGTCTCTCAAACATTCCAGTAAAGCAGATGTTTCTGGTTTACAAAACCCCCAATTTTGTCTCACAGCAGTTACATTCTGCCATAACGATATGACTCTTATGTACGCCTCTTGAGAGCACCTTTTTCCCCCCACACTATCCGCTTAAAATATTGAAGATCCAACCTTTCAATAAATTCTAATTTACTTGCTACATAAATTAATATTAGGAATATCATTTACTAAAGCGTGTATCCAAGCACTAAATCGAAGTTTAACATCACAGTAAGCTTATGAACCAAAAAAGGTTCATAAAAGATTCCAATTATGTTTTTCATTCTTGTAATTTAAAAAGTTTATACAGCTCTACTGCAATATGACAAAGTTTATTTTAGGGCCTCTACACACAAGTGCATACTACACAAATATTTTGGTCCCAAAATACAGACATCACAGCCATGCAATTGAATTAGGAAAGGGGCCACATGAATATATCATCTTAAGCTTTCCTTTGCTTTAAATGCCTATAAATAAATCTTCTGGCAAGCAGTATGTGCTAATTTCTAAAACAAAAGTGTGCTTAGACACAACTGTCATGTTGTAAATCATCACAAAAACCACAAAAAAATGATGGAAACCAATATCCAGAGCAGATCTTAAATCAGTAGTGGCGGGCAGGAGGTGGATTCTCAGCTGATTTAGCTTTACTTCCATTACTTGATATCAGTTGTTTTTAACCATTTGTTTGTAATATTTTTTTTATAAATTAAAAGCCTTTATGTGTTTGGGAGTAACATACCAAGGCCTTTCTTTCCCCAGTAAGTATACGAATTTCTCCCAATAAACACAGCCAGTTCACTGCAAATGTATCCTTATGATGACAGCAGAGTTATTTGATGGAAATTCATGCACCACCATCTGACGGTTCTCAGAAGATTTTAAAAATAGAGTTGGGGTTTCCGTTGTCAGTCTAGTCCTTCAGCAGTGGTTGGATCAAAGCCTAATGTCAGCTCTGGAACATACTTCCATATCCTATATCAGGTCATCATCAAGGCAGAATAAGCAAATCATTAGACAGCAGTAAAATGTAGTCAGTCCTTCTCACAAAAATTAATACTTCTGAATGAAAAATTGTTTCAGAAAGTTTAGTATTTCAGTATTGACCATTGTGCTGATTTGGTATTTTTTTCAACACAACTTCCATGTTGTACACTTGCCATTGAAGTATTTACATAGTTTGCCGTCTTTTGTATCACAGTTTTCTCTTCCTCTCCCCTTGCCCAGTTCTTCATGGAAATGAGACAGTGACAAGGCAACAACCACACCAAATACCAAGACGAAAAGTAACATCCAACACATTTACCCACTATCTGTAATAAAAGCTGAGTACTATATGTTCTTTAAAAATCACTCTTTTGATTTCAAACTGTAGGGCAAGAGAAAAAGAAGCCTTATTAACGGAGCTGAGGTGAATTAGCCATGCAGACTGGCATCATGCAAATCAGTGGCAAAACAAATACGTCCTCTCCTATCAGACAGAGTCCTGTCTTGCTTTAAGAAATCAAGTGACTTTAAGTACACACGTTAATCTCAGAATGGCAGATTGACTAAAAGCATCAAGATATATTGTATTGATCAAGGGAGTGGAATCAGCCAAGAAAGGTGTATCCTGCATAAGTACCTTATCATTACCTACTGAATGGACCTGTTGGCACAGGTCCCAAGGAGGGCTATGGAAATGGTCAGAGGGCTAGAACATCTCCCCTGTCAAGAAAGGCTGAGAGAGTTGAGGTTGCTCAGACTGGAGAAGAGGAGGCTCCGGAGAGACCTTACTGGAGCCTTTCAATACTTAAAGAGGACTTACAAAAGATGGAAAGACACTTTTTACCATGGCCTGTAGTGACAGGACAAGGGGCAACAGTTTTAAACTGAAAGTGGGCAGATTTAGACTGGGCACAAGGAAGAATTTTTTTAGGATGAGGGTAGTAAGACACGGGAACACACTGTCCAGAGAAGTTGTGGATGCCCCATCACTGGAACTGTTCAAAGTCAGGTTGGATAGGGCTCTGAGCAACCTGATCTAGTGAAAAATGTCCCTGCCTGCCTGTGGCACAAGGTTGGACTAGATGATCTTTAAAGGTCTCTTCCAACCCAAATCATTCTATGACTCTGTGAATCGTGGTGTCAGTACTGGCATGCTTTGCACCTCCGACATTCATGTCCTCTTGCGAAGTATTACATGAGCAAATGAAGAAGTGACAAGATTTATTAGGAAAGGATGGTATTATAGTTCATTTTAATGGAGCATCCTTTTGGAGAGAGAAATCCATCCAAGAAATATTATTGCATATGTACATACTTGAATATATTTTGTTTTTTTCCCCCTATTTCTTTTACAGATGGTGCAAGTGATGGCAAACCAACCAGTAGCAACAGAAAAATAAAACATAGCACATCCATAACAACAAGTTTCTTTTCATTTCAGCAATTAATTGGTAATGGGAGTTCGTAAATATAAGAGAAAAATTTTGGCATAATGAACTCAACCTGCAGGGTTTAAGTTATAAATTTTTACTGTTTAACAGATGATCAGAAATATTAATGGCATAGCCAGTGTCTTGTCTCAATTACAGATGAACCATTTTAAAAAACTTGGCACCTGATAGCAAGAAGGAATCCAAATAGAAGCTGTCAGCCTTATGGAATCTTAGTGCATGACCACTACCAGATTAGTAAAGATACCAATAGCAACAGACATTTAGGTCATATCTATTTCAAAAGAGAATGGGCATGCACAGCATTTAACATATTCTTCAAATAATCTATTCTGTATATAAGATCACTCTTATCTCTGAACTATCAGGTATCTCAGAGATTTATTTAACATCACAGTTTGTGAAAGAATGTAAGATTTCCATTTTGGACTAACATTTTTTGCTAGGAAACTTAAATGGTGACTTTGAGGCAAAAATCCTGTGGATCTTTTTAAAGGACCCAATACCATTCAGAGTTTAACACGCTGTCTATATCAGAGGGATAGTTATGGTAAGCTTTGAAAATTAAGGACTTACAATGGGACAAACTACTATCTATCTTAAATTTTAGGATCTCAGAACAAATTGGAAAAGGTTCTACAAAAAGACAAAACAAAACAGACATTTGCTCAGTCAGTATATGAAGTTACAGGCTAGCTGATTTCTACATGAACATAAGGGAAACATTTTTAAATATTTTTTTAAAATAGTATTCTGAGAGGAGATTTTCCAGTGTCACAGTTACATGAATTTAAGTCCTGTACTTGCCAGGTGTAGGCAGCAGAACCACACGAAGCTGGGCAGTAGCATTTAAACACATATAGAGTGTTTACAAGACCCAGGTCTTTGTACTAGGTCTCAGAAACAGAGCAAGACTGTGAATAGTCAATAAACAGATAACTACTACTCATCCAGTTTTCAGGAGCAAGAAAAAAAACAAGACGTGAGATGGAATGTCATTGTATAAATAAACAGTTTTTGCCAAGGACCCAAAGATGGAATGACATCAACGATAAGACAAGACAGGTCTGAAGCAGAAATGCAGAGGACCACTAACTCTAAAATTACTTGATGCTGGTCTCTTTAACTGTAACTATTTTATGCCTAGGGGAAAATAATGACACATTTTAAAAGAGTTTTCAATCATGAAAGCAGAGATTTAGACTAAATCCCAGGCTTCTTCCCCAAACTTTCTGTAGGCAAGACTGAAACATGGTTGTGAATACATAGCAAATGAGCTGCCAGGGTTGCATGGGTTGGTAAGAATGGAATAGGTACGAAACAGGTTCAAATGTTTACACGTACACAGGGAGGATCATAAATTATACAGAGGAACAATTCTAAAGGAAGTACAATACCTGTGGTTATTCTATACTAGTGAATACACAGATATGTTAAGGTACAGACATATATGGGTATGTTCAGTCAATATTAATAGATGTAGAGAACACTAAAGAGCTTTTACACCCAGTGCTCCTCTTCAAACAGTTAAACTTCTCTGATAATATCCTTATTGAGTGAATGTCAGAATGCCACATACTGCCATCATATATATGGTAGTATATGTCACCAAGCAAAAAACATTAAATTCTGGGCAAAGCTTTTAAGATTACTAGAAAATTAATACATTTCAATGGCACATTCCCTTCTGTGGGCCTAGAGGCTACATACATGATTCATCATCCACCGTCAATTACTTCTCCAAAGTTAAACTGCAGAATTAAAAGAATCCTTTTAAAGTGAGCTATAGCACCTACAAATTATTTTTAAATATGCTTCATATGAGGATACAATGCCTTTGAAATCCAGCTACATCTTTCATTTCTTAGTCCATACTCCACTATGCTGATATTGCACTGTGGATACGCACATACCTGTTAGTTTACCATGTTTTCTATCAGTAAAATTTTTCAAACAAGATTCTGCTAAGATGAATTACACTCCTATTTTGCTAAAAAGTTCTGAAAACCGTAAAATAATGTCATATATATTTAAACTTAACTATCTGTTACAATCCTTCATTATGACTTTCTGGGAATTAATTTCAGAAGTGAGCTCTCTCATATTTTTGGCAATCCTTTAAAACAAAAACCTCACTATAGTCAGTAATCATCCACATCTGCTACAGTTTAAAGGAGAAAACGCATCAGATGCACGCAAAATTCCAACAGAAATCTTTCAAACAGGATTTGAAAAACACAGCAGATAGTTCAACAGCCTTCATCCAAAATACATGAAAAAGGACAGAACAAAGTAAAAAAGATGGCACAGACGTAAAATATACCTTCAACTGCTGTCCATCTCATGTTAAGTATTTACAGGTTACTCAAGCTGGACAATAGAAAATGAAATACTGAAGGTTTAGACAAAAACTAACACCATAAATGAATCATATCCATTGCATATATTCTCAAAAATAAAAAATTCAAACCATCAAAAAGCTGCATGGCAGTTTCACCTGCATAGTGATCTTACAGATGTTCTTCTAGTTATTGCTACTCCAGTAGGAGATACCTACAAATATGCAAGCAGTAGCAGTGCTTAAAAAAAGTGACAAATCAATCAGTACCCTCTAGCAAACTGAGCGGAAACATGTGAGCTAACTACATGTTCAGCCACAGATGTCTTAGGTCAACCATGGTCTCATTACTTTGGATTTGTAAATTATAACAACTACAGTTAATGGGAATAGAATAGTTTCCCATAAATTTCAGACAGCTATTTCTAGTGTCTACCTAAATGATGTTACAAAGTTTAATAAAGACATGTTGATTTGCTTTGTTTTTTTTTATATAAATTAGATGATGGACCCTGGCTAAGGAAAGTGCACTTAATTTCGTAATTAAGTTGATTTCTACAGAAAAGTCAGTACCACTGTATTTCCCACTGCTTCTATCCTAGAAGAGATGTTAGCAGTAATTGCTTACTTGCAAATCACTTCACAGGGTACACTCACGAAGTCTATCTGTTCTACCAAAAATCAGACATCGCATTCACTAGTAAATTGCAGCGCCAAACTTTGATAAGTTTTCAGCAGAAAAGTTCATAAAATTTTACTACTATTTAATAACCACTTACATCCTTTGCACTTTACAAATTTTAACTATACAGAATCACATCAAATGATGCTGAGTTGGAAGTGACCTTTAGAGACTGTCTAGTTCTACCCCTGTGCTCAAAGCAGAGTCAACAGCAGTGAAGGAGCCGAGGACCATATCCAGTCAAGCTCTGAACATCTCCTGAGACAGACTCCACAGCCTTTATGGAAAACCCGTTCCAGTGTTTGACTACTCCCACCATAGAAAAAATTTTTTGACAGGACCAGGAATGAAGTTTCTTCATGAAACTCTCTAGGCTCACACAAAAATTTGCAGTTCCCCCAGATACCAGCACAGGCCCTCTGCCTGTCTAATACCTGGGCCTCATACTTGCCAGCTATCCCAGTTTGTAGTTTGCCAGGCAAATTACAAACCTGTGCCCACGCATCCCAAGGTTAGAGGAAAATATAAACTCCAGCTCCCCCCAGCTGTTAGTGCTTAGGCACATAGGCCATTGGAGCCACAGTCCCCACTCCAGTGCCTCACGCTAAGACCCTCACTTCATTTCACTCACCCCAGACCCCCACAGCTTGCACCCAGGACACACAAGATCTATGACCCACAGTCCTACACCACTGAAACTCTTGTTTGCTCCAGCTGCTTGTACAGACGCAGGCGTCCCTTCACCCTAAGTCTGATTTCAGTTGCTGGCTCAAATCTACTCACCCCAGTCCATCCAGTAGCTGTTAGTCCTTTCAAGACCCATGGCCCCTCCAACTACTGATGGAGATACTCTTACTTGCTCCATTTGTTAGCACTACAGATACAAGGGCCGCTTCACCTGAGGTCTAGTTCCAGTTGCTGGCTCAAAATTCACTCCCTCTAGTTTACCCGTTTGCTAGCACTCATTCCTTACAGCATTCATGCACAGGGTATAGAGCATGAGCTTACAGGAAAGATAGTTAAGAAATTATTTAATAGGAAGATCAACTGCAGTCATAAGGCACAGGGCTGTCAAGCAAGCATACTCACTGGACATGGTTTATACACAAGCAGCCCATTTTACCTCCCCTCCTCTATATACCCTAGCACCACCTTGCTCTTCCCCAATTCTCTTCCTCTAAACACCTCTTCCTAAGTTTTGCAGAGTCCTACAGACCTCCCTCAAATACTCAAAATCTTCATTTTTTGCCTTCTTATCAGTTAAAAAGGCCAGACTGACCCCCTCCAAAGTGCTGGCTGCAGTTTCTTAATGGACCATCAATTAATAGCTGAAGAGCTTTGGCCTGTTAGGTTTGTATCTCTATGTGGTTTTGTTTATCTGCCAATCCCCCTCTCCATCCCTTCTTCTCCATTTAGTCCTTGTTTTAAGAATGAAAGGAAAAAGATTTAGCAAAGAATTTAATGTTACTTGGGGAATGAAATGAGTTGGGAAAGGACCTGTAGAATGCTCAAAGTTTGTTATTTCAAAACCAGCTACAACAGGTGCACTTTATACAACAAAAAGCTAAAGGCTTCACAGCATGTCAGATTTGCATATGATCAAAATACATGACCCAAGACGTATAGAACACTAGTGGTTTTTTAATGCTACACCATCATAAGCAGCATTGGTTCAAGAGATTGCTGATGCAGATACAATGCAGCACACAGCTGTAAGAAATAAAACAGAAGAAAGCTTTACTTCTGATATCCTATTTCAAATGCAGACACTCTTGTGTTTTTGAGAGTTACAAATCTTCTTTGTAAGTTTGCAAGTTACTGTGTGCCTGAACTTTCAAAATTCACGATCGTACTGCCTGCTTCCATGACAGCTTAGATATCACTGGAGAGCTAAATTAGCTTTTCTAATTAGGAATACTGAGGCTGATTTTATGCTTGCATGTGCTAACTTGGATTCGTATCTTTCTTGACATATGAACAAAAAGGAAACTACAAAACCTGTCACCAGTTCAAACTGTCTTGCAGAGGAACTCTTCTATTCCCACTGTGGGTTTCTGCCACAGAAATTACTGCTTGATATCCATGATTTCAAAATGTTAATGTATACGAAACTCATCTGGGGTAAGAAAATTAGAGTTACAAATCTTCAAGCATTTTTCAAATCTAGACCCACACTTTGCTTCATATAGAATCTGTAACTTTTTGGTTATCTAAACCTGCAATGGATTAGCAAAACCTCTCTTTCTAACTTTATTACTACTAGGTAGATCAGTGAGTAAAGTTACTTTAACAATTCCACTCATACTTCAAAACAAACAGAAGCAGCAGTGAGATAGCCAGAGATTTGGACTGTATGTGCTAGACCTCTTCATAGTGACTTTCACAAGAAAAACAGAGAGGCTTTAAACCAAAATATAGACAGATAAATAAAATTTCAGATGTTAATACAATAATTTTAAATTGTAAAATTTAAGTAGTGTAAAATGCATGGGGCCCACAAAATATGAAGGATGTTAAGGTACTTGAACGCATCCAGGGGAGGGCAACAAAGCTGGTGAAAGGGTTGGAAGGCAGGTCCCATGAGGAGAGGCTAAGGACTCTGGGTTTGTCTAGTTTGGACAGAAGCAGACGGAGGGGCAACCTCAATGCTCTCTACAACTTCCTGAGCAGGGGAAGCGGAGAGGGAGGTGCTGAGCTCTTCTCCCTGGGATCCAGTGATAGGACACATGGGAATGGTTGAAAGCTGTGCCAGGGGAGGTTCAGGCTTTACACTAGGAAACTTTTATTTACTGAGAGGGTAGTCAAATATTGGAACGTGCTTCCCAGAGGGATAGTCGACGCCCCATGCCTGTCAGGGATTTCAGATGCATTTGGACAATATCCTTGGTAACATACTTTAACTTTTGGTCAGCCCTGAAGTGGTCAGGCAGTTGGACTAGATGATCGTTGTAGGTCCCTTCCAACTGCACTATTGTATTCTAAACAGGAAAAAACAAAGTTAGTAGGGAAGACCCAACAGTATAAACAGAGGACCATAAACAACTTTTGCTTGCCCATTTTGTCCCTGCATACAGGTCCTTGCTTAAAAGTTTGGTTTTATAAAGATCAATTACTTTTTGACTGCAAATCTAAGCGCTCAGAAAGTTCTTTCTTTCTTTACTGAGGCCTCAACAGCTGCACAGTGTTCCTTTCAGAAGCTGCTACCTGAGCTGTAGCCTCCCACTTCCATGTTATTTCCACGTTACTGTTACTACCACAGTAGAATCTTCCCACCCTTCACTGCTCCCAAGGTCAGTAGCAGGAAAGGAAACATCTCTCCCTTCCTAGTCTGTCCACTCCAGTCTCAACTCAGCCACTGTGGATAAATATTACCTGTCAAAGATGGTTTTCAGGAAATAACTATATGTTCTAAAAAAGCTAGGCTAGCACAGTCAATTATGTTACTAGTCTTCAGACTCCCATCAGGGAAGCTAGTGAAGAAACATGCAGCAGAACATTTAATACAATGATTTTACTCAGATAAGATTGAAAATTAATTCAGTTACAAATCAGGCATCTGAATTTAGAGAATGGATGAGAACCAACTTTTGTATAGCTGAGTCTAAACAGGACCAAAAGCTTGGAAATAAACAACTACTAGAGCAACTAGGGTGAGTCTTGTGAGTGCTCTATCATTTTGACTCACATTTGTACTGACATGTTACCACATGTGGGATTGCAAATCTGCAAAAATCACAGCCACTATAGCCTCAGTGTTTCTATACAAACTCAGATACTATATTTTTCTATTTCTCTGCCTCCTATTTCATGCAGAGACTAGTGTGCTTTAAAATATCAGTCACAGAGCTTATCCTGTGAGACTGAACTGAGGGCAAAAACTTGAGTACAAACAAATCATCTATTTGTTGAGAAGTTGTATGGAAAGAACACAACAGCAATTTCCTAAACACAAGCAAGCTAGTAGAAATTCAAGCCACTGACTTAAACAACAAAGACACAGTTACACAACAGTAGTACAGAGAAAAATGTTTCCAAACTAACACACCTGGCACCACCTTCTCCCTCTTCTAAAATCCAGTACTTGCTTCCTTTCATACCTTACCCTGGATTAACAAATATTCTGGCTCTGCTACAAGATTCTTATTATCTCCATATAAGCATCAGCTCAAATTATTACCTTGGAGCCATAAACAAGCCAGGAGGCTGAAGCTGACTAAAAATGGTATCACAGAGTATAGCTGAAAAGAATAACTGTAATTTCTGTAAAAATCCAGTAGTCATAGAACGAACTACAAAGCATAGATCTTTAAAATTACGTTATCTGATCTATTTTTTTTTTAAATATGATCTGCACAACTATTTTCTGTCATCAGTTATACCAACTCAATGCCAACCTACGCTTAACCACCACCAAATTTTTGCAGCCATGGAATATTCTGAAGTTTTTTAGATGCTCATTCATGGTTAAATAAACAATATAGGCCAATTCATTTCTTTATTTCAAACCCCACACTGTTGCAAAAACAAATTAGTATACAACTTTTTTCTTTGGTGCTAAGGCAAAAAAAAATTGGCTTCTTAAGTAAAATAACACAGAGATGTTGCAACAGTTACTACTGACATGTTCTCTGATACTGTTGTCTTGGTAGCTTTTGGCTAGAAAATACAAGCAGTTTGATCTAGAAGGCACAATAAGCTTCCAGAAAAGTCTCACTCATTGGACAGTCATACCCATCTTCTGAAAATTAAGGTATTATATAAACAAACTCTTTAGTGGACTTGATTTCATTCATTCAAGTTTCAAAAATACAGGCTTGAAGATACACACTATGATGTGTATCAGATACAAGTATCAGGAAGCAAAGACAGATTCTTGCTTGAACTCTCTTGCTTAGGTCCACTTAACTTGTATCCCTGAGATAAAGGTCCTGAAAATCTGAATCTGGATCTAAATTTCCTGCCTCTGGTCCATTTGCAGGGAAAAAGGAGCCATGATACTTTCTACTATTATTATTTGGGGGTGGGCAGGAAATCTTCTGGACAGAAAACAGAGTTTTGTATAAAGTTCTGTTCACATAGTGAAATCAGTAAAATGCTTTTTAATCTAAGGATAAGCTTGGTTGAATATTTGACTTCAGTATAATCTGAAGGCCTAGGGGGCTCTGAAGTGATCTTGAACAAAATTCAGAATTTCACGTTAGTCAGATAACACTGATATTTCAATCTAATATGAAGTAAAAGATGAAATACGAATTCAAACTACCACAGAGAAACCAAGTATTTTCAGACTGACGTTTCTTGACTTTTAGTCAATTGACCTACAGTAAGAAATATGAGTTGCCACCAAGAGAGCAAATTAAAAAGGCAACTCCTGTAGTGAATTTCACTTAAAGTTACAAAATTTGATTTTCAACGTATCCCACAGAAAAAGGTAAATATTTACTGCACCTAACACAAGCACTTCAGAGTACTGCTCTGTACAATTCCTTCTAAAGTTTTGGCTGATAACTGAAAAGGCAGTCAGAGAGAAGTTGCTATGTCAATGGTACCCTTCAGAAAAGAATAGCTCATTCATATTTGACAAGGTTTGTATTAGATTATTCTACTATTACTTACAATACAGAGCACATTACAAAAGATTCACGGTATCATCAGCATTAGGTAGGAAATACTCAGCAAGTGGCAACAGCCCTGCCATTTTTTGCAGCCAAAATTACAATCATGACTCAACAATGGCTGGGTATTTAAGATGTTAAAAAAAAAACAAACCAAAACAAACCACAAACAAACAAACAAAAACAAAACAAAAACCTCCCCAAACCACACATAAAGCATATTCTGCCTACAGTCACAGAAGATAGTATAGCGATATGAACAAGGTAGAAATTATTTGATATAATGCCAGCAAGCCACATTACCCTTACATTATTCTTCCTTCTCTGTAGTCAATAATACACTCTGCCTTACAAAATATTTTTTCAACCTGCACCCAAAACTGTTTTAAAGCCACAATAAAAGGAGAGAATTGAGTCTATTTGTGTTCATGTAAATTCTAGATAAATTTTACATGATACATGTATGCACGGTGGTGAAAACTGGCTATATGTTGAAGACCTTTTGGAACATCTTTTTCTCCTTGGACAAGATTTTCAGGCAGAAATAGAGAACAGTAGGATAACCAGACAAAGAAAAACTTCCAACCTTATTTGACTGTTTAGTAATTAATTGAACATTCAAAAGACATGTTCTCTTTAAATGACTGCACCAAGATAATAACACACACCAAGAAAATTACAGGCGTGCATTGGGCTGTTTAATCCCCACATGCAAATCTTTCGTTAAGTTGCTCAAGTATACTGCGCTGAATCATGTTATGATTGAGCTTACAATAACAAGGAGTCTTTTCACTTTTCAGTTATTTACTAAATGCTGTTAGTGCTGTCAGCTGGTAGCTTTCAGATGAGAAAAATCTACAAATAAAACTGAAATTTCAGACCACCACAGTAGGCTACATAGTATCTTTATTCACCCTCGGCAGCATGAAATCCCTTGAGTGTGGTTTTTACGATAAAACCCTAAGTATAAACCTGAGTTAATTGCTAGGAATAATATTTCCTTCACAGGGACAAGAAGCCAAATAATTGAATCATAAACACAGCAGACAAATGCATAGTAAGTGTACAGGGCTGAATGTTAAAATCACAAAAACCCGTATTAGAAGACAGGCACTTCTGGCAATTAAGTGAATGAAACAACTTTGCCTTTCATTCATGAAAAATACTACAAACATACTAACCATCCTTACTGATTACTTCTCTGAAGTTTTATAGGAGAGCTCAAAAAAGGGACTTTACTTAAAGTTGTATCTGATAAAATATCGACTTTTTTTTTAAGTATTTTCCAAATACTGTTAATTATAAAATCAGATTTTACAGTGAGGCAGTGAGTTAGTTTTTAAATCTACTGCACGATTAAATGAGACACGACTGGAATCACTAATGTCTCCCACTAACAGTTCTTCTGAGGAAGACAGAAATTACAAGATTTCATTCCTCATACTTTATGGGCATCTACAGTTTACTAACGCAGTCAGACAATGTATTATTTGTACACCTACTGTAAATAAGTTACATACACTTATACCACAGAAAAAGCAATTGCACTGCAAAGACACCACTCACTATCTTTTTTTAAAACATTCAGATGAGACTGCTGACTTGATTTTATTTGTAGTAAGAAAGAAAAAGCTATTTCAAATAAGACTGTCCCACACAGAGTCAAACACTTCAGACTTCTTTTAAGCTTAATTGTTTTAGTCTCCTACAAAGGTGATACGCTAAAGTATGAAAAGAGTTATATACCTGCAGAAAGGCAGGTACAAAAATAATGATGTTAACTAGCAAGCATTTTATACTGCAGTCAGAGTGGAAAAGGGCTTTCTGCCACTTTCAAGTTTTCTCACACCCTCTCCTCCATCTTCAGAGCACAGTTTTATTAGTTCAAACTAAAATTGTCTAGAATCATAGAAAACTTATAACCTACTACACCCAAATTTAGCAAAATATTCAATTCTACATTCTTGGTTCAGTATCTGTTCATCGGTACAGTGCTCAAACACGTCTGAAGCTCCCACAAAATTATTTTGTTCTTGTATTATCAATCATGTCCACTAAAGGAAAATACATTTTTGCAAACAGTAGAACTCCTGAAGTATCCTCCTATTTCTAGATGAAGTTTCCTGCATCACTACTAACTTCAGCCATCCCTTCTCTTTCAAAAGGGTGCATCGCTAGTTACAAAGTTCACAGATCAACTTATGGCCTACACTAATAATTTTTTCATGGTCTTTGTTTAATAGGAACTCTAAAGGTGCTAAAACATGTATAGTTTTCGAGCTGTGCTCAATTTTTTATAGTTATGTCTTCTACTAAGAAGAAAAACAGTAATTCTGAATAATGACTAAACAGAGAGTGATGTGAAGGCCTTAGGGCAAGTTATCAGTATTTCAGTATGGCTTCATTATAATGACTAAGCAACAGCACAATGATAGTAAAATGGAAGTGTAGACAGAAAGACGAGTATCACTTGAATGTAATGCCCTTGTAGATTGCCAACACGGTGTGTGCTTAAGAGAGAACAGGTATATGGGGCGGGGGGGCGAAATATCTATATTCAGTATGTACCAGGCATCAGAATTCAAGATGAGACAGAACATTCTCTTTGGTTATATGCAGACAGCTGACTGAAAATCACTGAAATCCACAAAAATACATATTATTAGGTTTTGGATCAAACAATTTCAGAAGCAGTCAGATCAGTGTCTAGCTACCGACACGTCACTATACTTATAGTGAACACTATTGTTTCGAGGAAAGTAGAAAATACTAACAAATCTTCCCCTTCATTGTACGCTCCACATATTATCACGCATATCTGAAAAAGTCAGTTATCTTAAAACATTCTTCTGGAAACTTCCTCCTGAATCTCCGAATGTACAGAGGTTACTTAATTTCTCACATACTTGGGTGCAGAACTCCTTGCAAAACCATTGTATAGTAGTTATCACAAAACCTATAACCTCGTATGTTTAATTCTTTGTGAACATCAGACTTCTGCTTCAATATGATTCTTCAGAAAGGAATGTCACTTTTCACTTTCAAAATTTATCTTATGCTATGAAACAGAATGAAAGGCACTCCTATGTCACTTATAGATTATCTCAGACACAGCACTGTTTCTTTTCTAAAGGTCACAATTATTTCAGTATCATTTCATGCAAGAATATTTCCATACTCATCATACTTTGTTTCCCACATCCTGAACTTCAAAGGTGGCAATGGTACTATTCCTGCAAATTGTGAGACTACAGTCTGACTCATCATCTTAGCATTCCTTTATCCTTACCCTATTTTTCTCTGCTTGTTCAGCAGGAAAACATGAAGAATTATTCTGAAGTGATGACATCCTACACCAGAGGATCAATTGCATTCACACTTGATAAAACCTTGCTTAGGGGAAGAGGTGGGAAGGCAAGGTAGAGTGTTAAAAGGAGACTGGAGTAGATTTAATCATTAGATAAGAGGGTTTCTCTACAGTTACAAGATTCCTTAAGAGTTAAACTGGATATGGTTACCATGGAGCTAAGACTCCCACAGAAAAAAAAATTACAGCATTTTGAAACATTTGTTGGAAGCACACAGGCAGCCACATAAATGACACTGCACCACTTTCAAGCTTTATTAGGTCACTTAAATACTACCTGCAAGTGGAAGCTCAGGGGAGGGATTTTTACAGGCTTTTACCGAATACTTCAGCCATAGCCTTTCTAATTTATAAATCTTTGTCTGAGAACTGTAGGTAAGTTTCCTGTGCAATGCAAGACTTCACCATATTAATATAATTACTTATTATCAGCAATGATTCTGAGCAAACTGAGAGGCATGCTTTAACTGTGAATGTAAAAACAAAAAAAGAAAAATAACAAAAGCAACAAGAACAAAAAAAAAGACAAAAGATTTCTGATTTCAATTTTTCCCCTTCTTTGTTAGGAATTGCATTTCTACTGTTGAATTTGATAATGTAAATGGCATCCCACACCCGAAAGAATTACAGCTATAAAATTTACCTCTCAGTAGCTGGGCAAGACAGTCTCTTCTGTGAAATGTGTTTGGTTTTTGCCTCAGACCTAATTAATGCATATTCCAAGCAAAGAGGATTAACAGCTCTAAGCCACAGTGATAAGAGTATAGTGAAGTTTTCCGGGAAATTTTTAGCATGAACTATTCTGTAATCTGCAGAAGTAAACTATCATGCACTCATGGAGAAAGATAGTATAAGAGTTAGCTCTAGTTCTGCCCTAATGGCTCCTGATTGTCCGTTTTATCTTGGATACAATTTTTCACCATGAGCATCATGATCATTTCACCATGAGCAAAAATATCTGACCATCTCATATAGCAAGGATAAGCACATTAAAAAGCTGACATTTCTGTAAGTAGGAGACTTGCTTACACTTTCTTTTTACACCATATTCTTCACAAACACTCAATGGTCAAGAGTGTCCTTTCTGCTACTTGAGGATGATTCTCTCAGTGACAGAAATCCAGCAAAGACTGTAAACCTGATTTGGAGAGTACTGGCCTGTAGACAAGCTACAGTGCTGTTGTTCTTCTGACTTGGCCCTAAAGACTTTTTTGCCAGCTGATTCTGTCTCAGAGGGTATAATTCCAGAAAAATATACATTGCCTTGTACAATATAAAGCTAGGTAAGTAAACACTGTCAGAAGAACGAGGTCAGTCAGTGATAACACGTAATCTGTTAACAGACTGCTCCATCCAAGTTAGTTCACCTTTGCCTCTCATGTTATTAATCTCTTATCTATCACCATCACAATGAAAAGGCAAACAGTAAGACGCTAAATTGAAATCAGGAGATTTTAGAATTACTTGTATTTCATACTGAAATATGTACCAGAGTTACGCAGCAGCTCAGTGATTCCAGAAAATAATTTGTCAAAGCAAGAGCTGTCATTTTTTCTGTTAAGTAAAAATCCTTACACCTGCAGGGTCAGGAACCAGTATTGTTTCTATGAAGAATTACAAAAATAACAAAGATGAAACATACACTTTCTCATACCTAGGAGAAATATCAACTATTTTAAACTTTCCACCTGTTGTAAGAGGTTCTTGTGAGAAAAGTCTCTTAACAGGATGCACTGCAGAGACAGCAGAATGTACCTCAAGTATTTCAGAATCTGAAGGTCTGCAGAAGTTCTATCCGCATCTTTAAAAAGATACCAGTTCATGACTAATGGTGAAAAATGGCTATACATCTCAAGAATGTGATTTCAGGCACTTCTCAACAGAATTATGAAAGTGGTTGTCCTAAAATGGATTCCTATAAAACACCCTAAGAAACATCAGAGATTTTCATCCATACATTTCTTCACCTTCTGACAAGGTGACCTGCTTAATGGATGAGGGAGAGGCTGTGATGTTGACTACCTAAACTTCAGTAAAGCCTCTGACACCATTTCTCGCAGCATTCTTCTGGAGAAACTAGCTGGCTTAGATGAGCATACTCTTTGGTGAGTAAAAAACTGGCTGGATGACTGGGCCCAAAGAGTTGTGGTGAATGGAATTAAATCCAGTCAGCGGCCTGTCACGAGTGGTTTTCCCCAGGGCTTGGGGCCAGCTCTGTTTTATATCTTTATCAATGATCTGGATGAAAGGATCAAGTGCACCCTCAGTAAGTTTGCAAACGACACCAAATTGGGCAGGAGTGTCCATCTGCTTGAGGGTAGGAAGGAGCTACAAAGGGATCTGGACAGACTGCATCGATGGGCTTGAGGCCAGTTCTATGAGGTTCAACAAGGGTCAGTGCTGGGTCCTGCACTTCGGTCACAACAACCCCACACAATGCTACAGGCTTGGGGAAGAGTAGCTGGAAAGCTGCCCAGTGGAAAAGGACCTGGGCTGTTGGTTGACAGCTGGCTGAACATGAGCCAGCAGTGTGCCCAGGTGGCCAAGAAGGCCAGCAGCATCCTGGCTTGTGTCAGGAGTAGCGTGGCCAGCAGGAGTAGGGTGGTGATCCTGCCCCTGTACTCAGCACTGGTGAGGCCGCACCTGGAGTACTGTGTTCAGTTTGGGCCCCTCAGTACAAGAAGGGCATTGAGGTGCTGGAGTGTGTCCAAAGAAGGGCAACAAGGCTGGTGAAGGGTCTGGAGAACAGGTCTTATGAGGAACAGCTGAGGTAACTGGGTTTGTTTAGTCTGGAGAAGAGGAGGCTGAGGGGAGACCTTGCTCTCTACAATTACCTGAAAGGAGGCTGTAAAGAGGTGGGCATTGGTCTCTTGTCCCAAGTAGCAAGTGACAGAATGAGAGGAAACAGCCTGAAGTTGTGCCTGGAGAGTGCCGAGTTTCAGCATCCATGCAGGGACAGGAATGACTCTCACACATTGATACAATGCACAGCTGATTCGATTTATTGCTCTGCTTGCGTGGTTATATACATTTTTCATATCTGCACACGCGATCACGCTTATTCGGATAGGCTACAGACATAAATCACGCGCTGTTCACGCATCCCATATCCCCTTATGATTGGTAACTATGCACTAACGCCAATAGCAACAGGCCGCCTGCACGTCCTTGAACACATCTTGTTTTTACTAACCCACATCATGTGCACTATCACAACTTTGTCAATTGTTATTCTTAGCTGCCCTTTCCAGCGGCCTGTTCGGTTATGCTAACTGTTTTGCTTAAGCGGCCTAGTCATGCTAACTCTCAAGCTACATCAACCCCAACAGGAGAGGTTTAAATTGGATATTAGGAAAAATTTCTTCACTGAAAGGGTTGTCAAGCATTGGAATAGGCTACCCAGGGAAGTTGTTTAGTCACCTTCCCTGGAGGTATTTAAAAGACGTGTAGATGCAGTGCTTAGAGACATGGTTTAGGGGTGGACTTGGCAGTGTTAGGTTTACAGTTGGACTCGATGACCTTAAAGGTCTTTTCCAACCTAATTGATTCTATGATTCTTCCCTATGATGCTATAAGGAGAAAGGAGATTCCTGGAATTACTTCCTTCTGAATTTAAATTTCCATCAAAAATAAAATGTAATATTGAACTGAAATGTAACTATCTAAAAAGAATACCCTTAAGACTATGAAACACAGTATGAAGCTCCTCTTTAACCGATGCTAACACATAGACTAGTGACTACTTGAGTACCTGACATTTCACTGCTTTCTCTAAAACATTACAGAGAGTGATTACACTGATGCAAGACCACACATTTAACTCCGCATGAACCTGGGAAATACATTGCCTTGTACCTACCAGAACCTTGCCAGAAAATACCTTAGCATGACCTGGAGTACCAAACAGGCCAGGGACTGTTCCCAACAGGCAGTATAGATAGGGTCACCCTGAAGAATTAGTTCAGCTGTATGCATATAAGCTGTGCGCTTCCCCTTTGCCTCAAAGCTAGAGAATTTGGCTATCTACTAGCATAGACAGAGACTCTGCAGTCTTCAGAAAAGGGTTAAAAGTGTGGTTTGTCTCTTTTTAAGTTGGCCTCTAGGTTGAATTCATGTTCTTCAGTATACGCCAGTATGGCTTTGCTATACAAGGTGAGCAAGTTCTGGTCAAGGAAACAGGAAAGTATCACATCATTGTCCAACAAGTGGTTTCCACCTATGCTTAAGGGAGACTCGGCCAGCCATAGTATAAAGAAGAGCTAACAAAATTGTGAAGAAACTAAAAGATCAAGTCCTATGAAAGTAAGTTAAACAAACTCAGGTTACTTGTTCCAGAAAAGTCAAACTGGAGAGGGAACAGAATTCTTCTTTATAAGCATATTGATAGGTGACACTGTTGGCACACATAAAAAAAAAATCTAGAAATACCTAAATATATTTAAGCTGAAAAACTGAAGGAAGATTACTAGGTCTATGGATTGGTATCTTGATAAAAGCAGCAGGGGAAAAGATATAATTAGCTTTAAACTTGAACTTCAGTTCAAAACCGATTCAATGACTCAAAAAGTTCTTTCCAGTTCTATGTTCCTGTGATACGTAAATAAATGTTTCCATGTGAAATTAAAGCAAATGCAAGACTAATCTAAGCAAAGATACTTCAGATGGTTGCTGTGTGGTAAAAGTAAGGCAGAGACAGCAAACAAACAGAAAGACTGGGAAGTCTTACTGACTTCACATGTCTGAAAAAGAATCTATGAAGCTGAACTTTGAAGAGCAATGACAAGAATTTCAGTGTTCTCAGCAAAGTATCTGTTTGTTGCGTCCCTTCTGCGTTCAAGAAGATGGGGCCTTGTTCATTCTTGAATGTAGACTCCACTTTGAAGTTTTTCTTTTCCACAAAAAATACCTATTTATTTGTGATTTTCCATAGAGAGCAAGTACACTCCTGTTAAGACTCCCAATTTTGGCAAGCCATGCATGTCAAAATGAATAAAAAGCCTGTCATTTCTCACTTTTTTTGAATTTTTTATGACTTCAAGCAACAGGAGACAGGAGGACAGTTGTTCTCACTGTTTTTTTACAGCCTTAGGTACAGCTAAAGGGGAAATGTGCATGAACTGGTGTCTCAGCCTCTCTCTCTTTCCAGTCTCTCCTTGTGAATATTTGCTGTTAATGCATACTCACAGTGACTGAATATAAAGATTTTTGGTCTTCCTAGTCAAGTCTACCCCCATATTTCCTTTTTTTTTTTTTTTTTATCACTATGGTATTACTAACCTTCCTGTCACATCAAAAAAACAAATCCATCTCTGAGGGATAATCGCACCTTAGTCTTTTCCCTTTTCCTTCTTATCACATTACATCATCAAGTCTTTTACAACTCATGCTTCCTCTAGCTGCCATTCCTTCAATCAAGCAAATTCCCATTTCTGAACATTTGTGGCACTAATCGCAAATGCTCATCTACAAAATATTCAAGTTTGGGGTTGCTTATTTGTTTTGGCTGGAGGGTCATCCACCATCTCCCACAGATGGAACTTCCCTTCAGACGTAACCTACTATCTCTTTTCCCTCTTTTTTTTATTTTATTTAACACCTTCATTTTGCACTGTAACAATGTTTCAGTTGTGTTATGATTTACTCCCCTTTTCATACTGACCAAAATATCATGTTCCTTGTGCGCTCATCTGCAGCCTGCTCATCCACCAATCAAGGTAAGCTCTCTGTTATCACAGAACGTACTGTCTTGTGTTTGCACAGCACCTAGTAGATCCTAGCCCTCATCTGGATACAACCATACTACCAATTTTTAAATAAAAACCACTCAAATATTAAAAAAAAGAAATGTTGCTTGCCAAGATGGTCTATATATTTGTATTTAACCACAGGTACTAGAGATTATTTTGCTTACTTACATTAACACCACAGCTTGAAGAACAGCTGCAAACATTAATAGAGTCCTTCAGAGCATATTAATTAGGCTAAAACCCAGGTTTTAATCATGCCTCACTTGAGATGGTTTAAGATAATTCCCTCAAGTTCGGCCATGATTAGATCACTGGACTGAAATTACTACTGTTCAGTGTAACATAAGGAGTGACTGTTGTACTTGTTTAATGTTGAATCACTGTTTCATAAGCAAATCTTTACATAAACATAGAAACTAAATTTCTGATTAGTTTTGGCTATTCAACATACGCATTAGATCTCCCTTTCTGAATCTGCAAGCTTTCACATTCAGCACATTGGCCTTCCAACTAAATTACTATTTCACTATTTACACTTTCATCACATGTAACTACCAATGACTGACCCTTATACATAGCTGTAACATTTTATCAAGTTCTACCTATGAACATTGCACTAACTTGCAAGTAACTAAAGCCAAGGCCTCCAGCCAGTGATCCAAGCACAGCTAGTAAGTCACAAAAGCCATGCAAACTATGCCTGTACTAGACAGAAGTAACCAGAGTGAACAGCAATTGCTATACATATATAATATTGTAACAGGAGAAGAAATACTTCAGAAGAAACAGGTGTTGCCATTGCTTCAGACCACTATTTTAGGACAGCAGCACATTGCCCAACATTGTCTAAGGCATCATTTCTGCGAACACTGTGACTCTTCACCTTGTGCATCCCCCCAGAATGCTTACATGATCAATGCACAGTTATCCTACAATCAAACCACTAATCTGACACCTAATCAGTGTGAAAAAGTACAGAACCCACAACCATTTAAAGCAACCAAACAATGGTCATGTGTGCCAAGAACCCTGACTACATCAATCTGTGCTTGAACAAAAGGAGATAGAAGTTACCCTGAGACACCACCTCAAACATCAAAGAAAACAGCACCTGGACAGTGACATGATCTGAGGGGGGCTAACTTGGCACTGCTAAAAGCTCACTACTTTTGCCACGTTTACACAATACACCTACTTTTCAGTAAATAACAACTGTGTCTTTGCCTCTGTCCTCTGCAGCAGTACTTCAGAGGAACAGCTCAGTGACTTCTATTGTAACAACTGCAAGCTCCAGCTTACCGTGAAAACATATGGCTCAAGAAATGACAGGAAGAGAAAACAGAGTACACAGAAACTGGTATCTGAATCTGGTGTTCTAAGATAGCTAAATTACACAGCTAGCTGACAGGGTGTTTCCCTACAGAAACGGGTGCTAGAGATTTCAGGGATGCACAAAAACAGAGTTTGGGTATTGTTAACTGATGTTGCCTGGAAGTAGCCTGAGGTCAGGATAATCCTCCATCAGTTCCCATGTTATGATTGACTTCTGTCATTATTGCTGCTGTCTGGGTTTTTTAGACAAAGAAATGAAACACAGATGTGAAAGATAACAGTAGTAAAAGGGTGAGAATAAAGCTAAATTGCATGAACACATGATAGAGCTACGCAACTACATGTATAATTTTCTAAACAGCACCAGAAACATTCTACTGATGTCACAGATGAACAGAATACCACCACTATCATCTTTTGACCATCATTTTTTTTCCCTGACAATTTTACCCCCCATCTTCTATGTCGTAGTGAACACACTTCACCCTTTAGAATGTTTTGATTTACGATTCTAAATGGTCATCATATTGGCAAGGATAGGAAAGGTCATATTACCACTCTAATTGGCAAGTTAAGCCTTATACACAGGCCCTTATTTAGTCAATGATGTTATTTAAGCCTAAGGTCAACCTCAAGAGAAGCTGACTTGGGAAGATCCCTGGTAAATAGAAATTGAGAAGTCTTTCTAACAAAAACAAACTTCTGTCACGAAATGAAAGCTTCATGCTCAGAATGAATCTAGAATCTTCCATTCCATCAAGCTTCCCAAATTTCAAATTAATCACAGGGAGACTGTACTTCCTGGTTCAGCTTCTCTCAAAGCTGGTGTTTTTCCACCAAGTGGATACAACTTTACAACTTATTGCCTGTGCAAGCGGTATGACACGAAATAAGAACTATACTCTGGTTAGTAGTGAAAGGTCATTAGACCAGCTTCTGTACCTTACCTGCAGTTAGGCTAGCTAGGGCATTCACAATGAGTCATCAAATTGTAGCATTTCAAAGCACAACTGAGTAAAAGCCTGAGTAAGAAAAACATTTTCTCTTCTCATCATGTTCTCTTCCTTAATAAAGTAAATTCTTTAACATTATTATAATATTTTCATAAGTGGGAAGTTTAAATGCAGGTGAAAACCTATTGTTTTCCTGCTTGAGGAACTCAATATTGTGTAACAACATATTGATTAGAATGTATTCCATACTGGAAGAAAAATCTGGCTGCTCAAACAATGTTTACAATGAATGACATGTTATACCAAGTTCTTCTTTTAGACCTCACCATTTGTTTATATCTAGCTGGTTTAGTATGTGCTATATGCTGCTCTCAACTTTCGCAATCATATGAGCATACCATACAGCATTGTTAATTCTGCATATAAAGGAGATCTGATGCAAATGCATAACCGAAAATACTGAAAGTCAGGCTGACTTGCATGAGTAAAGCAGTCCTTCCTCAAGCCAAGTTTGATATACTAAGCTTTCACTATTTCATGCATTAAACTGAAGTAATACTGGGAGAATGTTCACATCTCTGGTGAAGAATATAATCCCATATTCTATACCCTTCCCTGAAATAAACTTCGGCCAGTAGGTTTGTCTTAGCAGTGCTGCATAAAATCATTGCTTCAAAACCACAAGGGTGGAAAAAAAGTCCTACAGTAGTTGCTGACTTTTCCTTCTCTTGTAAAACACAAATTTGTATTAATACGCTTCTATTATTGAAGCTTTTTAAGTGCTATTACAGTTCATTTCATTATGTAGAAAGCAACTTTTTTTTCATCTTTGTAAAAACCAAAATAATAATAAAGAAAGCTTTAAATACTACAAGAAATACATCAACTTCATCATTATAAAAAAAAATCAACATATTTATTAAGATAAAGAAATACACGAGAAAAAATGTTATGGGTATGATTAGACACAAACTAAAAGATAATCTTATAATCCAAAAATTCTACATTCATACTACCTGGTACAACATGAGATGCAATGTCATTTAATTGTACAGGTGGAAAGATTTTGGATCTCTACTAGATCAAAAATTTACCTTATTTTCATTTTATGGAAGCAATTTTTAAAAGTTTATTGACATCTTGAACAAAAACACAATACTGACAATAAATAAATCATGAGTAAAACAAAACACCTAAAGCAGGCATGAATACTTGGCATTCCCAGTGACTGAAGGAAAAGATTTATATGGATTGACAGAATTTATTTAAAGGGTTGTAACAACAGAAGGTTTACTAAAACTGCTAGATTTCAGTTTAACAAGACTCCGTTGGAACTTTTATTATAATCATCAATGATCACTGATTCCAGTGAGAATACCTATCCATTAGAACCAAGATTTTGTTTTAGAATTGAGGTACTACTCTGTATTCAAGCACACAACAATTTTACCCACTCACGGGACAGAGCTACATTAAAGACGGGGCCAATTTAATATTACCTAAGACAGCCATCTAAGATTCAGAACACTAAGCAGAGAAAACTCTTGACATTTTTGAAAGCTTTGAGCTCACTTTATTGATTACATTGCATTAAAAAAAATAAATTAAAAATGCATCTAACATCCCAGTTGAAACACCTGGATGATTCAGCCATCAAAAGTGCTAGTCACCATCAGCCACTGTCTGTAACTTCACCTATACCAGATTACCTATAACTATTTCCAGGCATGGTAATAAAGTAACTAAAATAAGTGAAGATAAGGAAGGCTGAATTCTACATTATTCAGGCAGGACTATTTCCAAGAGATCTGCAAAACCTTACTAAGAAATCAAGTAAGGAGTCTTAAATTCAGTCTATGGCAACTCACAACTCTTACAGAAAAGGTTTAAGGTCTGCAAATTAGAAAGTTAATATTGTTCTATGCATTTTAAAAACCTCACTCTTTATTAATACTAATGAATGTATGTACATAGCACAAAGTAATGGAAAAAATGCAAAGTTTTAAACGAAGGTTTGGCACACATTATTAATAGAGTCCCTATTTACTTCCCACAGATAGTGGCTGACCAAGAAATCAAATCTTATTGTTCCCTATCAGCACTTACTCCTGTGATGGTCAACATGTATGCAGCAAAGAATCTTTTGTCCTGTGAATGTTCTTCATGAAAAGGTTACCTGGTAACAATAAATGCAGGCATGACATATACGATCAGACTGAGGTCTTCGAAATTCTAAAGACTACCTTTCCCAGCTTTGGCTACATGGGAACTATAAAGCCTATTTATTTTGATCTTTTGGAAAGTGCAGCAGAAATTAATAAGCACTTTAGAAGAAGGTTATGCTAGTACCTTGGAGTATAACACCAACAGTTTTTAGGTTTTTAATTTTGGAGTTTTTGTTGTTAAATCAAAACGTTAACTGACTGTGCACTGACTGTACCAACCTTTCTATACATTATCAAACAGCTTCTGAACTCTACAAACTACTGACATTAAGTATCTTTAATATGTACCAGGTGTACAGGTCTTCTGGGAATTTTCCATATACAGAGAAGATGAGACACTGCAGTCAACAAACTTCAGAGGGAGTTTTGGAAGATGGAATTCATTTGGCCTCAAGCACTTTAGTGACTCATCTGAGGCATTCTGGTATATATTCTAAGCTTGATGATCCTTGTACTCCTGTTTTTATGTGGTACTGCTGATGCAATTCGAAAGCATGTTAAATCTTCAGCATTTTAAATTAGTTCTGCATCTGCTGCTATACAGCTGTTTCAAGTCTCCAAGTTGAAATTCTATTGTTTGTACAAGTAATTTGTAAAGGATTTTATTTGTTGCACTTCTTTTGTATTATATTGTTACTGGAGAGAATTCAAGCTGTTGCAATTGGGTCAAGGGAAGCTGGTTTTCTGGTACAAGGTATTGGAGAACCTGGCTGAGTGCTGAAGTAGCCGAAATGCTCAAGATTGACAGAGATGTTTGTGGTGGACTAAAAACAGCTCAGACTTGTGCTGACTACTTGTCTTACTGAGGAACTAGCACTTGCTTATTTGGATAAAAGCCCAATAGAAGGAACAAACCTGATATTACTACTGAATCTTTCACCTTATGTTGCTGTTGTCTCTGCCATTGCTTCAACTGACTGAAGCTGCCACTCCTCACCACAGACATGAACTGGAAAATAGAGGTTACCTGATCAAGAAACTGGCCATGAGCTCCTATTTACAGCTGAACCACACCTGTTACGACTGAGAGTTGACTGACAGCAGGTGTGCAATGGCTGACAAACACATGTATGTATGCAACACAAACACACTGCAGGTGAGACACTACCAAAAGCAGATCTAGGAGGGGGAAGAAAAAAATAATCAGTTTTCCTCTATGTTTTTATAATTCCTATGCATATTTCAATCTTGAACTACTTTAGACACACTCTGAAGATGTCACATATTTGCCAACTGTGCTTCAAAACATTACTGTAATTTTCAGAAAACAAGTTTCCAGAAGTTACTCAAGTGAATTAAATATTTAGGAGAAAAATATCTTCTGCTATTAGAACAACATACATTCCTTTTAAGCAATATCTGTTACACAATTTTACATCTTCCAGCACCAAAACCACTACATCCTACAAACATAAGGAATGCTCTGGTGATTTTTTAATGACATTAAAGACAGAATGTTAAACATTCTACATTGAGCAAATAAACCAAAATATTCATTGAGGCATACATTAGTGCCTCATGTTTTCCTTCTGAATCTTTTAAAGTGTGTTTATACTCACAGTTGTTTTCTTAACATGAGATGATAATTTTACTGTGTATAGAGGTCTGTGCTTGTCATATATCTACACTGTTATTATGTGCCATTTGGGAAAATACGTGTTTCACGAATGAAGTCAAGAAATACATGACTTTAAACTAGCATCCTGTGATTGAATCCAATATATTCCAAAGAACTGTGTGCCAAATTTATTTTTCTTCTCCTCACTGCCCACAACTGTTTTAATTTTTGGAATCTGTGTCTAATGCACCTGGCAGCATTTGGCTGTGTGGTCACAGCACTGCCATGGGAACTGAAAAAGACGCAATATTCCCAGCTGGATTTCAAAATGAATCATACTCATTTAGCATGGCAGGGCATTAGAAGAAAGGCACAGAGGTCAGGCAACCCACTTGCTGCATTCTATAAAACCATGGGAACATCACTAGTGAACTCACTGTTTATTACCAAAGATATTAATCCCCCTCCAGACACCAAAAATCAGAGCTTGAGAAGAAGACAAATCCCCACAATAGCCACCAGTGGGGCTAGGGGGAAACAGGGAAATGTATGCTTGGAGTATTAATTTAAGTTTGTTGCATGGTCACAAATCCTATCAAAAAGGCTTTTAACTCGCTAACATTCTGAGGTGAGATTGAAGAATTTTGCTTGATTGTAAGAAATTTGATGTCATTTCAGCAGACCTGCATTGACACTGATACAAAAAAAAACCCCAAAAAACGAAAAAGAAAAAAATGAAAAGAAACTGACAAGGAGTTGGTTAGATCTATCCTAGGAGTTAAATTGCTCATGACTATATTCAATCCTGCAATTATTTTGTAACATTACACTGTATTTATAATATTGTAATACATGCACTGATTTCTTTTTGAAACAGCATTTTTTTTTTATTTAAGATGTAGACAGAAACAGTAGTAAAGCATGATGATAAGTTCATGTCGTGCAATGTTGCCTTGTTTTTAACTGGTGTAGACTGGACAAATATGAAGCAGCTTGCAAACTGCAACTCATTATATACAATTACATATATCCCATATATATATATACATATGTATACATATATCATACATACATGTACTATCATTACATATAATACAACATGCAATGTTGTACAACTCATCTCTGAACATTTACTGCTCTACGTCCTCGCAGGAAAAACTGGGTTTACAGTCTGTTGTATAGATCCATGCCAAAAAAGAAAACAAACTAAGAAATGTATTGTGGAAACAGACAACACAATGTACCAACTCCAACAGCAGCCAGTAACATCAGGACCTTTAGAAGTGTGTCCCTAACTTTACTACCTTCAATTTGATACAGAGAAATCAGCCTTCACCTCTGAGTAATCATGATGCAAGTCTTCACTGTCCACATGTTATATCTGCAAAAACTCTACCTACCTTTCCTCATTTCTGTCCCTATTCACCTGATACTGTCTTTCAACACACTATCACCTAGCAAATGCATTTATCCCAGAATATTTATTAAAGGTGTTTTTTTTTTCCCTCATGACTCCAGTATATCTACTTTATAATTGTTTCTGTAAATAGAATGTAAAAATTAGTACCTAACAACATACTGGATACCATTTCACTGTCTTCTTATACTCCCTTTTTGCCTTCCTCTGTTATCTTCCCTCTTATTTTAATTGCAAGCTTCTGGCAGCATAAACATCCCACTCGTACTGTATTTGTACCACAAGCTGGGAACAGACCTCAAGATCGTAACTCAGAATGAGAAATACTCAAGCACATCAAGAAAAATCACATAGAGTTCTAAGAAATTATAATGCTATTATGGCTATATCATTTACCTCTCTTTTCCCAAACAGCAGTTATAAAATTCCAACCATTAAATAAACTTCAGTTTTCATCATATTGAACATACCAAACTATGTGTTTCCCTTTTCATCTAAACATGGTGCAATTTTCCTGAAGAGCTATTCCTTACCAGTAGCCTGAAATGCCTGCCTAAATGAGATTATTTCACTGCAAAAGAGAAATTGTTAAAATGAATTTAGTAACTCTGATATAGATACGAAGCCACTACTCCAGTGTGTCCGGAGCTAAAAAACAGATACACTATACAGTCTGAAGGCACAACTGTTGTGTTTACAGTATGGTAGAGCATTCACTTAAAATTCTGCCTTGAAAAGGGGTTGCAATTGATTGCAGAAGATCTTATCTTTATTTCACCAAAAATAAACACTCACAGTGTAATGTAGCATATGACACAGTGGAAAATGTCATATTGTACATCTATCTTACAATATTACCCAGACCTTCAGCAAGGAAATAGTCCTAAACAAAGAATATGCATAAGCTATCTGTTTTGCATATAGTCACAAACTGGGCAAATCTATTCACAACGATGAGAACACACGCAGGGAGTAAAAGTGGCAATTCAATGTGTGAAAAAAACCAGAGCAACTTTATTTACAAAAAACTATGCTACAAGTTCTAAGAAACTTAACTCAAGATAACATCACAAAATTAATTATGGTTTCCATGGTAGGAAATGAACAATAACACGGCATAAAGAGTGATTGGCAGTAGCCATATTGAACTTTAAGAAGCAAAATGCATTTGAAAAACTTCTTTTAAACAGAGTGGAAGAGACATGGCAGACCTTTGGTTTGGTTGGTTTGTTGCACAATTTTTGTTCTTCTTAGCAGACAGAAGTATGTACTGTTTTACAACTGTTAAAAACTGTGGCAACAGGATCAGAAGGGGGAGATTTAATGCACAAAGATAAATAGATACATAAACATTTAATTCAAAAATCACTTCAGCTCCTAATACACACCGGTTCTCAGAAGCAACTCAAGTTTTGTATAACATTATTCTTCTTTTCTTTTTACCATTTTCGTAAAAGGAATTGACCGACTAATGGACAACTACTGTATCACAAACTGCAGTACATTTCAGTGACAACAGACAAAATGTCCTAATTAATTTGAAAACAATACCACAGAACACTCAGCTGTTCAAAAAAGCATATAAAACCTGTGCCAGCTCCCTTAAAAGGGGCTTCAGGAAAACTCTACTGATTTGATCTTAATGTGTTCTTTGGCCTTTGTGACTTTTATTACACGTAAGTTTCTATATCGCTTTTCGATATAGAAACAATATACTTGTCATACACAACTCACTGAGAACAATCTTCTTGTGTTCCCAGTTTTTAATTAACCAGTCCTAAAAACTCTACGCATCTGAAGAAGATCTGGCTTTATGCCACACTAATCCTTGGTAAACTGAATTGCTTTAGTACAACTCCTAAAATAGTAAAAAAGGCATGATATAATTAATTTTATATTTATATTTGGCATGATTAGAAAAATTATTTTTAAAAAATGATTAAAAAAAAATCTAACTCATATTATACCTGACGGTTCATATTGTAAAACTGAGATAAACTCCCATCTTATCTGTAACATTTGAACAACAGATGAGCTCATTTTCAAGAAATATAGATAGCAAAGCATATCCACATACAAATTGTATGAGCCATCCAATTGTCTTGATTCTGGGGCACAATTTAACACACAAATGATCAAAGAAATACTTGGAAAAAAAAAAAACCTGTAAACTCGCTGTGTAAATCTACGTACATGGACTAGATCTTGAAAAAAAATAAATCCATATAGTCTATTCTAAATCTTTGTAACAACAGTACTTTGCTATTTAAGTATAACAGATAACTACACTCAGTCTATGACAGAAAACAATTTCCCATTCCTATATGTAAATTTTTGCATAGTCATTGGAGAGGTTTATCAGAACACTTCAAGTTAGGTCATTGAGACAACCTATTAAAGGAGCAGAAGTCAAAGAAGAATCAATTTTTAAGGCCTTTGTCACTCAGAGAAATGACAAATTAGTAACCCACTGGGGAAAGTGTCACGCATACACAGACACAGAGGCACACACATGCTAACACCCATACACACCAACACACACTCTGTTCAGATCCACGGAAAACAAAGTAAAACTTTCTTAACTAAAGTGTTATGAGTCATCCCCCCCCAAAAAAAATTTGTATTAAAACAAGTGGAAACACTTTCCATTAATACAACGAATTTCAGGAAAAATAATAAAGCAATACATCTATTAATGTTACCACTGTAATCTGGACTCTGTGATGACAAACAACTGTGACATGCTTCATTACAAGTACATTTAAACTGCTCCTATGCTTTGGGGGGGGGGGTGACTTCCTGCCCCACCATCCATGCTCTCTGTTAGCAAGTCACTATATAGGTTACTTCTGAGGAAGGAAGACAAAAGCTACCTGCTCCAAGGCATCAGCTCATATTTGATTAATTCAGCAGCAGTGGGAATGACAGAGAACTTGGGAATAATTTCCAGAGAGAAAAGGACTTTGTCAATTTGTCACTGTAGTAAAGTCCCAGTAGCTAGGAAAGGCTCAAATGAGAACATGTTAGGCTAGCTCATCCACATTGCCAAGGGCAACAGGGTTCCCTCTACAGCCCTCAGCATGTTGCTTCAAAACAGCACAGGTTAACATATGTGTTCTCACCTAATGCTGAATAAATGTTATCTTCATTAATTTATTATGTATTCATACCTTAGGAAGGGGTAACAAACGAACGATATGGGGAAGTCATCTAAAGAACAAATGTTACCAGGGCAGGAAACCAAGAGACAGCAGTGTTACATATTACACACATGTAACAAGTGCTTTGCTTCTCCCTTCCACACGATACGCAAGTAGGCACACATACACTGAATATCCAGAGTCAAATACAGACAAAAGCCACCAGCCACTACTAGGAAACTAGAGAAACTATTCCACGCATTATTACAGCAAAAAAAATAAAAAGCAAAGATTTCATAACAAAGACATAGCAGAAGGGTTGCAGTATAAGAAAAAAAAATGTGTGTATTTATATATTTATTTATATTCATACCAAACTTACAAGTCAGGGAAAAATTAAGAAAGGAAACTACACTATATTAGTAACATCTTCCTTTCAATACTATCATTGCACATAACGACTTCACAGAAGAACTGGTGCTCACTTGAAACAAGTACTGAAGACATACTACTACCACAACAATGATGACAATAAAAGCGTTCTTGTCCTCTCCTCTCTGGAATTTGTTCTTAAGGTCTTTGTCATTCCCACTGCTGCCAGATTAACTAAATATGAGGAATGCCTTCGAACAGAAAGAGATAGTGAAAAGCTTTCCATCAAAGTTTGTAAGTATGCCCACAGTGGCCAGACATTGGAACAGGCTGCCCAGTGAGGTGGCTGAGTCCCCATCCCTGGAAGTGTTTAAAAAACATGTAGATGTGGCACTTCAGGATATGGTTTAGCAGGAATGGTGGTGCTGGGTGTATGGTTGGACTTCAGAATCTTAGAGGTCTTTTCCAACCTATGATTCTATGCTTCTATGAAGTTTGCTGCTCCCTAGAATATACAGAATGATACAGGTATCATTTTTCTGCATTACTGAGCTTCTAGCCCTTCTATATGAGCAGAGAGCCTAAAAATGATGCACAAAATTATACAAGAACTTAGATCCAGAAGAAAAAAAAACATCATAACCAACAAAAAATGGTGGACAAAGGAAAAGTTGCCCTATAAGGAAGCAAAAATTCATTTTACTAGACTTTTAAGAGTTAATTCCCTTGCCCTTTCGAAAAATACGGTAGGATATTTTTGGATCAAAAGAGATCTAACCTTATTTTATACCTCACCAAGAAAGAGTTATCTCTGAGAGCCTAAAGCATCCTATAGCACTTCTGTGTACAGACTCAAAAATAAGAATAGGGAGATCAACAATTTCAAATAAAAATTCAGCTACACAAGCTTGGGAAACATTCACCAGCAATCCAAATTCCCAGAAACCATTTTGACCTGGAGAAAATCCTGACTGATCAACAATTTCACTGGAAGAGTTCTAAGGGGCTACCGTACTTCATGTTTGTATGTACAAACAGTGTCTAGGCAGAAATAAAAGCTCTAAGTAATAAGTACTGAAGGCTTACACCACTGTAGCATTCAGTACCTAATGAGTGGTTCTTTTCTCAGTATATTGCAAAACAACAATTGATCCCTTCTCCAGGAAGGTGAAGGAAGTTACAATGGAGAGGAGACAGCAGTAACCGACATGATTGTTCACAGCAAGGAGAAGCTAGGGCTTCCAAGGCAGAAATCTAGTCCATTTTTTTCTCTGTAAGGGATTTCCCAACACCAAGTAGAAGGAACACTTCTGCATAGTCTCACTTTTGCTGTTTCCATTTTTGGCCCCTACGTCTATTTAGTGCTTTATTTTACCCATTGGAAAGAAATGCAACAGAGTTCTACCCACATGAGAATGGGCCACAGCAGCAGAAATTGCCATCTCCTGTAGCACACATAGGCTATCTGTGAATAGGCAAAGCCTCTCAGTTCATCACTGAGGAAGACTGCTCACTCAAGACAACATCTTAGAAAGGGAAAGGATAAAGGACATTCATTTTAAGCTCCAGCCTTGCAGAAAAGCACCTTCTCCTACGGTTTGAATAATCTACTAACCTATGTAATACAGATGCCTCTAAAAAGTGGAGTGGAAGGAAGGGATATCGGAAAGGATACTTCACTTTGATTATCCGTTTCCCTCCCTCCATGAAATTCTCCTAGGCTTAAAAGTGCTAATGACACTTCATCACACCTGAACAATTTACATAAGCAGCAGCAGCCATCACCACTCTCCAACCTTTAATTCCCAGAAATAAATATTCTCAGCCTCCCAGAAATCAGCCTTGTAATTTCCTACTTTGGGCACTTAGCATGTTTTGTTTTAGAAACTTACCCTTTTAAAGTTGTATCAGCTCTAGAGCAGACTGTTTCTGGAACATTATTTGTGATAAATGCAAAGTAAAGATAGTATGGGAAGAGGAGGGAACATACACATCAATAGCAGCTTTTTTCATGTTAGTTACACAACAACACACTCTTAGTCATGCAGGGTAAAAATAATGAGAGACACAAGATGACACATGAAAAGGATTTTACACTTCCCAAAAATTAAGGCATGAACACTACTTACTTAAAAGTCCAAATTGGTTGTCATACTAGATTTGTGTAAAGCTTTAGGAGAGAATGGTGTGAGGGCTCTTTACAGAAAATTACACCAAGTGAAGGCTATTTCACTAATTAACACCCCTTCCCAAAGAAATCCTTATCTCCTTTTAAAATAAGCTTCTTATAAGCAGAGAAAAGACCCCAAACATTTGCAGAGCCCTGATTTCAACATCTGTTGGTATTCCCGACACACAAGTGTGCTTCTGTGTGCATGTTTATCAGAAGAGGTCATCAAGGGCTTGCTTGGTTTATTCATCATTTTAAGGCTCTTCTATTTGAAAAGCTTCTGTTAATGTCAGTGAAATCTAACCTAGACAGAAGTTTCAGAGGTCAGATATTTGGCATGCTACATTTAGAAACCCAAGCACAAACTTGACAAGGACGGTTCAAACACAGGGGATTGCAGCGGAAATAGGTCTCCGTCTACCAAACTGGCTATTGAGCAGATTCAGGGAAGAACACACTGAGACTGCCTGATGCTATTAAAGCTCACATTCTTGCTTTATTTTTTTCCACTGACTAAATCAATTCTCCCATTTGGCAAAGCCCAGCACAGAAATAACATTTTATTTTTAATATAACTGAAAAGGAATAGACATGAGACATAAAATCATGTGCTACATGACCTATAAAAAGCAGATACTTACAGTTCGTAGGAACTGTATTTCATCTTCCCCTCCTTCACCCCCTTCAGCCATGGCTCTTGAGGAGTCAGCTCTGCTGAGACTCTGATCGCCTCCACCGTCAGCTCACTGCGCCTGGTACAGCTCCTCTTCTCCTATCAGTATTAGCATATAGCTAATCCACAGCCATATAGGGAGCTCAGCTAACTCCACTGCACTGCAGACTGTCAGTCAACCCCCTCACTGCCAGAGCCAACTGTGCTGCTTTTCCAGCTCATAGCAAGCAATTCTTTTCCTTTTCTCTCGACCCTAGAGGCAAAACCCCCCTACTGCTAAGGTATTGCAGGAAGCATTATATGCGTCAGTAGGTGCTGATTTCTTTTTCCCCAGATACTGTCTGGTCAAAACAACAATAATGGTGAAGTGTTAATGAAAGCAGAGCTTGCACTTCCATTTTCACAGATCAGGGTACCTAATTCTGTGCTGAAATCGATCAAATTCAGCTACTGTGAACCTACTGATCTGTGCAGCAGAAGGAGGTAAACCAGATGATCACAGGACAAGCTGATTTTGACAGCAGATATTTTCAGCTTGCTTACAGTAACTTCCGTTTCTTGCTTCTCTGCATAAGTAGCTGCACATCTGATTTCCAAGATGACTTAATTCTCTGAACCTGCTATGTGTAGTTATTTGTGCTATCCTTTTAAATAGTATTTATACATACATCCTAAGGACTGCAAGGTTTTTATTTGCACCTTTTCAGAACTGCACCTGAATATGTATAAACGATGGTACAAATTTACTCCAAAACCTATAAACCACAGCTATGTTAAAACAAAACTCACAATAACTTTAAATTCTAGTGAAGTAATGAAGAAATTTGTAATTAATGAAAATTGCTAGTTATTACTTCAATAATAGCAAATGAGCAAGGAAAAAAAAATACAGCAACTCTAGAATGAAATGTACTTAAGTGGAGAGAGGAAAAAAGTAAGGACACAAGGAAACAGAAGAAAACACAGAGGAGGCTCTAGCCAACCAATTCACTACATGATTGTGCATTTTGTGGTAAGGTTGCAACCACAGCCTGCTCATGCATTCCACCCAAGAAGCATTACCCAAACCTTTTGCTGTCCATATTTACATCTATACGTACTCTCACAGAGTACCATATGTATACAGTCATTTTCTCAGTAAAAGCTTGGTTTTGTTTTACCAATGAGAAACATAGGCACAAGGGTAAGGGAAGAATAACTTTCTTGGGGTGACAAGGACAAGAGTAGCATAGTGAAAACTGAAACTAGATTCTCTATGTCCACAAGCTACTACGTTTATACACAACTGTCCTCTGGACACGGAATCCAATGTACACTGTCCTTGCCTCCTCCAACAGTATTCTGATTTTTCACTAATTAAACATAGACACAAGCCAAACAGTGAGATGCCTAATAGTTTCTTCCCTTGAAGGGCAAAATGTTTTGAAAAATGTTTTATTTCACTCCCTCTTACTACCCTGAGAAACTCTGTCCAAAACATAATGACAATCCAGTTACTCAGAAACAAGCAATTTCAGGCCAAAAGCAACTCGGAAGCCTCTAGCTGACACAGTTGTAGAGGTTGGCCCTGCCAGTGCGTCCACTCCCCTTCTCCCATCCCATAGTTGCTGTTGGTTGCTGTGTGCAAGAAATAGAGCTTTGTGCATGACAAAGGCAATGTGGCAGAAAAATATTTCTCTGAAGTGCCAGAAATCAAATTTGATTGGTGTTCTGAACATCCAGTTTTGTGTCTGGCTTTTGTGATTTTTTTTTTTTACTCCAGCCATCTTTAAATGAATGTTTTATCTCTTTCCTCATCAATACAAAGAACAAAACTTAACAGATCTTCCTTACGGAATATAGTTATTCCAGAAGATAAAAAAAAAGATCAGGAGTGGCGAAAAATTGCCTAAAGTCAAAGCATGCCACTCCAGTGTTTTTACTGAAAAACAGATCAGGTAGAGAGGCCTACTGATAATACATGCTTATCCATACATTTATATTTAGAATGGATTTCATATATGTACTGCACGTTAGCAAATCTACACATGTAAGGACAGCTTTTCTTCAACATCCTATACGAAACTACCTTTCAAGCATACTACTTTACTTTGAAAGACCATAAAAAAGAAATACCTAAAAATACGAGAAATTAAGGGCAAGTCATAAGACTCATAAAAAGTACAAGTGCTCTACTTCCTTCACAATAAATGTTGGAGATTTTTAGCCAACGCATTAAGGCAGTCAACTACTTGTCCAGTTCACAAACACTAGGCATTTAGTACAAGTTAACATCCCATTCACAGAAAACTACTCTGGTGAATTTGCACTTCATAAGTTTTAGTTTGTCTTTGTTTAATTTATTCTAGAGGAATTAAATTACAGTTCACAGTGGAAAATGTTGTATCTTAGTCAAGTTGAGGAAAACCTTCATCAGAAAATAACTGGTTTGAGAAATTTAAAGAGCGAATGATTTTATTAATTCACAGATATTTCCAAACTTCACCTACTTTTTTCCCATCCTTTTAAAAATTACTTTTGTTGGGGCTTTATGCATATCCTATCTCAATGCTTTGTTCTATAGCATAAAGTTTCATTTTGTTTTTAAAAGTTGAGGCAATCTTTGACGCCATTCTTTTCAAACACGGTAATAATAAAGTGTATTATAGTGTTACAGAATCCATAGCATAATATCAGTACTGCTTGTAAGGCCAAATTCAGCAACTTCAACACTACTTCATTCAACATGAGGAAAAGACAGTATCTCAGAACAGACGCTGAAAACTCTTTCGCCAATGATCAAAAGTTTATGTTAGATTGCCATCTGGTGGTATAGGTTAAAAAAAACCTCTGAGACTCAAGTTGGTAAGCATAACCATTGACATTAATTTCATACAATCATTTTAACCTAAGATATTGGGAGTCTCATTTCCAATTTTATTACAGATAAGGCAACACATTTTTTACTGTAGTTTATGGTGCTATAAACTTTAACATTACATCTTCTTAATTTTTCTTAAAAAAACCCCACCAAAACTATAAAGTATGCTCACAAGTTTCTTCCTGAAACTGAAACACCAATATATGAGTAGGACTTCCTCTTGTTTCCAAAAACACAGTTACTCCAATCCCAGTTAACTTAAGTCTACCAAAAAACGGATTTTCTACATCTCCCCAAAATCTCCAGTTCTAGATGGCCGAAGCAGAGCTCACAAACACTAGCAGACATGTTTCACTGTTTGGCCATAATTTCCACCTCAGTTCCCCATCACAATACAACAATAACACATTCTTGCACACAACACTATTCCCACACTAATATCAAGACTTTAAAAAAAAAATCATTCAGTGCAGTGTATTTCCCATTGAAACTGAGGCTCAAGGAGTGAACAGGAAAATATGTTTCACTTGAACTTCACAGATAGATTTAATTAAGACTAGGTCAGATTTAATTAAGACTAGGTCCTTAAAGCCAACACCTGGAATCATGCCTGATAAATCTGGTGACCTTCTATGAGGGGGTTACTGAGCTGGTGAATAAGGGAAGAGCAACTGATGTAATTTACCTGGATTTGAGCAAAATGTTTGACACTGTCCTGCACAACATCCTTGTCTCTAAATTGGAGAGACATAGATTTGACAGATGGACCATTTGGTGAATAAGGAATTGGCTAGATTGTCACACTCAAACAGTTATGGTCAACAGCTCAATGTCTGGATGGAGATGGGTGACGACTGGCTTTCCTCAGAGGCTGGTATTGGGACTGGTGCTGTTTAACAACTTTGTTGGTGACATGGACAGTGGGATTGAGCGCACACTCACCAGTTTTGCCAATGACACCAAGCTGTATGGTCCAGTCAACATGCTGGAGGGATGGGATGCCATGCAGAGGGAACTTGACAGGCTAGAGAGGTGGGCTGGTGTGAACCTCATGAAGTTCAGCAAGGCCAAGTGCAAGGTCCTGTACACGGGTCAGGGCAATCCCAAGCACAAATACAGCCTGGGCAGAGAATGGATGGAGAGCAGCCCTGAGGAGAAGGACTTGTGGGTACCGGTGGATGAGAAGTTCAACATGACCCAGCAATGTGCGTGCACAGCCCAGAAGGCTAACCATATCTTGGGCTGCCTCAAAAGAAGCACGGCCAGCAGGTTGAGGGAGGGGATTCTGTCCCTCTGCTCTGCTCTGGTGTGACCCCACCTGGAGGCCTGCATTCAGCTCTGGAGTTCTCAGCACAGGAAAGACATGGACCTGTTAGAGTGGGTCCTGAGGAGGGCCACAAAAATGGTCAGAGGCTGGAACACCTCTCCAGTGAGGACAGGCTGAGAGAGTTGGGGCTGTTCAGCCTGCAGAAGAGAAGGCTCAGGGGAGACCTCATAGCAGCCTTCCAGTACCCGAAACGGGCCTTCAAGAAAGCTGGAGAGAGACTTGTTACATGGGCAGGTAGTGATAGGACAAGCGGTAATGGCTTTAACCTAAAAGAGGGTAGATTTAGATTAGATACTAGGAAGAAATTCTTTACTATAAGGGTGGTGAGGCACTGGAACAGGTTGCCCAGTGATGTGGGAAATTGACGATTAGTTAGATTTTGCTATAGCTTTAATTTTGTTATATAACTTTGCATCTATGTTAAAGTAAGAGTTAAACACTGTTATTTAGTTTAGTTCTGTTCTTTGTAACCTTGCTAACAAAGACTACGGTGAGCTCAAATGTAGCTAACAAGGACTACTTGCAAGACAAAAGAAGAGAAACAAGGACTGATAACCAGAACTTTGTTGTCTGTAAGAAGCAACTCTCTAGCTGAAACTCGTTCTATGGTTTGGGACTCAGCCAACACAGACAGCTCAGGAATTTTTGAGCCGAAGGTGAAAGCACACAGCGAGGAAGGCCTTCATTCAGAAGACCCCCACAGACGACCACCAGATGACACTGCGCAAGTGCTAAAGAGGGGCGGAGTATGATAATGAATTCCTAGAAATAATTACAATAGTCCAGCCTACTTAGATAAGCTTTGTAATAAATAGGTGCATGCTTCGTTACTCGGTGTGCAAGTTAGGAGGAACGATCCCCCTTGCACCCGGCGCCGTAATAAACATACCTGCTTTATAACGCTTTGTGAGTTGTGGAGTTTGTTTCTGTATGTCACCGGAGAAATTGTGGCTGTCCCCTCCCTGGAAGTGTTCAAGGCCAGGTTGGATGGGGCTTTGAGCAACCTGGTCTAGTGGAAGATGTCCCTGCCCATGACAGGGGGGTTGGAACTAGATGACCTTTAAGGTCACTTCCAACCAAACCGTTCTATGATTCTATGAATAGCAAATAAATTAGAGTTTACATGTTGTAAAACACTAGGACTGTGAATTTTGGTTAAGCAGAATAAGAATTTAATTAATCAGAGCAAGTAAGTACGAATACTGGTTTTGTGCCTTCCAACTCACGAAAAGTTACAAGATATGGTGAGATTATCTCTGGGAAAACAGAAACCATTCCTGATCTCAAAATGACACCAATACCAAATTTCATGTTTCTGCTTCAAACTACCAAGTTTCTTGTGTGTGTAATATGTACAAACTTGTATTTTTAAGCTTGCTTTATTCTTGAAGTGTCTCTATTTTGCTGTCATGTATTCCCAAAATCTTATCCATCTGGTATAGGCCAAGTGTGACAGTTTCAGCACTAATCTTCTATAAGCATATGAATGCAGACTGTTATAATGACCAATTAGGAAATCTTAATGAGGGATTTTCAATGTTTTGAACAGAGTTCACTGAAACTAAATTATGATTTTACAGAAGTGCCTATGGCAACACATTATGAACAACCTGGAGTTTATGCAAAAAGTTTTCAGCCTATCAGCCAATAGAGAATTGCACTAATTCACTTTGGCTGCAATAAAAGCACAACTAACCACTTCCAAAGAACTGAGACAGAAAAAAGTTCTGAAGTAGCAATATTGAGTAGCTGACTGTCCCATATGCAGAGTACTGACATAAGTCAAATGTTATATTACCAAAATATAACATGACAATGAAGAGTTAGCATGTAGTAAGTTTCTCTTGCATCTACCACGTAAAGAACTATCACCATAAAATGCCAAGACTGTATCAGACAATTATAGAGCTGCAACTACAAAAATAATTTTAATTTCTCTACAAACCTCAATGCTCTGTAGCTTCTAACTATCTGCAAGATCATTGTAATTGCTGTCAATACATTTAATATAATTATTCTAATCTGAACTGTTAACTACGAAGAGACTGTGTATATCTGCAATGCTTTGTATTTGCCTGTCTTGTTCAGTTGTGACTGGTAAAATAAGTCTCCCAGTACTGTTTTTGGACATCTTCCAAGACAACTGTGCAAGCATTCTCCATTAGATTTACTGTGGTTTCTGATTTACCTTCCTTTTCTCACAGCTTTTCTACATAAATACTTCTAATTACTGTATATACAATGATCATATAAAAATTAATCCACATTATTAAACTCCATGGAATGTTTCAATATTCACTCCTCCTCTAAAGAGAATTAACAGTCTGTTAATACACACTCAGAGAAAATTACTTATGGTCATTTATTGAAAATACTGCATATCTTTAATAATTTCATATTTTCCACTGACATGACTCCACATAAAGCCAGTTCAGCTTGAGATCTCACAGTAGCATAGACAGAATTAGAGACTAAGGAATGCATAGCTTCTGTTGCAAGTAATTTTTACTGTGTCACAAATTAATCCAAGTCAAATACCAGTTCCAGAAAAATGCTCAGAAGAAAGGACAGCTGTGGCTGGGACAGGAACCAGAAAAACTTACAATGCAAGTTGATAGTATCCTACTCCCCAACACTAACACCTGTAGTATTCTGTTTTGTGGCTTACGTTCTAACCCCCTATGTTTCTGGGCCTCCTACTGCCTATTTCATATATCTCCCCTTTTATTAACTGATGCTTGTGTTTACGGCTGGCTGGCTTTCTTATGAATTGTATATGGTATAAGAATAGTCGTAAATCTAGTTCTGTTTTGCTTTTCCAAGGAGCCTCAGAAAGCATACTTTAAGTTCCACTTGCAAATATTACAACTTAAAATACCTTTTAATAATTCTGAAGTATTTCAATTATTATTCAAGAATTGAGGAGCACTATCCCCCATGCTAGGTTGGTTGTTCCTAATGACCAAAATTACACACCAATCACTTCCTTATTATATAAACATTACTGATACCATAAAATTAGCTTTAGAATGCACAACATGAACACCCTCTTGATTCCCTCGCCGCTTGCTTCAGAGCTAACCCTTGGTAGCTTTGCTGGCTTCCCTAGTTTCAACTTTCTCAGAATCTTCTCTCACCAAAAGCCAACCATGAGTTTTGTATGTCCCATTATATAATTTGACATTATGGGGTACAATGTGACAAGCTGTGACTAGTGAGATGCGTGTGAGTAATTCATGAAATCAGATGGGTCTCCACTATTATTTCAACCATCTCCCAAATGTCATTTTTATTAATCTATTGTGTACCATCAAAAATTTCAGATTACAAAGTTTACAAACTGTGCAGGGGAATCCGTATGCTTGAGAGAGTGCTTAGCACAAAAGACAGTAATAATGAAATAAACCTATTAGACTTTAAAGGAATAGAATTCTACTTCAGTATAAACCTACTTTCTGTTCACAAAAAAGTACATAGGAATCCAATCTTTAAAACTACATGGAAAAGAAAAGGAACTCTACAATCTGCAACCACACTTCTGCATAATTTCCACATGAAGTAGGTCTGGGTTTTTGAGTTGACTTCAATTCAATACACGGCTGAGTTTCTAACCTCTTTATCCAGATCTCTCTTATGCCATGTCATACTTCTGTAAAGCATAAGACTTAACGTGACACAATTGTAACATGAATTCTCCTAAGATTTTATTTTACAACTGTACAAAGAGCACAGAGTTCTTAATCAGTAAGAGCTATAAAGGACAAAAGAAAATGAATGAAAAAATCTCCCATTAGTTACGAAACCAAAATAAAGTGCAGTATTTTCCACTTTTTTTTAAAATAGCAGTACACACTAAAGAAGAACGTTTCTGAAGAAAATCTTATGTACACTAGAAAAACATGCACAAGCCATTATTTGTAAAGCATCGTAAGCTTTTTCTGTTTTAATTTTCCAGGAATTGCAAGGAAAGATAGCTCCAAAAAATTTATTCCCTATACACAATATCTTATGTTACAAAAAAAAAAAAAATTATGGAAAAGAAGTATGTTATAAACCAGAGTGCCTGGAAGGAATAAATCATTTTGTATCAAAAAAAACCCCTACCTTAAAAGTCTTTAAAACGAGGAGAATATGAATTATACAGTTTGTCATCAGTAGCTTTCATCAGGTTTTTTTGTGGTACAGAAAAAGAAACATTCAGACAATTTTGCTAGGGGGAAGATGGGGTGGGGGGGGTGTAAAATAAAGAAGAAACACACCTACCCACCCACACATAAGATGCTGGAACCATACATGACAGCAGATAAGTTACTCTGACACAAACCATGCTAGATAAATTGTTTTAAACATAAAGAGAGGTGAGCTCTTATGAAGTCAAGTCCACCATAATTGCAAACAATCATGCAACAGACACACAAGCCCAAAATAAGCTATACATACACTCAGTAAGCACAGCACCTCCTGTAATGAATTACAAACTTGATATAATAGTAAAATTCAGTAGCAGTGACAATAGAATTCTCACTGTTTACATTATTTTCATATTCTATGAAATTATCATCGATTTGGACAATTATGAGCTAGTACCGATGGCCATGATTACTGACTGTGGCAACTCATGCGTAAAATATTAAACGAGATTATATGAAAAAAATAGTAATAAAAATAATTAGCATATTTAAGAAAGCAGCCAGCTGCCAGACTGCATTCTCAATGTTCATTTATATACAGCAAATACTAAAATCAACGATTGAAAGATAAGGCCACATTGACATACTATACCATTATCCCAGAGTCTGATCAATTCACTTCTCTGGAATCATGTCCTGAAGTGAATTAGAATCACTCATGTGCAATTTTAAAAAGAAAAATGTCTGCAAATAACATTTTACTAGCTTGGTTTAGTGGTTCTTTAGGAAGGTGATAGGAAGGCATTAATATTCAAAACTAATTTTGAATATACTGTATATTGAATTCCATTCATGTCAGAAGGATCCTGAGTATTACTAGTCCACCAAAATTGCCTTACATATTAAGCCGACAGTACAGTCTTACAACGATTCCATAACCTTGCTCTGTCTTATTAGTAATAGATTGCATATCACATAAACAGATCTCATTTCTGGGTATACCAAATATAGAATCATTATTTATTCAAATCATAATGTTCTTTATCTTGCAAGTTCTAGGTAGACCTAACTCAAATCGGACAGCCACAAAAATTCAAAATGTATATAAACATCTATATTAGATTTGTAAATAAAATTAGAAAGTTACATAAAGACTGCTAACAGGCTGCCCAGGGAAGTGGTTGAGTCATTATCCCTGAAGGTGTTCAAAAAACGTGCAGACGTGGCAGTTTGGGACATGGTTTAGCAGGCATGGTGGTGTTGGGTTGATGGTTGGACTTGACGATCTTACAGGTCTTTTCCAGTCTTAATGATGCTATGATTCTATGCTAAGTGAAAGTAAAGGCCAGTTTAGCCCAGCTGCCTGTTCCTGGCACTGCTCACTTGTGAATACGTCAGAAAAAAAGTAACAGAACAAAGCAAACCTGCTGCAATAGTTTCCTCACTAAATCTTCCCCCACCTGCTAACCTAAAATACAGGATTTCAAAATATGAAAGTTGTATTTGAACAGTTGTAGCTGGTAGCTACAATGCAGTTGTAGAAAGCAGTCTTTTTTAAAATCAAACTTGACTTTACTAATAATATAAAGATGTAAAGAAAATCAATGAGAGTTGTATTTCATTCAATAAAGAATTCCAGATTCTACTATTTAAAACTCCAAATTGAAAAAAAAACATCTTTTTCCTCACATGCACTAGTAAAAGAACTGGTAATAAATAAGAATTTATATGCAGTGCTGCCTATAAAACAACTGAAGGAAGTGTTATGCAACACCACTGTGACACCTAAAAACACTTTACACGAGGGACTGAAATTCTAAGTTTAATGTAGCAAATGGTTGCTTCTAAAGCCATGGAGCAGTAGTTTTAATCTTACTATGTAGGTCCACAGCTAAATTCAAGTATCGCAGAAGTCATTCCAAGGAAACGGCGTAAAGCACTATAGATAGAAACACAGTACACATACAACCTTTACATAACCAGGTCCTCAACACCATCCACATGGAAGATTCCTGTAATTTTTAAGGTATCATTCCCTCCCATATGCAAGCTACGATAAATACTCCATTCTCCTGCCTACTTTCCGCTTTCAGTCGAATTTCCCAGCCCACGGACAACAGGAGCTTTTAGCTCCCATTAACCCACTCACACCCTTCGCTCATCCAACCTTGTCCAAACAACTTTCGTTTTCTCACCTCTCCATTCCCACAAAGGAGTACAGCCTCCCACCTCCCCACCCTTGCAGCCTCCAGTGCCACAAGCAGTGTGAAGCTAGCCTGAGGTGTAACACCCACCCTCCTCTCCCCAGCTTCACGTAACCGTCTGCCACTACCCTGCTGGGTTTTCCGCTTGCTACCTACTGCACCTTACCGAAGGTCTCAGCAATTCCACATCAAATCTCATTTTTGCTGCTTCTCTATTTGCACATCCCCTGGCTTTCCAGGTCCTGCGTCTTCTTCTCAGACGGTGCACTGAATTGCTGGCTGCTAACTGGCAGGAGAGGGAAGGAAAGCCTGGGTCTCTGTTCTGAGGCACTAGTAACACATGCTTCCTAGAGCTTCCTTTTGCCTTTTTTTTCTTTTCTTCTTTTCCAAGACTATTGGAAAGCTTAGAGCACCAGCCAGCCTGCGCCACGCCTCATCTCTGCTGAGGTGACTTCCATGGGGCAAGACTGCCTTTCTTTGTAGCTCCCCTCTAGCGCTTGCCCCTGCCGCCTCCCGCCTCCCCTCAGCCTCTCTGCTTCGTGCCTCTCCCCGCGCCCCGCAGCTGGCATGCCACCTCCCACCCACCTTCCCCGCCGGAGCACCTCGCCTCTCTGCTCTCCCCCAGTGTCCACCGCGCTTGGAGACTTTTCTGCCACTCTCCCTCCCCGTCCCCACGCCGCCACCTTCGAGAGAGGGAAGGGGCGCCCTCCTTCCCTGCGTCCCCCCCTGCCCCGCCTCACCCGCCAGCCGCACCTGGCGGAGGGGCCTCGCGCAGGTGCCGCGCGGCCGACGCCTCGTTCGAGCCCTTGTGCGCAGGAGCACGGGGGACGAAGCCCTTGGGCATCCCTCACCTTGCGCTGGTTTCTCAGGGCACCCCCAGGTCTGTCGGCGCGATGCCCCAGCAACGCCACCGCTTCCAAACGAAGGCGGCGGGACGCCGGGCTGCCGACCCGCCCGTTTCCGGCGGCCGCAGGTCTGGGCGCACGGAGCCAGGAGCGCCTGCGGGAGCTGGGTCAAAACGCTCGGGGTACTCGCAGGCCCGCCTCGCGCTCACAGCGTGCGGAGTGCACGTGCAAAGGTTACAGAGTGGCTCCTGGAAGACCTAATGCTCGCTTGTAAAAATGTGGCATTGAGAAATAACGGGCGTTTTTACATATGCCTTTGCGTTTCTTTAAAAAGCGTTGCATAAACATCTAGCTTAGTTATTTTTACAAGTTAGAGACATATTTTCATACAAGAAATTACACCCCACTGGCTCTGCTAATCAGATAAAATGTCTGTAATTAATTCTAAACGTATAGTCACAGAGTAGAAGTCTGTTTGCAACCAGCAGCTGCCGTGATCATTCAGCAGAATCCCCTTTCTCTCCACAAGCGATTTTCTAACACTGGGAATGCACACGACGCATTTGTGAGGCAGCAGCGGAGACTGGAAGTGCAGCTAGAAGTATTGGGTGTTCTGCACAACACCCCTTCCATCTTTGTTGAACAGCAAACTTGGCTGTATTTGTACCCGAACTGGGAAGATCTTCATTGCAGAATCTGAGCGCGCTGACCACTCAGGTATAAGGATGAAAATGACTACGTGTGGATTAGTCTTCACAGTAAGTTCACAGCAAACCATCAGTCAGTAGTCCCAGCAACTTCAATGCTTATAAAGGTAATGTTTCATAAAACTTTGATAATAAATTTAGTTATGACACATAGTTTTTGAACCGTTGCCTGTTCTTCCTGTGTTTCTGCTCATGGGTCGTTTTCCTCATAGAAAAGTTTGTGTAACAACATTTAGTGCAAGTTTTTAGTTCACATTATTTATTTACATAAATCTCTAAAGCTTATTTTATAAACTCCAACATACTCTCTCATAGATCTCACTCACACTCACCTACAAGCCCCAAGATACGTGTGCCCAAGCAGCGTGTCCAGAATCACTTATGTACATTGCTGGGTACAAAGGGATGCCACCTACCAAGTCTTTACCACATCCCTGAAGTTCATCAGCGGCAACAACGCAGCAGGTTATGAACAGACCTTTTAGGCAAGATTGCTGTTCATTGTGGGTGGTCTTCTGTTTGTCTAAAAAGTAGGTTTGAATGTCTACCTTCCTGGTAGGCAAACAGGACAAGGAAGAACACAGCCCATGTTCTGTGACCTTGTCACCATGCCCCTCTTGTTAGACTGCAGGGTTGGCTGACAAGCACTGTCCTCTCACGAGAGAGCAGGCTTTCTGATCGTGATATAAAATTTTATTTTGAAATCGGTGAGCCACTGGGAACAGTTTTCCTTGTTGTTGTTATTATTATTGTTACTATTTCAGGCCATTCTTTTAATCATTGTTTTGCCATTTTTTTCTGGTACCTTCAAACATTTTCGTTTATTTCTGTTACAAATCTCCACACACTGAGCAAATTGCCAGCTGTCCATGTAACAAACTAGCTAACCTGGCATCTGAGAAAAGAATTGCAAATAATATGATACTGTCACAGAAATTTAAGAGAATTTATATTTGGGTCTCAGAATTATAAAGCCTTATAATAACACTATCTCAACTAAACTTGTCTCCTAGGCATGTTTTTTATCCCATGTCTCAACTTGTTCTGGACTTCCAGGATCAGAAATCTTGACAACTTTCATTCAAGAGAGCAACAAAAAGGGGGTAAGCTTAATGGTAGTCCAAAGAATGCTAATAGGAGCTAAGACTTACAGCTGTATTTTGAAATGAACCATATCTAGGGCTTGTAAAATATCCAGCTTCTCCTGTGTTATTGTTTTTTATCTTCTAATTTTCCAGTGCAACAAACCTGTTCTTCAGTATTTTTCCTCTACCAGAGGTCTCCTCCTCTACCTGTCTTTAATCATGTTCCCATAACTACATATGAAAGGATCTGTCTGCTGGCAACATTTGTTCAACAAGTGCATGCAAGCCTTGAACTGCCTGTGCAGATTCTTCTTCTTACTTCAGTTGTATAAAAACACCCAGTTACACTATTCGATCTGTGCAAGTTTCATACATTCTGCTCAGAAAACACAAAAAATTAAAATATGTGTTAGGGAAACAATTTGCTAACGAATATGAAAACCTGACAGAGATATGTAAGACAAATGCTGCATGTGATGCATTGTGAGAAAAGGCCTAAGCAGCCTTCACTTGACCAACTGCTAATGGCCCTTTTTTCATCAGTATGTTCATTATATATTATATGAACATACTGAATTAGATTTCTAACCAACTGGTAGCTTCTCAACAATTCCTCTAAGCTGCTAAACTCCATTCTAAATAACCATTAGAAGGTCAGATTCTGTTTTACAGCTCCTTTAAGAACAAATGACCTGCGAAGAGTTCATGGAAGCGCTCTCTCACTTCTTAAGGATTAAAAAACAAGAAGCCTGAGAGGTTTCCCCCATAAAGTGACTTGTGCTGCACCGAGTTCCTTTTGATGCAGCACAAGCTTATTGCCAAGTAATTGCTGCATCCTGTAGAAAGAAGCAGTCTTTCTCACTCCTCCTTTATGCATAGTCCAATTTCTATCACCTCTTTTGTTTACTTGGTTTTACTTCCAAGTTTTGTTGTTAATTTTCCACAGCTTTAAATAGGAGATGTAATAGCCAAATATAAGGCTTTTGTCACAAGTTGTTAATCAATGGGTTTTCTCAACTGTAGCTTAGACATTTTATTAATCTTACTTGTGTTGCAGCAAATGAAAATGCGCTAGAGATAATTTAATTAATCTTTGTGACAAGATTCTGAAAGTATTAGGTAGGACCTCTTGGGAAAATGCAGAAACTCATTATGCAATTAACTCTTCCAAATATTCTCAAGATACTGGAGTCAAAATCTGAAAGGAAGATGCTAAAAATGAAAAAAAAATTATACTGTCATCGACTACATTGGATTAATTTAGGCTCAAGAGAGCTCTTCTAGAAATGTGGAATTAAATCATTTGCATTCATACATTGAAAAGGAATATACTAACTTTAATCAATTACAAAGACACATTGTTCTCTAGATAAAGCAGTGCCTAGCTAAAGCCAGAGCTTAGGTAAGAACAGGTATTAGCCCAGATATAGATGACCACCATCACTCAGATTATTACATGGTCTAACTAACTTCAAAGAAAACTGTTCAAAATCTACATTAAGGCATCTAATAAAGAGGCAAAAGAAAAAAATAAGGCAAGAGAATGCTGTGACCTGTTTCGATTAGTTCGCTATTCTACCAAGTCAAGTTAGTACCTTAGGTTCAGCGTATCTCGACCACAGAATGTTTTCAGATCCATTATACTGGACGGTGGTTAGAAAGAATGTCAAGAGGCCACAAAATAAGGTCAGAGGTTTGGGGTTTTTTTACAACAGATTAAAGAATACACAGGCAAAGGAAAGGAAGAGATCTCCAAATTCCTTTGTTGCTTAATAGCTAGAATCAAATCAGCCTGTTTTCTCAGAGGGACACCTATCATTACATCATCTCTGACAAAATCTGCAGTCTGATCTGCATTTGTTTTAATATTAAAAAAGGGTGCTCTCATATTCCCATTTTGTTTTGCATCTCACTCCCATTACAACACAGTCTCATACAAGGTTTCACAAAATTCCAACAGCCCATGATTACCTCGACCATTCAAAATATTCAAAGCACCTCCAAAGTTTATTTCTAATATTAAGTCTCAGTTTAACTTCATATACCTCAAAATTTGTTTTAGTTTTTTAATTATTTAGAAAAGAGATAATCTCATATAACTTTACAGTATTATTAGCTAAATCTAGTGCCTCGGAGGTAAAAAACAACCAACCAACCAAGAAGCTATTTTCTAAAGAGTACAGGCAAATTTTGTTTGCCTTCCCCCCCGCCCTTTCCTCATTGCTTCTGCGGGGCCCGTGAGCTCTGCGGGGCCGCAGGGGCTGTTGCAGGGCTGCACGCGCCGCTCCTCTGCCACACGGTCTGGCTCATTTCTGTTTCTCTTCACGAAACCAGAAAGCCCTCACACGACCCTCAAAGGAGCCCGTTTTACGAACCTTATCTACGCACCTATCTCTTCCAAGGCGACGCTAAAAAGCGCGGCCCGCCCCCCCGACTCCCTCCCCCCGCCCCGACGGCGGCGCCTCGCTCTGCCTTCGCGGGCCGCCTCAGCTCCCGCAGGTCCCGCGACGGGCGGGTCGCGAGCCAACGCCGCTGACGGCTTTTGCAGCGCCCGCGCAGGCGGAGCCCGCGTGCTCCCGTGGTCTGAAGAGAGGCGGGGGGGAGCGCGGGGCACGCGCGGAGGAAACCGCTCTGCCTTTTCCCCCATCCTCTCTGCTTCTTTCCGGGAAGGCAGAGCCGCGTTAGCCCCGAGATCCAGCATCCCCTCCCCTGGGCAGGAAGGGTTTCCAGGGAAGGGCTGGGTAGCGGGACGGCGCGGAGGGGGCAACGGGGGGCCGCCGCGGCTGGCGTTGGGGGGCGCAGCACCGCCTCGGTCTGCCCCAGCGCCAGGCGAGGTCGGCCGCAGACAAGTCCCAGGGGGCCCCTGAAGGAAGGCTCAGGAAGCATATGCTTAATTAGATTTAAAGTTTGTGAAGCCTCTGTGCTGTTGGACGGCGTTGGTCTTGGCAACTCGGTGCTAATTGCAGAAGGAGATCTTGCTGTTACTGCAGCCGGACGGTGTGCCGGGGCCTCAGAGGCCCAGCGGCGGTGCCGCGGGTGCCGTTCTGTGGGTGAGCTCCCCGGCACGGAGCCACGCAGCCCCCCCCGCTTGCTGAGGGAAAGGCCGCCTGGCCATGCTGCCCCAGGCACTGGGGCTCCACGGGGGCGACTTGGCCTGCCATCGATGAATGTTTAATAATAGTAATAATAATCAAGTAAAGTTTTGGTTAGTTTACTCTTACAAGCGTAGTTAAACAGCCCCTTCCCCAGTGAACTGCCTAAGGGAACAGCGGGAGCAAACTGGGCTAGCTGATGCTTAAAAATGGTCTTTTTACCTAATTGTTCAGTCTTGCCCTGCCAAGAACCCTGTTATAAAACATATGCTATTACCGAGAAATACAGAATATTTTTCTATGTGAATATATCATAGGAAATAGAAGCAAAATATAAATACATGTTCTGAGGTTCTTGATTATATGCAGAAGGTGTCTGGTCACTGTGAAATCCAAACATATTTGTGCTCTGCACTAGCAAAGATGCTGTTTCTTTCTGCTAGCATAAAACCTTCGCATCCACTATTTGTATACACCTTCATGTCCAGAAAATTGTGATTGTAAGGTGTCTGAGAATTAAACCTTGTTAGTACAGAATGTCTCCTCACCAGGCAAGTAAAAAAAACAAACACAAAGATGACAAGCTCTTGCTGACCTGTCTTGGATCTTCAATGTTCCACTAAACACTGACAATAAATATGTATTGTTATTAGCCGAAAATAAAAAGGAGGATGATGGAGGCATAAGAATATACTTTCCACTGCTAAACAGCCCATTTAGAGAGGAAGACCTTGAGAAGAAAAGAGCAAATTAAAGGTAAACTACTACTTTTGAGATGACTTCTGTAAAGCTATGAATATCAGTAAGGCTATTCATATGTCTTCAGAGCAGAGTCTTTGTAGCAGATAACAGCAGTCATGAACAAAAATATATTTTATAACTTCGTTTGCTGAAAATGTGGCAAGCCTTACTGTAATTTGAGAGATGAGATTATGCTTCTAAATTTTGATTGAACTTGGTTTGTATTTTCTGAAGTTATTTAGTGAAGGAAAAGAAGGTTATCAGGAGTAGTCAGCATGGATTCAGCAAGAGGAAATCATGCCTGACCAATCTGATAGCTTTCCATGATGGCATGACTGGCTGGGTAGATGAAGGGAGAGCCACAGATGTTGTCTACCTAGACTTCAGCAAGGCTTTCGACACAGTCTCCCATAACATCCTCCTAGGGAAGCTCAGGAAGTATGGGCTGGATGAGTGGTCGGTGAGGTGGACTGAGAACTGGCTGAATGGCAGAAC
>Ga0065711_1027260_pt1 | contig 51750 bp, 32 predicted proteins | sample Hoacrofraction12_FD_59098 | JGI IMG/M metagenome (GOLD analysis project Ga0065711, IMG submission 59098) | Hoatzin crop microbial communities from Cojedes, Venezuela - Epithelial fraction 12 v2 (version 2) | ecosystem: Host-associated > Birds > Digestive system > Esophagus > Crop | place... | reverse complement strand
GGCGGGGGGGTGGGTGTATTTGATGTGTACCCATTTCAAAAAAAAAAAAAAAAGGGCAAGGCAAAAAAAAGTCTCGCAGTACTCTTAGGCTGCATATTCTGCACAATGGCTCGGGAAACCAATGTAAGGAGACTAATTCTGGCCATTAAACATATCCTTTCCCCTCCCACTGCTTATTCAAAGAGTGATCACATGCTCCCTGCTGCAAGTTACACCATTATAGAATTTAGATATGGAAGAAACCTGTTAGATTAGCCGTTCCACCTACTGATGTGGGATTGTTCCCTGGAGAACCTTATTCATTAGTGGATCACAGCCTAACCTTGTGGGCACACTGTGCCAAGACCATCTTGGTTTTATTCTGCTTTTTCTCCCCGTCCTTTCTCTCCGGGGCTAAGAGAGCAGCTGAGGGGGTGGTTTGGTGAGGAGCATGATGGAGAAGATGGGGTTCTTTAGTTTCACGGTCAGCACGGTGGTTTGGATGCTTGAGTACGTATGTATTTATGTGGATGGTTAATTTGTATACTTTTTTTAATTAGTATGCAAGTACAGAGGACTAGATGGGAATGGGAGGTGGTCTTATTCAACGTAATTCACTGTAAGACCTTCTGGAGCCCAGTGGTCTCCTACAGCAAATTACCTTCATGGCTTGCCCTCATTCTGCAGTATCCTCAGATCTAGTCTCCATTTTGCTTTCTACTTTCACTCTTTTGTGAGCAGATGGAGCCATCTTTTAATTACTTGTCTGCCAGTGAAGGCAGCTTGGCATTTTGCTGCTTTTCCAGGACAGAAAGTTTTAATTTCACTTATTCTCTGATCTGATCCCACAAAACTCGTGAGTTTTTCAGGGCAGCTGGAGGTGCTTATCATGCCTCACGGTAGTGCCTGCTACTGGGGCACTTTCAGCTGGGTTTCCTCCTCCAGACTTTTCTTCTCAGAACTCCACTTGCACCTTCTGTCCTTCTGGCAACTTTTCTTAGCAATTCTGCTTCTCCAGAATCCTTGGGAGGACCTCAGCACCAGCCCGTACTCTGGGGTCAGCTGCTCGTGATTTTAGTAGTCTGATTCAAACCCACTGTTGAAGCACCTTGAGCCTGTCGCTTCAGAGAAGCCTATGTGTTTCTGCCACGTGGGAGCTGCCAGCTGTCCCCTGTTCTGGCCCCTGTGGACCTTTCCTCCACGGGCCACCCATGTGTGGACTACCCCCTCCAGGCCTCTGCAAGGTCCCCAGAGGTGAAACCAAGGTCCAGAGAGGTCTGTCTGCAAGCAGACATCTGCTGACCCCAACATGGACCACCACAAGTCCTGCAGAGACCCAACCGGCTACAGAGAGCCATCACTACGCAGGAGACCCCACATCCTTTGGAGATGCACTCTGCCTTCATCTGAGGGCCTGGTCCTCAGAGCTTCCCTTCGGCTGACTGAGATAGAGAGAAGTGTGAGAAAGGGAGGGGAGCAAAGACGACTGCTTCCATCCTGCAGTTTCGAAGTTCTGGTTTCCACCCTCAGAATATAATAAATGGCTGCTGAGGTACTTGACATGGAGCTCAAGTCTGTAGGGTGAGTTTTCAGAGCAACGCACAGGAAATTATATGCACAATTACTGTTGTTAACAGAGCCTGGGCATGTAACTCCCTGCACAGCAGGCTGGAAATCTTCCCCATGCATGTTTAATGGGGTTTGGGTTGCTACATTCCTAGGGCTGTGTCCCTTTCCTAACGCCTAGTGTCCTGGATGAAACAAAGGAAGTACTGAATGTGAAAGAGATTTTGTTTTGCTATTAAAATAATACTCTCTTGATCTGCAGTCTCCCTCTAATGCCAAAGAGCTTCTTGCCTCACTCAGTGATCCCTTAACCTTTCTGTTCTGTGAGAAAAAAAAAATTTAAAAAAAATCACAGATTTATTTATTTATTTTTCCTTCTTCTAAATGTATTCCACATAACCTGCTCATCGATGTTCATACAAATGAGTATGTACGTGTTCGTACAGGCAGCACAGTTATTCTAGTGATGGATGTTGTTGAAAGAAGTGTAGGTCATAACACAGAAAATCTTTTTTCTAAATCTTAATGCGTAAATGCTTCTGAGTAAATCATCTATTTTCACATCTTCATAGCAAAATAAATTGCATGTGCAATTCACTAATCAGGCATGTATTTAAAATGTCTCCCTGCTCAGAAGGTTATTCATGTCATATTTAAACTTCAGTACATTGCAGACTAGGAAGGGTCTGTAAATTTAGGATTGTCTTTTTCTCATGCTGTTTATTTAGTTTTATGTACCATAATTGTTTTCCTTTCCCCCGAACAAGGCTGTGATCTCCTGCCCCTAGATCAATTCATATGGACTTTAATTATCCTCAATAAAAATTAAATTACTCCTCTAAACTAACAGTTTTGCAACTAAAAGGAGTCTTATGTTTACAGCTGTGCCATCTTATTGGTTGAAATTTTCTTCTGCCCACGTTATGCTTGACTCTCCAGCTTTCTGCTAGGTCTGGAGGCAGAAAGCAAGGTGCTGTAAACTGAGACTAGAAATACCAAAGTGAAAACACACACACATCAAATATATATATATATATATATATATAAAGTACATCAAATACATATACAAGTTTCTAAAAGGTTTCAATCATTCTAAAATTGCACATGATTGCTCTTCAGCTCTCCAAAATGCTTTCATCTAAGAGCAGAAAAAAGTGTAGCTTTCTCAAGTTTTAAAGGCATTGCTGGGGCATGCCTAATAGATTTGTCTAACTCTCTGTGTCTTGATATACGCAGCGTGTTTGATTGTATTCTCCTTAGCACAGATTTTGAAACTGTAAATAAATTTTTGAAGTAAACAGTCACTTGATAATTGCTTAATGAAGTATCACACACCAGCAGTTTTGAATACCAAAAAAAAAAGTTCAAAACTACCGTGTGGTGTCTCTTTTTACTGGAAAAGGGCTTTTACTTTTAAACTTCTGTTATATTTGGAGAGAAGTAATCCCACGGAAAATGATACCAGTACTAATAGGGAACATATTATCTTTCATGTGGGTATTTTTTTCATGTTTAAGGTTTCTTTGTTATTATCTCAGTAGCAAGACTCTCCACAAAGTCTTAGGCAGAAAATCAAAATATGCCTTAAAGCAATAATCTTTTAATAAGTATCAAATGTCTTTCAATGAGATAAAAGAATTCTGTACCATGCTTATACACACACACGCACACACACACTTACTTCACCATTAATCTTATTTTAGAACTTTTCAACAATATTTTCAGGAATATCTTTTTTTTTTTTTTAAACCAAGACTAAATCCTCCTCACAAATTTCAGATAATTAAATATCTAAATACTACTAAAAATTTTATTACAATTGGTGTCTCCACTTGGTGAGGCTCCTTGTTCAGAGGACTTTGGGAGCAGGGACCATGTCCTGTGGCCTCGGACATTTCCATCAGCCAAAATAGGGGCGTTGCTCCAAACTCCATGAAGGCATCAGCTCAGAGGATGGACTCTTTTTTGCACTGATTTTTCAGGAGTGTGGGATGGAGTGCGTTCACACAACCAGACTTTGGGCGAGTAACGGTGAGGTCTGTCGGAGGAGGTGCAAGGAGCCTTCCTCACTCTGTTAATGGACCCAAAGGGACACTGGGCTTCACCATCCCGGCCCAGGTTTGTCCCATGTCATTTTAGGTTCCTGTCCAGGGAAACTAAGTTAGCAGTTTCGTGAGCTGAGGTGCTTTCTATAGGCAGCAAGCATACACAGGCAAGATCCCTAAAATTAGGCTGGGGAAATACCTCGCCAGTCTCCTGCCAAGGACAGGGATGAACGCGGGGGGCACGGTTACTCTGCAGGTGAATGCGGAGGAAATTTGATAAGGGAACTCTGACCAGCCTTAGGCTTCAGCCTGTTTGTGGAGAGGAGAACGATATTTCCCTGCGTCTGACACCCAGATGCGATGCATACCTCTCGGCCCCGCTGCTGGTCTCTGGCTGTGACATGCTGTTTCGGCTTGGCCTGGATAAATGCCAAGTGCCCACCAAAACCACTGTACCACTCCCCCTCCTCAACTGGCCCGGCATTCAGTGACAACAAGCCACAAGTCGCCTACATGCCACAGGTTAGGTTGTCAAAGTTTTTCTCTTTCCTCATGCCCCATATGACAAATACTCCTAATTGCTTCTCGCTTTCATACTTTTCCGTGCCTCCTGGCTAAGACATCTGTCTGTGGCCTTCATGGTTTGTCCTTTCAAAGCTTGGCCTCAGTTGTGTCTGTCTGTGTTTTCTGTTTCTAACTAACTGGAGCATCCCCTCCCCGTCTCCCCTTCCCTCTGTGCCTGCGGAGCGAAAGGCGGGCGCCTGCCAGCTGCTTCGGAGACCGAGCTCTTCGCACCTTTCCCGGCGGCTGAGCGGCACGCTGTCCCGTGCTCGCTACGCCTGGCGCATAACGATGCGCAACCCTCCTCTCTTTGAATAACCCAAAGCATGCATCCCGCGTTGGATCTGAAAATAGAAATATCACCAGCTACTTAGAGGAAAATGCAGTGAAAGGAAAAAGAAAATGAAACCAAATGTGGTTTGTCTCTTTGACAGAGGGGTCCAAATTTCATACCTCCCGACCCAGACCTCCTTTAACATATACGGTGGTGCTAATTTGAGTTGCGAACTGATGATTACTTTTTTAAGAAATCTACATATTAGTGTTGCAAGAAGGAGACTTTGAAAGCCTTTTAAGTATCTTTCTCATTAATTTATTTAATCCTCTGATCTTGCCTCCCTTTAAGTTGTTTATTTTTAAAAGAAAGACAAAAGTGAGCTGGAAAGATTTGTTACTAAAGAAAGGTTTTTTAAACTGTATGTGATACAAAGCAATTAAGAGAACATAAACATAGGTGTGCATAGTACAGAAATACACGGAGTCAGTGTGCTGGGAGAGCTTCCTCCACCGGCTCTAAAGGGAAGCGGTGGACAGGGTGGCAGAGTGCAGGCAGCAGGCCTCTACCTCACACACCAGCCATAGTAAACCCCTCCTTTCTACATGTTTATTGTCTTTCATCAAAATTTTTAAATGCTGAGAGACACCAAAACAAAAGTTTTTTGTAGTGGAGAAGGTGGAACCAAATTCCATGTCTGACGGAAGCTTCCAAATTTTCACATTATTTTTTGTTCTCAGGTGTTTCACAAAAATTTTCAGAAGTGACCTGAGATTCCTGCACTTCACAGTGCTCAGCTTGGGATGTGTAAAGGGATTTCTTTTCCAGAAATTAAATTGCTTATCTGTTTCTAGAAATCAGGTTCCCCCAGTGATACTCAGCACCCAGAAAACCCCCACCAGAGGCACCCAAAACCATTCTATAGTTTTAAATGATTTTTTTCAGATAACCAGGACAAGGCAGGCCTGACTTTTGGATGAAAGAAAACTTAGATGAGCAGGGAAGTTATTCCCCAAGGACTATATCCTCAGTGATACTGTGAGCCAGCAACCCCCGTAGCTTTCAGCATCTCTCATGATCAGACTGGATGTCTTTTGCCCGAGGCTGAAAATCTCTTCCTCTCTAAAACCAAAGAGATGTTGGCTGTGAGTTATGATTAGTAATAGAGTCCATTTGTGGGGAGGTGGGGGGAAGGGGAGGTGATGGACCCAGAATCATAAGATTTTATGTGCTCGGCTTATTTCCAAACAACGGCGAAGGACTGCCCTGGTCTGGGTAATTCACTGCTTAAGGATAAAAACGAAGGGAGAGCACAAGGACCAGCAAAGAGAGAACAAACGAGCAAATGATATGTAAGTAGTCTGCATTCTTTACCAGTGGCATAATTGAAATATAGCAGGTTGAAGGATAAACTCGGGGAGTTACATCGTCTCAAAGGCCACCTGGAAGAAAGATCAAGATTGCTAGCGTGAAGTGCTGTCAGGAGAACAAACCCGAACGACCACCTTGGCACAACAGAGCGGGAAGATATCCAAATGCTGCTCAGAGCATCAGCACCCAACTCCTCTCACCCACGGAGTAAGAGGACGGCAGCACAGCGATGCTGACAAGGGTGTCGGATGCTCATCCATGGTCAACTCTCACCGGTGTGTCTGGATGAACTGCTGAGAGAAAACGTTCCAACTTTGGAGGCCCAGAGAGGGGGTGAGTTGTGTTTGGCTGGGCTCTAACTGCATCCTTGCATTACTATGCAATTAATTGCTGCCATGGTCTGCTCGAGAGGAGGGAGCGTGCCAGCTCCGTTCCTGGGCAGCCCAGGAGGCTGGAGGAGCTCATGGCTCTCGCTCCGGGGGGTGACCTGCTGGGATGGCTCCGCAGCGCTGCTGCCAGCTCTGCTGGCAACACTGGTCTTCCCAGGATGATGTGCTTTCCTCCTGTGGTGTGGTTCTCTTAGCAGGCTTTATAAGTATGAGAAATCACACAGAAAATGTAGGGCAGGGAGAACACATCAATTTCCACTGATTTCTTGTATCTGAGGAAAGAGATGACTAGAGAAAAATGCGAGCACAGTTTTCCGTAGCATTTTGTACGGCTGCTTTCAATGCACACCTCAAAAGGAAGCAGTGTCTTGCAGAAAATACATAATTCTGTCAAGCTACAGAGGGGAAAAGAATAATTTTGCTCTTGCTTTACCGATCACTATAGTTCTGAAGTCAAGAATAGCATAGTAAAGTAGCACAAGTTCCTGAATGGAAGGAAAAGCAGTGTTTAACCCCCAAACTGGGATGTGCTCCTCATTTCTAATGCGTCCGTCACTAAATCCTTACCTGTAGGGGAAAGATGGGAAAGAGGAGAACAGGTTTAGAACTTCCAGTGTCTGGGATTGCCACTGTTGGCCTCAGTTTTATCAGCTGGTATCACGGGGGTCTGTGGCTCAAAGAATGGGTGCAGAAGAAGAGGGAAGAAGAGAAGCTCCCTGTGGACCCTGCCATCGAGTAACACGTGAGTCCTTTGCGAACTGGCCATGTTTAATGGGGCACAGCACAGGGCACTGGGGCAGCGAAGGCAGCAAAGAGCACTGCTGGCCGGCCTGTGGGGAGGGAACTCAATAGCAGCAGCATCAGGGATTTTTTTCTGGGCTTTCCTGAGGTCCCAGGTGTGGGCTGGCTCCTGGATTCCTGCAGGAGATTTATTTCTGGGCATCCTCCCAGTCTCCTGGGGAGCAGCTGCAGCACACCACAGTTTTTCCAAAGCATGTGAGCGACAGACAGCCCTTGGCCAGCCCAGAGGAGCACGCAGCCTCTGCTGGAGCACATCTGGGTAAAAACTAAGAGAGTAAGCCTGGTTTGGATGTCTGTGTTTCATCTGGAAATCTCACCAAGGGTGAGAGGAGCTCGAGGTCCCTGCACCTTGGAGCTCCTCCCTCCTGGGCACCTGGCAGCTGGTGCCATTTTGTGCTGCAGGCAAGTGGTCTATGAATCATGGAATCATTTAGGTTGGAAAAGAACTTTAAGATCATCGAGTCCAACCATGAAGAACGTGTGTGGCCTGACTCCAGTTGTTCATTGCTTCCTCTGTCTAGCAGAGCCCACTTTGGGTTTATAGGCAATGAGGAGGTACAGGGGAAGGACAAGCAGATGGGGGGGGGCATGCCTGGTTCCAGGGGGGTGTTTTGCACTTCAGTGGTTTTTAATGCTTTTTTTTGTTTTTACGCATATAGACATTTGCATAAACATAATGCCATGCTGAAAAGAAGAACGGTGTTTATGTCACCCTGTTGTATGTGACTGGACACACAAAACAGCAAGGTTCCCTGGTTGCATCGGGTGATAACAGCTAGTGTGCAATCTCCTCATGTGACCCTAAAAGTACTCATAGGTCAGGGCTCTGAAGGAGAAGAACCTTTTCCCAGTCAAGCCTTTTTGTCAGGCATTAGAGGAAATGATTTTCTTTATTCTAGTGATTAAATTACTGCACACAGAAAGTCAACACAGTGAAGCATCTTGCGCATCATTACAGCCCAAGGCAACGAGAGGGTCCACTTCAGCCCTTTGGGAAGATACTGGTGGCAGTGGGTTTTTAGCGGGGATTTATGTTGCCTGGAATGAGTAAACTGAGTCCTGCTAGTTGAGCAGCACAACACATTATCACCCACAACCTGCCTGAGAACTGAAGTGTTGTGCTATGGCTTGGCAAAGTTAACACAGGTTTGAAATGATGAGGAAAACTCTGTCTGGCCTATTTTAACTTTTTTCTTTTGGGACCCTTTTGTGAGCTATTTTTCCTGCTGCGTTTTCGCCTAGTCCCATAAACAAGCCAGGCACACGTTTAGATTTGATCCATTCATCCATCTTACAATATATAAGTCCCTTCCACGTATGATGAATAGCCAGGCCTGGCCTGCTGTTCTGCCTCGTCGCCCCTTTTGGAGCACAGCCTTTGCAAGGGATTTGAGGTGGGGTGGAGTCTGGTTTGTCAGCGAAGTCATGAGGTTAGGTTTTGCTTTGTGGAAAAGAAAGGAGGAGAATGAGAAGGGAATGGATGTTATCACCCCTCTCCCCACCCAACTCGCTGCTGGTGGGCTTTGCGCTTCCTTACAAAACCGCATGTGACTCAGCCCAGCAAACTCCAGAAGCTGGAGTCCGTCAGTCGATGCGATCCTTCCCCTTTTGTACCTTCTCCAGAAGATACACTTGTGTCCCAGCCGGTGATTGTGTGTCCAGAAGGGCTGAGCTGGGCATCTCTCCAGAGGCAAGGCCAAGTGACGCTTTAGGGATGGAAGGCAGTAAAGACTAAATAGTGTTTACTTTATGTTTCTCATCCACAGCCTGCCTTAAATCATTTGTAACAGGGGTGGGGAGGAGGGGAAGGGGGGGTGAGATTGGGATTGTGTGCAGCCCGAATGCCAAGAAGCGCTTTCGCCTTCCCTGGAGAAGAGCTCTGTGGAGCCCTGCAGGGTGTGATCGCTTATTTGGTAATGTGAACGCGAGGAGCAGAAGCACGAGCAACCAGCACAGCAACAGCATTAGGTCAGGGGATTTGGACTTCACTGTGGTCCCACACCCAAGTCAGGCACAAAAGCACACCAGCATACATTCACAGATGTGCACGTGCGTGTGCTCACGAAGGCGATTTTGAGTGAAAGAAAGAGAGGAATCGCCATTTCTATCAAATGAGCTGCTTTTCAGGAAAGCAGCAGTGTGCTGCAAGCGCCAGGACCACAGAACCAGATTTTCTTGGGGGCCTGTGGTGAAATGAAAGTAGGTGCCCCACTTCCAAACAGGGCATCAAAGTACTCATCTCGTATAAAAAATTGTTCAGAAATAACCCACAGGCTAAGATCAAAACTGTATTACTTTGCACAGCTACGTGTGCCGACATTGCCTTGACTCTGGTTCTGAGACAGCTTTTGCTGCGTGCTCGTGTGTTCATGAGTGATGTGTGGAACAAACAGGCGCCACCTTCTCCACCACACCTTTGAACCAATTTATTTAAAGGCTAAAGTGTAAACCCCAAATCTGGTGTAAAAGCAAAGTGAAATCACCTTCAGGAATTTGCCAGTGTGACCATTTAGGAGTCTGAAGGAATATTGATTTGAGGCGAATATTCCAAAGTTTGCATTACCCTTTGAAAAGTGCTAATGTAGTTCTTGTCACTTTAAATTAACTTCAGATAAGAGGGACTGACAGAAACATGAAGATGTCTGAACTATATTTGACTGATATTCTGTCAAATATTGCATGGGGTTATGATCCACAACTTTTCCCATCTGCTGCTCAAACCTGAATCCTTGAATGCACAATGGATTAATTACCATATTTTGTTCTGATTTCACTTAGTAGTATAAAAGACTGTGAATGTTAAATGTACCCTTACCTGCCTTCTTTTTCTAAGGGTAAGGTATATGAGGAGGAGAAGGGAGATTCTTCAGCAATTTTTCACACCCGCGTATAATGATTTGCTAAGTGCACCTCGTCTCAAATAATTAGATTCCCAGAAGTTAAGCACAGTAACACAGCACTCAGAATTTCATTCACTCCTTTCCTTGGAGATGTTTTTCCCCCTCAGTAATAAAGGCAATGAGCGCTGATGTAGCACGTTCCATCTGCTGCACTTTACAAGCAGCAGTATAATTACGCGAGGCTTTGCCATTCGGTATCATTGCAGAAGGATACGGCGTGGAGCAGTGGAGGTCAACACTTCCGACTGATGTTCTGTTTCCTAGCAGGCCTGACATTGATTCCCCAGCACCACCTGTCCATCCCAGAAACTCAGACAGACACTCGGTAAACTAGCCTGCCCCTTTCTGCATCTGGACACTCAGAAAGCTGGATGCCTTAAATTAAAGGCCCCTTTGAAAATCGGGGCAGAATTAACTTGCCAAAAACTCCTTAGTGTTTCAGTGACAAAGCTCAGAAGCCTTTACTAAAAACTCTTTTTTCTTCTCACCTCCTTTTCTCCCAGTACTCTTTGGATGAGCTGAGTTGTCTTGACCTCCAGCTGAAGGAAATAATGTCCACTTTAGCTGATATACTGGAGAAGTAAATCCTGGTAATAGCTGGTTCCTCCACTTTGCAGTGTCCTTAACCCATGTATCTCTTCAGTATTTTTTTCTCTAAGAGAGATGTTGCAGTGACATCCTGGGTTATATTCTGGCACCACACTGCTTAATGGATAGGAACCATTTCTATGTGTGTCTTGTTGGCGCTCGTATTCCTGTGTCAGTGAGAGAGGGTGGTTATCCAGAAATAAGCAAGCTCGATGATGGTGTGAAAGGAAGACAATGTATGAGGTTGGACAGACTTGTAAGATGGAGTCACAAACCATCTCTGATTACAGTGAAGTCAATTCTAGAAGAACTTGATAATAGTACACTTGGGAGTAACTGTGTCCTGTCTTTTCTGTGTTTTTTCAGTTATGGGCGATTTAAGAATAACATTGCCTTTCTCCAGTACTAGAATATTACGTACATTCCTGCAGACATACCCATAGCCATTCCTCTGTACAATTTTTTTCTCAGGTTTTTATTCATGTCATCCTTCTTTCTTCAGTCCTTTTCTTCTGAAATCTCCAAGTCTTGATTTTGGTATTCTTTGCTCCTAGTTTCTTTCTGTGATCACTAAATGTGGGGCACAGCAAGGGAAAGTCCTACATACAAAATACCTCTGTTTTGTTTGGGAGAAGTGTGTGCAGTGAAGGTGCAGGCTTGTCCTTCATATCTAGTTGCCTTTAATTCTGAGATGTGCAGGGGATGAATAAGATATAATGTGATCCTGTGCAGCCTGCTGTAGGTGACCCTGCTTCGGCAGGGGGGTTGGACTAGATGACCCACAGAGGTCACTTCCAACCCCAACCATTCTGTGATTCTGTGATTCTGTGATCCCAAGGAGGGAAAAAAATTAGACTTGAGATACTCTTGAAATAGGTTCTCACTCTTTGGCTGGAAGTTAGTCCTCAGACTGAATGCATTCCTATCCTCTTACAATAGCAAGTAGGTACATGGCTACCTAAATTAGCACATAGGTGGCAGCTACAGGACAGCTGAAAGGACCACTAACCTTTCAAACTGTGCTAAGAAGCACTCAGCTGATGATGCAATCCAATGCCAGCTAATGTTTAGGTGGGATTTTGGAAAACACTGATCATTAAACTCACTCTGCTTCCGCTAAGTCAGTCCCACTGAAAGCTGATGCCTTGAACTTGCTACTGGGGGTCAAAGGAGAAGCCTTCTGTTTTACTGCCACTTTTTGTCTTCTCTTCATCTAACTAGCACCTGGCCCAGTTTAATAATCTATGTTCTGAGTGGTCTAAGGTCATTAGCAAAACCTTAATGGGGACAAGGGTTGCAACATTGGACTGCTATTTCGGGAATCTGTTCCGAAAGGAAAAGGTATGATGTTGCTTTAGACAATCTTGCAAGTGACATAAAGATTAATGAGGGATAGACAAATGCCCTTGCTCCAAAGTCAGCAAAAAATAGAAGGTTCTGTTTAAACTTTTCAAAATGAATTACAGTCAGGTGCTGACTATCAAGAAAAGAAATGAAATCTGAGTTGAAGAGTCTGGAATAATTCTCTGGGTCTTTCCCCAAACCTGTCACTCTTTTCTATGGATATGAATATTAAGGGGTAACAGAATCCGCAAGTCCACACGTCCTGAGCTTGTGAGGCAAGTCATGGACTCAAAAAAGATCACTTAGGAGCTGCAAAGGTAGTTGGATATTTAGAAAACACTGGTATTTCAACCTGATTAATGGATGTAGAAGGGAAAAATATTTGGGTTTTTGTATGTTTTTTAGAGTCCAGATTTATCTGTTGGAGCTGGTAGAAGAAAGGGTAGAAGAAAGATCTCTGCTGCAAACATCTTTATGCATATGATGAAGGCTAACTACTGGAAGTTACAAACACAGATTTTTATTTTAGCAAGGCAATTCAGCTCTATTTGAATTGTTTAGGCAAGATAATTTAATATTATATTCATGTGTTGACTGACAAAACTACAGTTTGTGTACGTGTAGGTGCTACAAATATATTTACCATGTGGAAAGAGGTCAGAACAGTTTCAGAACTGTTTAGTGGAGCAAATCAGAGGCAGGTAAGAATGAAAACCAAGTAATGAACCACTGTTGCTGCTTATTTTCGAAGCAAACCATTGGAGCACTGTAGACCAGCTTCATGCTATGTTCCAGAATATGTTATACAGGCTTGGCTTTTATTTAACCTTAGTTTTAACTAATTTTATAGTGTTTGTAAATTTACAAAGCCTTGGTGTTACTCAGGTTATAGCCTGGCAGCAAGTTTCAAGTGATTAGGTCTTTTCTTTAAGGTGGAGTCAACATCTGCTGAGAGATATGGTGAAGTGCTGTACTGTTTGAAAAATGCATTTTTAGCTGTCCTTCTTTTGTAAAATATTTTGTTAGTGATGTATTTTCAGATGAACAATTGTTTTCTTTTTAAAAAAATGTCAGTGTTGTTGAATTCCATTTTCAAAGTACAAGTTATCATGGGAAGCAAAAGAGTAATCTCAGTTTAGTAAACTCTTAGGCAGCAACTAGTGACCCAGCCTGCCCAAGACCACGCTTGCGAGTTTATATTCAGAGAGCGAAACAAATAAATGCTCCCATAAATGACTTTGGAGAGAATTCTGAATATTTCTTCGCTTCCCGTCTTGCCTTACAAATGCAGTGTGCACCCTGACAAAAGAGAAACCACAGAATGTGCAGAATGTCAACAAGATCCTGGGGTCTGATTCCCACTAGTTTTACTGGGCTCAGAGTCGGGTACTTATTGCCCAGAGGACTAGACAATAGGGTCATTCCTTCTCCTGAAGAAGCAGAAAATGAGGTATTTCCTCTGCGTGTTCCCCAGGCCCGCTGCAGGACATGCAAAGCGTTTACAGTGCAATACTCACGCGCTGCTCTATGCTCACGCTGAATCACTGCGCGCTGGCTACTCGCACTGCGTGCTCATGTGAACTTCACAGTCACATGAACATTCATGAAACCTATTGAGTACAGGTGGGTTTTGCATTGGAAACATGTGAAAACATGTGTTTTGTATGTTGTTCTTTATATGAAGGCTTGTGTCCAACAACCTAATTATTTTTATTTAAGTATTACCTCACTCTTACTAGCATAAGCAAAGTGCCAGCACCTGCTCTTTACTGGGCTCTGTAATGTTTCTTCTGTCCTCACCTATCTTACAGAACAAAGGGGGACCATTTTCACTATAAAGGAATTTACTGCATTGTCACCATCTGTGCCGCAACAGAGGAGACATGAGCCAGTATAATCCCATTCTTTGGCCGTTGAGGTTGACTGTATTAACTCACACTGCTGTACTTGGAGCATCCCTCTGAAGTCCCCTAAAGACATCCAAGAAGGAGTTGTTGCGCTTGCGCAACTACAAACCTTTTTATACCTTTCAACAAGGCAGTCTCCGGATGAGCTAACAGTCCCTCCTCTTAAAAAATCTATGAAGGTAGGAATGATGTTTTTTGTCAACATCATGCAGAGAGAGAAATCTTAGAGGTAAAACAAAATACTTTCCATTAGATGTTCTCCTGGTTTTCTGCAGCCACACTGTTATTTGGAAGATCTCTCATACGAGGTCAGAAGACAAGGAGGAGTTTGTGACCTTGCTCCTGCAATACCCGCCAGAGAACCCCAGGCCTGACTCACAACATAGGGCAGAACTGTTGAGTGACAAGCAGCTTGCATGGACTACAGAGGGAAACTGAACTATAACTTGCAGAAAGACCCACCCAACCCCTCAGTTTCCCTTCTTCCTTGCCTGAATAGCACCGCGTCTACCATCATTCTACTCTTCCACCTGCAGTCGCTATTCGGTGTGCACCAGATTCCCTCCTGTACCAACTCTCATTGCCTTGTCCCGTGCTCTGCCCTTGTTCCCAGTGACTCGGGCGTTTGTGCTAGTAACTTGTCTGACCCTGAGCTTCCTTGCACTCATGTCTTCAGTTTTTCAGTCATGTTCCAGATCACCAAAAACTGAGATGGCCATCTACCAAGGGATAATTCCTCATCAGCTGTCAGATGTCCCTCTTTGCTGGATCTCTTCGGTCCCTGCTAGATAACTGTTTGTTCCCTTCATCTGCCACTCTTCTTCGTGACCACTGGCTCTTCTCTCCCGCTGTAAGGTTGTTGTCAGTCTCCTGCTCTGAATCACCCTGGGATCCTCTGTCCTGATGTCATGCTTCAGACTTTCTCTGATGGAAATCCTGTGACCAGGCTGACCTCCTCCATGACAAATCCATTCTGTCCTTGCTCAGCTCTGAGTTTCACAAACTGAACATCTACATTGCTCCTACGTGAGGACACCCTGGCAACTGCTATCTAGCTCCCTCTGAAAACTGATTTCATTTATATCTATTTTTTCTCACATAGGAGTTCACCTTTTCTGGTTTAGCTTCCACCAATCAGTCTTCTGTCAGTGTCCCTACTGACATCATCTCTCATTCTACCTTCAGCCTCTTTGATCTGTCAGGGACCTCCAGTGCAGACAACTAGATGCCTCAGCTTTATGTAAGCCAATGTTTGTTTTCTCTTGCTCCTCTCTCTGTGTCTTGTTCTTGAGCAATTCCCTCTGCGTTTGATTTCAGCTATCGTCTTTGATTCCCTGATCCCTCCTTCTACTGTACTTTGTTTCTTTCAGTCCAAGTTAAAATCTCATCATGTCTCTGCGATAGCTCTTTACGGTGTCCAATGATCAGCACAAGATGGACTTGTGCTGGACTGCTTTCTCTTAATACTCTGCATCCAATTTCTCTTTGTTGACCCTTTTTACATAACTTCTCTGAGATACTCTTCTCCTGACTCATTTGCTTGTTGAAACTCTTCTCATCTGATTGCAACACCTCTCTCTCTGGTCTAGCCCTGTCTATCTCCTCTCACACTTTTTCTGGCTGGTGCTCATTTTTCATCACATGGACCATATCAACTTTCTTTTTGCCTTCCTCCACTACCTTTCCTTATCTACTGTAGCAAGCAGCAGCTGCTTGTCTCTGCCTTCAGCACCCTTCAGGGTTTCTTCCCTCTCCACCCATTTCCTGTTCTTCATTTCCTAAAAAACAGGTCCTGTTCCAGGTGGTCCAAGACGTCCGTGTCCATAGCCAAACTTTCATGCCAGATAGATACCCACCATTCTTGAGAAGAGCTCTGCATGCACACTGCACAGCTGCTGAGTTGTTCTACTTCAAAATCTCCCTTAGGGCTCTCCTTTTACGGGATGACCACTGAAAACTCAGCTGTACTGAGGCCACTGTCTATCCTGTTGACAGTCTAACTCTTTCCCTGCATTTCCACATGTCTCTGTAGCTATCTCTTGACTCTGGACTGTAAAGTCTTGTCTTTGTTGTTGTTTTCTGCTTGTGCAAAGCCTTTGACTGTGGGCTCCTAGTCCATGACTCCTAGAGGATGTCAATACACTCAAGTAATAGGGAACATGAATACTGCAACCGAGCCAAGGCTCTTGGAAATCTTCGTGAGTCAGGGTGTTCAGAATCTGAACCTAGCTCCAGCCACAAATTTTGCAGTTGGCCTGCAACTCTGCAAAAGGTTTGTGTAAAAGTCATTTTGGAACGTCCCTGAAATTAAGGGGTGGTGTTGGAATCCGCATCCAAATTTCACAGCTGTAGGTCACCTCTCAAACACAGATATTTGGAAGACAGTGAGGGCTGTGCTGTAAGCAGCTACATCGGCGATGAGATATTGCCTCTGTTTTTTGCCGTCTGTGTTTTTGAAATGCTTGCTACAAGGACAGCTGTGAGGCAGATGCCGTTCTGAGTTCAGATGTGGAATGTTACAGGGTCACTCTGCTTACCTTATCATAAAAGAGCACGCGTTTTTGTGCTCTTCATGTACTGGAAAACAAATCCATGACAAATACTGTATTGTGTGCAAGGGCTTTGGGTGGGGGAGAAGAAGGGAAGGGTATCTCATCCTTAGGGGCTGCTGGTGCTAGGCACCACGAAAGAAAGCCCTGCTTGTCAGCCACACTTAGAGATACAGGCCCCAGCGTGAGGCACCTGCAGCAGCTTAGGGATGGCTCTGTGGGTGAGTGGTTGTGTACCAGGGGCTGGGGCTTCTTGCCTGCCACACGAAGGCAGGAGCTCTGGCAGAGCTCAACTATTGCAGCAGGGGAATCCGGGGGGTGCACAGCCTGATGACATGGGGTGAGGACTTCTCAGATGCTTTTACAGGACTTCTGCAAGAGGCAGAACATAGTGTGGTCCCAGACTTTGGTCTGTATTGCTACTCACACAGAAAGAAAGGACCTATCCTGAACTGGTGGGGGGGGGTAGATGTGTTACAGGTTGGTGATGCTGGTGGTGTCAGCTCAGCAAAGTGGGGGTTTGTATCTGCAGAATGGATCTTGGGTACAGAGGGAGTAGAAGGTGGTCAGAGATGGGATGAAGACCATTGGAGAGGAGCTGAGGCTTGGGGTGTGTGGTGGAGGATAGAATGACAACAAGCAAGTGGGTCTGAAGCCTAATGAGACAGAGCAGAAGGTGGCAGAGCCAGGAAGCAGTGAGGATTGCTGAACTAGGAGATGTGGGCTGTCTCGTGCGGGGCCGGGGTCAGCTGGCAGGGGAGCGGGGCTGCTGGGGCCACTGGGGCTGCACGACAGGGGTGCAAGCGATGGTGCGGGTGGCACGGTAAGGAAAGGCTGGTAGCAGGGCCAGAGCTTGGTCAGGGAGAAGGGGGGAGAGGCAGAAAAGGAGGATGGCTGAAAAAGCCAGAAAGAAGAGCTGCAGAGAATTTTTCTCCACCTGGCTCTTTTCTTCACCATGAATAAGCTTTCAAGCCTGAAGAAAACCTTTGCCTTTTACTTCCCTGTGACTTTTTTCCCAGTGTCTCTGCATCTTGGAAAATCGGGTTGAGCTGTGTGAGCGAGGATAAGAGAGAGAGGATGGGAGAAGTCTTACAGCACTGGAATCCCACCAACTTGTCTGGGCAGCTGTTACTACTGATTATGTGTGCTATATTCATGCATGCTACATTTCCCATGTTAGCTGCATGGTTTGGAGCCTACAGCTGCAGTCAAAGGTTTTGGGCTGCGTTCTTTCAGCTTACTGGCCTGTGTAGTTTGTTACAGGAACAGCTACAGATTCCAAGGCACACAATAGATGAAAAACAGTGCAAATGGAGACTCATACCTGCTTGCTCCTCTGGCTAATATGTCTGTCCACCCTTTGTACTTAGTTTCCTTCATGGTAGGGTCTCTGCACCTGTATAAGTTGAACGTTCAACATACTTGGCACGGGCATGAATATGGAGATGTTGCCCACCACCACATTCGTGCACAAAGTTGTCAAGACAAATACAGGGTCATATCCTGCTGCTATTCGATGCACAGAACTCCTATTAGGAGTCAATGAGAGTTCTGCATAAAGAATCAATGGAAAGATGTGACCCCTTCCAAATGGAGCAGTCTGTGGTCTAAATTGCACTACATTTGTTGTGCACAGAAGATAAACCCCACATTTTTTCCTGACTGTCCCTTTTTGATAGCATGCCCTTTGGAATGTGCTTTTCCACCCCACTGTATCTAACTAGCATCATGAGATGGATTTCAATAAAGGCACAGTAAAACCATCCAGGGTGGGGGTACCTGGTTGACTTTTTAAACACACTTATAAATATTATTGCTGATTATTCACACGTGAGCTCTCTGCATGGCAGATTTTAAACTATATTAGAAAAAAACCCACAGAAATTAAATAAAATAAAGGTGTTATTAAACATGTGGGGATATCATCATTATACCTACAGGTAAAAATCACTGTCTGAAATCACCTCAGAGGGATATGGACTGAAAGAAACTGCTAGTTTGACTGGTGGTTTAGAGGATGTTCTATTGCTGAGCTACTAAATAAATCCCCTTTTGCCCTGCACTGCCTCTAGCAAGCCCTTAGCCTTCCCCACTCTGTCTTCCCCACACTGTTTCTCTATTTTTCCTCATAATCTCAGCCCTGATTCTCTTTTTCCCGTTCTTCTGAATGTTGAAGTCATGACCTTTGTGGTTTATAGGCCACAAGAGACTGAGCTAAATGTGTTAGCACAGAGTCAAAACAAGTAATAGCTGGCCAATTAAATTAATAATCCATATTGTTACAATGTTTAACCACGGCTGTTTCCTCAGTGGTCTGTTTAAATCACAGCCAAGTCCTGACCTATTAAAATGAATAACTGGAATTATGAGAAACTCCATTTAATAAACACAGCAAGGAACGCAACACAATCGGTATGAAATATTTATTACCACTTTAAGGAGCAGCTAGTTGAGATTTAAGATTGGATTAATGAAGGGGTTTTAATTTCTGGCTAAGACTAGAAAGCTTAAACCTGGAACATTTCCTCAATTTCCTGGTATGGCTTTGCAGTGGGCAAGATTCGAGATGGGAGCGTACGATTCGATTCATGCTTTCCCCTTGCAGAGCTCTCTCCAGACACGTTCGATGCAGGAGGAGATCAAAGCAAGCAGGCTCCAGACAAGTGGCTCAAGTGGCTTGAAAAAACTCTGGGGAATAAGGGCTGGAGCACTAGACGTGAGCCTTTGGATTTTAAAATGAGCACTCCTGCCAACTGCCATCCTATGGAGAGCAATGTTAATGGAAGGCTGGTACATTCCCAGTGACAACGGCTCGTGTGCATGCATTTTTTTGCAGTATGTCTCAGGGCTAGAGGAGGGGGAGAGAAAAATCTCTTCTCTCTGAAATTTGTCAGACAAAATCTCAAGCTGGGAGCAAACCCTTATTGTTTCAAACGGCCCAAGTATTGTTTTTCTTAAGTGCAGAACTACCAAGATTTTGCTGTTTTTATTCATGCTGCATGTTCATCTTCAGGGTTTCTCCAGTCAACATGAAAGAGACTGTTCTTCAATAGAATTAAAATGTTGCCAGGGTTGAAAAATAGTCTACCATGCCCAAGCACAAATTGGGATATTATTTTCCTTTTGTTTTCTGCTCCTTCTGATGTAGTAATGCTGAGCAGGTTAATAACATGCAAATCCTGGCACAATGGAGCTGTTTGGAGGTACCATGTCGAGGGGCCATGTAATAATTGCTCCGGGCTACACAGACACCTGGAGCATCATCTCTGCGACGATGGATCCTTCCCATCATTTCCACCATAATGGTTCCACACCATAAATTGGCATGATCCGTCAGAAAGGCTCTGATGCATTAAACCACTGCCCTAATTTGAGTAAATACAGGCTGCTGCCATTGCCTCCAAGGATCTCATTTTCAGCATGTGCTATGATGATACCAAGAATGATATACATTTCCTCCTCCCCTCCCTCTTTTGATTCTTAATGAATAGCCCCAGCCTGAGAGCTGGAGAGGCAGAAGGCTTTTGGTCAGCTCTGGGCAGCAGGGCCACAGAGGAAGCAAGCTCCTCCATGCTCTTGCTATAGCACCTTTGAGCCCAAAGCTGGCGGGACCCGTGACTCGGGGTGGTACACTTTCAACCCATTCAGCCCTGTGGAGAAGACAGGCCAGCAAAACCCCTCGCCCCTTCGCTGGCAGCCTCAGCTATGACCCTGATTACATCAACAGCTCTTTTCTTCACACAAAGTGGTAGACAGCGTCTCATCGTGTTCTCGGCACATGTTTGTCCCATACATCACATCTCTCAGCTCAGGGATTTCTCCTGGATGTTGTTTCCCAGTTCAAGCCAGCTGAAGATATCTGCAGTGCAGCACCAGACTTCAGAGACTGAGCAAAGTCTGAATGCTGGTCTTGCTTAGCCTCTGCAATGCACAGGAGCCAAAAGGAAAGGCGAGCAGATGATGCCTTGATGGTCACCAGACAGCCAATGGCAAAGACGGGACAGAACCTCAAATTTCTGGGTGCTCGGATTTCTGTTGGAAAATATGTTCACAGGAATGCATTAACCTGGGATATTTCCAGTGCTTTAAATTAAAAATTAACTGGATCTTTGGTTTTTTAGCTGGCTTCCAGTGTTATAAATCTCTTCACTTCTCTGCATTGTTAATGAAAGTAGTTTTGTTTTCCTGATTGTTTTTTGTATAAGAACATCTCTTGAACTGTGAGAAATTAAAGCGCATTTCTGTGGGCCTAAGGGAATGAGCTCCCTCCTTCGTGAGAAAATTACACCCCAGGCGCTTCCCTGCTGTCTTTTGTAAACATCCTCGTGCCCGCGAGTGCTACTGTGCTCACGCACAGGATATTCAGCGTACAGGGCGTGCAGCAATGGTGTGTCTCCAGAAACACGTAGCAAGTTATTTATGTCCTGAAACTGTATGCAAAAACTAGTGTGAATGGATGTGACGTGGCTCGACTGGGTCTTCAGCGTCCCAGGCTTGTGCCTGGTGTGACTGGGGACAGCCCTGCCACCAGAAGTGAACTTTGGCTGAGGAAGTTGCTCCACGGTGCATCTGGGCCAGCTGCCTGTCGGAGAGGGAAACCGCGGCAAGCTTTTAGCCAGAGGCTGGCACGGGCGAGCTTTGCTGCCCTGACAGCCCCCACGCTCAGCTTGCGGAATCCCGGGAAAAGCTGCCAGCCATTATGCCTTCCAGGATCCGGAAGTAAAATTACAGTTCTTTGTGTTATCTGGCTGCACTTTTATTGGTTTATTCTGTGTTTTCCTTACTGAGCCTTTAGGCTCCATTTCACGTTGTTGTCTCTTGCTGTTCTTTCTACGGTTTCCTTCAAGGCTCCCTCCAGAAAGAAGAAGGGCACAACCATCCGAAGGTTAAAACAGAACATTTCTTTGACATCACGTTGCCTCATCTCATTTCCCCAGGTTTCGCTCCTCTTGTAGCAAGCCCAGGTCCTCAGAAAGCTCTTTATGTTGCTTACGTACCCGGTACGTAAATTTTAATCTGGGTTTATGTACCTGCTCCCAGCTGCAGCTCAGCCTTCCAGGCAGGTCATCATCTCTCCCTGCATTCTCCTGCCTGCATGTCTCAGCTGGGTGCTCCCTCCCCAGTTTCAGACCAAAAGAGACGTGGCAAACTGAGCACTTTAAATGTTACAACCTTGTTCGTTGGCCTTTCCCCAGCTGGCATGGGTGCCAGGGGGCTCCCACAAGCATTTTAGGTACTGTGGGTGTTTGTCCTGTACCCCACAGATGTACCAATGTGGTCCCTGTGGCCTCTCACTACTATGATGAACGTCCCAGGCAGCTGAAGGGCCTTTCCCAAGACCTTGCACTGGACACAGCGGGCTGGGACCGCCATCGTCTCAGAGCCTCTTTGCAGTCCTGCAAACCATCATCTCTCCCAGGGTGCCTGAAAATCACAGAACTCTCGACAATGGGCAGATTACATATAGGGCAGATTCCCTGGAAGCCAGAATTGATATTTTTATTTAGGCTTTTAGCAGAATTACCACAGGGAATGAGAATCTACTGGGCTACCTTGCAGGAGAATACATGTGTGAATTTTCCCTGAGTAAAACCCATGTCCAAGCTAGGGTAGATTTCCTCAGTTTCCCTTTGCTGCTCACACTGAGTATCTTCTACCACAGCCTGTTCTGTGCAGCGGCACCAGTACCAGCGCAGAAGCTGCTGGTGCCCTGAGCACAATATTTGAGAAATCCCATCTCAGTAGGGTTGCAGGACACGACACTTAAAATACCTGTGGTGACTGGAATGAGGTCTCCTAACTCTGGCCAGCCCAGAGGAGCTGAGCCGGTGTCCGCAGCAGGAAGGATGCCCAGCAGAATTGCTCCGGAGCAGGGAGGGAGCCTGGGAACTCTCTGCCTGGCCACGTTGTCGTCGTCGACATTGTGCAAGTCGACCTAGGGAAGAGCTGCTCTGAAGTTTGATGAAAACAATGATTAGTCTTCTATGGTGATCAGTGGACATCTGCAGCAAGGCTAAAGTAGGCGTCATGCCTGAATGTCGAATCATTTTTCTAAGGCGATAGAAAAAAACACCTGGGCTTGGCAGCAGTGTTGGTCTCCAACCCAGTACAGTGCTCTACAGCATCCCGATGGAGGACCTGTCCATGTGGCAACCCAGATTTATTCTGCGCCTGTTTCTGCCTACCATCCTTCAGTGATTTTCCCTCACCTTTATAGGGAAATTTCTAGGAAAGCGAAGTTTTTCTGGTTCGATTTGGATGTGAAGTGTTTCAGAGCCCTCGCTAGCAGCTCGCTGTTCTGGTTTGCTTGTTGCAAATGAGTTTGACGGAAACATAAAAGGCAGGTCAGAGCAAAAAAAGAAAAACTGTAAAAAGTAATGGAAAAAATTGATCAGGCCCACATAATTTAAAGACAAATATTGTTATTTAATTCCAGTGTTCTCTTTTGGAGTGTGAGAACATAGATGTTGTTATTTTTAAAAGGAAGCAATATGACAGCCCATTTAATTTCCTCCGAAACAAGACAATCTGGCTTGCCAAATATAGCCTGACAAAGAAAAACAGAAATTTCCTGATCAAAGATCCAAGAGTGCAGCGCTCCGCCTTAAATCCCTCCCACCTATTAGGCCCCCCTTTAGACAAGACAGAGAAACAAATTTCTCACACATCAATGATGCCTCCATAATCAATTTCAAATAGCCCCTTGCATAGGGATGCAAATCTTAGCTTTCTCTTAATAAAGCATTTTAGAAGATGGATGTACTGATCTGATATTATTAAACGAAAAGTGGTCTCTTTTTAATCTAGAGATGCAGGGGCGTTAGTAACAGAGTGAATCAAAGGCCTGGTCTCTTTCTCTTCCTAATTATCAATAGTGTTTTATAATCTTATTAATATTGATACACAGTATACTGAAGATCTGTTAACGTATAATGTATGTGGAGGATAATTAACGAGATCCGAGTCAGATCAATCGCCTATTTGACAGCAAACGGTGTGTGGCTTATAAATTATACATATGCTAGGTATGGCTAGAAATGTTTAAAGTTTCAGTCCAATCCTTCCAGTACAGCACTGGGAAAACTGATGAACTTAAAGGCACAGTCCCTCGCCTGTTAGGTTTATACCGTACACTCAGAGGAATAACTCTTATTTAAAAATCAAAGAGTTCCATTAACTGCCAAGATCTCAAAGCAGCACAGAAAACACACCTTCTCCTTGTGAAGTGCAGCTAAACAAAAGGCAAAATCTTGTAAGAAAATGGATGATTAATAAAAGTGAGGTAATTTTCCTTTTGATTTCTGAGAGGAGGTAGCACGCAGGATGTTCCAAATGACAGAAATGATCCCACATCTTCACACTGGCCTTTAACAAGGTTAGACTTGCTAGTGCAGTAAATACAATTAATAATCCCAATTAATATTGCATGTTTTGGTAGGTTTGAGAGCATGAAAGCTTTCCACAGATTACTCCTCACTCCCCAAAGCAGACGTGGCGTGATGAGACGAAGAGATGGAAATGTGGAAATAAAACTTTCCTTTTTTGTTGTTGCAGAGCTCCTGATAAGCGTGGGGCTGAGATGAAAGCAGATGTCAGGTTTAACAAAAATAACATATTATTATTATTAATAATTTACCTCAGGGGTACGACCCAGTGCAATAATGACTGCTCGAGGCTGTGAAACTTCACCGGCGTTGTGAAAATGGCTCAGACTTGATCAGCTTTTCCACAGTAGACCTTGGGGCAAGTTCAGCGATGGTGTGAGGAGATGCGATTCCCAAGATGGAGAGACCGCATCACTCCCTTGTGTTTCACGTCGGAAGGCTTGGATCAGATTAACTAGCTAGGAATTCACCTTCCTCTGGAATCAAACTTCTACTGATGTCAGTAGGAGTTTTGCTTGAGGGAAAACACAGGCGGTGCCATGCCAGATCATGCCTGAGATAGGATATACTTCATCCAGTGCCCTCTCTGATGGGAATCAGCACCCAATGCTGTGGAGGAAGACACAAGCTGGGGCTGCCCTCAGCCATGGTGTGGATAAATTCCCTCCATAGCACGGCCCAGACGATGCCCATCACTGGACAACGCGAGGAGGACCGAGCTGGTGGCTCCAGTCGTCTTGGTTGCTCTCAACAACACATACCTCGTAAACCTGCCTCACAAGAAATTTTTGATAGGTATCTTTGGGTCAGAATCCAACAAGATCTTGCTTTGCCTTACCCCTAGTAGCAAATGATTTATTCACGAAGACAGACTTGGGGGGGGTGGTTCTTTCCCTCCCCCCTGGCCCTGAACCGCTATATAATCTGTATGCCAGTATAAAACCCCCTCCTTTTAGAGGCAAGCCAAGTGCTCTGCATAACAACATGACAAGCCCCAGACTTGTGCCTGTACACAGCCTTTTTTGAAGCTAGAGATTCAAATCCACCCAACTTACCCCTGGAAATCCAATGAATCTCAACAGCCTTACCCGAAAACCAGTTTGCACAAGCTGACAGTTCAGTTGTAATTAAGCCTTTAACGTATGATTATGCGTGAGCTTGTGCTTGTTGCAACAGAAGCCCTGATGGGCAGACAGGAGCCCCAAGCCGGCTACCGGTGGCAATACCTGGATACCGCAGAATTGCCCGATGGAGACTCTCAGGATTAGCAAAGCTTTACCTGAGTCATCCCCCGTACAGCCCTTGTAGGGCCATCTCCATCAAAGTGGCCAGCCTGTCTGTGGTGTGGCCAGTAAAAGATTTGCCCTGTTAAGGTAAGTGGGGGAAAATTGCTCTGCGCTTTGCCAGGTGAAGTGTGAAATACAGGATCCGTCACAGAGAAGGGCAGGAAGGGCTTGCTAGATTACAAAGGCCATTACTTAATGGCTGTGCCGTCCCTTGAGCCAAGGTTTAAAGTAAATTATTTAAATTATAATATTATGCCCTTTCCCCTGAGAGGTTCATAGGGCTACGCTAGCATGAATGAGTGAATGCTCACAGCCTCCAGATGAGGCAGCCACGGCACACCAGAGCTCTGGCTGGAGTGCTCAAAATGGCTGTAACTTCAGAAAAATGGACCCCAAGCCAAAAGCAGCAACAGTTCTGATACAAGTGAATTCCTCACAGTTTCTGAAGATGAGTCAGTTGCTAAATCAGGTAAAACTGCTCTGGTCTCCTGACTCTCCAGCACTGTGTTTGAATCATTAGACTCATGCTTCCTTTTGTCCATTAGTGGCTTCATTTCTGTCTCATAGCATTAATTCAGGCTACGCTGCTTGCAGTGCTCCATATAAATGAGTTTAAGACCACACAGGTTCACAGGAATCAATGTGGTCAGGAAATGCTGTTCTCTCTCACTTGCACCTTCCCATAAAGGATCCACTGGAAGATTTTTAATTATGTCCTGTTGCCTTGATCAGGTTACTGGAGTGGTCAACGCCTGGACAGAGTCTGGGCTTACCTGTCCCTTCAGCCTACTTCCCTGTCATGCTCTCCAAGTTGCCTTCGTTCTCATTTTACAGTTTCATTTTTCATTCCATTTTCTTGACACAGTTTAGCCTTGGTTAACTATATTGAAATAATATGTCAAAAATATTCTTAACTGTAGGTCAAAACTGCTTCTCCAGTTAAGTGCTCTAATCACGCGTCTTTGCTAAAATGTTTCTCAATGGAAAGTCAAGATCAGAAGTCTCTTCTTTGTCCCTCTTTTCCCCCAGACGACAGGGATGTCCACCCATGAGTGCTGTGACCATACTGCATTATCCTCCACGATTTCCAAGTGAAAAAAAAAAAATAATAATGAGCTAATTTTTCAAACCCAGACCCTTGAAGAAAAGACCAAAGTATCCCATTTGGACAGTCACTGGCTAATGCCAGTCTAGGAACCGGTCTTTAAGCACCATTCTGTAACACAAAACACAATGAATTAACGTTAAAGATAGGAGGAAAACTGAGGTACAAATCAGCTACAGGAAGGAACAAAGTAACAGTAGGAAGGAAGCAGCAAGTTCAGATAGCGGGGAGCTGTGCTGTGCTGGTTCGCAGTGCCTGGAATGAAGACATCCCCTTCCTCTCCAAAGCAAGCTCCCGCTTGCCTGTGGGCTAGGCTGGTCTCACGCAGAAACATTGTGAGATATTTATGGCCTAGCCAGCATCAGCCTGAGGCCATGCAAATGGAGCTATTGGATCGTATTTTGGAAACCTAATTTCACAATGCTGAGTTTTTTTTCCTGCAAAATTGAGGATGCATATGCATTTTATAGTGCTTTTGGCTGCGTGGTCAACCTTGGAGCAAGGAGACCTGGGTGCCACAGCTCCCAAGCTGGACAGCCAAGCGGGGACCACCCTTCCCACCAACCTGTCCCCACCAGCCTGGAAAACCAGCCCCATCACCCAGAGACTTGGTAGGTCAAAACTGGAGGTCATGGGGGCAGCCTCTGCTCCTCACCCCCAAGGGCGAGATCTGGACCCTGCCTGGGCTGGGAGCTGCTTGGGAAGCTCCAAGCACCATCCTAGACTTGAAGCCTCAGCTGTCTAGGAGGAGCTTTTAGGGCCAAAGAGGTCAGCTGAGCAGTGCTTTTTCTTCCCTGCCCCTCCTCCTACTCTTGCCTTACGCACTTCTTTGTATGCTCTAAATTGCAGTTTAATGCTTATTACCAAGTCAGGGAGTGTTAATGAGCAAGGAAAAGGAGAACACTGAGTGTGAGGAGGCAGAGAGGTGAGGCAAGGGCTGCAAGGAGATGGCTCTACCACCACCTCCGAGAGGCTGGTGCCGGAGGCCGAGCCTCAACATGTGTCCAAGAGCTCCCTTGCAAATGCTGCCTGTTCATCGACGGGCTCTCCTCTCTCCGTGTAGCCCCAGAAAACAGAATGGCAAAGAGAGAGGCAAAAGCGTGGAGCCTGGGGCAGCTGAGTGTGAGGGGAGGGAGCGCTGGGGCTGTAGCCACCCTGAAGCCCACACCCTGACAGAGGAGGACTCGTCACCCGCCAAGCATGGCTGCCTGCAAGGAGCATCTTTTCTCAGCTGAACCAGACAGCTGTGGCGCTGGAGGTGGCCTGTGGAGGTTTTGTCAGAGGTTGCCAAAGCGCTGGTGTGACAGTCTGTGTCCTACCTCTAGGCACCCCAATTTATATTCCAGTGCCTTTCTCCGTGGTTTGTGGTATTATGCCAGATTTCACACCCTGGCGTATTTCCCTTCCTGCCAACTGTCACGAGTAGAGGTGGGAATGGTGAAGCCGTTGTTAGCCAACGCTGCGCCAGCGAGAGTGGGGTGTGCTGAACCCCTGGAGCTGCCATACTCGCTTTCACATCATCGGTTTGTTCAGGTCAAACTGGTGCAGCTGCCCGGTACATATAAATCCTGAGGGATTTTTATTTAAATCTTTTAAGGTTGAAATATTTTCCCCTCCCTAAAGAAACACCGTTTTACAATGAGATAAGTTTAACGGGGAGTCCATAAAGCAGAGTTAAGCACCTTAGCAATATCCAAGGGTAAAACACACAGGTAGTAAATGGTTTGCAGATTGCATCATTTCCTGGAGTCCTTGGACAGAGTGTCTTTACATCTTCTCAGGTTCAAGTATGGTGCTTACAATTTTATCAAAACTCAGAATATGTTTTTAAGAAACTCTGCCTAGCCTGGGGCACTGACGTTTGAACAGAGAAAGAAATGGTTTTCAAAGAAGAGGTGCGTGTCCTGGCTGTGGTCTGGAGGCTGACCCATCATCTTATGGTGTTTCATGCCCCGCACTCTGCATTGACTTTGGAGAGAATTACAGGCACTGGCCTCCTTCATAGAGAGACACTTTATAATCAACCTGGCCTGCTCTAGCAAATACTAATAGAGTGTGTTAAAGATCCATGCCTTTCCCCCAGCTAGTGAAGTTAACTAAGAAGCTTTACTTATTGAGTAAAGCTGGAATTTTACAAAAACCTCATTTCCCAAGTAGGCAGCAAAGGAAGAGAGCAGAAATTTTAAAGGCCTCAGCACCCTGGGTGCTCACTGAAAAGTAAGTCCTTCTGAGAATCTGACTGTTGAGGTGTCACCATGAGAGTTAGCAGAAGGATTGAGCACTTGAGAAAAACAGACCTGTTTCATTGCCTGCAGGTATACTTACCTAGAGTTTCTTTCTTAGGATAAGACTTCAAGAGAAAGTGGCTCTAACATAGTGGCTTGCTGCGCTCTCCTTTCTTTCCCCTTCCTTCTCACTCTTCAGTCAGGCAGTTCAGCTCACTCAACTACTGGAAAATTATTCACATTTTTTGCCAGCTGAGTTTTCTGCCCCACGGTGGGTGGCTCCAAAGCAGCGCCGAGCCTGATGCAAGGGACGTGGTGCACAGGAAGGAGAGGTGGCATCAAGAAAACCCTCGAAGGTTGGGTCAGGCATCCATGGAAAGTCCACACTCCAGCGCCACGCTGTCTGATCCCACTGAAACACTGTGAACCAGCACTGCTGCTGAGACGGATGGCCATGGTGGCTCAGGTAGCAGCTGGACAGCTCTGAAAAAATGGCATAGACTATGGGTGCTTGAAATCTTTGTAAAAGCTGGCACTAGGAGAGAAAAAATGAAGGTGTCAAGTCAAGTTGGCCTAATTCCACTTTAAATTCATATTGCAGCCACTTACAAACAATACAGACACTATTTTGCTGCTTTTCCTTAGGTAGCTGTGGACTTGAGGGCAGATCAATTGTTTTCCGTCTTTAAATTCACACAGAACCAAAACAATGATTTTTCCATTCACTTTCTAGATGCCTTACTTTAGCAAAAGATGCAAATACCCCACAGCGGCTTCATGCTAACTAAATAAAAGCAATTCCTCTCTTACTAACAAGACCAGCAAATTAGAAGTTGAGAGTCCTCTTTTTCTATCCGTTTACCACTCTTTTAATCCTCCTCCCCATCTTTTCAAATCCTTGAGGGAAACAGATGAGCTTTAAGCATGCCCCGGAGGTCGCTGGAGATGTATGTTTGTACATACACATTCACTGGAACCTTTGCACTTCGCTAATCCACGCAGGTCATGAAGAGCATACAAACCCCAGCCACCTCGCCCCTCAGCAAAGATTTACTAGTCTATGCAGAGTGAAGACACTATTGTTAAGACTACATTGACCTCTTGAAAGGTATTATAGAATATTCACTCATCTCCTGTGAAATATTATCATAAATAAACGGAGGCACATAAATGAATGAAGTACATTTCATATCATAATACATAAATTCATTTGCTTCTCACAAATTGCAGGGCTCACTGTAACCAGCTGACTCATTGAAAAATGCAATACAGTTTTGGAAGATAAACAACTAAGTAAAAAATTATGTATTACACACACAGATACTGAGTTACTAAATATAACGCACACATCAAAATGTTATCTGTGTCATAATTGCAAAGCCACAGATACATCATTTTGTCATGCACCTTTGCCTTCATGTGTTTTTCTGTTCACCAAGGGTTGAGTCTTATCCCCGCACAATTTACCAGCATTGGAGCTTTGTACTTTTGAAAAGAGAGTGAAATTATGTGTCATGGAAATCAGTGAGAAAATGCACTTAAATTTAAGGGGGACAGAATGTGAGTCCTTGAAAACCCTCCAGTGCTACAGCTAAAAATGGAGGTTTTTTTCAAACCTGCCACAGGATTAAGAACCATAATCCCCAAAATTTCAAGGGGAAAAAAATGTACACATATATTGTGATATCTGTCTAATGCATTTGTGAGTCCTACAGTACAATGTTGCTTGAATTTTTTTTCCATTTGTACTACAACTTTGACCAACTTATTTGGACTTGCCAATTGAAGTCCTGAAAGCCCTTATGCCTATGCCTGTTTTTCACATCTATGGCTAATTCTTTTGAATTCTTGTGATCTAGTTGTTGTTGTAAAGCAGAGCATGTGCCTGGGAAGAAGGTCTAATCATTTTCAAGGCTACCGACAAGAGCTTCATACCACTGGACGATGAAGATACCAAGCTCTTTGTGAGGGTGTTCAGACACTGGAACAAGTTGTCAAGACACATTCTGGCATCTTCATTCCTGGAAATAGTCACCCCCTCTCCCGCCCCGGGGCAATCTGCTGTAGCTGACCCTGCTCTGAGCCAGGTGGGTTGGAGGGGACAATCTCCAGAGGTGCCCATTTGGTGACGGTGTGATCCGCGTGTGCTTTAGGACCAGAATGAGATTAACATTTTGAGTGCTAAGAATTGCTGCATTGTTACACGTAGCAAAATAATATGAGGAGAACTGTGTAACATACCTTGCAATGTTTCTCTCCTTTGAAAGTCGGCGTTTGATATATGGCTGTTAGACAGCAACGTTTTTTTTTAAAGTCAACGCACTCTCTCAAACACATTTCTTTGGCTTTTTAGCTCTCTCTTTTCTTAACGCACTCAAATGCTAAGCACCATTCCAAATTCATGTCAATATATCTATTGACATTTTTCTTGCTGTTTTCCTCTTCTTCTGCTCTCTGTGGTATCAGTTTTGCCAACTGCTCCTGAGATCTTTGGTTATGATCTAGCAAAGCCCTTAAGCACATGCTTAACTTTAAGAATGCAAACAGTCTTTGTGAATTCAGCAGGATATTTCCTTTAACTGCTTTTCTGGGCTGTGGCCAAAGTGCTCAGTTCTATGCACAGATCGAAATATAATAATTCACACACAGTTACTTCGAAAATCACTGCAGAGTGTAAAATAAATTGGAACAGATTTTTCCCAGCCCTTTCACAGAATTTGGCCATGAAACACTACAAAATTCTACCAGCTCTGAATATAGTTTATAAATTAACGGAATTCAATTCATCAACATATGTCGTGGAAAATATCTGGTTTATACACAAAGTTACTTTCACACGCACCTTTTTCTCTTTCCCTCTCTCTCACACACACTTGTGAGACCTCGGCCTGCTTGACTCTGTTTCTCATGAATTGTGTTCCTCCGCAAATGTCATAACTCATAGCTTCTTCTAAAGTTCAGAAAATCTCCAGAAATTGCTAGGTAAAAGTTCATGATCCTTTAAAGCTCTTAAAAGACATTTGGGGGGGGAAAGCTGTACAGAAGTTTACCAGTGGCCTGCAGATAAGCGTGAACGAGGCAGAGATGCAAACAGGAGACCAGCCCAGCGGGGTCAGGCCAAAGGTCTGAGTTCTTGCTACACCAGGTACCCAGATAAGGGCACAAGAACAGGGCAAATGTATCGTGGCATTTAGATAGCCCAAGTTTATTCACTCAGTTTCCAGCAACTGGCGGCTCAGGTCTTCCCAAGCCAGAAGTGGTTTACCAGTATTTACTAGTACGTGAATTTTTTTATTTTTTTAATTGCATTATTTTATCTAGTTGGGTTTTTTTAAATCTCTGTAAACTTCTGGCATTCACAAAATCCTGTGTCAGGGAGTTTCACAACTTCATGCGGTCTGTGAAGGAGTACCACCAGACACTTGCTGTTTGTTGTGAACGTGTTACTTCATTGCTCGTTGTCTCTCATGCAAGAACTAGGGGCAGCAAATGAAACAACAGTTTGTTCTTCTCCCTGTGCCATTCATGATTTAACGTTCTACTGCAACATCCCCCCTCTGCCAGCTCTTTTCTTAGCTGAAAAATCCTCCTCCATCTAATCATTCCCCAGTAACATTCTTTGGATGAAGGAAGAGCTGATGTGCTGGAGGAGGCAAGCTGTCTGCCCCAACAAGGTGCTTCAAGGGGACTTTGAACTCCCAGACTGATGAGACCTGGACCAAGAGATTTTGCCAAGTTGTGACGGCTTTAACTTTTGCATTGTGGTAATGAACAGCTCCTCATGTTTCTACTAGAGTGTGTATGCTGCTGGCTGTGAGCTGTAAAACAATGTCACACATGAATGGCAAAACCAAACCATCCTTTCTTTTTACTGCTAAAATGAGAGAACCCTCAAGTGAACAAAAATTTCCCAAAATTGTTTGTGTGAAGCTTTCTGCTGGTTCTAACAACCAGAGCTGGTGTCCCTCTTTTTGCATCCCTTAAGACACAGCAGTGGAAGACTGAATGGTGGAGGTGAGGCCAGTTTCTTTCTTGACATATTTATTTCAGACTTTCTTTGTGGGTTTTTGCGTGGTTTGTGGGTGCTTGTGTGTGTGTGAGTTCATTGTACACTGATAAGTTTTAGGCAAAAGAACCGGTCAACAAACAGCATGGCTACTAAAAACTGGATTGTGCAATTCAGATAGGTAGCTGAAAACAACAGATTAAACAAACAACAACAAAAAATCCATCTTTTTTACATCATGCTGAAATTCCTCTTAGCACAATATTGTGCACATTCAAGACTGCAAGATTACCTGCAGCTCCGATAGCTGATATTCGAGCATGCTTCCAGACGGGTCTTCTCTTCTGATAAAGACAGTTACTGTTAACCTGCTTTGTATTTCTCATAAGCGATGCTTGTTGCTTCATTTGCTCCCACAGCATTGGTTCAAGTCTGCAAGTCCTAAATCTTTTATTCCTCCTAAAATACTCTGAGACCATGAGAACTGCTGCTAAAACACCTAGAAAGACAGAGGCTAATGCACTGCCTTTATTTGCAAGTGTTTTGTTACCTTCTGAACCTCAGTTAATCCAGTACTAAAATGGAATGAAATCTTGGATCCATGAATGCCAGCAGCCAAACTCACACCGACCTCGAGGAGTTCAGGAATCTACTGACTTCTTCTGCCCTGCCAAGTGCTGCAAATCTGTCTGTGCTGATCTCTGTAAAACAAGACGTGAGACAGAAACACCAGGATTCAACCTCAAAACTTGGTGCTACTCAATGGGAATCTGCAACTCTTACATTGTGTCTCCGAATGGGCATTCTTTCTCCTTGCTTTTCTTGGCTGCTTTTGAGTGTTTCTGGTGTGCCCAAGCAGGGTGAGCACTGGCCGTGCATCCAAATGTACCAGGTACAGTGCCTCTGCGCTGGGATGTTAATGAATGCTGGCATCAGGAGACTGGCAAGGGAAGAGCTGTGTAAGAAAAGCCTTTTCTTTCAGAAAGTTCTTCTGTGCCCCATGGCTGAGGGACAGAGTTTGGTGCATGCCCAGCGGGTTGCAGACTTTCTCATAACTGTGCCTGAGACTTTGTGTCCTACCATCTAAAGCGTTCGTCTAAAATTTGCACGCTGGTCTGGAAGTACCAGCTCTTCAAAGCACGGGCTCAGCGGTGCGCCTGGTGTCTGCTCTCACTTCGCCAGCGGCTGGGAATCCAGCTTAATGCACCTGACTGAATGTGAATCTCTGGGATATGCCTCCACTGTTCCACAGGAATAACAAAATCCCATCAGCGATTTTCATAGGGTTCACCTTAATTTCCTTAGTTAAAATATAAACAGCGTGGCTCCCTTCTGTTCTAGATGTGGCTCTGCTTTTGTGCAATGTAGAAATACAAATATATTCCTCTTGCATTAAGAAGATGTACTACAAATGTTACATATTGAGAGGTAGGACAAACCAACCCAAAAGTAACAGTGGGCTGCAGGGATACAGTTCCTGCAAGACTCCAGGCCAGGCCACACTTGGTGTCATTAACCATCATTAGCACTTGGAGCTTCGACAATGGCATATTTAAAGTACGTGGGTGGTTTCAGTCCATTTCCTAGTGGGCAACTGTCCACATGACAAAAGCACTGCCAGAATTGGCAATAAGTGGTACCCTGGCAGCTTACCCAGAGCAAACGACAGAAAGGAACCCAAGACAGGGACGCTCTCATGTTTCTAGGAGGGTGTTTCCAGGATGAGTTTGGGACAAACTGGTGAGTAGGCCAACTGTCCTGCCGATTTCCCTGTATTGCCAAGGTGTTAGCATGGCACTGTGCCCATTCCCTAAAGACATGTTTAATCTTTGACAAGGTGCAGTGTTTGATAGCAGCGTTGTTTACATATGCATGGGCTTGGTTGAGCTGAGGTGTGCTGCGCTGTTAATGCCACATCACTCACTGAATGGTCTCCTCAGCTCTTCTTCTGGTAGCCTTTTACTGCTGAACGGAGAGAAAAATGGCCACATTTTAATCACCAAGCCCTATTTTCTTAGAGGTAGCTCTTTCCACAAAGATACAGTCTATGAAATCCTTTAGTCACAAGAAATAAAGCCAATGATTGATTTGTATTCTGCAATGCACCCTCTGGCTAAAACCAAGTTATAAGTACCAAATGGTTGAGACGGGGCTTGTGAAAGGGCAGTTATGTGAGTGGCACTGGAAGAAAAATGTTAATAAAGGGCAGTCCATTGAACTGAGGTTAAATACTTTCATACTTCTCAACCAACCCAGTAATGTGTCTGAATTCTCATTTAAAAATGTTCTTCATAATCTGATTTTTTACCTCATTAAGGAAGGGGGATCTTGAGGATCAAGAAATATCACTTCATTGAGGAGAAATAAAGGTAACAGGGATGTAGCTTAAAAAAATCCTTTATTCCTTTCTTTTTCTTTAAGCATTTGTCTTGCTTTTTTGTTCATTTGTCTGGGCTTTATTTTATTTTTGAAGTTTGGGGGTTTTTTTAAATGAGGGAACTTAAAGAAAGTTGGGGTCTTGTCCCAAGCCGTGTGCAGGCTCTTTTGTGCTCCTGAGGCAGAGCCAAGGCAGGAGGGCAGCTGGTCTCCCCGCTGCCACGTTGGGCACCAGCCCCACCACCAGCCCCGCTCCCCTTCCCTCTCCCATCCCAGCGGCCTCCGCAGTACCCCCTGGGAACAGGCAGAGTCTAGTCTCAGATTGGTGTTTGAGGCTTTGGGGTTTTCCAAACGGAAGTCTTGGAGAAACAAAACCCTGCCAGGTATATTCTAGCACAGTCCTGCTTCCAGGTTAAAAATGGGCAGAATCCCAACGTACTGGGAAAGGACTGAACAAAACTTCACAAAAAACTGTGGTTTGCGATGTCATCATGTCTGGCCAACCAAGAGTTAGCTTGCAAGAGTTTGTACTAGGCAGACAGTACAAAGCTTGGGTTTAATCCAGACCATTGTGTGCCTCACCGGTGGGATGCTGGATCTGGCGCTTCAGTTTGTCCTGCCCGCTGTGCTCGTTTAAAGCTGTGCCGCTCAGTACAACCTGGGCTTTGGAACGCTTTGAGGATGCTAACGCCTCATCTCTAATTTAAGCACATAAAAAGTCCCAGGGAAGTTTGCTTTGCATTATCATCTGCCAAGGGAAGTGACTGATAGAAATGGTGTGAGCTGACAAACTGAGCCCAGCATAAGGATGCACTGCTGTTAGGGAGAGGCCCTGCCATGGACAGGGACACGTACTTGGTTGGAGATTCCCACTCCGTGGCCCGCAGAGCGCAGACCTGGTACGGCGAACGGACTGACCTCCAAGACACTGTTGCAAGGATGGTGTCTCCCTCCTGAGGAAGGGGTGTCACATCTGTGAAGAGCTTTCTTCTGCGTTAGGGAACAGCATATACCGTGATTTCAAATCATATACGTGATAAGCCAACATTTGGTTTAAATTTTGAATTAGGGTAAAATAGCATTTGTCTAAGTGCATGAGCTCAGTATCCATTTAGTTATAGTTGGCATGTTTTATAGTCAGGGCACATTTAATTTTGGACATTTCATTATAAAAAGTTTAACATCTTTTGTTTAGCAAGTGCTAGATTTCAAACAAGTCTGTCTGTATTGACTGAGTAGTGTTTTTTCTGCTACAGAAGTGTTTAATCCTGAGAAAACTTAGATCTGAAAACCTCTTCGTTGGCTGAAATGTTCAAAGATGTAACAAATTCAGCAAGTGGGAAAATTAATCTTTGAATAGAAGAAACACTCTGACAAAATAAGCCATAAAAGTAGGTGCCAGGTGTCGTAAGGAAGTTCTTCATGCAGCACTTGCTTAATGTATACTCAAAATGCATCCACTTTTGTTCGAAGATCCAACAAAACATATGAAATTGGGTTACACCAATTCTCTTGATCTATGAATCTTCCACTGTGTCAAAGATAATACACCAAACAAACTTACATGTAAATGGTGTGATAAAATGATCTACTGTATACATTATCATCCATTAATATTGTTGGGCCTAATGCATTTCATCTGTCATACACTTTGTTTTATATTATCCCCACCTCACTAAAAAAATACCATAAAAACTGCCAGGTTGACAGTCATGCAGGCTACCGGCTGGAAAGCGAAAGTCCAAGGACACGTTTCCCATCACTGTTTTACCCACGGCTGCCAGTGAAGAAGGAAGCAGTGGGGTCTGGTTGTGAGGCAAGGTGGGCTCTGCTCTGGGCATTGCTACCATCCTCTGGGCATGTCACTTCATTTCTCTCCGCCTTTCTCCCTCTTCCACTCATTGCCTGCCCTGTCTCTTGTTTGTAAATAAGCGGAGCTGCATGTGTTTTCACAGTGACTGGTGTAACGGGCCCCACGCTTGGCAGAAGTCTCCAGGCTCTATAGTATAGCATAGAAAGTCAAAAATAGCAATTCATAATAAGATGAGAGACTCCGAGATCACTCTGACCTTGAATTCTCTGCTGCCTTTTAACAGGGAGAGGGTGAAATTGGACTGAAACAGCCCCTTCATTTTGTGTAGAGCCACCAATGACCCAGGCTGCATTTGAACCACAGCCCTAGAGGCGAAAGGCTTTGCGTCTCATTGCCAATTCACAGCAAGAACATAACTTAAGACCACACGGTAATGCTAAGCAAGCGCTGAGTGTTATTAATCCTTATTCACATATCTACACCTATTAAAATCACATGTGTGAAGGTTTGCAGGACTTGTTCCTTTATTGTAAAGACTGGCCCTTTCATAACATGTTCTTAAATCAAATAAAAAATGGAATTATCTGCCAAAAAGAGAAAAAAAAAGACAAATGCAAGAAGAATAGATGGCTTTCTTCCTCAGACATATTGTGCTGAACAGCATTGTTTGGCTTAAACTGAAATGTTATGTTTTTAGAAGGCTGGGAAGATTGTTTAGACATGATGGTTTAAAAGACTCATTATCTCAGGTGCTGCACTTTATTCTCCGATTCATCCTTATTACCAGAAAAACCACCTCCGCAAAGGCTGCCTGGCGGTGTCCCTCCCACTGGAACGCTTGCCCTGCTCACTGGCTGCATAATGTGTGGAGGGCAGGATTAACCGACTCGCTAACCATCCCTGCCGGCCCACGCGGCTCCAGGATGCTGGGGAAAATCTACTTGGATGAGATCTTTCAGATTCTGACTTTCAGTGACCCTGTGACAGAACAAGACAGAAAACTGCTGCTTTTTATAATGCCAGGTAGTTACTTTCAGCTGCTAACAGATTTCCTCATTCCTGACAGAATTTATAAGCATCGATTATAGTTCTTTTTTTCTTCATGTAAATTGTGGGTATTAGTCCTGAAAACCTTACAGAATTCTCATGAAAGACCATCACGTCCCTCCTGATGCTTGCATCTCCATGGACCAGGCGTTTCAGAAGGCAGACCAGGTGGAGTGACGGAAGACGAGAGACTGCTTTAAAAAGAAACATTCTCTGATTTTTTCAGCCAACAATGGCAGCCGGGAGTGAGTGATGGAAGTTGCCTGTCCAGCGCTTTTGTGAGCACAGTCACAGTGCTCACGGGCTGTGTGATATAACTGCAGTCGGTCATGATATCGTTTTGAGCCCATTACTGATGTACATGCCATCATGCAGAATAAATCTTTTAATTACTGTCTTGCACATTGTACTGTTTTCTCCCTGATGCCGATGGGAATATAGCACAGGTAAATCACACCTGTCTGGAAGTTGAGCAGCCTAAAAAGTAAAATGCCGAGATTTCTTCTCCCATGCTCTCTGTACCTGTAATTCCAGTCCTATTCATTTCCCTCAAAAAAAATATGCCGTTCTTGGAACCATTGCTTTCCCAGCAGAAGCTCCTATCATCGCTTCAATATCTTCACTTATCTTCCACAGGATCTCAGTCATCCCCATTTAAAAGTTAACTGTAAAGATAGCTTTTTTGGCTATTGCTACAAAAACACAGCTTTTGAAATGCAGTGGTCTGCAGGCCATGGATGGAGGTTCTGTTTGGGAGATGTCCTGTCATGTCATGCCAACTCTATGCCTTCACTTCCCCATGCTCCCACAGACAGCCTGGTTCTTTATTAGAGGAGAAGAGGACAGTAGGCTCAGGTTTAAAATATACCAGTGTTTACTAACACTACCTTGGCACACGAACAGTGTATTTTTCATATGTTATGCAATCATGACTGAGAGATGGTCTGCGTGGGATGAAATAAGAAATAATGGCCTCTGAAGTCAGGAAGAGAAAGTAAAGTATCCACAGAGCAATGTAAAGAAGTTGTCCCCATTGCACACAGCATGTGGAGCCTGTAATCCTTCTTTATTCATTCTATTTTCCTTATCTGTTCTTGAAACCATTTTATACAAAAAATACTATAGAAAGTAGCATAGCCTCCCATTGTCTTCTGCATAACACAGCAAGAAGAAAAGAACTTTGGTTTTATAATGAAATAAAGATGCAATGTTGACTATGAACACACGCGGCCAAACTCAAGGAATCAAATCCAAGTCCTGTCATCAAGAAAAAAATCTTGATGCGAAAACCAGCCAGGGCCAGCAAAGTCTCAGATGTCTTCACTCACCCTACCTGCCAACACCTGCCATTCAGCATCGGTACCCAACTGATGTCAGGTATTAAAAAAACAACGTATTTGTTGCACACATCTGTATTTTTCAGATGGATTCCAGTAGAACTACCCCAAAGTCAGTCAGAGCAGAGCCAATCAAGCCGTTTGCTCCTTGTGAATCTCTAATGAGCTCTTGGGTGCTGGGTTGCTGTGAGTCTGAATGGGCCTCTCAGTGCAGTCGTGAGCTCCCAGTTGATTTTCTGTTTTTAGTGAATACATATTTTCATCTGAAGGCACTGCAAAAATTATTCCATGCTGAAAACAAGCATTCCTGGATCTTATAAACAAACAGTATAAATAAAGAAGCCAGGCCTTCAAGTGTGACTTTGTTCTAGAGGAACATTAAATGCACTGCATCACACACTCTCACTCACAGTCACTCTCCCCATCCTCTTTTTAATTTATATTTTCTTTTATTTGCAGGCTTTTAAAAAAGAATTACATAGCATAGCACAATTGGCCATGAAACTGAAAAAAAAAAGAAGTAACCCAGCACTTTACTCAGAGGTTGGAAATGCTGCAGACAGAAATTGTTAAGTCCTTAACATATCAATCCAGAGTTGTATAATTCACATCCAGAGTTGCTACCAAGTCACGGGGGGGTGACTTAATATGTTCCCCAAAGTCCATTATGTTATCCATATCCAGGAAGATATCCGTGCCAGGGCTTTCTTGAATCAAAGCGATGTCCACCATTCTTCAACTGTGAGCCTGCTGAGATTATTTTTTTTTTCAGTTCCTGGCAAATAGATATCTGGCTCTAGTACATGCCAGATTGATGCACTTTGTGACTGATCCCTTAATAATATTCAAGTCTCCTAGCCCCAGAACACAAAAGCTCAGCAACTGCACAGATATTTACCTCCAATATTTTTTGCTGATATAAAAAAATCCTATTATCTCCCTCCCCTAAAATGCACTCATTCTCTTGTGTTGGACCTCACAATTTTGAGGAAATTTTTTGGCTTCCATGTAGGTCTAGCAACAAGCAGATTTATTTTTAGTTTTAGCAAATATGGGGTGAGACTGTAAGTGAAAGAGAGAGAAAGAGAGAGGGAGGGAGGAGGAGGGAGTGTGTATGAGTTTTACACTTGGGGGCTACATTACCTCTATGCAATATTTTCTAATACATGTATTCATATTCAGATGCCCTACATGATTGCAGTGCTTCCTCCATCACATCCAGCTATTACTCTTAAGTCAAGTCTGCATGTGGAGCTGTTTTCCAACTCTGATTAAAAATTCCAAGGATATAATTGTTAACAAGATTAATGACCACCTATTGCAAATAAAGCATTTTTCAGAAATCAAAAGCTAAAAGTAAACAGCCTTGTCTGGCTTGATTTCTTATGTTTTTATTGCTATATCCCCATGAGACCAAATGGATAGAACTGTTTTATAACATTTATAACATTGTGCTGCTGTATAATGCTCTTTAGTTGCAATATCATGATATATTAATACATACCCACACTTCAGTCTTCAGCAGTTCCTTTCATCTGAACAGATGAGATCTAAGCCACTTTTTTTCCACTCTTTTTTGATTTGTGGACCCCTACAAATTTCCTATGAAAAGTATCACCCCCTTTAGAACTTCCATATGCAGAGATTGCTACACAGCATCTGCGAACTGGTTTTCCTGAATCTTCTCTTGGTCAAGGTAGCAGGAGTCTGTAGGTCACACATTTTCCAAGACCTTACAAGTGAGTGAAACTGCAAACCCCTCACCCATCAGGCCAGCTATACCTCTGCTTCGCAAAGGTGCTGGCGACGGGACAGAGAGGCTCGTTGTCTTCCCAGAAACAGCCCCGCAGACAGAACCTTTGCGTGGGACGCGGTGTTTCCAGACGCGCCGTTCCCCTTCACTCTTCGTGGGCAGCAACAGGTCTGCCAGCCTGAACAGCGGGCACGGAGATCTACCGACATTTGAAGGCTTCTTCCACGTGAAGCCACTGAGCCTGTGCCTGCGGCGTGGCTTCGTGAGGAACCTTGTGCTGTATTTGCAGTCGTACCAAGATTTTTTAAACTGTAATCAGGCTTTTTTCCCTGTTATTTGGATGATATAAAAAAGTCACCGCATTCAAGGTGTTGTGGGTTTCTTTTTTTTTTTTGTGGTGCTTGTTTGTGATATATGAAGAAGACTTAAAAATTGTAGTCAAAGCTATTTCTTCGCTGCTTGTTTGCATCGCTAGTATAGGCCTTATCTTTCACAGCAGGCTGCATTGCCACGAGAGTGCTAAAAAAAGAGCAGGACAGCCCATTAAGTGAAGATCAGAAGTCGAACAAATCGGGAAGCTACTTTTCATGGAACTGTTAATATCGTCTGGTTTTAATTATTTGCTCTTAAACTACAGCCTTGTGAAATGTGTGGCTGAGATTAAATCACTGCCAAAGTTTCAGCCCCTGTGCCCCTCCACGTCCGTGTGCGAGAGTTCCCCCTGCGCGTTCTGAGATAAGTCTGGACTATTTTTGTTGGAAGAGTTAGTGCATTCAGAGCGACTTGTTCCAGCACAGATAAGGCAAGTGGTGCTTTACGACGTACTAGCCGGTCCTGTTGAAGTGTGTGTTACAACAGGCCAACTATCACTTCCTTGTCTACACTGGCAGTTTACAGTAAATTGGAACATTCTAGTTAAGCGTTTGTAAAAAAAAAAAAAAATCTTTTGCAATCCTTAGGTCAAACTGCTACAGACTCCAAGCTGAACTCCAGCACAGAGATCCTCTGCATAGCAGACCACTGGTAGTGTACAGGAGGATGGTGGGTCTGAATGTGTTTGTTTCCATTTTTGAGAGATGCAGCTGATGAGAGTAAGATAAAATTAAGAGTAAAAGAAAAGCTAAAGGCAGTCAACGATATGTGCATTTTTTTTCTAACGTAATTCTTCCATTGGTTGTAACTGCAACAGAGCTATGACATGATCTCAGCTGGAAAAGGAAAAAGATTGGATATTTGTGAGTGGGAGGAGGGCTTCACAGCATAATCTCTGTGTGACAACGGCATCAATGCCACCGACCCAGCAGCGTGGTGGGCAGCAGGACTCGGGCAGTCCGCGCTCCATGCATCTTCCCCGCATGGGCTCTCTGCTCTCTGACACCCGCACTGCCCTCTCCCTGCGGACCTTCCCTCCGCTGGGTGCTAAGTTGGACCTCTCTCATAGTCATTAAGTTGGAGATGTAAATATTGATATCTCAGTCTCCTACCATATTCAGCTGAAGTTGATCTATGGTTACAAATGTTACAGCGTGATGAGGTGAGCCAGTTTTCTCCAAGAAGCCAAGATAAAAGAGCTGAGATTGTCAGCCAACAAACCTAGGGAAAGTTAAACTTCACATATCTCTCTGATGAAAAACAAGCATAATAAATCTTTTAGAAAGTAAAACAAAACAAGGGCTCACTGTGTTGTTAAAAGAAACAAATCCAGAGGGATTTTACAGACACTTTTAAGAGTTCTGGTCAAAGTTATACCAGAATATCACAAATTCTCTTGAATTGATCTTGGTGCCTCTTCCAGAGACTGCATTCCCTATGTCACAATCTTGGCATTTCCCTTAAAACCACAGTTCCTGGATGTCTGTCTCTCAGAGTCTCTGTCCTTTCTTTATTAAAAAAATGGAAATGTCTACACTTTGTGGTCTTTATGCTCAAGATTTCGACTACAGAATGCAAACAGGACTGTACTGTAAACTGGCTTAATCCTCCAGACAACAAATTTAGGGCATACAAAGACACTTTCTGTTGTCGGCTTACCGTTTTTTACTTCTAGAAAGTATCTTCATTGTAACTGGGGTTCAGCTCTTGGGGATGTAAAACTCTGGTGTGTAGCCTGTGTCAGTCCTTCCGGCACTGGCCACAGTCGGTGGAGCAGACGGGTGCGGTAGAGAGGTGAGCCATGGCACAGTGCAGATGTTTTAGCTAGCTGGGACGAGTCACTGCTTGGGCCTCTTTACTTACTCTACAGGACGCTCAGAGAACCAGCTTGTAGCTGGGCAAGACAAAATATTCTCTGATGTGTTGCTGTTGCAGATGATCTTCAAGTTAGTCTGTTTTCACCGCCTTACCCTGCAACCTGCAAAATACGAGCAGAGGCCTCTGCCTGTTATGTCCTGCTGATGCCAGGGAGGTGAACCTGAGGACGTGAGGACCTGTTCAGTCATGGGCAACAGAATTGCAGGAAAAGGAGTGAAAGCTACTGGTGATGAAAGGGCAATACAAGATGATACTCTTTTATAACATTACTTGGTTGGAACTAGGGGAAGATGAGTCTGAAACAGAAGTGTGGTGCTTTTTTCTTTTTTTTTTTTCCCCTGGAGAGGGTAATGAACAACCGCTGGAACAACATTTGCCTACAGTGGAAGGGGGTTTCTGATTTGAAATCTTTAAAACCAGGCCAGATGTCTTTCTAAACGAAATATTGTAGCTCAGCTAGAAATGTCAGACTTGAGGCAGGAACCACTTGTTGAAATTCAATGACCTCTGTAATACAGGACCTCAGAGCTGAAGATCATGAGTCTCCTAAAAATCCTACTTTTATTTATTTTTATTAAAGCAGCGCTTAGATCCAAATAACATCTGCTTGCAGAAAAAAAACCACATTCACAAGAATTTTTCATGTTAAATCAAAACTAACATTGCTATTTTCTACTAAACATTGTACAGACGCCTAGGAAAAACAGACAGTCCTTGCCAAAAGAACTTAGTATCTGCATTTTCAAATATAAATATCTAGCTTCGTGCACAGAAAGAACCTCATGGATTTTGGTAACAGATTCATGCACACACAACCTAATCGGTGCAAAGAAGATTTCTGGGCATGTCAAGTAGCTGAGGCAGAGTAGAAGCTCCCTGCATGTCCTGAGGTGGCTGTAGATGGTCTTTGACAACAGCACTTATTTGTCCAGATAGGAACATCTTGAGGTCTGACTCTGTGAGGTTTTGGTTATCCTCTCAAGAGAACCGCTGAGAGTTCACCGCTTTTTGGGTCTGAAGTCAGGAGGAAGGAAGGAATTTCATATTCCTACAAGACGGTACACTGCTGCCTTACCAACTTTCCTGTAATTGTCCCGTACTGCAACAGTCAATGTTTCAGTCATAAATCATGTGGCTCTAGTGCCACAGAAAAGTATGCAAAATGGGCTGCATGTACTATTTTAGCTACGCTCTCCACTCCTGCCCAGACATAGACTGCTTTAGGTCAGAGGGACAAAGAGAACAAGCTGGAGAACACACGTATGTTGATAACAGCGTGCGCAGTTCTCCCAGGTCCTCCGTGCACAGGCTTCTTCAGTCTGGGCCACCAAAGGAATCTGGAGATCAGTGTTATTCTGATTTATGTGATCTCTGCTTTCTTCTGCAGTCCTCTTTAGCACAATGATTGCCTCACCTCCCTGCCTTTGAGAAGGAAGCTAAGTTAAGAAGGCTGGCAAGGCGAGGAGAGAAGATGGTGCCTCAGGCAAGCAGTGGAGATGCCAGTTCTACCACAATGCCTTGAACGCCAGCTTATGTCTTCCCACAGATGCAGGAGATGTCCTAAGGGTGCTGTTGCCTGAAGAATTACAGTGGTTCTCCTACAAAACCATGAGTTGTTGTAAAAAGGGTGAATGGAGCGGGTGTGTATGTTAGACCTGTGCCTCAGGTCAAATAGCAGACAAAATACACCCGTTAATGCAGGACCCACCCTTGCCCTTTGTGCCTTCCTAATAAGAAAGAAAAGCCTCCGGTGGAGTTTTAGTCTACCAAATGCCCTGAAATCCAAACATGGTGCATTTTCAGTGAGACGGGTGCAGATAGAGATTTTATATTTGCCTTTCGGTTTGAAATTGCAGCTTCCTTTCTGGCCGGGGCCAGGATGCTCTCACCTGCAAAACACAGCTCTGTAGGACTGGGGTCCTTGAAAGGAGCAAATAGATCCAGACGGCCGAGACGGAAGAGGAGGAGAGCATCTCCCTGGCTTCCCTTTTGCAGAGGCATGCTTTCTGAAGGAGAAAGCAAGTCAAGGAAGATTGGTTTGAAGAACCACAGCGGAAATGCCCTGAGACCTATTGCCTCTTCTCTTCCCAGCCTAGTAGATGAAGGATGTTTGGAATTACTCCTGTAAACTACTCCTCCTACACATGCCTCCCCTTAGCGCTTGCAGGTCCATCTCCTCTCTTTCATGTTTCTAGGGATCCTGAATTAAGTAAGGACGGGGAGCTCAGACGTCAGCTCTGCCGGAGCTAATTGCAATAGTTCAGGCTGCAATAAGTTTCCCAGAAAGGACCCTGTTCCTGTGCGCCTGCCAACCGCGCCTCTCCGGAGACGCTGTCTAGAGGCACCAGCAGCAGACTGGGCTTCTGATGCAATAAATCTTGGGAGCACTCCTGAGTCCTAGGGAGAGCACTTGATGTTGCTGCGATCCTGATTGTTTTGGATAGCTCATTGTCACCTAATTGTACTGTAAGAAGGTCTGTCCATTCCCTCCCGTCTGCTTATTTATGCCCTCAGGCTATGTAAAGACTGCATGTGCCTGAAACAACAGCCAACCACAAAGTCTCCAGTGCCACTCTTTTGGTATGCACTAGCTCAGATTCCCTGTTGCAAGAAAAACCTCTGTCTGTTGATAAATGGCAGCATATTTTACAAAGGGAGAGAGAGACAGAGACTGCGCTGCTCCTTCAGCAGGACTCTGTCTCCTTGGCTGACTTGAAACTGCTTGATGTAGTGGGGAGGCCTTTGCCAAATGAGAAGGAAAAAAAGGAAGACATAGGCTTCAGGAGCTGGAGGAAGAAAAGGAAAGGCCAAAACAACTGTTAAAGCAGAATTATTAATCAGAAAATGATTCACCAGGAAATAGTAAAATACAGTAAATGTCTCCATTATAAATGGCGTGATCAAGCTATTAAAATACTTTCAAACAGAGGTTAAGAAGGATTTTCCAGAGAACCCTTTTACTTTGTTTATGCTTTAATAGATCAACTATTAATGAATATGATTGTAAACTTCCAGTGTCAGGAGCTTGTTTGCACATGCAGTGGCATGGTGGTGGCTCTGTGCAAAATACTGGTAACAACAGCTTCCATGGAGGAAACAAACCAATACGTTCCTGCAGTTTTCTGTAAGATGAAAACCTGCATTCGAGCCTTTGGGCGCTCCCGGGAGGAGTGCACTTCTCGTGGAAGTGCGGCCACCAGCCTGCAGGCCTGGCTGGGGTCTGAGCTGGGTGTCTGCCTCTGGCCTTGCAGGAAACACAGTGCTCATTCGCTTCCTAGCCTAAAAGAAAACTTCCCGTCTCAGCCCAAAATTACGTTTGTTTGGTCAGCCTCCATTGTCACCCTGACTGACTGCATTATGGTGGTGGCCGTAGGCTGCTCTGAAGGTCTGAGGTATTCAGGACAGAAAAACATGGGGCAAGACACAGCGGTGCACTGAAGAGCATGAAACCTAAACGGATTGATTCAGAGAAAAACTGAAGCGCGAGGGAACGCACTGACTTGCTTGTGGTCTGAGGATAGCTCAGCTGGGATGTGGTGGGATCACTCTCGTGACTGGAGGTCTGTGATGCCCAGATATCGGCTCTTTAGGAAAGACAGGCAAGGAAGAAAAGCAGGGGGTGTACCTTCTATATGAAGAAGCGGCACGAATGTGGGGGAACAGGAGACAGGCTCAGTGGGAGCTTGTGGATCAAGATCAGAGGGCAAGCTAGTCACAGTAACACTGTGATGGGTTTGTTACAGATCACCCGGTTCTGGTGACAAAGTCAATCAAGTCTTTAAACAATTAGGAGTCTCCAGATCACAGTCCCTGGTTCTACTGGGAGAATTTAACCTCCCTGACTTCAGCTGGAAGGAGAAGACAGTGGGATGAAACAGGTTTAGAACATCTCTGAAGTGTGTTGAGGAAAACAACAGATGTTCAACCTTCTCAACACAGATGGTGGACAGCCAAAGGGTGGGTGACAGTCTCCTGGACCTGCTACTCACAAACAAGGAAGAATTGGACAGGGATGTGATAATCAACAGCAGCCTTCGCTGTAGTGACTACAAGGAGCTCACAATCCTGATGGGAGTGAAGAAGACAAGCAGTGTAGTGGAAACCTCAGGCTTCAGGAGAGCTGACCTTAGCATTCAAGTTAGGACGTTACAGTCTGAATGGGTGGAAAACTAGATGCGTAAAAGACTGTTTGGATGACCAAGCTCAATGCATAGTGTTTAATGCGCTGAACCCCTGGTTGTCAGTGGCAGGTGGAGTACTAAAGCGGCCTAGCCTAGAACTGTTTGACATTTGCATCAATGACCTGGAGGAGGTCTCATCACATTTGCAGATGACACCAAATTGGAAAGACCACTTGACATGTTCAAGGGTAGAGCTGCCGTCCAGAGGGAGCTAGAGAGGCTGGAGGAATGGGCCAACAGGAACATTATGAAATTCAACAAGAACAAATGCAAAGTCCTAACTCCTGATTGTCTCATCTTTGACCCTGGCAGTTTTTGAAACCTGGCTGGACAACACCCTACACAAAAGGGTCTGAATTCAGAGCTAAACCTGCTCTGAGCAGGAGGCTGGACTAGAGATGTCTTCACGTCCCTTCCAGGATGAGTGGTTCTGTGCTTGTATGGTATGATCAGATAATCCTATGTTGTTAAGCTTCATTGTTTTAAGAAGTTACTACCCCTGTGCTGACTACTGCCATCCATCAGCCAGAACCCCTACAGCTGGAATGCAGCTGGCGCATGTTCATGTTCCTAGACCATTGCAAAACTAATCCCTTTTACCTCATATTGCAACAGACTACAAATGCATATGCAGCTAATTACTGTGTGTCAGTTGAAAGGGCAGTCACTTCTGGCTGAGGGCATGCTTGTGGCTTCAAGCTTGCTAGGTTCGTTGCTTACCACCATCTGCTCTCAGCCGCAGCTCACCTACAAGACCACCCTCACTGACACTGCATTAGTACAAGCTGAATTATTATAATTTTATTATCTGTATCACCACACCATCCACGAACTCTGTTTAGCGGCCAGTATCCCAGCAAAACCACTGAGCAAAACAAGGGTCCTTGCTCCAAAGCGCTGACTGCCCAAGTAGGTGCTAAAAGCAACAGATAGAAGAGCACAGGGACCCAGCCAGCCAGCGGTCTGCGATCTCAGCCAGCGACCTCTGTGCTCCAGCTCCTTAAATGCCATCTTGGATTTCTTAGACGGTAGAAGCATACTGCATCTGGCTAGTGTTTGGTGTTTGCCTGTGAGCAGATACGTATGGACACCTATGCTCAAGCCCTTTCCTGTAAAATGAGAGTATTTTGTAACTGTAATGGACTACTGTTTTGGCTGGTTTGGAAAATACACAGATATAAGCGTGACTACTTTAAGTGTGTCTATGTATAACTGAACATGGTTAAACCTGCTGGTTTTATTTATTTGTAATATTAGATCCAGTCTGAGGCAATGGTCAGCTAGATAGGCGCACACGCATCTCTGTTGCACAAATAAATCAAACTAAAGCAGCCCAGTTCTTGTAGGCTGGCATTAGGATAAGTACATCTTAAGAAAGTTCTTATTCAGACTTGGCTTCAGGCAATAAAACGTCATAGATGTATAACTCTAGTGAGTGAAATTTCTAGGGAGCAAATTAGGCTAAAAACATCTTCTAGAGACAGCTAGAAAGGAATCAGACACCACCCGAAAATAAGGCAAGTTATGCAGTAAATGTTTCATTTATTGGATTTCTTCCATTACTATTAGGGTTAAAAGACATGTTGTCAATAAAAATGGTATATTAATGGAGGGCTCTGTATTTCAGAAGCTTATTTCTTGTCATTCGCTCCTACAGAGCTTGATATCACCTTGTGATAAAGTGTGAATAATCCCTGCATGAATGCATATTTCTACCCGTTAACCATTTCATCGTTAGACAGAATTATCCCTTGCAAAGGCAAGAAGCACTGCTGTGGTTTAGGCGCTGAGCCACAGCCATGACTCGGGAAGCAGAGCGCAGATTGAACGGCTGTGCTACGAGGTTGAGAACAAACAACACACAAGGTTTTTTGGTACTGAATTTCCCAATGTTTCTCCATCAAGTGCAGACAGAAAGCCCACACCTATTGCTCAGTGACCTGGTCAGTACATGCGAAATCTAAAGCCACAAAGAGATCTAGCAGTACCACCACGATCTGGCTGTTTGTCGATATTTTCCCGTTTGACAGCTTTCTTGAATTTTCACATGTGCTTGTTTTGGTTGGTGCGAACGACTGCAGAAGGAGCCGTGGTTTCTGTGTTTTCATGCTGTAATCTCGCCTGCCCTAGAGAAAATTCCCCTCTTTGCTAACTCTGGAAGAGCCAGTACTGGTAAGGCACTGGGCAGATGTGTTTGCTTCGCATTATTGGAACCTTTTCAATATTGAAATCTTTTTTGACATTCAGAGAAGATTTTATGATCCAAGATTATTTGTAAACATACGGACTCCTTTGAGCTGTAGACTCAAATCCCAGCCTGGTCAAGCAAAGTCCTTTTATCTTTCCGAAATGAATAACTTGAATTTTACACTTTGCAACCAACATTGGGACCTTTTGGAGAAGACCATGAAAACAGATTACTCACCCCAGATATGTAAACATTAGCCAGGAGATCCAGCTGGCAGTTAGCAGACCATATTTCTCCAATATAGACTTGGGCCTCTGGTGAGACATTAGAGATTCCAAAGCATTTTTCATAAAACAATAAGTTTCCTTGGCTGCCCCTGGTCAACCTCTTCCCTCTCCAGTTCACTGCACCGTGAACTGGCAGGAGAACCTCACATGTGTTTTCGCCGTTGCTGTTCATGAGACTTTGCAGGATTCTTGGGACCAAAATGTTGTGCCAAAGTGTTAAATGGTGACACCGCTGTCAGGAACCAAACCCCATAGCTCAGCATTTGGTATATTCTACGAAGTTGTGAGAGTTACAAAAGCTTGGAGAGAGGCATTTCCAGTTCTTCGTCTGTTCTAGAGGTCAGCTTTGCCAAGAAAGCCAACATCTATTGAAGACTGAACTTGGAGCGCCTGGTTTGTCTCACCAGGTGTTACTGAAAATCAGGTATCCAAACAATAAATCATGTTTCATGCAGTGGATTAGCTTGACTTTTTTTAATATTGTGTTTCTTTCATTGTTAAATACCATACCTTTTTTTTTAGTGTAAGGTACCACCTGGGAACCTGCTACTCCACAGGTGCTGTTGACCCCTGGAGAGCTCTCACCTCCCTGAGCATGAAACAAGAACTATTACATAAAGGAAAATAACACAAATAAGATGCATAAGCTACCCTAAGTGACTTGTAATATCTTAACTAAACCATGTTGGTTTAGTAATCATTGACAACACTCGGGCTTCAAAACCAAGCTCGCTATAAGCTGCAGTTTGAAAACAAAATCTTAGAAGTTTGTAGTAGGAAGAACTTGATGTTGCCATGAAAGCTAGAAAGCAGTTTTCCCAGCCCATCATGGGGCTCCTTTGAGTCCAGTGTGGTGACAACACTCCAGCTGTGCAAACGTGCACGGGCAACGCCTTCCACAGCTGGGATACAGCCCCTCGGGCTTCCAGCCTGAAGCCACCACAGCCACCTTCTGTACCTAGGACCACCACATGATGTTGGGGTGAACAAAGCCGAGCGCCCTTCTGTCGATACTTACTCATGTGAGTAACGTTACATGCATGAGTAGTCCAAGTGTGTCATCACCCTCACAGTCTGTCAGCACTGTTACTCGCATGTTTGAGGCTCTACAGAATCAGGCCCTTCTTCTGCAACCAGCTCTGGGCCAGGACTGGGCCTGTCTTGAACACCAACTTTTGATGATGCTTAATAAGTAGTTAGCAACTACATCGGGACTGAAGCAAAAGCATACTTGTTTTAAAAAAAAAACCCACAGCAGATTGGAAAAAGATCTTTGAAAAACAAAACAAAACTGTGCAACTGTTTTTGTTCATTTGGATCAAATTATAACACATGGCCCTGCAAAGTAAATAGGAGTCTGTCACATTTGTATTTCTAATCTCATATTGCTCTGGGATATAAAGGCATTTTAAAAATCAAAAGGCAAACAAAAATGGACAACATTTGTTAAGGTGTGACTCTGCAAGGCACTAGTTAGCAAAGACAGTAGGTGCATAATCAGGGGCAAATGGGGAGTGTGCATGCCCACAGACAGTTATGTAGTAAAATCTCGGATAGTAAAAAGCAAGTTAGTCAAAAGACCAGTGGAAAAAGAAACTGTTCAATGCATTTGTACACTGAATTAACAGTGAAGCATTTCATTCTTTGTGTTTTTAGTTGGTGTCTTGAAATAATCCCTTTTCTGTCTCCATATTCCCACTTAGACATTGTTCACAGACTTATTTATTTATGAAGTCTGAAGGTTAGTCCCTACCTGCTGAGACTAATTAGCCCTGTTCTTTGTGTCCTATGCAATCCTGTCTGATTAAATGTACACATTTGTTTTACTTCTTTTCATGCTTCCTTTCACTCTACTCCTGCTTTGCTGATTAATATTAAAGTTGTAAGTTGCAGTGATTTTTTTATTTCTATTTTGTCTGCATCTTTCCCTTTAGTATGCAAATTTCTATGTGAACTTTTTAATGCCTGAGAATTCGTGTTAGCCTTGTCGATCTCTGTATTATTATTTTTATTATTCTTTTTACAGAAGACAGTTTAGCTGAAACCCCCAAACTCTCTAAATATTGCATGACAAATTGGCTTTGTTTTGGAAACCCTGTGCGCTGAACGGCCCTTAGCGTGAGCAGCAGGTTAGATTTCTGGAGGAATGTTTGGATTATTTAGTACAGCCCGTCCCTTGCTTTCTAACACCATTTCCATTAGGCAGTTTACTAATTCCCATTGAAATTGCTGCCTCT
>Ga0065711_1001261_pt1 | contig 51759 bp, 26 predicted proteins | sample Hoacrofraction12_FD_59098 | JGI IMG/M metagenome (GOLD analysis project Ga0065711, IMG submission 59098) | Hoatzin crop microbial communities from Cojedes, Venezuela - Epithelial fraction 12 v2 (version 2) | ecosystem: Host-associated > Birds > Digestive system > Esophagus > Crop | place... | reverse complement strand
AGCGCCGCTGATGACAACCCTCTGAGTTCTGCCATTCAGCCAGTTCTCTATCCACTTCACCGACCACTCATCCAGCCCACACTTCCTCAGCTTCCCCAGGAGGATATCATGGGAGACTGTGTCGAAAGCCATTCAAACAAACCATTTTCTATTTAAGTAGGCAAATAAAAAAAATAAAAGAGTTTTACTGGAGAATCTTCTGTCCTCTCTAAGCAAAACTCCTTTTAGCAACAGGGTCCCCACTTCATAGTTTGGAACTGCAGCAAAATCAGAGCTACCCTCTGTGGATGTGTGATCTGTCCTTTTATGGACAAGAAATGTGTTTTCTCCGTTCTCAGTTTGTCACAGTATGAGTTCACCTAAATCTAGACTGTTACTTGCAGCAAAGTTATGCTTTGGAAAAAAAAAATCTGAGATTTTCAGTTACCATACAATTACTGTCATACCTAAACAAATACTAACTTAATGTAGATGGATCTCAGAGCCCAGACCTTGCTGTATAAAAAGCCCTGTGTAATTAGGTCTTCCCTCAGTAAATTATGTGCTTTTAAAAACAGTAAAAATATTCTAAAACACATGTCATTCAGCAGATTTCTTACAGCACTCAGAAGGGCTAACCCACACACAGTATGACACACAAGTCCATATGACGGTGAGCAAAGCCCTGACAACGCTCAGCTCAAAAGCTGCAAGCATTATTCATGCTAACATGCAGCTGCATGTAATCACTGGTCTGCTTAGTTTCAAAACTGAGTGGCACTAGCAAAATACACAAGTTGAAGCAGGCGACGAGGTGGGAAAAGTAAGACTGGAGTTCCTACAGACTCTCTCTACCGTCATGTTGCACACAAAAAGGAAGGGCTAGGGACCTCCAAATTAGAGCAGTTCAAATAAACTAATTTACTTGTCCATGGAGGAACACTGTTAATAGAAAAAAGTGTTTAAAAGTATTTTTCTGAACCTAGTACAAAATTTCTTGTGGATTTGGTGTGAATGATATTAAAGTACTCTGAAATTTGACTTGTAGTTCGATTTGTACTTGGAAAATTATATGCTGCACAAGCCAAAATGTTTTAGAACCAATCTTTATATTTTTGGGGAATGTTTTAGGGTACAAAATTTGGAAATAGAATGAAAACTCTTGATGAGATTACAGTTTTCAGGGAGTTCTTCCAAGATTGTTCATCTAGGAATTTCATAACTGGTGTATTCAAAAATTCTGGTCGTGACTTGAAATTGTCAGGCTGCCTGTGAAGTCCAGCACATGAGAATCTGCCTAAGGAACTATCCTAGCTAGGAGAAATGGACATTGCTGGGAAACTGCAACTGGTTAAAGGCCTTGGCTCTGTTTTGAGTAGAAGACACCTTAAAAGTGTGTTGGTTTGCAGGGCTGGGCAATACGGCTTTTCATAAATGGCTCTTTGCCCAAAACCGAACTTTGTGCCTGTCTAAATTGAGGAGAATTTGCATTTTGTACTTTTTACTTTTGTTTTTCTTTTTTCTTTCTTTTTTTTTTTTTTTGTTAAGCCAATACAAAGGAAAGAAAAATGTAAAACATCAAAAAGTGTATGTTTTCATGTTTTCAAAGCAAATAATTCTGAAGTTTCTGGACAGGTTTCAAAAGTTGCGCAACATGTAGCTCACAAGAAAATGCTTACTCAGTATAGTGAGTGAGTATATAGTGAGTAAGTTATCTACAGAGGACACTTGCATTCAGAGGCAAGATTTCAACAGAGGTATCCTGTCTAAGCAAAGGCTGACCTAAGTTCCAGGGTCCTGGGGCACAGGCTTGTATGGACTTTAGCAGAAGCTACTCCAGCACAAGTAGCAATAATCTCCTCCTTCAGCCTTTTGGAGAATGGTATAAAAATCCCCCAAGAATTTAGCTGTTCACATGAATTTTTCTGTTGTTTTATTAAAAATTCTTAAAATTAAAATGATTAATTTCAGGTAGAAAGGCAGATTTTGTTCAAGCCAAACTTTTTCTATCTAGCTGATGATTGTGAGATATTTTTGCTTCAAGGTTCTTGAAATTTTTCGTTTGTAAATCCCTAAATGTTCATTTTAGCTGTCTTTTTGAACTGTTTGCAGTCAAGTAAGTGTGATGAATGGTCTTGGAAGTGGACACAATACTGTTTACACTCCTACAGAAGTATAGACTAGTTTACAATATTTAGGGCCTGGGCCTGGGTCCTAAATAGGCATAGGGCAGCATTTTCACGGTGACCTCAAAAGAAGAGCACAGCCCAGCAGCACGCTTCCTAGTCCAGTATCAGCTGAAGTAATGTTCTTAGACAGAAACAGAGAAGACCATAAACGGTGATGGTTTCCACTTCATTTCTGCCTCATACCTGATTGTGCTAGAGCGTTAACGCTGGTACCTGAGCTCAGTTTCTGTTTCCAAGGGCTGTCAGGTCAGCTGTGACACACAACCTAGTCAACATTAAGGTGTATGAGGGCATATGACTTAAACAGGTCTTCAGTATCTATTGGAGAAAATAACACATACATTTGAACCAGTATAATCACCTTACTGTTCAGTACCTACTACATACCTGTCCTAGAAGCCATGAAGTTCTAGAACAGTTTAGACAGTGTGAACCCAGAAGAATTGATCCAGCACTTTCTCTGTATTCACATCAAAAGTTATCCCTTGTTGACCTAGCTGTTTATGGTGAACTCTTCTTTTGACTGGGGACTCAGTGACTGGATGTAAAGGTAGATATCTCATCTCAGTTTGTGCCTGTACCACAAAGACAGTAAGCAGCTACCTAGGGTGGGCATTAGAAGCCTAACACTCTCTTGCTGCCGAGATACACACCCTGTGTTCTGTCTCTCTCCTCCTGTATCACCCAATTCCTTTTCTATTCCGTACATTGGGAGTTCAGCAAGAGCTGCTGAAAAAAAAAGCTGTTTTTTCCTGAGCCACTGAGAAGCTTTGAACAATCTCTGCTTTTGTGCTTTGCCATCCTGTGTGCCATTCTAGATGTTGGGAGGCACCTTTGATGCTTTGAGCTCCTATTAGAAGTAATTAAAAGGAGGTGGAAGGCACGGCTCTCAAATCAGCCTTTAAATGTACTCAGAAAACACTCTTATATGTGCAATTTGGAAAAGCACTGGACTTCGAGGTTGGAAGACATATTAGACTCTTCAAGTCGGTCCCTTTACATAGTGGTAGTGCGCCCTTATTCAGAGATAACACTCTGGCTTTCAGAAGTGATTGCAAACATGGCAACAGAAGCAAAGGTCTTTAAGAGGACAAGGAGTAGAACTAAGTGACAATTAGGCATTATGAATGGTCCAAAGGGTTTGTGGCAGCACACATCACAGCAAGGCAGGAAAACCAGCATATCCTGGTAATGCAGAGCCAGCTGTTAATTTGCACTAAACAAATATTACTTAGAGATTGCTGACATTTGTGGCACAGCAGATAAAACCAAACACCATAGGAAAGAAAAGCTTATGCACTGCAAAGTTTTTTGATCTTTCAACTGTAGCTTAGTTTTACTAATTTTTAATTAATTTAATAATTAATTTTTACTAATTTTTAATTTTTAATGGTTTGTATTCTTGCCTGTCATTGCGATGTAAGCAGAGTATTATCGCTGTCTAATCTAGGTGTCTCAGGGAAGGCCTGAAATTAGAAGTAAATAAGCTTACCTGTTGCTTCCATCAATAAATTAAATCCCCAAAAGACTCTGGCAAACAACTTTCTGCTGTTTTCAGATACTACAGGTTACATAGTGTTGGAAAACTTTGGGGTTTTTTGCTTGTGGTTATGTAAAAAAAAATCTGTATTGCTTTGTTTTGATCAGTCTCTGAACAGTCCTCAGTCTCTGCTGAAAAGTGAAGTGTCATTTAATATGTTCTGAGAAAATAATGAAATCCTAGTACTGTGAGATGCTGCCTAAGTATTTGCTTTGAAGTCATTGCAAAGAGGAACTGGAATAGAAGGAAAAGTGACTGCTGAATTTTACATTCAGCATTGTAATACCCGACGTGATTTATGTAAGTCAGCTTGAATTATTTGGCACTTTCTGAAAAATTTAAGAGCAGCTTTTTTTCTTCAGACGGAGCAACTAATGATCATTTGTGGTAGCTGTCAGGCTTTTGCCAAAGATGACAGTGTAATTATTCTTGTGGCTTGCTAGGCACTGTTTTCACAAATTTACAGAAAGCAACAAGTAGCACAGTGCCCTGTTGATTCCCTCGTCTGAATAACTATGTTGAGAAGAAATGCAGCCCTTCTCCTCTGTGCTAAAGGGGACATTGAAAAGATGCAGAACAAGAAAAATATCACTGCATTCTGAATATTCAAAAAGATGGGAGTATGAAATAATTGCACATAAAAATTTGCACTGTATTTCAAAAGAGTAATCATCTATTTGTACAACACAAGCCTGGAGCAGCATTTATTAAGGTAGATTGCTGTGGAGAACTGAATGCTCCTAGACACACTATGACCCTCTTGAACATTTCCACTTCTCAAGATATGGAAATTTCAACACATACGGACTGAAGCTAAAGCTTTCACAAGAGCTAGACCCGCTAAAAAGCCTAAGAATTCAGAGACAAAATCAAGCGGGACAGAGTTACGGCAGGTCTAGGCGTTAACCCTCCCATCCTTGAGGACAACCAAACCATAAGTTGGAGTGAAGGAATTTGAAACAAATGCATTCCACTTGCAGATGGGCTGGGGATTGAGGCTACACACCGTATCCGAGGGTGAGCCCCCAAAGTTTCTTAAGTCTCTGCAGCAGGTCAGTTGCTTTTAATCATGCATTACTCATGGCCATTTTCAAAAGGGAAGACACATCAGAGTGTTGAGCCCCAGTTGCCTCCAGTGGACAGTGTATACTTAATCTCTTATGGAAATGGAGTTCAGCCTATGGATTCACCGACATTTCCTCTTCCCCTTTAAATGACTGGCTGAGCAAAGCACAGCAAAACAGCTGTACACTCAAGTATGGAAAACTCACATGCACTTTGAACCAACCTACAATACTGTTTATGATTACTATTGTGACCATGACTCTACTAGTCATTGAAAAAAGCTTTCCTGACTGGTGACATCTTCCTGAGGGACAGTTTTGTGGTAATACATCTGCTGCAAGGAGAAATCTGTTTTCTGAACAGTTAAATGGTCTGTGTAGAACTGTGGCAATATCGGTTCATTTCAGACACTGCCGATTGCGACGGTATGTGTGTCTACATTTGATCTTTCAAAAAATATATCTTCTTGGAGATCAAAATGTTATTTCCTTACACATACCTGCCAGATTCCAAGAGAAAGGTCAGGAGCAGTTCCTCTGTCCTTACCTCACTACTTGGAACAGCAGCCGATTCTCACACCTTGTGCAAAGTTAATTCTGTTAGGTTTTGGCCCTGCACCTCCCTCCCTCGCCACCGACATCGTCTGGAGTTCAGGGCACTCAGGAAGCCCCTGGAGGCATTTGACACTCCCCAGCATCCTCTTTCAATCCTACTGAGGACCTTGACTATTAATAATGTTCGGTACAATATCAACTGCACTAGCTACATCCCCTGGTTTATAATCAGCTACAGAAGTAGGCAGGTTTTCCTCAGTCACAACTAGGTCTTCCTGTATTTTAATGCCTTTTCTCACTGATATTTTTGTGAAATGATATTTACACCTGTCTGTCTGCCCAGACTGCCATAGTGTAATTTTGCATTAACCAGTTGACTAATGAATCTGTTAATTGAGAAAGTCAAGGCAAGGGTTTGGGAAGTTGGATTTCTCTAATTTGTTGGAAGAGTTTGGCCAAGTCAAAATCTCTGTTCATTACTTTCTGCATCTGCAAAGTAAGGGACTCTGTGGAATGATCTTGGGGTTTTATTACCCTATATAGATACCCTGATATGCTTTGGCTTCTCTTTCAAAGAGCTGGCAGCTGTTGCACTACTAAGAGAAGCAGAAGTGAAGATTTCCTCTCTCCACAAAAGGCACTGCAGTATGATGCCCCTCATGCTGCGTGGGAGATGCCTGTCTGTTTTGAGAGTAATGAGGCATCTTAACACATACATTTCCATAAAGGCTCTTAGTGTAAGTCATCCTCTGTTTTCTTCTGCCATCCTCACGTCACTGATATTTGAGCACTCCAGAAGTATTTATCTTGATTTACACCGACAAAGTAGGAAGAGTGCCATTGTTCCCACTTTAAAGAGCAGAAACTGGAACACACGGGTGTCAGATGTTGTTTGCAAGGTCATACAGGTATGCTGCAAGCTGGGCAACAGCCCCTGGGTTTTCATGTTGCACTGCCTGGCTCAGGGAAGTCCATCTGTAATTTTGTATGGAAGTTTGAATGATCAATGACAAGCATGAAATGTAAGGAAATAAAAACAATGCCACCTCAGATGAGCAGCCAGCCACATCTTAATCACAACAAAGAATTAAAGCCACAGTTGGGTAAACAGTTTCTGCAAAAGCTGAAGTATTCCTACACATTATTCGCTGTGTGGCTCTGAAAACTGTCCAAAGTAACAAGAAAGCTAAAGGTCATATCCTTAGCTAAATCAATGAATTCCGATGACTTCACTAGACCTGTGCTAATTTTACAAAAACAGAAGATTTGCCCAGAGCTTTGCACTTGACCTTTATTTTTTTTTTTTTTGAGAAGTCATTTGCAAACAGAAGAATAGAAAGCACCAAAACTAAATTGTAGTAGTGGGTAATTTAAGCTGATAAACTGATTGTGTTTTAGTTAATCTTTTCATTACTGTTTGTTAATAGCAGCACGGACAAGCAGCAAACAAATTAAATTTGCAGCTGAATTTGGAGGGAGTGCAAACAGCAGTGAGTAAAGAGAAATACAATCTCTACTGGGGAGATGGAGACATAAAATATTGGCAGAAAATGACAAAATGAAAGTCATAGCAGAAATTACAAGCTAGTGTGTGGGGGGAATAGTGGTTTTGAGCAATGATATGCAGAGGGGAAAAGAAATCTAGAAAGCAGCAATACTTGATCAGACCCAGAAATGATCTAAAACTTTTGAGAGGTACAGTATTTAATAAATGCAAATACTAAGGAATAGCATTGCAGAGCTAGGAAGGAATTGCCACTTTTTGTAGCACAGCAGAAAAATCAGGAAAGCTGCTTGAAAGTTGGAAGATCTAGTCATATGATAAGAAAATTAGGAAAGCGCAGCAAAAGTTATTAGAAAGGCTATAAAACTGACCTTTGAGGAAATTGCCTTGAACGTGCAAACCTTTGCTAGGAGCTGACAGAAAGGGCATGACAGCCAGCCCAGTGCAAAGATCTGGAAAGCGTAAGCATTGGTGAAAGGGAGCCTTCACTTTAGGGTGGGGCAAGGAGTGCAACCAGGAAAAATGGGATTAAACTAAGGAAAGGGAATTTAGGCTGATCATCAAAAGCAGTTTTCAAGCTCTGCAAGATGTTTGTAACAAGCCCAAAGCCACACCGAAGAGGCCTGGTTTCATGTTTCGTTGCAGCCCTGAAACTCCATCTAAGTCTTTTTTTTAAACAGTTTGAAGATCCATTAACCTTTCAAGTCAACCTGGACCTACTTTGGCTCAACCAGGGCTGATTAATTGTTTTGTGCCAAAGTCAGGCAATAGTTGCAGTTCCTCTTATTTTCGTCAGAGATATGCTTTGAGGGCTTAAGCTCTCCATAATTAAAGTTAAGAGCAGTCCTCCAGATGAAACTCACTCCTTTCACCTCCCCTCAATCCTGGGGAGTTCAAGCCTGGCCTCTGGATATGTCAGAGGCATGACTGTATTTTGGTGTATGTTTCCGGAAAGAACAGGGGAAGCCATGCAAAAAGTTAAGGTGAAGTTGTCTACATCTATAACAGATTGCTCTAATCATTCGATTTTTAAACGCCAGAGGTGGGTTTTATCTAACATAGTAGCAGCAGGAGAAAGGGAAACAACTCTCAGATCACCAGAATTTTGCCGCTCTCCTGTTCAGCTGTGAAATAGCAGCCTTCTTAGAGACCCTGTGATGTAGCATGGGCTGATGTGTTTTTACATTTACATTCCCACTGGATAACTCATTTCGTAGGAAAAAAAATTTATAGAAAAAAAATGAGCTATTTAAAAAATGCTGGGTTTTAGTTTTTGTGATGTTAAGAAACTCAAGAGGAAAACAGTTTCAAACTGTGAAATTCAAGATAGCGATTTGCCCGATTTTACATTGAAAACAAAAAGGTTTCTATCTTGTTTTCATTTAGAAACTGAAAACTTATCCTCCCATCTGTTTTAATACCTTCCACTTTCTTTTTTCTTTTATGAAGTAAAGAAAACAATGAAATGAAACAAGCAAACAGAAGAAAACAAAGTTTACAGCTTAAAAAATGTTAGAGTCTCAGTATGAAAAATCTTGCATCCCCAAACCTACTTTATGGGTGCAGACAGACCTCACACCCATAAAGAAACAGAAATACAATAATGGAAAATGCTAGTTAGAAACAAAATGAGCATTAGTTTGCTTTGAATTAAAAAAAAAAAGAAAGATTCCTGAAGAGAACCTGAGATATTTCTGTTGGAAAACCAGCATTTATTTGGTTTTCTGACAGCTCTACTATGGCCGTTGAATATAGAATTTTGCCCTGAGTGTAGCAACTCTCTTAGGGCAACACTGCCTCTTACAAGGCCAAATCAAATTTTTCATGGTCCATGTGCTTAGAAGGAACAGCACTGCTGCGTGAGAGCAGCAGACCCAAGCACCCGGTATGAGCCTTGCTGGGCCTCTGCAAATAGTGTGCTGCTGCCCTGGGTGTGCTCCATGGGACTGGGACCGTGGTGAGCCATGGCGCGAGAGCCTTGGTGGGGAAGCCCCGTTTCACTTCAGCCAAAGCTGCACCTGTGTTTGCTTTGCAAAATCCCGTGACTCCGGGTTTCTTTAAAGCCGTACAGAAATGCATCCACGGCCACTTTGTGAACCAAAGTTCGCTTTCTGAATTGCCTCTCCCTGTTCCTCAAAGATTCACCAACCTCCCAATAGAAAGGTCTTGTTAGACAGGCAGGTGCAAAGTATCTGATGCAGAGGTCTCACAAACAGGATGCCTGATCCGAATACTGTAAAATCACCAGTAAGTCCTCACCGAATTCAGCATGAATTGAACAAAGCTTTTGCACAGTAAGGGGTGTGAGGGAATAGAGGCAGTTGATGTTTGATCCTTATTTTATCATACATTTTATCATACAGTTTGCTCACAACCAGCTTAATATTATATTTTTAAAGTCATTCTCAGAGAAAAGCAGTGTTATATTTCTGATAAAATACAGAGAAGGGTTTTTGGGGGAAATGTAAGGTTAGGAGTTTGTTTCTTTGCATAAAATGTAAGCCTTTAGAATAAAAAGAGCTTGTATGCCTACAAGTTTATTCTGACAGGTTAAATAAGCTGATCTAATATGAGAGATCACCTCTTCCCACAGCCTTGTACAGTATTACACTGTGAAATTGTGATGGCTCTCTTAGTACTGCTCTCAGCTGCACAGAGGGACCCCTGAATCCTTCTTACAGTGAAGGACTCACAAAAATAATGTGTGCCCATGAAAGGCTGTTGTGCTTTTTCCCATTGTGTCTGAATCTTTAAAAAAGCCATTGCCCATTTAGAGAAAAAAAAAAAAAGTAATTTTACTAATTGGCATTATTTTATAGCAAATTGTTTACATATAGGCCTGTCCTGAGGGTAAAGACTGTTCCAGTAAATCTAGCTACTCTGCATTTTTTTCCTTATAAAAATCTGCCTGAAGTGGAACTTTGCTTGTGAGTCTGCTAGTTCGTCAATATTCATGTGGATAAAATTTCCAGTATGCAGTTCTCCCTGAGACACTGAAGTTTTCTAGTTTTAACTCTCAGTTAACACTTTGTTGTGAGTTTGACTATATTTATTGGTTAATGCTCAAGAGCGGTGAGAGTATTCTGGCCCCAGTCTAGCAGAGTGTATACTTTTTAAGCTTGTGAGTTGCCCCACTGAAATGGAGATTGCTCACTCGTTAAGCTCATGGTTGAATGCTCTGCTAAACTGCATCTGAAGCATCTGTTAATTTGCAGAAATGAGCCCTACCTTCCAAAGTCAAAGTGTGATCTCTGTGTCCTGCTGCGCTAATGCAGGCTCTGCACCTCTGCCAGGTCCAAAACTCATCTGAAAACCACCTTGGTTTTTTGGAAACCACCGTGCTTTTCTTATCTTTCGATCCAGATGCCATTTTGCTGTTCATACACAGTGCCTCTCCCCTCCTTCTTGCCAAAAATGTCTGAAAGAAGAATTTTAGAACTGGGAGTACTTTAACACATGATGTCTCTTGCCAGGCATATGATCTCCAGATATTCGATGGAAAAGCAAGGTTTTAAATTGGACATAGGAAGGAGACAGAAGAGACGTACAGCAGCAGGTCTTACCTCTTCTTACACAGTCAATACCTAGAATGTCTTTTTAGAAAACGTCTTCTCACTGAAGAAATTCAGGTTATGAGAAATTTTATCTATAGAAGGGCAAGCATAAAGTAACTGTCAGGGTGTGGGGACTAGGAATAGAAACAGCAATTTTTTGGACAGACTTTTGTTCACCTCGTGTAGTATGCATACTTCATACATTTCGTGAAAGAATCCTACTGACCTCAGATCACAGCAAAGGTTAGTTACATCACTGGATAATTGACTGCGGGTTTGATACGAGCTATAGAGATGCTGCTGCAGGAGTTCAGTCCTTTTGTGAGGCATCGGGTGTTCACTGCTGTTAGAGGCAAGAAATCACACTTGGATGTGCAACCCTCACTGCAAGAGTGGGTGCTGTGAGTGCAGGAGAGCTAACAGAGGGTAAGAGAAGGCTGCTGGCACTTTTGCTGCAGGCATGGCAATGCTGCAGCATGAAGTGTTTTTTTCATAATTAAGAGTGGCTTTGGTGAGCAAGTACCTTTGCTGTTGTTTCGCAGTTTGGAAACTAAATCCCAGACAGGTCATGTGAATTTTTCAAGGTTATGCGACTTTTTCAAGGTTATGCAAGCCCAGGGTCATGTGAGAAAAGAATGGGAGAGTGGGCATTCAGACCTTCCTCTCGTGAGATCTAGGCTGTGGTTGGTTCTACCCACTGGACCAGCCTCTTCCTTCAGGTTCTTCCCAACACTCTGCTGGTCCCAACCAAAGTCCATTGAGTCAGCTGGCCAATATCAGAAGTACTTCCATGCCAGATTTCTTCCTATTGGAGTAGTAGAAAAGGGAAACAGTCCTTACTCTAGTGAAGTCAGAAGTAACAAGGAAGTAAGCAGAGGGAGGGGAAAGGATGTGGAAAACATTGCCAAAGGTGTCCATAGCTGGCTTAAGCGGAAGATCTCAGGTGCCTTGAGGAATTAAAATTAACTTGGAATCAGCCTTATAAAAAGGAGCAGGCCAATGTAAATCGACTGTAACAGTTCAGTAGTTTTCCCCAGGAACCAACAAAATAATCGAGGCAGAGATTTTTAATTCTTCACATAGGAAAAGCCTGGTCCTAGACTCCGATTTGCACAGTAGAAATCCCTGATTAAAAAGGAGCCAAAGGCTGTTGTGCTTCAGGAAGTGGGAGAATTAGGGATGCTTACTTTGGACAATGGTGTAACTTTACAGCGCAGCCTATATGAGGGGAGATGCACAGCTGCATCTCCCCAGGAGCAGAGTACGGAATATATTGTGAGTCAGAGTCACGGTTCCTCCCTATCGTCCCTCCACCACCACACACACTCCCTTTGCTCTGCTGCAAGAGTCAATTACTTCATCCTTCCTTTTTTTTTTCCTTTTCATGAAGCAGTTTACTCTCCCATGCTCCCAGCCAGCTACTTTGGCTAGCAAGGAAGGGGAGTGGGGTGAAGCTTGGGCTCTCTGTACTTCTGTCATCTTAAAACTCCCTCTCCACCCACTTTCTCTCAGCAGGGAGTATTGGGTGAGCAGTCCCTGCTCTCCTTGCTGCAGGCAGAGTTGCACTGAGGAAGCTGAACCTGAACACTGATGAGAGCAAAGCTGGGGTGGGGGGAGAGGGAGGGGGACATCTCCCTCATATTCTTGTCTGACTAGGTACTGGCCCTGGCAATGTGTGGTAAGTTTAACCTACCAAGTGTATTCTGTACGGATTCCAAGTTAAAGGCCCGTGAGAAAATAGTACAGGATATCACCAGTGCTAGAAACTGGGGGAGCATGTTCACTGAAACCTGTGGAAGACCAGCATCTTCCTAACCTGATCTCAGTCTGTTAATAGAAAATATGGAAAGGAGCCCATTGCAAAAACAAAACAAAGCAATCACATCCTTAGGAACTTTTGGGAGGCAAACATATGGGGAAACTCTTTACTAAAGGTGAGAGGTCAGTCAACATCTTGGGATAACTGGATGTAAAGGGGATAATAAGTTCTCAGGCCTTTCTGACAATGGGAACACAAAGAGCTTTGCTGAGCTACAAGCAGGAGTAAAGGGCTTTTCCAATGGAAGGCAATTTTTCCTGTGGCTGGCACTGATGGGAAGCCTACAAATACTCAGGAAGTATCTCCTGTGCCCTCCCAGAAAAAGGCAAAAGCACATAGATACCTCTGTTCTGTCCTATGCTCCCATCGTCTCACCCTAAACATGCACCTCTGGGCTGAAAGCGCATCAAGCCTCAGAAATGTCTTCCTTGACCATTTTATGAAGACCTCTTTCTTGTTAGCATACATATAGGGGTACTGTTTGTGATTTCAAACTTTTGGTATAGCTTTGATTAAGATATAGGTGAGTGGAAAGCAGAAAAGAACCTGGCAGGTCAAGACTGGGGGATTCAGATCATCTGGACTATGGGACTCAAGTGCATGTGCAGAGGTTGGATTTACAAGCAAAATACTGTGCTGTAGTTATTTAGACAAGAGAAGACACGTATTTTGGGACTGCTAGAAATTAAGGAAAATTGCAAAGAGCATTTATTTCCATTTTAAATTATTAAATGGTGTTATACTTGGAGACAATTGTGTATATGCAACTCTTAAAAATTAAAGCTCGAGGCCAAATTCTGCTTTCGGTCACGCAGATAACAGGCGAATGTAGACTGAGTTACATATAGTTTAGGTCATAATCTGGCATAGTGTCTGAGCTGACTCAGTCTTCTATTAAGCTAGTGTCGGTACTGGTACGCTGTTATGAGGAAATCTAGTAGGGAATGGGTCAGGTGTTAATGCTCACAATCAACATGTTTCCAAGTAAATTCGAGGAATTTAAAAAAAAACAATGCAGTGGCTTATGATTAAGTTGCTTGTTTAGACCTAAAATTACTCTATTGGCTTGAGTGCTGCTACTTCAGATTTACATTGGTACAAGTTAGAAGAAAATGTGACTCTGTGTTCAAAAGATCTTTCCATGTCAGATCTCTAACAAAAGTGAATGAAGGAAGCATATGGAAATTTTGAAACAGCAAGTTGGTAAAACCAAGCTGTCTTCTTGTCCTCTTTTCTGTGTTCAATGTACAAGCTGAAACTAAGGTCATCATTTCTCCTAATTCTTTCCTTTCCCTTAAATTTGGGGAAAACATGAATCTATGCTGTGAAACTTGGAGTCATTTGTTTTGCTGACTCGGATGGTCTACAGCTATGTGAAAGGAAGAAAATAACAATACTGCAGGAAAGGGGTCTACTCTGTCTACACTCTAGTGAAAGAAATACCTTAAAATGCAAGTGTCGTTCCACAAAAATGTCTTGCAATTTCACTGCCTTCTTCCTAACCTGCAGGTTTTGTCAGTGGAAAAGAGAGTTTTATTCACAGTATGAAGACAATAGGCTCTCAATTTTCTTTCCTTTGTTTCTAACTGAAAAGAAATTGTCATACTACAATAACGTCTTAGGTTCAAGATTTGAAATTAAAGTCTGGATTAATTTTCAATATTTTCCCTCAATTGCAGTTCCAAAACCCCACAGTTGTGTTGAGGGATTTAAACCCCTTGCATCACTGAGAGTTAACTTCAAATCCTTTCCAATGTGCACACTGAAGGCAAATATCCATCCTGCCTATCTCTGCCAAGTTGTCCAAGTGGTGTGCTTTGTGTCAGGTGAGGTAAATCTGCACCACTGTGAATTAACCATTCTGGGGCTGTGATTGAAATCTGGTTTCTCCTACAGGCTGAAAGTGTTCAGACGAGAGGCTGCAGTTTCAGCCTGTTTTCAGCTTTTTGCTTTTTCTACTTAGTTTAGTCCTTGCATTTGCCTTAAAATATTACATTACAGGTTAACACTCAATATACAGTGATCACAAAAGCCCTATACCTCTTCAGGCCATTATGTAATGCAGGAGACAGTACCTGAGATACCTAGCAGGGAGGATGAGTAAGAACTTGTTCAAGGAACTCGTGTACAACAGCATAGGACCAGCAGTACTATCACAAACTGTCCCATGACTTGTTCTGGTGATTGCCTGTTTGTGTCTAATTCTAGACAGACTAAGCTATGAGAACATTTTCAGGACATGGAGTTTTTCCAGATATGTAAAAAGAAGTAAAGTGCTGATTTTGTACTAAAAATTCTTCACACTCATAAAAATCTGAGTGAAAGCAAAAAAAAAAAAAAAAAATAAAAAGAATGAAGATTTTAAACCATTGCATATTGAAAGAAAGTACATAGCCATTAGCATTTTATTAGTGTTTGTCCTGTGTGTTCTGGGAAGGTAAAAATTGCATCCTTTCTAATGAAAACAAAACAAACAAAATCCCACAAACACCACAGTTAGGAAGAGGGAAAGAAGAAGAAATAATGCTCATCATAATTTCCCTTCAGAATGTAGATAATGGTTGACTACCCTAAATAAATACATAAATAAATAGGAATTGTATTCCTTTTGAAGCTTCCATGGTCGGAAATTTCCTTATGCAGTTCTCTGCCATTTTCTTCCTTGAAAACATTCATGCTCCTTGCTTTAGTTACTCTTTAGAGTAACATGTTCCATATGTCACATAGCCTTTGTATGAAATAGTTTAGACTAAATTCCCCTTTCATCCCCATGACCTAATTTTAAGGTCTTACTGCTGTGGAGGACTAATCTGGATCAGTTTGATCAGACCTTCCTATTTTATAAATGTCATTTAACTCACCACAACTTTTTTCCCCTTCCCGTAAAAATAAGCTTAACCAAGTCTTTCTTTGTAAGTGTTGCTATTATAAACTCCCTTAAATTCTACCTCTAATTGAACAGTGCTCTCTGACGTAGTTCATTATTATACTACTTGCTTTCATTCAAGTGAATTTTTGAAGTAATGCAACACAGAAGCTTATTATCTTCTTTTTTCTTGGTTGTTATTCTCTGGAAAAGATGACAAAGAGGACTTTTTTTGTTAGCACTGGTTTCCCAAGTATTTTTCTATGCCTTGCATACAACACAAATTTCTTCCTGGGCAAATATTCCATTTGATACTTTTTTCCTGGAATAAATTGGATCTCCACAAGCATTATTTTCTTGATGCCTTCCCATCAGGCTTCTGTGTAAGAAGTGTATGTGCTTAAAAATTGCCCAGACTGTTCAGTTTACTAGATAATTAAAAAATTCTTGTTGTAGACTCTCAGTGTTCCCTGTGCCTCAACTCTCCCTCTAACACCAGTTTAGACTGGGGGAAACTCCACTGCAGCTGATGCAATTAAACTTACGCAAATCAAGTAAAAGTGGCAAGAGAGGGGCCCCTCTCATTGTCATTCTATTCTCCCAATATTCACATTCTTCAAATATTCCAATCTACAGTCCTGATGCAATATCTTTTCAGTGGGTTAATCTGCTTGCTATCAGTTTATCTTGTGCTTGTTTTACAGGTAGAAAAAAGATGAAAGAAACAATTTTAAAGTGGACCACATAGAAAAGTTGCACCAGTTCAGCTATGAAATTCTGATGGAGCTTATGTCAGAGATGCAGTGTTTTATACTAGAATTAGTCAGGGACTGAACTACTTCTCCTTGCCATCAACACAATCATATTGGCAGAAGAGTCTCTGAATTTGCCCTGGCAAAAATGGATTTTTACTCCTTTAGTCTGCTTTGCTTGTGGAAGGTAGCTATATCTACACAAAGCATGATCATGGCTCTGGTGGCTTTTGCTTACAAGGAGTACTGGGCCCACGGAGTCAACCTGGAAAACACTCAGCTGATCTGCACTAGTTTTTCCTGCATAGTTCTTTTGTTTTTTAAAAAACAGTCTCTGTAAAACAAGCTTTACCTGTACAGCACTGACACAGATATGCTGCTGCAAAGTCCTTGTGTTGTACAGTTTACGCTTGGGAAAGAGCATGTCTCCAGCTAAATCCCTTTTCTTGTCATGTGCTGTCATTCCGTTAGAGAGCTTTGTTGGCAGAGGCAACTGGCAGAATTTTAGCTCTAGACAACCCCTTCTGTTCTCCTTAACTATATAAAACTTGTAATTTGGAACCTTTATAGTATTTACTTTCATGATATTCCCATGTAGCTGAACAGTACTCCAATTATTTCTGTTTTGCAGGTGAAAAACTGGCAGAGACATGCTGACCTGCCTGAGGCCTGCAGGAGGCCTGTGGTATGACAGAGTCGGACTGAAAAAAGACATTGTAAGCAGTAGCCAGACAAGCTTCTGGGTTTGGACCTGCTGAGCTATTGCACATTGAGCTCCTGATGGCTAAAATCAGTCTGCAGTAGTACACTTCCTTGAGTAGCACCAATAATGAAGTTTGTTTTACTGTAGCTTAGGGTGTTGTAGTTGGATTCTTTGGTCTCCAAAAAAGTCGAACTGAAATTGAAACTTCTGCTGCAGTTTGAACGTACTTAACTTTTTATGCTGGGTCAATTGTCTGGTACTGAAGTCTACAAGTTTCTCTTTGGTCTTCCCTCAGTGGGATATCTAACATAGCATTCCCATCTTTTCTCTCTGGCCGTTTCCATGCCCTTCATAAAAGCCAACCACCTTAAGATCCTCCCTTAACAATGGCCAAGTTAAAAACTTATTGGGAGGGACGTATGAACAGACACACAGACTGTATCACCACATAAGCCTCATGTATTACAGAAATTGCCACATATTGGATGAGATGGACGATGTATTGCTAAGACATAGAGAAACACTTCTGATTTTCACCCCATTATCATTGTTGTAGCCTCTGGGTCTCTGTAGTGCACAACCATTATTTCATTCTCTCTGCCGTGGCCCCAGTTCCTCCTGACATTTATTCCATCAATAGTCCTGAGCAATGGTGGAAAATGTTCCTCTCTGCCATGTCTGCAGAATAGCTTCCAGATAGATAACAGTTGCAAACATAGGCCTCTCTTCCTATGTAGCTAAGCAGATACTTTCTGACTCCAGAGAAGTTCCTGAAAACCTTAGCCCAGGTGGGCATAGGAGACCAGGCTTTGAATGATAGAATCATAAAATCATAGAATCACGGAATCATAGAATGGTTTGGGTTGGAAGAGACCTTATAGATCATCTAGTTCCACCCCTCCTGTCATGGGCAAGGACACCTTCCACTAGACCAGGTTGTTCAAAGCCCCATCCAGCCTGGCCTTGAACACTTTCAAGGTTCGGGCATCCACCACTTCCCTGGGCAACCTTTTCCAGTGCCTCACCACTCTTATAGTAAAAAATTTAGTTCTTACGTGTAACATAAATCTACCCTCTTTCAGCTTGAAGCTGTTACCCCTTGTCCTATCGCTACATGCCCTTGTATAAAATCCCTCTCCATCTTTCTTATAGGTCCCCTTCACGTACTGGAAGGCTGCTATAAGGTGTCACCAGAGCCTTTTCTCTCGAGGCTGAACAACTCCAGCTCTCAGCCTTTCCTCATAGGCAAGGTGTTCCAGCCCTCTGATCATTTTTGTGGCCCTCTGGATCGACTGCCTCCCCTGTGCTGAGGGCTCCAGAGCTGGACGCAGGGCTCTGGATGGAGTCTCACCAGAGTGAAGTAGAGGGGCAGAATGACCTTCCTTGACCTGCGTTTGTTTTGATGCTGCCCAGGATACGGTTGGCCTTCGGGACTGCTAGCACACGCTGCTGGGTCATGCTGAGCTTCTCATCAGCCAACACCCCCAAGTCCTCCTCAGGGCTGCTCTCAATCCATTCTCAGCCCAGAATGCAGAAAATGTAGCAAAATTGCAGAGAACAACTGAGGTTGACAGCTCTACTGCAGTTCTTGAGCTGATGTATAGCTTGCAAAGCTGAGATGGTGTTATTTAAGGTGTACAGAAGAAGTTCGTGTTAAGTTCTTAGTTACTTGTATTAGATTTTTTCTGGTAGTGGAGGAGTGACAGTCTGACATCCGCTCAAACATGATTTCAGATGCAACAGTTCTGTAGTATTCAGAAATAGTGTGTGTTTTGCCTTTGAGTACAAATTGGCTTTCTGGCATAAACAAAGATCAAGAAGCCAAAGTTTGTGACAGGATATCAGTTTTGAACTCAACATGCCACAGTACCCAGAGCCTGTGCTTTGATTTAGCACTTTCATTCCAGCTTGAATGGTGTAACAATCAGGCCCTGCACAAATGCTTTTGGGGTATTTATGTTCTATATCATTATCTTGATCTCTTTCTATAGGATACATGATTCGGAACCCTTCATGAAGGGCTGAAAAACCCTCTCTTCACACTCAGGAAAAGTCTACTGCAATGCTAACATTTCTCTGTAGGCTGCAGGACCCTGTCAGCCTGTTTAAGGCCAGAAAAGAGCTTACTTCGCGGAACAGTCATCTTTAATGTAAAAAAGAGTAGAATATGCATTTGAAATAAAAGAAAATTTTACAAAATCCCACCAATCAAAGTGCAGTCACATGCTCAGCAGATGAGGAGAGCGTAAGAAACTATATAAACTAGAATTGTACATAGAGAAGGAAACAAGATTAAACACATAAATAAACAAAGTAAGTGATAACTTCTTATAGCTAAGTCTTGGCATTGCAAAATGGCAAAAATCCTTTAAACCACTGGAACATATTTCAGTTACAAAGATGAAATTAAATGGAGTTTGAGGTTTAAAATTGAGGAGAAGAATCAAAATCTAAGGGAGACTCAAAGAGTTAAAAGTCATGAATTCTGCAAAAAAAACCATGAGTCAACATCAAAAAGTTTACAAGTTGACCATCTGAAAATATTTTGGGTTCAACAGATCAAAACAGCGTGCTTGACTTGAAGTTTAATAGAAATAAACAAACATAATATACGTTTAGAAACACAAATTGTTTAATTGTTTGAAGTGAATAGGCTTTCCTTCCACACGGTTTGAATTTAATTGATTGGACTTCTCTGATTCAACATGTTCTTAGGAATTTGGGAAGACTGGGATGGATGGTGTGGTTGTTACAAAGTGAGAATCTTGTCTGATTGCAAAATACTAGCAAGTCAATGACCTGAAGGCTAATATCATTATAATGGAATCATAAGAATGAAAAATATTGTCAAAAGACATGAGGGAAAAGTATTTAAAAGCCTTGGAAGTCCTTTTTGTCTAATAATACCAGCATTTGAACTTTGCCTAGAGGGCCAGATCTTCTGTAGCACAACATCACTGACTACTGTCATTACTCTGGTTTGCATCACTGTGAGGATCTGGCCCTTAACTGAAAATATTCCAATGCTTTGTGAAACAATATCATCCAGTGAAAAAACACGACAAACCTCGATTGTCAGCATGTGTCAGGCAGGATCTGTTTTATGGTTTGATGTCAGTGCACTTTTTCACCAGTTCTGAGATTGTAAAATTTCTTTCTTCAAAAGAAATTTTGAAAAAATCTCTCCTCTCCTCTCTCCTACCCATCTTTTCTCTTCTCCCAGCTGTCATCACTGTTTACAGTTTCAATAAGAAAAAATATATATTTCCACGTACAACTTACTGCTGTGTTTTCTGGTATGGATTGCCTGAGGGCATGTCTGTGAATTGAGCACCCCGTTACGTACATAAATCTAACCTTGTCTCTTGTCAGCCTTCCCCTTCCCTGCATGGTTTTCTTAAGCCACATGTTAAATCCTTTCTGTAGGATTCAGAGCTTTGTAGGATGGAGGCAGACGTCTTCATGGCGGTACGTGAGCTCTGTCAGATCTTGAGCACTAAGTGTGAGGCTCCTATCACCCCCGAGCAAGCCAAACCTCCTGTCTTTATCGATCAACGCCGCGGCCTCTTTCCTGCTCTGTGAACCTGCACGCTGGATTAACTGAGGTCACAGAGCAGGAGAAATGTCTTGTGCCTGCGTTGCAGCTGAGTATTTCACCTCATGGTGTTGCGTGTGAAAGCAGCCTTACGAGAAGCTTTTATTTTCAGCTGTAGCCTAGTGCTATGGCCCTTCTCCTGACTGGACATGTGCCCATCGGACAATCCCAGAGCATCTTGGTTGCCTGCCAGCCCCAGATGCCAGAAGCATGTCCCCACTTCCTCTCCCCTTACATGATGAAGTCTGCGGGGTCTCATTCACTGTAACTCAGAAAAGTTGCATCTTACACAGTCTTGGGGCAGTGAGTCCAGATCCTAGTGAAGGCCTCCAGATGTTATTGCAATAGCAATAACAATTAAAAATCCACCGTAACTAAATGAGTAACATGCAATAAATTTAAAATCTTACTTTTCATACAGTTTTAGAAGAAATGCTGCAAAGAAACATCCACAGTCTTACCAGAACTGGCTTTCAGCATAACGCATACGGCATTGGTGGCTTTCTGAATGCTCATGACTAGCAGTACAGCTGAGGCCGACTGAAAGCTGACAGTTCCCAGAAATTTTGCAGAATTTCTTCTCAGTGTTCAGCTAGTCAGAAATGAGTGTCCAGTGGTTAAGGTCAGTAACCTGTGTTCAGTTCCTAACTACCCTGGGAATTGCCTTTGTAAATTTGGGAAAGACATTAAGGACTTGTTTACACTGCTAAAATTAACTTAATTTTTTTACTGTAGCATTACTGATCAACATGTAGCTGCCACAGTGCTATATCAATAAAGACAAAACATGTTAGTTTGAGATATATTTACTGAAGTTGACTCTGAGTAGCACAGTTGAAGTTTTTTGTTTGTTTCGCCTTTGTTGCAGTTTTGACCTTGGGTAGACAGAGTGCATTTAGTGATTCTGAAGTAGAAGAAGATTGAAGCTTTCTAAAGCTACTTTTCTACCTGTGAAATGTGAATAATAGTAGCAATTAACTTCATCTCAATGATACAACAAAAAATGAGAGACTAGATTTGTTGTGGGAGCTGCTGTGGGAGATGAAGACGGCTCTTGTACTCAAGGCTTGCTGGACTTATTCATGTATGGGCAAAAATATATTTAGATATTTGTCTCAACTGTGCATTTCACTCATCTGTGTCACAAAAACTAAAAATAAAACCTAGGGAAAGCGAGGTTATTGCTTGCCACCATTTTCCTAGCTGCAGAATATCTGTAATAATGGTTTACATGAATATAGCTGTAAATGATATTGCTAGATGCAGACCTGGTAGACTGATGATTGATGTAGGCAGTGGTCACGTGGTTTGTGGGTAGCCTGAACAGTGCTTGGGAAAGGTGTGAAACCACTCACCTCTGGAAGGATATTAACAGTGTCTTTTGCTCATGATATGGTAGATAACATATTTGGGTTGTTCATGTAAACGTGATATTGATTTTGCTAATAAGTTATTCAGACACTACTTTTTGATCACATATCTTTATTTGGTTTTACATAAGGCCATGTAGAATCAATTTCAGCTAAATCAAAATGTGACTGTCGTCATTCTCAGAAAGTGTTTACATGATCATGTGTAAGCACTAGAAAAAATGTGTATTGACTCCTTTTTGTTATCAATGAGAAAATGTTTGTGGTGATCACAATAATATCAGTGAAGTTTACTTGTAGATCTGCACCTCCTCCATACAGTGAAACCTCACAGTGATGACTTAGCTGAAATGTGAGTTCAAGAAGGAACATAAACTTGTTCAATTCCTTTCAGTGAGTCATCACCTCTGGAAACAAAGAGGAAAAAGCAGCATCATGGGTCAGATTTTCAAACTCATCTAAAGGTGCCCATTCCTTCCGTTGCCAAAAGTGTTTTGGTGCCTTTGCAGATCTCAGAATGGATTACCAAAGAGATCTGTAACATGCTGAGGTGAGCGCTCTGCCTCTACGCTCTGCATCTACCATTTGGACAAGTCCTGTTACTGTGTTGACTGGCAAAGACGCAACTTTCATGGAATGCTGAATGGATAAAAAGTAGAATCCAGTATGATACTAGCTACACAGATAAACCATAGCTCTATGAGATTTAGCACAAAAGTTTGTGTAGAACTACCTTCTGCTGACAAGTTTGTCTGCAAAAAAACAAGCATGTTTCTTGGTTATTGTATAGAATCACTGCAATATGTTTCAGAAAGTCCTTTCCTCAAATTTTCACAAGAAATTCACAAAAGAAAGCACTGACGTGGCTTCTAGTTGCTAGACTTAAAGTATGTTAGTGAATAAAAAAGGTATCACCCTAAAAAATGGGCATACAGAAGTGAATTATGAGTACGAATATTGTTAAGTGGTTATAGTTTCACTGGTCCATAAGGCAGACTGACCTTGTTCTCCTTTCATACAGGACACATGATGTAATCAGAGACTGTGATCCTGTGTTTTTCCTTATTTTTTACACCTTTTATATTGGTGATTTGTTTATGATCTGACAGCCAGAAACATGAATCATAAAATACATACAAATTATGCAAAAAGAACTCAAATTAGTGAGCATCCATGCACTTTGTTAATATGCTTTTAGCTATTTTTGAGCTTCTAAGCAAACAGATGTATATGTTGCATGCAGCATGTTTCAGGAACAATCCAGCTCCAAAAGAAGTCAGTGGGAGTCTGTCTGTCTCCTTTTGTTGAGATGGAATCGGACTGATAAAGCTGTGAGAAACAGTGGGGAAACCTTTGGGAATACTTGCTCAAAATTACTTAATTAGTCAGAAAGAAAATACATGATCCCTCTGGTATTCCCTAATCCTTCGTATTTTCAGTAATACATTATGTCCAGATACTGGAGACCAGAGTTTATCCTCTAAATCCACGATACCCCCAGCTATACCAAACGGTGGGGGCTTCCCTTTCTTTACGTCATTCATATAAGTACTGTGTCGAAGAGATGTTAGTTCTGGGAGTCAAAGAGTGAGGTCACTCATGACTCCTCCACCCTTCTGGTCCCTGATACTCCCAGACATGACTACATCCAAGATGGCACGGATCACCAGCTGGAGAAGAAGTTAACTATCCAGTGTGAATGGTCTTCTGCATACCACATTCATCCAAATCCTTAGGGTCAACTCTAACTTCTGTTACTTTCAAATACACTCACACTACCTCACATCATCCCTACTTTGAAAGCCTGGGAAGCCTGGGAATGTACCTGAATCTAAAACCTTGACAGTCTATAAATATATGAACACATTCTTGATGTCTTTGCCTTTTGTCTTTAAAGCACCACTTTTTTTCTCCAGAGTTAACATACTCCAACTGTAATTTTTTTCCCAGTATCCACTCATTAAAGTGGCAACTTCATGACTGTCTGTCACTCCTATTAGAGCTTGACCGTCTGCTGCAATGTCAGCCTGGTGGCTGACCTACTTCGCACACTTAAATCGTGCAGCAGGGACTTCTGAAGTAACAAGTCAGTCTCATTTGCTTGACAGCCTTTAGTTGTGACTAAACCATCACAGCAGTGCAAGAGACATTGTGGCACAGCAAGAAAAATGATGCTTTATGTTTGAACCATCTGGAAACCAAGGACTTCAATAGAAATGAATGAAAGTTTGCTTTAAAAAGAAACACATAAGTCACTCCAAACAGTTATCTTTCAAAATAGTGCCCTGAGTAAGGAGAAACAGTCTCTATGCTTTGGAAAGCTCAAAGAAAATAAGAGCAAAGTGAAAATGAAGCTAATTGAAGATGAGTACTGAAGAAACCCAGTACAAACAAAACAAAAAAAAGATGTAATTCTGCCATAAATAGATCATGCTTATTACCTATGTATAATGTTTTTGACTTAACAATAAAGAACATTCATCCAAATGCAAGCAGTCATAACAACTAGTAACATTTTCATTAAAACCAGACTAAGCCTTGTCTTCATGTCAATCCCATTACGCTGCAAAAGAGTAACTAAATGAATTTCAGCAACTCTATACTTCTTCAGTTTTTTTGGACTGGGGCTATTTAATAAGCCAGCATCATTGCAACTGTTTCATGTTTTTAAAAACACAAAGCCAAACTACAAAAGGAGAAAATCTTTCTTAGAAACAACTCTTCAGTATTAATTTTTGCTTACAAATTCAGTTTTCCAGGATTTACTCTGTGTGTAGAGGGGTGGGCTGCTTTTTGCTCTTGTTGTTACACGTAGTATGGAAGAAGAGACTATTCTCTTAACAGAGAGAGTCTGAGCTTTTACCAAATTACACATGCAGCTTCATCTTTATGCTATACTCTTAAAGAAGTGAGATGAAACAGATTTAGTTGCCTTAACTCATGTGCTTTCAAAGGAGGTACAAATGTTCGTTGTGTTTTCTAAAGATTTGTATTATCAACAACAATTATCAATCTTCTGCTTTATTATTCACTAGAAGTGGTTGTAAGAGAGTGGGCCAAATATCCCAGTGATCCTATTCTCACATAGCAGCTCTGGGATCGAACAGAGATTACGCCTTCTAAAGTGATTCCATCTTGCAGCCGAGGGCTGCATTTTCTGGGAAGACCACAATCCAAGGGACCATAGAACTTTCTCTCAATGCTGGCAAATCTTCAGATTTCTCATCCAGTTTTTGTTTTACATTGCCTTCATTTGACTCCAGTTGGCACACCAAAAGATTACAAGCATCAAGTTTCACCTCACAAATCATAATAGCCATAAGGCCTGTATTTAATGAAGTGACTCCCACCTCAACAGAATGAGACTACTTTTACTATATCATTATGATAATCAACAATTAAGTAGGCATTTGCCAGCCATAACCACAGATGTCTTCTTTGAAGTGTGGGAGAAACAGCATTAATGTTAAATACCAGAGTGTGGGAACACTTGGCATACGCCACCAGCATAAGAAAATTGAGCATTTGGCCATGTTCCTGGAAGATACTGTGATTGAAGTGACATAAATATATAATTAGGAGAATCCGTACATCAACAAGAGCTGCACCCACTTTATTGAAAAAATGATGGGGAAATCACAGCATTTCTCATTGTCCGTCACCTCTTCTGCCATGGAGGAGACAAACACATATCTGACTGTGATTTTAAGGTGGCTTCTGGGAGGCCCTCCTTCAGCTTTGAGCTCTACATGTACAATACACAGAGCCTCCACAGCAATGCCTTTGAGCAATGAACCACCTTTAAATTACAGTCCAGTAGTAGTGTTCATATTTGGCTAGTGTATATCTTGCTCAGTTCCAGTACAGTAAGTTCAACTGGCTTGGAGCTGAACTGCAGTACAGCCATTAATCAAAAACCCTATAAAATTGAGTTCCAGGAATTTATAAATACATAACGCAAATATGAGCTGTGGGAATTTTTCTGTAAACACTCCATCTCAGCAATGCTTCATGTCTCCCCAAGCACCATAACTTCACCAGCTAGCGTAGCTTCTTCTACCTCTTATTTTCTATCATCTGCCTCAACAGTGTTGTCTTGCTTTGTATGCCTGCTTTTCAGTTCACAATCAGTGTGAATGGGAGAGAGGAAGAAAACTGTCACCGCTACAAAAGCCTACCTAGTTTCTTCTGTGGGACAAGCAGGGCATGACCCCATAGGTCTGTGATCAATTGCTTGTATTATTTCTGGAATAATGTGGACAGGACTGGATCGCTCCTACCCACATGCCAGCAGCCTGTTCACTAAACACCAGAAGTTCAGTATAACTCCAAAGTCCACCAAAGTACTCAGGAATCTCTCCATTAACTTCATTTGGATTGGTCTGTGGGATCCTAATGATTTCACTTTAAGAGTGGGCAGAGAAAATTGATTACGTTTTCTTTGCTTTGCTTTCTCTGAAGGAATGTTCTCTCCTTTTATGCTTTCTTTTTATATGAAAACTACCTTTCATCTTTTTCACTGCTCTTTTTCATTAAAACCCCCATTTGTAGCTGTCATAGAGAGAAGTCTGACACTGGAAAGTGTTTCCATTGGTTCCATCTCCTGCTGAGACTACTTGACCCAACCTTCTGCAATGCTGCTAAGTGATTATTTTGGAGAGGGCTGAAAATGAAGATCAATTTCCTTGCCTTTCAGGAGTGACCTGTAAAGGACTTTCCCAGTGAGATAATTTGCTTTCATGTACTCTGCAATGCTTTGTTTTGTCTTGTCTTGGGCTGGACTACACTGCGATGGCAGAAGCATATGTTGTCCTCTGACTTGAAAAGTCTCGTAAAGTGGAGAGACTTGAGTTTTCTTGTAGGTGTCTGGGTTTTTTATTTTTTTGCTTTTAGTTTGGCATGAAATCATCTCTCAGTAATTCATAAAGCACTGAAGATATTAATTGCAGCCTAAGTAAATGGAAGTGATGTTTAATTTTTCATTTTTAAGTGGTGATGCAGAACATAATACTGCATATGCAGTTTACAAGGCTCCCACCACTAGCATTTGGACTCCATTTTAAACTTATAAATCATACACTAAGTATAGTGCTTGTTTGCGTCTGTTAAATATTTCCTTCTCGTTTGTTCTTATCAACATCCAGTAATGATATATACATATGTCATGCAAGACAGTAAATATGCAGAAGTTCCAAGGAAAAGTTCAGTGCCATATCTCTGCTGATTAATGCGTAAATGTTCGAAACTAGTATAAAAGCTAGAACAGTGATAACCTTTAGCATAGTCCAGAGGAATGAACACAGCAGATGAATGTGCTTCTATGGAAAGCTCCGCAGCAAAACATATGTGCCACTCAGCCTCCGTTTCAAGGACTCCAGACAATTGTGTTCCCTAGTCCTGTTCATTCCCAGGTGTATTTCACTAAGTCTGGGCGGCAGGAAATTGCATTTTCATCTTTATTCTCCCACCAGCTGCAAGTTAAACCCGTACTTGAAGGCTGTAGCAGCCAATCTATTAAGTACAGGAATCTCCTGCCACCGTGCTCATCAGTCGTTTTAACTCCATGATTCTAATTTCCACAGTTGTACCGTATGGATGAGGAGCCTTGCCTACATGATACAACTGTGAGAATTAGCAAGTGGGGCTATGAACAGTGCTGTTGGTACTAATACTATCAAAGCATTAAGAAATGGAGGATAACCACAAGTGCGAACCTGAGGAAGAAGTTGAACGTTGCATTGACAATAAGAGATCACAAGATGCAGAAAAAGATATTAATGACCTGTCCAGCAAAATTCTGTTGGCTTTCCCACCAAATCCTGTTACTAATATAACCTGGCTACAGGCTAAGACCTGTGTTTATATCTGTGTTTGTAAGTGGCTGTTTCATGAAGGAAAAAAAAAGATATGAGCCAAGAAAACATGATGATCAGTGCAGATATTTCCAGAAGCCTCTCAACACAGGAGACAGTCTAGTAAAGACTATTTGCCTTGTAACTGTCATAGGGAGCTAAGCACTTTACTCAGGTGCTCATCCACCGGTGTCTATTTCCGTTTAACAGGCCCAGAGGAATTCTGCATAGCCTCCAATGAGGCACACCACTCTAGAAGGGCATATCATAAACTAGGCCAAGCTTTGCATGAATGTTTCAGGTGTCTCAAAAGGCTCTTAAGACATTCAGAAAAGTGAATTTGACCCAGCCTCTCTATGAAAAGTTGTTCCAGTGAGATTGCAACGAATAGCCTATGTCTAATCTTGCTTTATAGTTCAATGGCATATGTATATGGTGTCGACAAGGTATTTTGCATGAGAGAAGTCATAGTTCATGTTTTCCAGATCTTGCCATGTAGATTTCCTCCACTGATGATGAACTCAAATTACCAGAACAATTTTTGACCCTCTTACATGACTGTGAAGCAAGATATTTACTGCTGCTGAAGGATCAGGCCAGCACAGGATGTCCTTCTAACAGCTATGGATGCTAGAGCACAGCAACAGATTGCTTAGAAAACGTGTACAGTTTTCACCACTGGAAGCCACTCAGAACAGGATAGATAAACAGATGTTTATTTACAGGGGAGAGTCTGTGAGCAAGAGAATGGTGATCTCTTCGTGTCCATTTGTGTGATTTTCTTGACTGGATCTTTTTTCTTTTCGAGAACTCTAGGGCCGCTGCAAAAGGGGAGAGAGGTGTGTCTCATGTATGAGCTCTACATGTACAATACACAGAGCCTCCACAGCAATGCCTTTGAGCAATGAACCACGTTTAAATTACAGTCCAGTAGTAGTGTTCATATTTGGCTAGTGTACATCTTGCTCACCCCTTGCACAGAGATGCTGTGATATGTTATTTGAAGTTATACATAAAGGTCTATTCATTGTCTTTGTAAACTCACTGGGAAGCAAAAAGTAACAGATTCTAAATATAACTGACAGCCAATCCAACCAGTTAAAGTTTTCTGGATTTCCTAAACTACAGGAAAGGAAAACAGCATCTTAGGCTGCACTAGGCTGCAAGGTATGCATTGATCTGCCATGTTAATGAAATAATACATGCCTGTGTGCATCTGTTGATTGAGTCAAGGCTACTGAGACTGTGAAGGAATGCCCCTGAGTTGCCCTTGCAGGTCTCGGACTTAGGGTAAAGGTAAGCAGCAGGTAGGAAAGGATACATCCATGGTGTATAGCACTAAGAGGACACTGTATTTCGTTGTGTTCTGGCAAGGCTGGGGGGAAACAGTTCAGCATTTACATATTTATGTATCATTGTGTAAGAGAACCCCAAGATATCTTACTGATTCTGTACCCATGCTGCGTACGGGCACAAATCCAGGTTTGCCAGCCTGGCAGAGAATAGATTTAGCCCTGAATCTGTCTGTCTTACTAAAATAGTTGTTGAAATCTGGTAAACAAAATACATAATGATGGTTTCAGAGCTTCCATGAATAATTGTGCACAACCGTATATAATTACAATTGTCAAAAATGTCGTCTCTTTACATAATACCTCAGTAGACCTGCCAAATACTCTGCAGCTTCTATAGATGCAGCACCATGAAGTGCAAATGCTTACGTCTTGCTAAACAGTCACTAACAAACACAATGTGAAAGAGTGGGTGTGAAGGGAGATATTGGCTGAGCAAATTGTAGCCTGGGTTTATAAGGAAGAGCGTAGAATCTTTTATAGTCTGCACGAGATATGGTTACGTGGTTACATTGCAAGAACAACAAAAGTCACGTAAGAATTCCAAACATACTTCAAAATTAATAGCAAACTGAAGTCGTCTTGCAGGAATGGTAAAACTGAGACGAGCATTAACCACTTCTTAACAATAGTCACGGGTAACAATGCCAACTGTAAGTATCCCATCCTTGCAGAAAACTAGCTAGCCCTCTCACAGAAGTCTAGCACATAGCAGGTGTTGAAAATGGAAATGCAGTTTCCCAGCTAGGCAGACATCCAATATTTATGAGCCAAGTCTGTGGAAATAACAAACTGCCGATAGGGACAGAATAATTTAGCAGAAAATTGAGTAAGTTTTCCACTTCAAGAAAAACTGACATTCACCTTGTGTCCGATCATATTCCTACCAGTGTCTAAATGTATTGTCTGGTGCTGAAGCAATCATACAAGATACTAACACAAAGACATGAGTGTCCTTGGGACTGGAGATGATCACAGCTACTTCATTATCTGACAGAGCCAAGTGATGCATGGATGAGAAAAAGACAAAAAACCCCACAGACACCTGAGAGGGAAAACAGGCCACTGTCTCAGCAGCACCTCTAAAACTTCCTAGGCAGTGTTTTGGGTCTGGACTAAATGTAGTCTAGTGCTGAATTCATATTCTGGTTTGACAATGTCACAATCTTGTCAGATATGCTTTGAAATTTCTCCTGTGTTGGGTGGAAATGTTTCACGAGCGACAGATGCTGCTCTGAGATTTCAGGAGCATGGGAAAATGACCCTTGCACTTTCAGACCAAAGTCAGAACCAGAACGGCAGAACTAGAACAGGCTCTGGAGAACCAAGTCTTGAACACACCTCCTGCCCAGCCGAATTCTGAAGACTCTTGGATTTGCTCTGCAGCTATAAGTCAAAGAATTGATAATTACCAGACAGAGGGATCTGTGCCTGTCAACACTCCTAATTCAAAAGTCAACTCCCAAATTTGCCTGAGAATTTTCTGTCTCCTTCTGATAAGGCTCCTGTCTCATCTTGGCAAACTACCTAAACCAAACTGCCAAACTATGCATAACAAGGCATGTTTCACGGGTATTTGCACAAATTTGGATACTGCTGGCACCCCCACACATGGTCCAGTTATCACTGGATCAATGCAGAACATTAAGATGTGGAGAACTGAATGAATATGTCTGAAAAGTGAATATATTAAATGAATTTCCTGTCTTTCTTCTGTCTGAAACTCTCTCTGTTAGAAGACTAGTAAGGACACTGGGCTTAAGAAAAGCTCTTGGAATAATAGACCATAAGTGGGATCAATGGGGTGGAACTGCACATGACTGACTCTCTGTAAGACGTGAGCTTCAGCTTTTAAGAACCAGGTTTAAGTGGATTATGACACTCCTGCCACCATCCCAGTGTATATGTTATTCAGGCAGGCATGCCAAATAGCCTCCACTAAGCGGCGGCCTTTTTTGAGCTGGAACTCATTCCTGGACAGTTTGTTGTAAGCATATGGTCACTGTCACAGCAAGACACTTTGGAGCCTGTTTTGGCAACTCTTTGCCCTCCCTTCCCTCTTCTTCGTGGACGACAAATTGACCATGAGCCAGCAGTGTGCCCTGGCTGACAAGAAGGCCAATAGGATCCTGGGATGCATCAAGAGGAGTGTGGCCAGCAGGACAAGGGAGGTTCTCCTTCCCCTCTACACTGCCCTGGTGAGGCCTCATCTGGAGTACTGTGTCCAGTTCTGGGCTCCCCGGTTCAAGAAAGATGAGGAGCTACTGGAGAGAGTCCAGAGGAAGGCTACGAGGATGACGAGGGGACTGGAGCATCTCTCCTGTGAGGAAAGGCTGAGGGAGATGAGCTTGTTCAGCCTGAAGAAGAGAAGGCTGCAAGGGGACCTTCTAAATGCTTATAAATATCTCAAGGTTGGGTGTCAGGAGGATGGGGCCAGATTCTTTTCAGTGGTGCCCAGCGACAGGACAAGGGGCAATGGGCACAAACCGAAGCAGAGGAAGTTCCAGCTGAACATGAGGAAGAACTTCTTCAGTTTGAGGGTGACGGAGCCCTGGAATAGGTTGCCCAGGGAGGTTGTGGATTTTCCTTCTCTGGAGATATTCAAGACCCGCCTGGACAAGGTCCTGTGCAGCCTTCTCTGGGTGGCCCTGCTTCGGCAGGAGGGTTGGACTGGGTGACCCACAGAGGTCCCTTTCAACCCCGAACATTCTGTGATTCTGTGGTTCTGTGATTCTTTGGGCTCCTTCCAGCTCCTTTCAGCAAACACTCCTGCATCCCTAGAGATCTGCAGGTCCTCCTTTTGGAGAAGGCCAACAGCTCTAGCATGTGTCCCTTCTGGTGCCTCTCTGAAGTGACAGCCCTGCTCACCCTGTCCCTTGCTTTGGTTGTATACAGACTGCTTAAATGCCAGGCTGTGCTGCCAGATGCATCACTGACGTATGGATTGGGTTTGTCCCATCATCTCCAACAGGCACTCCACTTTCAAGAAGTCACCATGCAGTTGCTCATTTTTACAAATTTGCAATAACCACTCTGGGCTCAAAGTCCAAAATTCCTTTAAGAATGAACGAACTTCAAGGAATTATTATGGAAAGTAAAAAAAAAAAAAAGGGTACTGAACAATAGCAAAGAGTTTTGCTAAGCGATTTTTTTTCTGTTCAAGAAAAATTTTTTCTATTCTCTCAGACTGTACTGGCTAATTTTTTTTTTTTTTAAGATTTTTTAAGCAGATGCATCATCTATAACCTGAATGTACACAGGTCAATATAAATGGCATTTTTGTATCTAAAAAGCAAGAAGGGTCATATCACTGAGTCCACAAAAATTGTATTCATAGAGTTTTAGAGACAAAAATTTTATTCACAGAGTTTTAGAGACAGAGGCCAAAGAGAACTTTGCAAGTGGTACACAAAATATGAAGTCTGTTCCAAACTGAAATCACTCAAAAGTTTTTTGTTCATCTGAGTGAATAAGCTTATATCCCAAGAACAGAGTATATAACAAATTAATGGAAAAGTATAAAGAAAAGTAATCAACCTGCACCAAAGAATAAAATAAACAAGAATGAATGAATGAATGAGTGAGTGAAAGACAGAATGCTGTGATAGGTTTTAGCAATGCATTACTAACAAGAGCCAACAAAAGAATATTAAAACATGCAGCACCTAGGTTCTAGCAATGCATTACTAATTACAACTCATGAAATCTTCCTTAAAGCATTCGTTCAAACTGGTTTGGATGTGAATGCATTTGTCTGGATATGACAGTGGCAGACCACTACCTGACAAATTCCTGCCCCAAAATATTTGTAATGCAAGAGTTCTACATTAAAATGCATATCCCAGTGAGCTGATACCAGAAGAATTTAGAGATTCAAAGACACATGAACAATTTGATCCAACTATTTTTAAAGAATCTGGGGCTTCCTCTGTAATGAACACTATTTATCAACTGGTATCTTCAGCCCGTGACTTGGAGACTCTTACCTGGTTACATGGGGTACTGAGCTGGCGTTTGTTTGACAGATAAACTCCTATGACAAGATCTCACACTATAATATGATACAGGTAGTACCTTCTTTCAGATTCATATAATTGGGAAAAAATGCATACCCATGCTCAGTGAGAAGTTGCATTTTTTAGATACACACCCTTCTACAATCATATGATATAAAGAATTTACCAAGTTAAAGCTTGTACTAGTGCAAGTTCCTACTTGTTGTGGGGGAAAAAACCTGACAGCTTTGGTCTCCGTTTTCTCCTATAGCCAAGATTACCATCTCTCAGGGACTGCTGATCTCTCTAAACCAGTGTACTGGTCAGGGACCGAGAGCACTACCCAGCACCACTATAAACCTTCATATTCATTGGATTTGCAGAGGCGCTAAAGAAGACAACTGTACAACTGTAGGGCTGTCAGTACTGAAGCCCTTGGTGTGGGCTGTGACTGCATGCTTCCGGTGCTGCGATGTACAATAAATAAAATCAGACAGGAGAACAGATTCACCTTCTTTGTGAACTAAAGGGTAAAACCATCTTTGAATTATTTTGTGGCAATTAACCATCAGAAAACAATAAAAAAAAAATTGAGTTGACTGCTTTTCCAGAATTTTCCAAGACAGAAACAGTCTGAAATGACCCCCACTTGCTCCTAAATAATTGTTAAAAATTATGTTTGATCACAAAATAAACATGAAAATATTTAGTGAAACAGAAATATTCTTTAGCAATGTAGGTGCTGCTTTACCCTGCAACTCCCCCTGTGCATTCCTACCGTGCCTTTTTAGCCTGTTTTATTATGAGAATAATTTGGCATGATCATCTTGCCTGCTAGTCCCTCCCACTAATTTTAAATTTGCAGGTTTCTTTTAACCTAATCAACTAGAGGTGCAAAATCCTCAAAAATACTAAGTTATTAAAAGTTTCATGATAGTTGGTGGAAGAAGACACTCAGGTTAGTGACTGTCTCACTCCTAAAGAGCAAAATGTTGCAAGCTCGGTAGCTTTCAGGCTGTGCATGAGCACAGGCAGCATCCTCAGACAGGTAAAGCACGTGCTGACTCCTGCCAAGCTAGTAGTCAGACAACATGGAAAATAGATAAAAAGCTGTGTAAGTGCTTACAGGGAGGTGAGAGCAGAAGAGTAGGAGAAAGCTGAGGCATTGCAGATAGAAGGAGAATGAAGTTCAGGGAAGGAGTACAGGCACAGGACACAAGTTCGTAAGAAACCAGGCTTCATTCATGCAACTGTTTTGGTTATGTCTTTGTTACTTGGAAAATAATTTATGTTGAACTCTAAACCAGACACTCTTAAACCAGAATCAGATTACGCACACTTGGACATGCTGGTGAATTCATAGCTTGTTTTAAATTCACACTTTAGGCTTTATAAGAAAGCATTTTTAAAATTTTTTTCTTTTTTTTTTTTTTTTGCATGAACAAGAACTTTGACTCTATGGGAATTAGCTATTACAAAGAACAAGTTTAAAGAAAAGTTGACACTGTTTTGATTTTAGATCAATTATTCTAATTCTGCAGTGAAGATATAACCATTATATTCAATTTGTATGAACGACGACATCTAGGAGGCAACATATTAAGGGTCAGAGTTACTAAAAGCCTTTCATGAATGGGAAGGCAAGTAAATGAAACAGTTCAATCATCATCTGATAAAGTTCTTCATGTCTGCCCTTTGGAAAGCTGTTCAATAACATCAAGGTCAAGTACTTGGAATACAGATTTAAACATATCTTAATTCAAGACAGCTGAAAGTATCAAGCCTATGTTCCTGAAAGGTGTCTTTCCCCGTAATTGGTTAGAATCATTTTACAAAGTGTGTTTCTTTGTTTTTATCACTGAGACATAGTCTAAATTTTGCAGCTTGCTTTCATAATTGCAAATTCCACTTCTCTGATGTAAGTTGTAGTGGAACACTGAGTTTAAAACCTTGCAAGCCTCTTTCCCTTCTATATGAAGAAGTGTCTGCATGCATAAAATCTTTCACCTGCTTGAATTCTTAGATGAAACATGAAATTAGGGACATAAATGAAATGTGGAAATGGATGAGAAGCAAACAAGATGGGAGTACCCAACGGAACTGCATCTGCTAAAACACCATGACTGCAATCAGTCTTATAAATGCAGGAGGTACTCTCTTTAAAATTTGATTCTCCCAAGAAAGAAAGGAAGGTATAAATGAGTTAAAGAAAGAATCATAATTGGGAGCACCCATTCAATTGGAAAGGAATTGTGAAAGGCATTTTTTTACGTTCACTCTTAGAACTGTACTTTCAGGATTTCTGATACTAATTGTGATGTCACACCAGTGTGCTGCTGATATGAACCATGAATCTCAAGACAATGTTCACAGCCTTTCCCTCAGGAGAAGAGAAAAAAGGAAAAGAACAAAAAAGAAAAAAATTAAAATAACCTTACTGTTAACTGTTTAAATTTTAACTGAAAGCAACTTTTATGGGTCGAAATTGGCAGACATTTGCTTTGTTTTTGTTCTTTCACTTTATACTAAAATGGCATCAGTGATTTAAGAGACAGTTAAATCTCAGAAAGAAGCTGATTTTCTTGAAAAGCACTAAAGAGCCCTGACATAGGGGAGAGGGGAAAGGCCAAAAATGAGGGAAGCACTAATTTAGGCCAGTCACTGCTGTTTTCACCTCAAGGTTGTCTCCACAGGTTCTAAATACGGTGACACAGCACAGAGATGGCATGACTGATTGCAGTATCATCTACAGCACTCTTCAACACAAGAGCAATGAGGGGGGGCAATTTTTCACCCCCTCTATTTTCTGCCCCCCATCACCAAAGCAAATAGCACAGGAGACGTTCTTAGAAGATGAGTTTATGAATCTGACTTTGAGAAGCTCATTGCCTCTTCCCTGTGACTAGAGCAAAAATACTCTTTGGAGCCATGCTGCATGGCAATGATGTGGTGTGGTTTTCCCTATTTGTCTCAAATCAAATTGTGGATTAATACAGACTCAAAACTATGCACTAAGGGTTAAGACCTGGATGCAGTCAACAATACTGGAAATGGAACAAGCTGAAAATTTCTCATTGTGCTCATGTGAAAAATACTTTCTGTAACATTTATATTCTCTGTCAGATATCCATGATTTGGCAATATTTTTCTCATTTTCACCATTAAATCTTAAATGCTAACAGCAAACATTTCACTCCATGTGATTTGCATCAAATGAGATATTTCCTTTACACTTTCTTAACAAACTCAACACATTTTATTTCCCAAAATTCAGTAACAAATTACGCGGCAATTGTCTGTGTAAAACATTCTATTGCAGCACTTTTATTCACAGACATGGTTCTTCCTTTGGGGCTGAGGCCCATGAAGAACTTCAACGACTGGTTTATTAACATCCCTCAGAACAAACTGTTGTGGTGAATCATGACTGTAGGCTTATATGATGCACCCCTCAAGATGCAGTTTGGGAGTCTCATGCAGCCATCCTTTTTCAGTACCTCTAAACTGTTTCAGAAAGAACTGATTATAACCATCAAAAGCTAGTTTCAGTCTTTCTGAAGGAGGGATGCAGCGATGCCTTTTCCCTTTACTCTGTTTTCTGTCTGAGTTCTGTAAAACCATCAAGGTACAGTACATCGTAGCAGGAGGAAAAAAGAAGAATATATGCAGAATAACAAGAGCAGATGGAAGACGATGAGTGAGAAATAGAGATGCCAGAGGTCCCCAAAGAGCCCAACCTTTCCTGAAGTCAAGCAGAAGAGATTCAAGCAAGAAATTGTCTCTGCACAAAGATAAGGAACACTTGAAAAAAAACATGAGCAACAATAATTATGTCTTTTATATCTTTATGTCTAGAGGCCCTAGATTTGCTTAATACCATGGCATTAAGAGAGGAAGATCAAGGCAGTTACCAGACTGTGATGAAGAATGAAAGAAAATTTGAAAGGTATCAGCATCATATAAAGAAAAAAAAATGGGGACAAAATTTTTTTCTCAACGTATATGAGACTTTTTCAATCAAACCAGCAATTTCAGGGAGCTTGTGGACCCTACCTGTTCAGATGGTGACGGGGCACAAAAGACATCAAAGTGAGAAAAAGTGTTACGAACTCCTGATATATGTTTAGGGAAAAAAAATACAAAAGATATGAAAAATTGCCAGGCTGCACAGCAGAAACAAAATAAATTACATGTTTTGGAGGGAAAGTAAGAGAAGGCCACAGCTGACTAAGTTACCAAACTACAAACCCATAGGAACATGCAGACATAGGAGAAAACTGAGGACTACAAGCAAAAATTGACAAAAGGCAATCAGAGCCAACTTGTAAAAGAAGCAGAAAGAGTTGCATTATGCATGGAAAAAAAGTACTGGCTTATGCAGCTCCAGTTTTGGAAAGAATTGTTTTGCAAATAAGAAGCAAAATTGTTTTGCAGAAGATGCTAAAACAGAGCTGAGAATATTTATCAAGAAACTCAGTGTGTATGCATTCTGCACGGCTGAAGAGCAGAAGTAGCATTGGTTAGAACTGTTCAATATCTTTTTACATATATTGTCTGGATCATTACCTTGAACCCAAATTAAAACTTTCTGACTTACTCATTTTGCTTTGTGCCCAAGTTAAAGTGAAACTTGAAATGATGGGAAAGTATCAAGAAGTGCTACGGTGTTATGTGATGGTGTTTTATTCCAAGGTTGTCCCTAAATTTTAATTAAGAGATAGTGTATTTATTTCTTTGAAGAGAAGTAGGTACACTAAAGTGGAAAATATGAGACAGAGATGCAATATGTTTACCTCAAAGGAGTGTAGGAAGATCAGAACACAAACGAAAAAAAGCTTTAAAAAATTAAATTCGTACCACCAATGACGGTGATTTTCCAGAAACTAGGTCCGTGGTCGAAGGTTGACACAGGCTGTTTATTTGTGTATTCTGGAGGTAAATGTATTTTTAGGGGTCTGTATTACAAGTCTCAATAGTATGGAGAAGGTGTATTATTTGCTCAAATGTCCCCAGTGGTACATTTAAAGCAAGCAGGCCTATTTATGTAGTCATAAGATTAAAACCAAAGGCATTGTCAATCCTCATAATTGTAATTTAAAAAAAACAAATAGCATATCTACTCAGATAGAGAACAGGACATCTTTGATCTTGTTCTATGTGCAGTCAGTGCACATGTATATATGCACATATATACATATATGTTTGTATTACATATGCAGATGTAATTTCCAATATCTAAAGCAGACAAGTCAGTGGATCAGACACCATCAAGAGACTGAACACAGCTATGATGGATTTTAGGCTTCTGATTTCCCACCCAAAGAAGATTTGCAGGTGCTATAGTTCCATTTCAATTTGTTATAAGAACAAGGTCCAAATTATCCATAAATAAATTCTAATTAGCATAATATTAACAGATTATGACACAGCTTAGCATAATATTAAAAGATTATGACACAGCTAATGGGTTTTAACCGGAATCCAGACTGCAGTGTTAAATGTAGTGTAGGAAAGACCAAAGCAGAGAATTTCCTGTGATATGAGATAAAACTTGAAATTAATTTCTTTTGTGTTTCTCTGCATAACTCTGTAGTTTTCAAGACTGTTGAACAATTAGGCCAAAAAAATACTGAAAAAAATGGCTTTCCAAAATCGTTTATCTTTGGCATAATTTAGTCCTTGTTGAGACTAGGTTTTGATGTTGATAATTGGCAAGGATGGGCTGGTGCTGAACAAACTTGGCACCTGGCCCTTTTCATACTAATCTTTCAGTCTTTCCAGATGGCAGAGTTTACTTCTGTTCCCATCTGTTCCTTTTCAGTAAGAAAAAAAGAAGGAAAAAATGAAATCACTAAAACATTTCACGGCTTTTAGAAAGATCTTTGAGATTCTTTTCAAGTTCTTTATTCTGGACCATGTTCCTGTGGAAGGCTGGTGATGGCACCTATGATTATTTGCCTCAGATCAGAGGTAAAATGTCGGGCTTCAGTTTTCAGGTTTTGCCTAAGATAATGCATCTGGATGAAATTCAGAGCTGGAAAAACTGAAAAAGCTGGAGTCATCACATCAGCACGTACTTGCAAAAAGAGTAAACAAAACATGCAAGGAAGCAAACAAACAAGAGTGGTATCAGACTAGTGATTAGATAACATTTGATGCCATCTAGCAGTAGACTTATCAGAGCAGAATTTCAGATGAAAATTTGCTAGTTCAGATTTGGAAAACTGTTTCTACATTAAGAAAACTTTCTGTACAGGAACAACCACTCTCAATTCCCTGGTTATCTGCAATAGTTTCTGTGTTGATTTCTCAGATCTTGACTCTGATCTAAATTTTCATTGCCTTAAGATGAACTTATTCCCTGGGGTTCTATTAGGATTCTTCCATGTAAGTGGGGTCAGAATTAGGCCTCTGTTAAGCTAGTTATCTCCAGAGCTAGTAACTGACTGCTCAAGAATATTCAGCAGAAGGATGATAGAAGCCGATGGATGGGAAAAGACAGAAAAAAACAAGGTGAAATTCATGAGTGGAAAGTCTGCCAGGTGACCAGGAAATAATTTTGGATGCTACTTTGTTGTCTGTAAGTTTCCATGTGTTACTAAAAAATATCAGCTAATCTGGACAAAATTCAGAAAGCAATTAGAATAAACAAGTCTCTAGGGATATCTATGAATAAAAATTAAGATAATCAAATTTATGGACATGGCTGAAGGAATGCTGTGGTACCCACGTGTGCACAGTTTTGAATATCTCAAATAGCAAGAAGCTGTCTGTACCTTTCTCTTGCCAACAATTTTGCACAGTTCCCTTAGAGGACCAAGAAGATTTCCGACTCCAGTCATCTTACGAGAGCATGTTGTACTGAGGGAACTGGAAAAAGGCTGTGTGTTCATGTGCCCCACCAAACAGTACCTGAGAGGAGCCTCTGTGTGTCTGCAGGGACATGGCAGACCAAGTGGTTGTCTTCTGCATGGCGCAGCCTGTGCTCACACTGCAGGCACTGCAGGATGCTGGCTCATAAAATGCAGGATGCTGTCTTTTCTGCTCCACCAGAGCCTCTTTACACATGGGGATGACTTAACACCAACCTACAGAGTGTCTTTGGGCAATTTGTTTCTGGGGAGCTTTGCAATGCCATCCAAGCAGAAATAAGGCTGGTTATCCTGGTGCAGTTTTGCTAATTGATTGGAGTATCAGGAGACCCTTCTCTAGCAAGGTGCTGTGTTGTGTAAGCATGCCAAATTGTGTAAAGTTACTTTCCGGATCTCTGTCCATGTTGCTGCCAGGCTATAGACATACCTCTGTTCTCTTTGGGAGACGCTGCTAAGCCCTTCTCTTGAAAAAGAGTTGTTGTCCAAGAGCAGATTATTTATTAAATTATTTCTCTTATTTGCAACAATGATAATCTTTACTTTCACTTCTTCCTCAAAGAATACCTTCACATAAAATGACTACTAAAAGTTAAACAGTGAAAAACTAAGACTGAAGCCAAACCTGTACTCTAAAATCTTCTCTTGCTAGCCATCCTACTGTCACCCAGGACTGTGTTGCTGCTAAGAACTTTTACATGGAAAAGCACTCAATACTGTAGTAATGAGTGGCACTCAAGTTGGATGGGGGATGGTATGAAGATTTTAAGTGGAGTGTTGGAAGCCCAGTCACTTGATGAATTTTTAATTAGACATGACAGAGCTTTGAAGAATATGCTATCTGGCTGGCTGGGATATTAGGACCACAGGCCATATTAGGAGATATTAGACCGTACTAGGAGATGGATTTTGTTGGATTTAATTCTCCATTTCTGAGGAATTGCACTTGACATCCCAAGCCCAGCAGCTTTCAGAGTCCCCTGTGAGGGGACAGAATGATGCCCCGGGATGCTCCATGTCAACAGGCTTCGTTGGCTTTGTCCTTGTAGCTGCAAGTACCAGTTCCCTGATCTGTGGATGTCTGGTGTCTCTAGCAGCCAACAGATGGGTCAACAAGAAGACAGGGTTTTGAGCAAGGGGGAAGCCTGCCAGGTTTTTAAACTTTGGTGTCCAGAGGGACTTAGTTAAGATTTAGTAGAACAAACATGGAAGTTGTTTGTTTCTAAGGAACTGCTAAATTCTAGCAAAGAAATGGATTTGCTGCCATTTTTCCAATCACGTATACCAGTCATCCGATACGGGCATATTATCTTCCTCTCTGATTTGTATCATTCAACATAAGAAAATGCTTTGGGTGTGCATCTATGGTTTTAAAAACAACAAACACCAAGACTCATATTTAAGGTTTGGTTACATTCTCATTAATTTTAGTAGGATTGCCTGGGTGCAACTGAGGTCAGAATTCGGCCTGCAATCAGATGGATTTCCACATTTGCTCAACTGGGGGCTCCTGCTTCTGAGTAAATCAGAAATAATTGCATTGAGTACAGTGAAGGTGCTGGTGTCAAACCTGTCGTCAGAGGCTGAGTCAGTAAAGGCACAGTCTGAACCAGAGACACAGAAAAAGATTAAAGTAAACAAATGATCTCACCAAAGAACAACTAAAACAATCAGATTTGCTTAATGGACAGCAAACATTGAAAAGTCACCAGCTTCTATTTCAGAGAAATGAGGCAAATGAGAACAAACTATGAGAAAAAAGTAAAATGAATAGGAAGATATCCTAGCAGAGGAAAGACAGAAAAAAATGAGAAAGACTAGAAAATTTTGTTGGAGTTTAAAAACGTATCTGTTTCCCCAAAATGCAAACTCTTCCAAATGAGACCACTCCCTATCCTAGCAGATGTGAAAAGCAGCTTTATCTTCCTAGGACAAGATTTAATTCCATGAAGCTTTTGTTTGGTTTTATTTTGCTTTGTTAAAAAAACCCACAAAAAAACCCCAACACCCCCAAGCTCATCTTGTAGTAGTATTTAGATCATTTTGCTTTCTCAGAGTCTGTAATTGTTACTCTTTACATACAAAAGCTAAACATTGTTCTTGAGTGTTTCAGACTTATAAAGGCAGTTTGAACACAGCAAATGCAACCTCTCAGCAGAAAAAAATAGTTTCTGACTAGTTTGCTTTATGAATACCTTTACTATTAATAAATTGATTCAACATTTTTTCTAACACATATAAAGCCCATCACGGTGGAAAGACATACTAAGCAATACTTCCTAAAGATGTTCCGATGTGGTGAGATGTTTGTCATCTCTCTCAGAAAGAATTTTACCCTATAAAATTGTCTGTTGTAAATCACTCCTGCTAACAGAAGCAGACAGACTATACCAGCCACTCTGTGCCACCAGTACACAGTCTCACCAGGGCTGACTTTCAGGTGGCATCTATACCAATAAATAAAGCAGGGCCAAGATATAGTGTCAAGCACTGGCATGCGAAGCCTGCTTCATGTAGGCTGCTTTATGTGCAGGTGCCACACAGAAGAACTGAGGGATGTTTGGCAGATGGTGGTACTCACCACACACGCTCGAGCAGAAAGGGTGACTCAACACACAGACTTGTAAAGTATAAGTATTCGTATTCTTATTTACAAGGCCAAGAATGTTTAAAACAGTTTGAGTTTGTGGGACTTTTAGATCCTCGTAGTACTGGGTTGTACTTCTATTATTATCGATGCTAAAACTTCTGTGCACCTCTGAAGTGTCAACTCTGTTTTTGAAAATTCTGCTTTCTGAGGCTTAGGACCATCAGGTTCAAAAATGTGATAGCCCTCATTAGTACTGATGTCAAGGAGTTTCTAACTACAGCTGCTTTTGACTTTGTATATGTCTGAAGCAGCTGCTAGATAGTCCCTGTGAACAGGTGAGGTTTTAATAACATGCATTCTTCATCATGTGAAGATTTATTTTTCTTATTTTCTTTTAAAAAGAAGTATATTTTGTCCAAAGTCTTGAGGGATCTCACTTCTTCCCATCTAACTCAACTGTTTTCCCTGTGTTACAAAAGAGATTGGTGCTTAAAAGAGAGCTGGAAGTAGAGGGAAAGTGGGTGGGGTCCATGGAGGTCAGGAAGGACGAGGTGGGAGTACCAGGAGGGAGCCCGGCCCACGAACAGATACTGTTTGTGTGAGTGGCAGAGCTGAGGTGGAGAATGAGTTACTCAGCACACCGATGTGATGACAAGATGCCTGACTCCCTGACAGAAAAATGGGCAGAAGTTTGTAGAAATATTCCAAGAGGGGCAATGTGTTGATCAATGCAACAAAGAGCACTTATATGGCTGTCTTACGTGGCCTAAAGGCAGGGCAAGGACAGTGCTAGGAAGGCCACCATCCACGCACATATGTACGTTCAGCTTATATGGGTCTCCTGTCTACTCTGCAAAACAAACCTGTCCTGAAAGCTGGATGTAAGCCATAAACCAGGATGCTGGCAAACTGCTATCAAGGCTGAGGTTGTGTCTGGAGACCTACCACTCTTTTTAGTTGTGTCATTGAGCAGTCTTAAGAGCTACAGCAGCAGAAAAATAAAACAGTAGAGATGGAAGAGACTGCAAATGGATAGAAAGGATGGAAAGGGTAGAAAAAAAATTGTTACATAGAAGGACAGAAAGTGGTTAGAAAAATGGGCAGAAAATAAGAGACTCAGAGTGGAAAAGCCCAAGATAATAGATCTAGGGAAAATCGATTCAAAGCACCTGTATTAAATGTCAAGGAGGAAGTTGGAAAGGCATAATATTGAACATTAGCTAGCCATGATTTAAACAATAAATTAGTGTTGGATTTATTACACAGGGGTTCTTTTATAGCAGAAGACAGAAAGAGAAGGGAGAACTAGAGAGTGCAAAAAAATCAGTATAATTACAGAAGGAACATACAAATGCAAGGTGGTATCAGACAAAGAGATGAAAGAGGTCTTCCTGGTTTTGGAACTTCACCTTTACTCCTGGACATTCTATTTCCACAAAGATGTGGATGAAACTGAGGGAAGACAGAAAACCGAAAAAAAGCATGATTTAAAAAAAAAAAAAAGCAGAAACGGCTTAAAGAAGAAGAATTCATATGCACTCTGTAAGACAAAGAATGCCATTAAACAAAGTAGAATAGAAGTATTTGAGGAGTATATTTAGTAAAGAGCAAAAAGGAAGGAAAGTTGCTCAAGATGTTGGGGGATCTAAGTAAGAGAACATGCAAATATCAATAAATAGCGAAGAAAATCTATCCAATGTAGTTATCTGTGTCATCAATTTAGCGAGTCAGTCATCTGAAATAAGACTGTGCGAATTGTTTGAGAAACTAGTGGAGGAAATAGTTTTGTACTTATCACAATTAATAAATATTTTCTGACTTTCGAAAGTACAAATCCGGGAAAGATCCCCAGCACAAGAAATGGCATGTCGCTCTTAAAGACCATGTTTTTGTTACCTAATCCAGAGCAGGTTTAAGTTTCTCTTTTGCTAAGATGGTGTCACTGGATTTTCTTTTTGCCACTGCCTTGCAGTATGGTTTTGTCTATACCGCTTATGTGCTAGGAGTGGGTAGGAAAGTGTGGGGAATGGTAGAGAGAGGACACACCGACATATTTCCACATTCTTCTAAAGCATTTCCAAGATACTTCCACTATAGCCTTTGCAACAGAGCATTTCTTTGACTCAGCTGAACATACATTATCTATTTCACTCCCCTAAGGAATCAGTTTTATCATTATCTTCAGTGTTTCTGAAACGAAGATCATCACAAATCTCAGCATCTAGTGGTACTACAGGTTTACCTCGAATACAGCATACTGGGAAAACTGGTTAAATGTCTGCATTGCATTTATGAGGTCTGTATTTGATAGCTAAAAGCCATCACATCTGATCTTGGTTTGGAGCAGAAACCAAATACAGTCCAAATCCCATATCTCAAGAGGACAAAAGCTGCTTTCGTCCTGTGAGTGTGCTCACCTCCTTGCTAAGGCAGAAACCACAGAAAAGGATGCTATCTTTGAACTTGTCTAACCACAGAGGTATTCAGAAGCAGCTGTTGGGCTTAAATTTCACACTCACAACCTGAATGTACTTCTCGGTGTAGATGAGCCTTTAAGCATTCATGTGGAGTACAATGTACTTCTTCCTTCTGTAACTCCCCAGTTAAGTGTCCGTTACCTCTGACAATATCGATTTAGACTTCCCGCAAAAGTGGGTGAATATTTATAGGGCATAGCCTAGAAATATGTATTTCTGAGCTAACTAGATCAATGCTTTTTCACGTGCTAACTCAGCTAATGTAAGATAAAACATGTAAAATCTGCAGCAGGAAAAAACCCAGAATAAAGGAATTTGTTGCTGGAAGATGCGAAAGAGCAACAGAGGAGAGTCACATTTATTGCAGTGATTCTGTTATGGGCAACACGTGCGGCTGGAGCACAGAAAATGCTGGAGTGCTGCAAATCTCACCCTGTAGGATGCAATCCTTCAAGAATGTTTTCATCACCTCCGGTACAGGTTTATAATAGATAACACAAATGGAGCTTGTTCTATGCAATCTGTGTGTTTGCATGGCTAGGTGGGCGGTGACTTCCTCTAAAGTACAGGCAGAGTGGCAATGAGTCATGCACGCCATTTTGCCATCACTGCCTGATGGAAAAGCGGAATTACCTGCTGTCCTTTCCATGTGCATTGATATGTAACCAATAGGTTACTTCTCTGAGCTCCAGATGACTACCAATGAGCTTTGTTTCAACACGTACAGACACACAATCTTCCCCAACACACCAGTGTCCTCATTCACACATACCTTCTTCACACATTTCTGCAGGGGGAAATTTCAAACACAAGCTTAGAAGCCGAANTGGGAAAGATCCTTTTGCGTGCGTGTGAAGAAGTGGAGAGGAGTGANAGGTCAANAAAGATAGGAGAGAGAGGAGTATATGGTCTTGTTCTGANCATTCCAAAGGCTTGCTGTACTGAAGGGTCACCTGGNTTAGTTTGCTCACACAGCAAGATGCTTGTACAGTCCAAAGGANAGAAGGTAAGTCTTAACTGAAATGGATGCNTGGGTGTGTTTTTCTTTTAATTCCTCAGAAGTATAACCTTCCTTGAGGCTTTCTGCACAGGAGTCCCCTTCCCCTATGGACTTAAGGCTTATGATACAATCGGGAACATAGCTCTATATATTCCCTCTAGCACTCACAGAATCACAGAATCACAGAATGGTAGGGGTCGGAAGGGACCTCTGTGGGTCATCTAGTCCAACCCTCCTACCGAAGCAGGGTTGCCTACAGTAGGCTGTAGAGGACCTCATCCAGGAGGGTCTTGAATATCTCCAGAGAAGGAGACTCCACAACCTCCCTGGGCAGCCTGTTCCAGGGCTCCGTCACCCTCAGAGGGAAGAAATTCTTCCTTATATTCAGACAGAACTTCCTGTGCTTCAGTTTGTGCCCATTGCCCCTTGTCCTGTCACTGGACACCACTGAAAAGAGCTTGGCCCAATCCTCCTGACACCCACCCTGCAGATATTTATAAGCATTTATGAGGTCCCCTCGCAGNCTTCTCTTCTTCAGGCTGAACAAGCCCAGCTCCCTCAGCCTCTCCTCGTAGGAGAGATGCTCCAGTCCCCTCATCATCCTTGCAGCCCTCNGCTGGACTCTNTCCAGTAGCTCTTCATCTTTCTTGAATTGGGGAGCCCATTTCACTCATTTCACAACCTTGAAACTACTCCATATCCGCCTTTACCACTTTTCTCTTCACATGCACATCCCATCTGTCCCTCAGAAAGTGGCTTATCCCCACCGACAGATGTACAAATAGGGATGCCTGTCTCCCACACAGAAACAGCTGCCATCCACCTCTGTCATCCCTACCCACACTCTGCTTCTTTCCACTGTCCGCTCCTAGTCCACCACGAGGAGACACACACATGGCCCCGCACCAGCAAACATCCACAGGGATGTCCAGATGTTCCAGCCCTTGCAAACACATTTCTCTGGCTGTGTTGTGGCTACAAAGGAATTCAGATGGGCACAGATACCCTATGTTCTTCACATTTGGGCAGAGCTGGGTCGCTCATGCTTTGATCCCTTTCCTGCAACAGTCCAACACTAATTCTACCCATCAATCCCTTTCTCTTTTGCTGGCCAGCTGGCAGGGTGATGCCACTTTTGGCTTTTCTTTTTCTCAGCAGTTAGACGGGGAGGAAGTGGAGTGGTTGGAGGCCAGGGCATTACCCTCTGCCACGCCGGCTGCAGTGGGCTGAGCAGGCTGGGGTCTGTGGTTTCAGCCCAGCTGAATCCCAGTGGCTGGGACAGCTGTCTGAGGTCATGCATCTCCCCATCATGGACAACAGCTTCACTGTCCCCACCCCAGCAACCTGTCATGGTCGTCAGCAGAGGAGAAAGGGGCTTTCTGCTGACTACAACAAGCTCCAAGCACTGCCAGGAAAAATTATCCAACTAGAGAGCTTGAACTAGACTCCACAGTGGGAAACCAGTGCATAAAGTAGAACAACAGGTTCCCAACACAGTTCATGGCTGCACAAGCACTAACTGCCTGTTAGGTAAGTATTTTATGAGCTACCTGGTTTTTTTTGGTGGGAATTGATCCCTGGAATAAGCCAGAAAGGACTTTCATGTGACTGATGCTATGTAAGGTCTGGGCCCAAAGTCTTCAGCCTTCAAGCCTAGCGGTTCAGTGTGATCAGACTGTCTTCTCCCAGTGCAAGTCTGACAGGATTGCTCTCAATCTTCTGATCAGCTATTAATGGAAATGAGCACTTTCCTACCCAGTGTAGGACAGTGCTTAAAAAGACACTGAAGCCCTGGACAAGGCGGATGATTTGAAGATGTCTGTAGAAGAGATTTGAAGAATAGTTGTTGTCAATATACGAGATTGTTTTGAAGTGAAAGACATCCTTAGTGTTTCTTTCTCACCGCCAAGATGTTTTCAACTTTCAACCAGCTGCACATTACTCCAGTACTGCTTCAAGCTGTGGAGAAAGCTGATACTTTCTTCTTTCCTTTGACTGACATCTGTACTCCCTAAGTGCACTTCAACTCAAAGGTTGTTCATCCAACAGCCCTGTTAACTACCTAGTAGCCCTGTTAACCAGTTCTGGAGAAATCTCTCTGCCGTTGTGTGCCAGCAGTAGTATACTGAAGTTTTAAGGAATGAATATAAGGTGCTTTGATACGCCTCCAAATGAAGCTGGTGTAAATATTTTAGTTAGACATCCTGGGTTTTTCCCAGGATTATTCAGTAGTTCTTTAGAAAAAACCTGCAAAATCTCTAAAGGAGAGCCTGCCTGCTGTGCACTTCATGCAGAAGGCAAGCACATCGAGCGCACGTTCAGTCCTATCACTACCCACGCACCAAACCATTTTCTCAGTTAGTCATTTTTCCCTACCCTCCTTCTCAATGCAAACATTGCTTCTTAACACTGCTGAAACTCACCTCTGCTGTGTCTTACACAACTTCTTTCAACACAGAGAGTTGTGCCACAAATGCAGTGGACACGCAATTCTCCGTGTAAGCACAACACTCACTGAACACGTATGTCCCTGACCCCCACACAAACCCAGCATGTCGTATGTCTGCACACCTATCGTCACTGACTCTATGCATTTACACGTGCCTCCTGCTTGCTCTCCCCTTGCACTTAACTCCCAACCTGCTCGCACGCTGCTATGCATGCTTGTACGACTCCTTGCATACTTCGACAGCCTCTCTTAAACTAGGAGGCAGGTAACTACAGATGGCTTAAGCCTTCATAAATTTTTTCCCACTCCTCATCACTCTTTCCTGCCCCACAAGCTGTTTTCTTTCTCCCAGGCCCCACACCGAGATCTGCAATCCTTACCTGTACTTCCCTCATTTACTTTGAGAGTGCTGTGTGCACAACTCTCTCTTATCAGGCACAACTTTTCACTCCTTTCACCTTCCCTTCCACAGCCATTACAAGCAGGCACAAACTGGCAGGTACTTTCCTTGTTTACACACCATCATGTGTCAACTTAGGCTAAGCTTCTCACCCCTCCTAACATGAACTGTCATTCCCACTCACTTCCACTTCGTGCCCTACAGCTCCTAACTCCACTCGACTCCCCACACACTTCACACTTTACTTTTGACCTTAGTACAGCCATGTGGCTTGCATAGCCCTCCAGGTAGTTAACCCTCCCATCCCTTTATATCTTTAGTCTTTTCTCCACTAGCACATTTGTTCCATTCCCTCTTGCTGCTTCACTTAGGAGTCGGTAGGTACTAGCTAGTAGCTACCACAGAGCTATAAGCACATTTGTTACATCTCTCTTAACAGAAAATCACTGCTTTTTTTTGAATATGTGTTCTCTTCCTCACACTATTCCTTACTTTCCACTATTTTCCCCAATTGCTTCACCTGTAATATATTGCCTGTTCTTCCCCTGTTTTATCAGAACTGTCCAGTAACGAGGCATCCACTGTTTCTGCTGACCAAGCCACTCCTGCACCTTTGCACTACTTTCTCTGTTTGCCTACCAAGTGATACAAAACTAAATTTCCTCTCGCCCTGTGCTCTCTTGCCCTATACTTCTTCTTAACCACCTTTTGCCCGGGCATTTTTACAGAAAACCCAGTTCTTAATTTCATCTCCGTGCCCCCTGCATTCCTTGTTTTTCCCCATTCTTATTCTTCTCAAGACCTGCCACATCTTTATGTTCCTGTTATAGTTCACCATGCCCCCATGTTTTCCATTATCTTGTATTTCCTCACAGCACCTTCACATGGCTTTTTCCTCAGTTCTGCCTCTCCCTTGCAACCAGGCAGCACATGCCTATAGCACTGCTCCAGCAGGCTTCCAACCATGTCTGAAATTCCCCTAAGCAGCTACCCCTCACACAACTTTATGGGTCCCTGTACCCTTTTCCCATCACCACACCCTGTCTCCATCCAGCTCACTTTTTCCTCTGCATTCCTCTCCTCAGCATTTGTTTCCATCACCATGCAAACCTTTCCTTTCATACTCGAACACCTTCCTCGCAAATACATCCTCATATCTATTTCTTGACAGAATCAAATGCGTCTCCTTTTGACGCCCCCTGCAAGCATCATGTAGCTGATTATTTTCCATACCTTTCTCCAAATAGGCAATACTTCACATTTTTCTTCCTCCTCCAAACATCCTTCATGCCCTGTGCTTTCACCTTTCTCCCTCCGCTCCCACTGCATACCTTACCTCCCCCTGGCAGATCCTAGCATCCTTGTACGTCCCTTTCATATCCTCACCCAGCCTCCAGTCTACACCTTTTCCCATCCCTCTCAAGTGTTACTTCCCCTTCTGACCTCCTAAACTTTTCTCCACCCACAAAGAACCTCTTTTTCCAGTTGAGCTGCAGCAGTTCCCGTTTTAAACTGACCACCTTTGCATGCCTCACCTGCCCTTATTACCCCAACACATAACAAAATACATAGCAGTATTCCTCCATGTTCCTTATATCTATCTTTCTATATATTATTTAGTTCTTCTTTCCCAGGAAAAAAAACCCTACAAATCCTAAACCTACATGTAGTGCATACCTCTACGTATAGCACCCTTCCACACAAAGCAATCCCTTCTTGGCTCTGCTGGTACATCCTCTTCTTTCCATATTTTGGGTCCACCACCTGCAATCATATCTAGATTTCCTCCCCCCGCCGTGCTCATGCACAGAGCTTTTGGTACTGACACGTGTATCTAAGACCAGTCTTTTTACTACAAGCAGCTGGAACCATGCCGAACACTCTTCCATTCTCTACTGCTTTTGTCTGCCTTGCCACAAAAAGACATTTTATTTTTTATTATTATTCGTTTTTCCTTTTTCTTATATCTTATTTATAGGTGTTTCTTGCACCACTCCTCCAGTTGGAGGCTTGCACAGATCAGGTATTTCTGTGCCTGAGAACATCTCTTCTATTTGTTTGAGTATTTTCCTGAAAGCACAATGTAAAGGCAAACTTTAGCATTTGCATTTGCACTCCTCATGCAACAAATCACATGAGCCTAAGAGCAAAGAGTGCTTTCTGAAAGGTTGTAGCTCATAACAATTGACAGGACCATACAGCACACATCCCTGTCTATTTAAAAAGGGGAAAAAAAAAAAAAGCAACCTCCCTCACACGCACACTCGTCTCTAAATAACTGGTTTTGCAATATAGGAACCAGAGAATGTGCGCATAGCAGCCCTATTCAATCCAAAATATCCATCTCTCCAAATACTGCATATTTATAGTTCAAGAGAAAGGACCAACACAGAGCTTTCCCGTTTATTTTAATGAAGGATTAAGAACTGATCAGAAAACTATCTAAACGATTCAAGGATTTTTACCCCTCTTGGCTAATGGCAGTCTAGTGTCTCCATAAGGACTCGCCAGTAACTGACGCTTTAAGCTGCATTTCAGCTGTTTAGATGAGAAACAGCTTTCTATTTTGCTCTCTATACATGCGTCTGTGTTGATTAGTTGTGTGCTGCATTCCTAGAAGGCACTTACCAAACGCTGGAAATTGCAGCGTAAGAATACTTTTCCTGCCCTCCTAGCACAAAGTGAGTGTATCTTTTTCACCTAGACACAGATGTGCAGGGAATCCTTTGATCTCCAGTTCCACCCAGAGATTTTAGTGTTTGGGTTTGAGGAGAATGGGGATTGATTCAAAGGTCATGAATAGGGTTTCCCGTGTCTGGCACACACAAAAAAAAGAAAGCTCCAGTGAAGTTAGTTATCTGAGACAGGCGAGGTCTCGAAATTCAGATTTTTGACTTTGCTTGTCATAGGCTCTAACTTTCCCTGAGGGCAAGCATGCTACGTATGCTGAGGCTGGTTCTTGCAATCCGCGCTCAAGATTTGCAACCCCTTTTGTTATATACGAAGTTGCTGGTTTCCCTCTTAAAATAAAACCAAGAGTCTCCTTTGCTTTTGCCTCTTAAATCAGATTCCTTTAGCACCTCATATTTCTCCTCCACTGTTTTCTTGCCAGGGACCTGAATAACAGCATGCAGAGGAGGAGAGAGGAACCTCAGAACTAAAGTAAGCTACAGGGCAAGTAGGGGTGGGGGAAGGAGGAGGCACAATGGGAAAGGCAACAACATTTGGGACAGATCTACTGCTTACAAGACCCCCCCCTCCTCCCCATTATAGTTCTTTAAAGGA
>Ga0065711_1027259_pt1 | contig 51763 bp, 29 predicted proteins | sample Hoacrofraction12_FD_59098 | JGI IMG/M metagenome (GOLD analysis project Ga0065711, IMG submission 59098) | Hoatzin crop microbial communities from Cojedes, Venezuela - Epithelial fraction 12 v2 (version 2) | ecosystem: Host-associated > Birds > Digestive system > Esophagus > Crop | place... | reverse complement strand
TGGCCCCGTGCTCCTGACACCCACCCTTCAGATATTTGTAAGCATTTATAAGGTCCCCTCTCAGCCTTCTCTTCTTCAGGCTGAACAAGCCCAGCTCCCTCAGCCTTTCCTCGTAACCATCTGACGGTGTTTAACTGTGCGCTGACGTGCTGTTTTTTCCCACAGGACCCCTGCTTTGTTCCATGCGCAGGATGGACTTGCTCCGGGAATGAATCTGGTTGATGCGGTGGAGAAGGCTGTTCTCTGTCGTACTCTGCCTCACCTCCAGCAGCAGTTGGGACGGGACGTGCGTGGCAGCCAAGGCGGGGGATCGCGGGAGGCAGCAGCCGCTCCTGTGCTCTGTGCAGCTGCATGCTGCCCTGGCGTACGGGGCTCCCTTCCTGGCCGTGCTGCAGGCTTCCTGGGTGATGCTGGGTAAGTCGCTCCGTCTTGGCTTTTCTCGTGTCTTTGCTGACTGTGTGCGTCTTGCTTTCTTGCGGATGACTTGAGATCTGTGGATCTGCTTTGGAAAAGTGCTGAGTGCCGATAACTGCGAGTGAGGCAGTGGGGGTTGGGGTTTGAAAGTGCTATACAAAGCACAATGTAATGCGAAGTGCTGTGAAAAAATCAGGTCTGAGTTACGCCAAACTGGAGACACAGTTGTCTTCAGAACTGGAGAGTCATTTTGACCTTAAAGCTATCACTGCTTTAGTTGGGTATTTAGGAATAATGCAGTTATTCTAAGTTAGGATTAACAGAGTAACAGCAGGACTAACCATTATGTTGATGAAGCACTCAGCTGCACCATTGAATTCACAAAGAAATTACTTGTTCCGTCTTCCAAAAAAAATTTTGAGTAGCATGCAGTAAATAAGGTACTGGACCGTATGCCAAAATACCGAAACAGATTACTGTTTTGATTAGTGGTAATTCTGTACGCTGAATGAAGCAGAGGTGCTGTGGAAATGATATGACATAACTGCGGTGTAAACCATGCCGCAGAAGCAAAGGCAAAGTTTAGGTTTCTCTAAAACTTACTTCTGACATTTCTTCCTGTGAGCGCTTGCCTCTGCAGATTGGTTTTAGCGTAGATGTTGGTATCACATAGTATGATTTGGGGCGCAAGATGCACAGCATTTTTGATGCTGTCGACACAGATAATATACGTACATAAAACCAGAATGACACGTAAATTCGTCATTCATCGCAGGCACATGCCTCTTGTGCCTGGTTATTGTATCAAATACAAAGCAGACGGTGTTTGTGGCACTCACTATCAGAACGGCTTGAGGTCAGAATTTCATCTGCGTTTCTTCAGGCTCAGGATTTGTGTTTTCCCAGCGTGATGTCCATAGCTAGCTGCAATGCTGTTGTAAGCAGTAGATAGCAGAGAATTTTTTGGCCAAGTCATGGTTAAGCTAAATGTAGGTTTGACTTGGCTAACCTGAATGCAAAGTAGCTAACATTAGATCAGATTTTATGAATTAACCAACAGCATGTCTTCAGTGCCTGGAAACATAGCGTGCGTGTTTGCCAGATAAGCTGTTACTCTCTGTTGCAGGAGAGAGAGAATAAAAGCTATGAAGCTTTGATAATGGCTAAATATGATATTAAATACATGGAGTAAGAATGCACATTCTCCTTCCAGCCTGCCTATGGGGGATCTGCTACATAGGGCTCTGTGAAAGGCTGCAGTAATGCTTTAGGCACTGAGCAGTATTTTTAAGTGCTGCTTTCTAGGAAAACCTAAGGTATTTTTGTTTGGCTACTGCCGTGCAGTGCAAGTCGTTCTTTAAATCTTCAAACATAAACAAAAAAGGCGGGAGGGCAGGGGGAACAATCTGCGTTTTATGAGCAGAAGGTTAAAATGAAATTATTTGCTTTACCTAGAGCATTGAAAATTAGGTTGCAATTAGACCGACGCGATAGCGTGCTTTCCGAAAGGATCGCGCAACTTGCCGAGCCCGCTGGGGAAGAGCAGGGGACGGGAAGAGCAGGGGTGCTGTGGGCCCGCGGGGCCGAGCGACGCGGGGAAGATTGTCAGCTAACGTGAAGAGGGGAAGCCAAGGAAAACAAAAACTCTGCCGTTGCTGCATATCCCCTGAAACGGGGGGCAGCGGGCGACTTGTTTTGTCAGCATGCCCACTTTATGTTGGTGGTACGTCTGATCCGGTATGGAAAACGTTTTCTGTTACGTGAAAGAAAGAAAGAGTGGAAATGGAAGCTAATTTTGAGCTAATATATTTTGAAAGCTGCTAATAATAGTGGAATTTTATTCAGCGCGCTCTGTTTCTACAACAGAAAAGTAAAACTCCTTTGGGTTAACTGAAACATCTGTTGAACAAATTGGTTCGGTTCCACGAGTCTGTTACTAATTCTGAGAAGTAGATGGGGTTTTATAAAACAAGTAGAGTCTGGGGGTTAGTGCCCATATTCTTTCATTTTTTTGCTATTATTAAAGTAGATCATTTTGAGGTGTTATGTTTGCATGAATACAGTAATACTGTGGTTACTGTTTCTCGTATTTCAAGCTTTACCTTTGCTTTAATGAGTTCTCTTCACTGTTTTTAATCAACAGTACTAATAGTCTCTAAAGTTGTGGGTTTCCAGCTCTTTATCAAGTTCTTAGTGATGAAGTAATTGAGTAATTTTTTTAAAAACTTTTGGTGCATTTCTGCTTGTATCTCCTTGTTTCTGCAGTTTTTTCTACTCTGTTTTCCTTAGGAAGTTTGAATGTTAACAGAATTCTAGTTGCTCCTACTGCTCTTTTCTCGTTTGGTCTAATTATTCTTTGCAACTTCACAGTCGCGGGAAGAATATTGTAGGTGACAAATCGGCTTATGGCTTCACATGTTGGAAAGTAAGAATGTCATAAGAGTCAACGAGCTGATGTCACATGAATTACTAACAGAATAAAAAGGGGGAAATTAGAAACAGTTTCTAAGGTTCTGTTCCCATGCATCAGGAATGCTCTGATTTAATCTCATGTACATACACGCATCTTAAAGCAGTTCAGATTTCTCAGGTACATCTCCTGTCAGTGTCATCACTGAAGGGAAACCGCAAGTTAATGTGATGTTAGTATGCAGATTAGATGAAGTTCTGTGCGCTTCACTGTTAAATATGTAAAATCAATGCAAGTTCTTCTTGTGTGCTACATGTAACTAGCTGTAATACTTTGACACATTTAAAGGGAAAAGCTGAACTTTGAATTTAGACAGTGGATATATATTTTCTTTGTAGCACATATATGTGGAAAATACAAGACTGGCATGAAGCACGTACGTTCAGCGTGATTGTAAGCTGTGGTATTTTCAGCTTTGTGGTCGGGGATCTGACTGTTCAGAGTGGCTTAAATGTGTGAAGGATGTGAACGGAAGTTGATAATACTTTCTAATGTTATTTGCTTTACTTTTTATTATGGCTCTTTTTGAAGCTTTAGTATATGTTAATTATGTAGCAATTTCGTTGTCTTCTTTAAAGTAGAAGATAATGGAAGTATAAGAGGGACAGCAGCGTGGGATGTCATTACTTTTGAGGGGTTGCTGTCTTGAGGAGGAATGGAGATTTATAGTTGAGTTTTGTGAAGGTGTATGTGAGTATTGGCAGGGCAAGAAGCTGCCCCACTGCTGATAAGATGTTCCAAACTCCCTTTGTGTCAGTTCTGTCCTTAGTGCAACTCGCTGAAGTTACAGATGACGTGCACGAAATGAAGTGAGGGGGAAGTTTTGTGGCTGAAGTCTTGTGCCAAGTCTTTTTGAAGTCGTATGCAGCAGCTGTGCTGTAGCTAAAGAAAGGCTTTCTTTGCCTCCATCATAACATCTGCATGATCTTTAACAGCAGAATTGTTCCGCTGTGATGTGTCATTTAGCTAATCCGGGTTGCCTTCATTAAGTCTTTTTTTCTTTTCTTCATTAGAAATGCTCACATTACTTCTGGGAATAAGTTTGCAGTGCTTCTATGTAGAAACAGTAGGCCTCAGTCAAGAAAAAAAAGTCAAAAGAGGAGTTGAGACATTGAGTCTGTAGCTTAGTGAGGCTCTTAAGGTAATTGGGCGGCTTTAGACTGCACCCCATGAACTGGATTTTTACGTGTCCTCCCTTGTTTGGAGGATGGGGGCTGAACATGGGGCCGGTTTTTGTGGAGATGTCACAAGTGCAGCATCGTTGCGGCTAACCTTGGTCTAACAGCTGCCCAAAGTGTGGCTTGCACCCTCCCTACTGGCGTATTACCCTGTCTCCCATGTGCCAGTGCCACTGCCGCCACGACTCCGGGCTGGCTTGGCTCAGGGAGCCGAAGCAGAGGTCAATCTAACCGCCGTTTTGGTTGGGTTGGGTTGCTTGGCTGGCTCTTCAACTCTTTGAACTTGCCAACTGCAGAACTGGATGAATGTCTATGCTGAGGATGAGCTGGAAGAGCGATGGCGGGACCAGCCTCTTCTGCTTGCGGGCTGGCTTGTTTGCCACTTTGACACTGTGCCTTGAGTTGGGGCAGGAAGAAGGCAACCAAGGGAAGTGTTTTTAAAAAAGTGCGTGAGTTAGACTGTATACTGTGTTTACTTTGAAAATTAAGTGAAGAGAAATCAATAAATCAGGTGTAATTGAATTTGAAATTTTACCTTCAGTGTTTCTTTTAGTCGCAGGTTTTTGCACAAGGTCTTTGAAACTGAATCTTTAATCTTCTTCCAGTTTGAGAGTGAGAGGCCTGTAATTGTTCGCTCTTTGTTAGCACTGCAAAGCTGGCAAGTTCTCATCATCAAAGGCTGGGACCTAATGGTCAGAGATAAGATGCTGTGGTCTTGGAGAGCAAGACGCAAAGGTAGTAGAAATACTGACGCTTCTCTGTGCTAAGGATTTTAGTGATCTTGACTGCAAATATCTTGCATTTGTAGGGGGTACTTGGCTGTCAAGCAGTATGTCACGAACTGAATCTGGAGGAATACACTGTGAATTAAATGTGGGTGGGTTTTTTTTGAGAAGTAAGAACTATCACATTTTATCATCAGGAATTACTGGATGTGCATTTGCTTTTCAGCTGAACAATATGATCAGTATCAGTCTTTCTGCTGTAATCTCTTAGGAAAATGACTGTCAACGGAAAAGCAGAGTTCTGATTTATGTAATTGTACTCATTGCAGAAGTTTGGTTTGTGAGATCCAATTAGCATAAATAAGCAAAGTAAGAGACAAGGCACAGGAAAGAGACTGCTGCTTATTAGGGTTGTTAAATGGTGTTTTCAAAATTATTTTCTAGTCAAATAATGATTTTCTTTGATTTATGCCAGGAGGGCTGTGTTACTTCCCATACTTGGTGTCTATAAAATTGAACATATACTTGCCACAATGAAGAATTAATGCTGTACTGTGCAAAATAACAAAGCTGCTGTTACAAATTACTTGAAATATTGCATATCGAGTGGAAAAAGATACATCTGCCGGCGTGTGTAATTCAGAGCGCAGCCTGCCTGCTCAGGGGAATGTGACGCACCTGCCTCCCCGTCCAAGTGACCGTGACCACGTCACCAGGGACTGAGCATGCCCTGGGTGACAACTGGACACTTCAGTCTCACACGTGGAAAACATACGTGTTTCCTAACGCCGAAGGAGGACGGTTAGGTCCTAGAAATAGAGGTACTTGATAGCAGTAGTCTAATGGGTGCATTTTATCTACACATTTAAAAATAGTTAGTAAAATAAGATCTTCAGACCAGTCTTCAAAACTGAGCACATTTAGTACATGCTGGTTGCAGTGGTGGGACCGTGAGGTAAAGGGCGAGCAGCCGAGGACTATGTCTCAAAAACAGGAAGCGCCCACATTTATATAAAATTGCATAGTTTCAGCTGTCAGAAATGTGGTTTCAATGCAGTTGCAGGAGTAAAGCCCAAAGTAGTTATAACCAGCTTACTTCCTCTTCCAGTCAAAGTGCAAATAGCCATATAATTAACAATCTGGGGCTCATTTTCTCTAGCTGGGTTAAGTATTCTGTTTCGCCCGTTCAGTCACTGCATAAACAGAGGGAACTTGACTTGCTGAAGAACATTTTAAAATGCAAATATTCTCGGTTATAACCAGACCTGCAGATTCACAAACCAGGATCGTCACTTGCCCCCAGAACTTGGCAGCAGGAGAGAGACCCGTGAGCGTGGCTGGCCCGCTGCCGGGCTCCCTGGAGCAGAGCGAGCCTCGCCAAGTTGGCCTCTTGCCATGGTAAACTGCACCGGGCAGCAAAACCTGCTGCAGAGCTGGTAGACAGTTTCTCTCTTTAGGGACTTCCCTTCTCACATTCCATTACAAATTGGCTTTATTCAAAGTCTTTTATCATTAATTTTTTGAGGGCTGATTGCTCAGCTTTTTCAGACAGCTTTTTTCTGAGTTAATTCACCCATCCTGCCTTGGACTCTGCTCACGGACTCACAACGGCAGAGAAGCACGGGTACAAAAGGGTAAGAAAGAGTTCCTCTTCTGCTCCTGTACGCTCTCGAGCTAGTTCCAATATGTTTTAGGCTGCTTGGGGCCTTTGAGGAGAGCCCTAACTTTTCATCCAGAAAGGGCCTGTCATCACTTCTCTGTCTCTGCTGATATCAAGCACTTGAGCAGCAAATTCCTACTGAATATTCCCCATGTACTCTGCTTGCTGGGAAGAGCCGGTGAGGAGCCTTTCCAGGGAAAAGGAGCTCTCTTGGGAGAGTTTCTCCAGGGAAGCTCTGCTTGGCTACTGAAGCTGCAGCACTTGCTGTGTACAGGAGTTGACAGTGGAACTTTTCTTCTTGCGACAGATTCTTGGAGAGAGAGGTAGCAGTGCATTTTGCAAAGCTCTGTGAGAAACTTTTAGGCAGAGCTCAACAGATGTTACTCTGTCCTAAACATAATTTAAACATTTCCCTTCCCTTTCCTAGCTTTCTTCTTTGACTATCGGACAAATAGGGGAGAATACTTACTCAAGACCTGATGAAATAGCATACTTCATAGTGATCATCTTTTGACTTTATGCAAGAAGGCTAATAGTTCTTAAAAGGACTGTTTCATCCTGTACTACCCAAGGTTTTCACTTCTTCAGGAAAAGCTGGCTGACCTGGTCTGTTGTCACTGGAACAACCAGAAGAGCTACATCGATGCCCAGAACTTTGACCTGTCTTTCTGAATAGTTTTTAAAGCAAGAGCAATCTTAACAAGATACATCCGACAGCGATTGTGAAGGGAACAGCAATCAGGACGGAGATCTGCTTCGAGCTGTCTAGTGGTTTTAGCTGTAATTTAGCAGGGGAGACAGGGGAAGGCCAATGAAAGTGAGAACGACTTTGTCCTCTGAAAAAACGTGGTGGTTAGATATATTGAGGTGTTCTTTCATACTAAGTAATATTTGGAAACTTCCAGGACACAGCAAGGTTTATAACATTTTTAATTGTGTAAAGGATTCCTTCCTATTCTTCTCTTCCAGTGTTTTAAGAGAATGTACATCTGCCACTCTGAAGAGGATGGTTGCACAGCTTCTGCTTACTATGTGTCTGTGTGTATAGGTAATAATTTATTATGACATCAATATAACATTACCTTCAGTCATTCAGAAGAGCCTTATCTTAGGTGCTTGCCAGAGTTGCTCATGTGTTTCTTTGCTTAGCGTGACATGGCCGTATTTTCCTTCATGGCTTAGTTCCTAACCCAAGCAACAGTGATGAAATGTGCTCACATTGCGCTGTGTTTTATCACTGAGTTAAGGAATAGGATAGGGTTGTGTTGTAAAAAAAGGACAGTAGGGCCAGTCAGTTCAATGCAATGAATAGATTGCTCTTATTCATAGAGGAGTATGGTCCAAACAGCGGTCTGTGGGCCAAGACCAGCCTACAGGAAATTTCCATCTGCTCTGCTTTTTGCCAAAGGAGATGGAGAGCAGCTCTGCAGCAGCAAATGCTGCCCAGCAACAGGACTCTGTTGGAGGCTTGCCACAAATCCAATTTAGAGGGCTGACTCCAGGGGAGTGGAAGAAGGTGGAGTGGAAGGGGCCAGGTAGAAGAGCTTCTCTTCTCTCATGGTCTGTTCTTACGCCCACAATGACATCTTGACAGTATTTGTAGGATAGCTACTTGTGGCATGTGTGGGCTGGTCAGGTTGGTGACTACCCTGAGGACTAGGAAGTGAGAATTAGCTGGTGGGAGGGTCTGTATCCAGCCACCAAAATAGAATTGCAAACCTCTTGTAATAAGCAACCTCTTTTAATAGAAAACTACATCCTTTAAAACAGTTCATTAACAATGTTCTTATCAATTACAGGCTACCATGCTGTAGAAAAAGCATCTTATTTGAATATGAAGTAATTCAGAGTCAAACTTCTAATTGCCATTCGAGAAGTCTAACTTTTGAGTGGATTTTAATATTACAGTTTTATATTGCCTTCTAGGAGAATTTAGAAATTATTTTGAGCTTGTAACTATTAAACGTGAAAAGAGCATTGGAAGCTGAAAAGCTGTCTCTAAAAAAAAAAAAAAACGGACGTGTAGTCTTCATTGGCATGCAGTGATAGTCTATAAAGTTTTTATTATCCTGAGATAATACACATACCCACTATGTGAGAGCGCTGAATACCTTTGTATCTATGCAGGTCATCCAAAACAAATGCCTCTAACAATTATCTCTACACTTGGTTGTGTATTTTTATCATCATAAGGTTAAATACTAAATTAAGATTTAGATTTTTCCATTATTTTAAACTTTTGTATTTTTTCAGATTCACTGTTTTAAGAATTTTCACACTCACGAAACCATCAAGCTCTTGTAATAATGAAGATGGTTCAGTTGAAAATGAAATAATAGAAAAATCGTGTACAAAGAGGGTGTTAGCTTTACGATCTCGACTTAACTATATTTCTCTCTTTCAGCTGATGGTAGAAAAAACTTTTACTTTTGTGTGTGTATTTATACAAATAATCTCGATTACTTAATTCAAATACAGTCAAATAGAGAAATATGTGCATTGTTGTAAATACTTATTGCAATTAGCCTGGCCTCTAGTATGTATGGCAGAATTGTTATTCTTAAATAAAACTGAATGAAAGCAATTCTCCTGCATCACAGTTCCCTTGTATCGTTGCTCTGTGGACCCACATGAAATCCAGGTACTTGTGAATTCCCCTGAGCCTCACGAGGCTCTTGTAAGGTTTGTTTGTGGGGACAGATTGTTTCTCCTTATCAGGAATGGGGCCCAGCTTGGGTTCAGTTTCTGTGTATTTTTTATTCTGGTGGGACTCCTACTTAGCAATATTCTATTTAGAAGATTACTTTAAGGTTCCAGTTCTTACCTTCAATAATTAAAAGGTGGTCTCAGGGCTTCTCCCAACTTTTATTGGTTGGTTGTTCATTCAAATCTGGTTTCCATTCCAGATAGAGTTCTTAAATTTTCCTACAGCAAGAAAATTACAGGGTTCAATTAAGTTGTGACACCTTAAAATTCTGTTTGTTTCTGTAGGATTTTAAATTAATCTTTTGCCACTATTGTTAATAAGGGACAGAAAAAATGAGGAAAATAAATCATCATCCTTACAGGCACATGGAGAATTATTCAAGTATTAGGTAGGCATATAGATCGAAGGTCTGCCTTGTCTGAAAGTCTGTTAAAGCTTTTAGACATGAATGATGGTTCATTGAGAATGGAACAACTTGTTTCTAACTGTGTTTGGAGAACAGAGCTGTGGAAGTATCTCCAGGCACAGACGCCAGTTTAGAAGTGCATGTTTTTTGCTTGTTCTGCGTTTGACAGTACATGTACATCCAGACGTGGTCAGGTCTGAAGCATGTAGGTTGTTGGTAACAACACATAAATGCAATAAGCTTTGCTGGCAGATGCCAGAGTATCAGACTTGCTTTAGGAGCTGCTAAGTAAAATCCTGTGGTCTTTGTTGTACAAGAGGTAAAATGATGGACTGTTTTGGCCTTAGAATCTATATTTTGATTTATTTATTTGGGACAATTTTTATTCTGTCTTTTAGTAAATGATTGGATTTCATAACTGTTTGAATTTTGTGAGTGAACATATTTTATGACCTGCTTAGAAAGGGCTTAGTGCTGTTATTTGTTTGATTATTCTCTGATATGTATTACTTAACTGATCTTCTTAGTGGCATGGACTTGCTTCTGTTCTCTGTTACGTTTATGAAGGGTCTAGCATCTGAGAGTCAAACTTGAAATGGAGCAATGCATAAGTGCTAGATAAAAAACAGTAAAGCATCGCAAATCTATCACAGGTCATAGATGACAGTAAAATACATGTCTATAGAGAAGTATCTCTTAATCTATATCTCCTGTTAGATGGTAAGTGGGGCCTGTGTGTCTCTTTTCCTTTGAAAGCTGTCTAGCAAAGTCTACGAGCTGGATTTAAATATTGTGATACTGCTTTTAGATGGTCTGTTAGTATGGCCAGCTGTTTAGTTTGGACCATCTAAATTAGCTTTCTGTGGAATTGTAAGAAGGTCAAATATTGTCCTTTATTTTTAGCCTCATTTCCTATGGAAACAAGGCTCGTGAGGACACACTGTGCACTTGCGTACATGTACGCACATCCCTTCATCTCCTCTCAGGAGTTTTTGAACCTGCTGATGATTTTGATCACATCTTTTGGCACAGTGGAGGTCTCAGAATTCAGATCCCACAAGTTTTGTGAAAATAAGTAGATGAGTATAGGTGGAAGCACCTGAAGGTGCCCTTACAGAGGGATAGGTTACAGCATGAAGTAATCTTACGAGTTGCCTGGGGATTCTAGTGATGGGAAAAGAGAGACTTTAAGCAAATGTCCCAGCTGTGGGAAAAGCTGCGTTCAAAGCTTTCACCTTTCTAGACACCGAAGTCAACCTGCCGGGAGGTGTAAATCTCTGGGAGATGAGGCTTAATTAATTCTGTTGTTCATGGGACTTCTTGTTCCTTAGATATTTTAATAATAATAGTATCAGTAGCATAAATGTTTCCGTGCAATGTATTTTTGCATATTTAATTTTTAGGTAAATATGAAGGGATAGTCTTATGACAATTGTAATTTTTAGAGGCAATTTTTCTTTTCCCTGTGAACATTAATTTTAATGTTGACAGAGTGTCTTCTCTCCCTGTTAGGACAAACTGAGCAGTTGCTTCCCTCCCCTTTTAAAATGACAGGTACTGTGAATGCTTTCCAGCCCTGTTTTGCACGTGGTTCTGGATTTCAGCTAGCCAGAAATTCTGGAGCATTTTGTGGGGATATTTCATGGCACTTATAGTTGTGCTCCAAGGGAGTTAACTTGGGAAGAACAAGGTCGGTACAGTAGGCTTACTGAATATGGAAATAATAATAATTATTAAGCTAACCAACAAGAAGTGTATTCTTAATAAAATGTGTGGGTTTTTTCAGTGTAATCATACGACTGTATAATACAAAAATTGCTTTGAGGGTAGGTCAAAGATTACGCATAGCAGAGACTGGTGTGATTGGTTACGAACAAGCAAAAATAGGGTAAACTTTTGACCCGGCAGCAGCAAATGGAACTGTGTAAAGCACCTACAGATGGCAGGATTTAACATATAGTCGGTCTCTCGCCCTTTCACAGCAATTACGATCATATTACACCAGGCGCAGAGGGGAAGGCGCTCTGTAACTGTAATACAGTGCGTCTTTGAAAGTTTTGAATATGCAGTTGCATGTTTCGTTTTTGTAGGACCAGCCATTAGCTTAGCAAGAAGAATTCCACTTTTGTTGCTCGTGTTTGACTCAGCCAGTTCCTGACCAGCGTGCCAAGTCCATTTGGAACAAAAAAATCATTTGAACGGTCTGAATAATTCTGATAATTCAGACTGCAGCGGATTTGTTGCTAAGCTTGAAAGACTCGATGAAGGTTTTATGCCGTTGCGCTGCTGATGTGGGGTTGAAGGGACGAGGAGAATGTGGCTCCAGAGAGGTCTGGGAAACGATGCTCCCAGCCAGTTCCTTACAGCCTGGTGTGGATGCATGCATTCTCCTGGTTGAGTTTTAAGTTTGCAAAACTTAAACAGCAGAAAGACTGATTGATAAACTGTGTTCATTTGAGAGTCTTGTGGCATTTAGACAATTCAGCGGCTTTCGGTTTTGGTTGGACCTGTGAAATACTTGACAAATGAGAAAAAGTGAGAGAGTCTTTTGAATTAGAGATGAATGATTGCCATTTTCCTGTGAACTCTGTCGGTTAAGAAAATCAGAAGTCCAGTTCCACTTCTGGCTCAGAGTGATAGTTCTGAAGTCATCCAGGCTTATTTGGTGCAATTCGCTGCCTTTCGGGGAACTGATTGAAGCAGGAGGAGGGGAGGTGTTTGTGTGCCTGTGTGTGCACGTGTGTGGACTTCTCCAGTGTTTGGTTTCATTTATCGCGCTTTGACATACTGGCATTTGGGGGAAAAAGTCCGAATTAAAGAAGGCATGCTTCCTTCTAGTTGTGATCCAGCCACTATCTCCCTTTCCGCCTCTTCGCTTTGCCTTCTGGCCTGTAATCTGATGCGCGTGCCAGATGTGGGGAGGTGGAGCAGAAGCAATCCAAGCTTTTAGACCATTTCATGGAGGGGGTTATTTTATTATATCTGTGGTTCACAAAAATTTTCCTTTGTTTTTCTAGAATGGCTTCTATGGAGAGTAGAAAATGCAAGCATATGGTAATAAGCTAAATAAGATACTGAAAAATGCTTTTTGGAGGAGGGGAGATTTTTCAAATACTGATAAAATAAAGGGCGGTTGGTTGGTTTTTTTCTTTTTAAATCATGCTGAAGCTTGCACTGTATGTAGACTGCTGTGTTTAATTCCAGTTCTTTTTGGAGACAAATTGTATTCATTTTAGCCATGCCTGTACCTGCAGCAAAGAGCTGCTGCTGAAAGCTGTAAGGCACTTAAACGGCTCAGTGACTGCTACCACGAGTTTGATCCGGTCACATGAGATTTTGAAACTTTGCTGGTTGTTAAAACACAGTGAAACAAAAACTAACAAAACAAAACATCTTCTCAAATGCCAAACAGCAATCACTGTCTTTAGACTAATTCCTTCTACAGTTTTCTAACTCCCCTCCCACCAAGAAAACCCCACCACCAAAACAAACTAGAAGTAATTTAAAAATGCCACCCATGCATTCCCCTCCTTTACTGGTGAGAAGCCTTCAGATATCCAGGTTTGAGCTGCACTCGAAATTTGCCTGGACCTGTCGAAGCCCCAGCTCTTCAGAGGAGGCTCACGAGCCACGGTGCTGCCGAGGCTGGGCTCCCCAAGAGATACTGGGTTGGCAGAGTTACCTGACAGACCTCGTTAAAATGTAATTGAGTAATCTTGATCTAAAGGTAATGGTGTAATTCTTCAGTATGAGCTGGTTGTCTCTGTTGTGTCAATAACTTCGATGAATTAGGGCTGTTTGCATGGCAGCTATTCCACCTGAAAACAGGGGCAATTATTGCCGGCTTTCTGCCTCGTAAGTACCAACTTCACAGAGGTGCGCTGGATTTGTTGTGCTTGGGAGATGCAAAAACCAAAAGCAAGTCGGTAGAGAAAAAATGTCTTTAATATAAGGAGTAGAAAGGAAAATGAATTAGAGAGATGGGTTTCATACTTGAGAAAGGAAGCGATTTTATCTAGTTACGTTCTTTCATGTTCTTTTTGAAGTGCAGAAAGGTACTGAAATGCTGTTATTGAAATGTTATTATTGAAACATTATTGAAATATTATGGGATTATTCCCATAGTTTCACTGATTAAGATAGAAATCTAATTGAAGGGCGTGTACTTTTCACAGCTATTTTGTAAATAATAGACTAACTAGTTCTGTATTCCAGGAACTGAAATAGCTCCAACAATTACTTCTACTTAATAAATCTGCCATATGCTTCTATAAAATGTGAAACTTGTTAACACATTGACCGAATTGAGGGATATATTAAACTTTTAATATACTATATATTGTCTCTCTCTGTATAGTATTTACTGTATGTATAGTATATACTACCAGTGACACGTGCTTTATAGTGCCTGCATTTTCTTCTTCTGAATTCTGATCATTATTTCTTGCTACAGTGTAACAGAGATGTTCACATTTCCTAATCATTGCTGGAAATAAAATAGTTAAAATGACTCTACTCGTATCAATCAAAGCTAAGTACGAAGGTTTCCAATATGAGTTGCACAAAATGTTCTTATCTACCCTTTGGTAAGTAGGTGAAACGCCTGTGTGCAACATGTGTAAGCTTCGTTTCCTTTCGGTGTTATCTGAGGATCTAATTTAGTTTTCCTTTGTATGTGCTTTGAGAGAGTGACTGTCAAAAGCTATCATTTCTTAGACTGCATCTCGCATACAGATACAAGTAAAGCGTGATGGGCTTTTTCTGCTCTCAGAAGACAACTTTCCAGACCTGGTGGAACCTTTGCTTGTTGTCCTGTATCGAAGCGTTGCTTGCTTGTGTCCATACTCACCTGCTCTAACTCAGGTTTGGAGTTAGTGTGGCAAGAGAGCACCATCGCCACTATACCAGTAATATTTAGGTTAATACAAGCGTATTATCGTCACAGGAATATTCTGGATATTGAGATGTTTTTAACTTGTCATTAAACCATTGCATAATCATTACAAATAAATCAATACATAGATTATAGTTATAGTGTATAGTATAACACATAGTTAGCTGCATGCTGCTCACCGAGCTAAGTGCTGGCTGAGTAATTGGAGAATAAAGGTAGTAATTTACCCATAGAGGTCTAGCTAAAAGAACTGTTTTTCCTGATAAATTTAGTTTGCTAGTGCAGTAGTAGACAAGGTGCAGGTTTAGACCCCTCCCTTTTTTTTTTACATGAAGCACCAAAATTAAGGTGAAATATATTACAAGAAAGTGTTGAACTTGTCTCTCTTCGCTTATAAATGAGATGGTAACTTGGAAGATCCCCGCTCTTGAGGTTTGTGATCTTCTGAGAGATTTTCTCTTCAAACAACTCCCCACACAAGCTGTGGAGATCACTGGCTTTGCACAACATGAGACATAACAAAAACCTTGAAAATGAAAAAAATAAAGTAATTCGACACAGTCGTTTTCCTTAGGCATGAGAATTAGATTGATACCGGCCTATAGCAGAAGCAAGGGAGATGGGAACGTGATTTTTGTGCCCCGCGCTGGCTGAGGGGACGGTTTTGACCTCCTGACAGTCAATCCCGAGGCGCAGTGGGAGCACTGGTAGGGTGCAGATTAGTGAAAGCTGATTGGCACCAAGCACCAGCCCTTCCCATGTTTGTAGACGTGACCACTTACAGCTAATAAGCTTATAATAATTTCTGCTTAAGCACAGGTGGTGAAAGTAGTAGCGAAAAAAAAGGGTAAGGAGCTTAAATGCGAAGAAGGTATGGGGCGAGCTGTGGTGAAACATGTGCTGCAGGTGGTCATCGTAATTGTCCGGCTCCTTTTGCACGGGGACTTGTGTTCGTCCTGGTCCCCGATGCTGATATTCCCGTTTGCACGTCAGCTGTAGGGGAATCGGAGACTGAACCCCACCGAGAAGCATTATTTACCTCTCCCTTACATTAAAATATTTTTGCAGTCGGGCATAAATACCAAGACTTTCGATGGCTTCTTGTAAAGCCTGCGCAGGAATTTTTTGATGACATGTATGCACATTTCATCTTACTGTCTGGAGGACTCCATTTGCACAGTGGAATAGATTTCATTCGGTCCTCCAAATGACTTCATATTTTGAAAGCTTAAAAAATTCTCTTCTTGAAACCAGATTTTTTTGCTGTGGATGACTTGATTGGCGAATAACACATGCTTCCCTGCCTGCTTTGCATTTGTTACCTAAATGGAGTAAATTCAGCTTGGAGAGGCTTGAGAAGAAGAAAGGGATTTGAAATGATTCCCCTTTAATTAATCCCAGGGAAATTCTGGCAAATCTGTCTTTTCTTAGTGAGTGCTGTATGGCTTTTAACTCCATTTCCCTCTGATCACATAGAAGAAAATCAGCGTTGTGTTTTTTTTTTTCCACAATGATTCTTTGGTTTGTCAATAGCCAGGTTTTGGTGTTTTACCTCATTTTAGCACATGCAGCATAAGGAGCATGTGTGGTTTGTGATTTTTTTTTTTTTTTTTTCTCTTTTGTTCTTTTTAAAAGCTTGCTTTCTGTAAAGGAAACATTCCAGTAGTGGCGTTAGTTAAATCTAGCTTTGAAGTGCTGACCTTTTATGAAATAGTGTTTTACTACCAATTGTTACAAGCCAGTGGTGATAATTTCTTTCCCCTGTAAAATATAAATCTTTGGTTTGTTTAAACATTATGTTATTTGAAGAGAGTAAACTCCCTCTGTGGCAGATTATATGTTCTTTTGGGGGGAAAAGAAAAAGAAACAAATGCAAGCAAAACAAAGAAACAACCCAAGGCTTATTTATTTTTTACTTTTCTTGACTAATAGCTTGTGTCCTACTACTGCTACACTTCAGAGGGCAGCTGAACAGATAACTTACGCATGTTACATGCTTCCAAGTCCTCAGCGATCTGAGACAGCATAAGGACTCCATCCTGGAAAGTAAAGACCATTCTGATCTTACTCCCATAAAGCACTTGTGCATAATCTTTACAGTTAAGGACAGGAGTGGAGCCTTGGACTTAACTTTAGGTAAGACAGTTCAGAGAATTGCGAGATTAAGTCTTTAATCCAAAGCATTATTACTGAGGAGTTAATTAACAAATAAACTGTCTTTCTGCAGTGATACGTTCTCAGAAATATTCTCATGTCTATGTATCAGTTTGGGGTTGCAGTTAGACAGTTTTCTATGCAAAGCTTTTTGCATATTTATTTTTTATTTGAAGTATTTTTCAGAAGTTAAAGTGAAATATTAACACCTGGGAAAACACCACTTTTTAGCTCATGAAATTATAAAAGAGTATCTTGGATTTCCTAGAGTTTTAAATGTGCCTTAGTTCTGTTTTACATAAGTCCTGGTAGCGTACCTTCTTCTGGTATTGTTGCTCTAAGTAGAATCGGTCTTTCCAAAATGACTTTATCTTCTGGTTGGACTGTTCACAAGGTGTCATAAAATCAATATCAGAAAATCATCTGCTGAAGTACCTCTCTGTACAATTCGTATAATGGTATACTACAACTATCACTACTTTCTTCAAGTTCAGTCTGGTATCTGATGTGGTCTCCAAGAAATTCTCAGGATGGAAGAGGACAGCTTTGTTGATCCCTGTTCAGCAGATCCTGACAGCTCTGCCCGTGGAGCCAGTGTCCTTTCCAGAGTGTGTGCACAAGATGATTCTGGGACATTTCTGTACTGTCCTACTGGCACCACATTCCTAGAGTTAGTAATTTTTTCTCCTTTTCCCCCCATGAATATGTTTAGACTTCTGTATATGTAAAAGAGGTAATATCCATCATGCTTTATCCTGGGTATCGTTGAAGGCAGTATCAGACTGTTTTCATGGTGTCGTTGTAAGTTGCAACCTGAGTAAAAAGGCAGCATGCCTTGTGTGCCCCACCTAAATGCACCTGGCTTACTGGATGACCTTGATTTTATTTCTCTGTTCATCCTGAGATCTATAAACTGCGGGTAATAAAACATATATCCACCTTTGCGAAAGCTCTTTGAAATCCATGAGTAAAAGGTATCCCATAAGGTCAAAATATGAATTATTTATTGCTACATGACATGCACAGCATGGAGACTGTAGGGTTATAGAAGTCTTGTCTGTTCATTTTTCCCCTGAGAATAGAAGTCATACCTTCAGAGCTCCACTTAAAGAGGTATTCGTCGTATGAAATCTAATATAATCTTTATGTGTATGACTGTGTGATAATATTGAAACTTTGATATCTCCAAGGAATTGGTTTCATGTGTTAATACCAAGCTTCTTGTGACGAGTGCAAATGCAATTTTCAAAACAATAAGCATTTTAAAAATAAAGAATGAATATGAGAAGATGGGAAGGAATAGTCAGAGGTGGGGGGAAGATTTGGTTTTAAATTAATTTGAATGAAGGGAATTAGAATTTCATGGCATCAGAATTGCGTTAGGGTTACTGCAGGGTAACAGATCACTTCCAGGTAACTGCTAATACTCATAGAACCATTTTCCATTTCCTGTTATTTGAAATGCCAGCAGTATGCTTTAAAAGAAACTGATTTTTATTTTAATATGTTTCTTAGGGCTTCTTGTAGGCCCTGCTTGTCATCAAAGTATAGAAGGGGAAAAAAGTTGTGTTCTCTGCTTACTATTTATATTATTTATTTTATTAATTTAAGTATGTGTTGTTCAAGATGAGCTATATAGATGCATGTATGTATAGGTAGATACAGATATATAACGTATGGAAAGCAAGAACAGGCTTGTTGGAAGCCAGTTAGGGCTTTATGCTTCAATGTGAATATCTTCAACTGTATGAGAAAATCAGTAGGCAACTAGCACAGATTTTGAAGAACTGGTATACAACTTCCTGCTGAGTTATGTTACTGTAATAATTGGGTTTCCCTGTATCAGTTTTGGCCTCTGAAAGAGTTTCAGGAATGGTCTTCAGCAGAGCACACTTCAATTATCGTGAGATCCATGACATTAACATACACTGAAAGTGCTTGGCCTTTAATCCAAGTTCAAATATTAGGTCAGAATTGTATCCAGCTAAATCCAAAAGAGCCTTTAACTATCTGGGATAGGCCCAGACTTTCTAATGCTGACAACAGAGGCAAGAGGGGTCTTGCACAGATGTTAAAACTCCCCTGGGGATAACAGACTGCTGGGCAACTTCGGTTCCCAACTGCGCTGTTGGATGAAGTGCAGTTTTACAGCTGAAGTCACATCCAGTTGGAAAGATTGGGCAGGTGTTACTAGAAGGAAAATTGAGGTGGAGAAGAGAAACAGTGCTATGTGCAAGTAAGAGATTTTTTGAGAAAATTGTTCAAAGAACAATTACTTCTATATGTCTTAATACAGTTGGTTTGAAAGACTGCTTTTAGGCCATAGTAAATTGTCTGGTTAAAAGGAGCCATCTGCTCAGAAATATTTGCCTTCATGTTGCTTTCCATCTTGGGTCTCTTCCATTATGCTTTAGGCATGATTTTGCTTGTTCTTTGTATTTATTTGATACTTTCATCTAGCCCTCTATATAGCTGTAGAGTCTGAGGACTTTGCTAGTCTGATTTTTCTTATCTGCCCACTGCTCTGATTCTGAGAGTGGCTGAGGTACTGCAGGCTGTATATTAATAAAGGTAATTCATCTGTATGAATTTACAGGTAGTATAGATATTAAGTGAGTGTGATGCATTAAAGATTGCAGGGATCCTGTGTCATGGAAGTTTCCTAAGTGCCTAAAACCTAAGCGGGTACTTTATCGCTTCCTCTTCTTTCTCCTTATGCTTCTCAGTAATCTCCATTGCAAATACAAATGGTAGTGTCAGCGTCATGTGGAGGTATACCTGGCTCAGTATTCCCTTTGCTGTTTTGTTCCCCTTGTATTGTGAAATATTTAAACTCATAAAATAATATCACTACCACAGAAGGGTTTTTTTTTAAAAACTGCTCTAGTCAAAAAGAACAACGCTGCAGCTGGGAGCTGTAATCTCATATTGCCTGGTTTTCTAAAATTGAGGTGTTTTAACTGACGCTGTTACCTAATTCCCAGCACATCATTCATTACTTCCAGGGGGGGCTCTCCCCTGTTGCTCCTTTGAAAAAAATGTTCTCACATATACCCCTCCTCAGCGCCAGCCTATATATGCCTATATATAGTATGTATAGCTAGCATATTCAGAGTTGTGTTAAATCCAGAGTCTCCACACAGCAGGTAATTTAAGAAATTGCATCTCTCTTGGCTAACAGGGACATAGATTTGCCATTCTTTATTGGCTTCTTTCCATGTATTTTAAGATTTCTTTTACTTAAGATATCTTCTTTGCCTGCTGATCTGGAAGGGCCTACATTTCTGGATGATCTTCACTGTATGTTGCACCCACTCCCATGTAAGATTAAAAAAAACTGAAAAAGTCTTTTTGTTTTTTTCAAAGGCCTTTCAAAAAAAAAAAAATCCTTCAGCTGCCCCCTAATACCTTAACTTTCTTTGAACAGTAACATTAGCAAACGCATGCAATGTCAAACACGCTTATCAAGAGAATTACTCTAGTCTGAGAGCAAAACTGCCTTTAATATTGATTAATGGCATTAGTTCACTTAAATTATATTCTATCCACCCCTGTTAGGTTGTTGTCTGGGAGAACAATTGACTGTCCCTGAACCTTGACTCTGCTGAGCTAAGTTAGAAGCAGTTTCCAAAATCTGAGTGGCTATTGGTGTGTCTCTGTAGATGTTCCAAAACAACAGCATCCCAAACCACAACTCCCATCATATGCAATAAAGACAAAATCCACTTCCCATGTCCAGGACCCAGCATGGCCTTATCAGTCAAAATTAGCACCGCAGCATCAGCTGTAAACCAGTTGATACAAATGCACATCACAGAACACCACCACAAGATGGTCATGAAATGTTGCTGAGCAAGTAAGGCAGGCTGGGTTGCCCTTGGACAACAGCAGTGGCCGTGCACTTGGGGTTGAGGGTGGCCCCGTGCGGCATCTTGCTTCTCAGCTGGAGGTGCAGTTTGGAAGCACAGAGCGCATCAGTTCTCTCACGGTTGCTTTGGTTGTCTGTTGGCTTGTGGTTTTATTTCTGACTTTTGAAAGCCAGATATGACTTACGTCCAGATTATTTCACAGATCATCTTGGTCTTCTTTTGCCATACTGCTGTTAAAACTGCCAGCAAAGTGTTCTCTGTGAGACCTTTTTGTCTTGGTGTGTTGCGTGCCCTGCCTATTTTCTCTGTAGTTTTGGGAAAACAATTGCACAGGAGAAAGGACGGTTAATTTCAGGGACTTGGCTGTTCTGTTCTCAGAAGGATACCCTCTTCACTCAAGGTAAATGGCTTATACAATGTTATTTATTATTACACTATTAACATGAAGCTTAGAGAATGTGGGTTCTTAAGAACCTGGGACAGTGAATTTGTAAAAGTCTAAGTAACTCATGTATCTTATAGTAAGCGTGATTTGCTAGGGGTTTTAAGAAATAGTCCTGTGGACTGTGTAGTACTGCAGTTTCAAGATGAGAGAGTCATGACAACCGTGTGTTTGAACGATAAAGATGGGGATCTCTGTGCCAAAAGCAAAGCAATGAAATAGCCATGTATTCTTCCAAAGTTGACTTTTCTCCCTGTTGAACTGACCTCGTATCATCTTGTGCTTCAGTACAACGTGCCCAGGCGCAGTCTTTAGGAAAATGAAGCATGCTGTCCATATTGTTGAGATTTTTGTTAGATTAGAGTAAGGCAGTGCTTTTGAGATTGCTTTTGTGGAAAATTTAAAATGTGTAAACATGGTAGGGGCCGCTGATTTTTCATTGAGGGAGGATCTGTCAGCCCTGCTATTTGCAGGTGGTAGCAGTCATAATGTGTCGCCATCTATTTTCAAAGATTGCATCTGACTAACTTTTCATGTTGATGTGCAATATAACATCAATATATGTGTGTAGGAGTTCTCGGGATGGGGCAAGATTAGCTATATGTTCTAAATACTTCAGATTAAAATGATGGAGCTGTATGCTGTTTCTCAGCCTTTCCCTTCAGTCATACACACGCAGCTACGTTGCAGTTCACTGTAGGAAAAACCTAGAAAAAAGTGAAGTTGAAAAATAGATTTCTGTTTTGGCATTCAGTGTGTGGAACTTTTCTGATAAAGAGTTAGCAATAGACCCATGTCCTGACACGTTTCCTTTCTTATCATAGATTTAAATATTCAGTGCTAACCACACTGGGGGTTGTTTGAGATTGTGTAGTATTTCTGCTCACATTTAGGTCTCTGTCAGAATGTTAAGTCTCATTTCTACTGCAAATAATTACCTGCAAAGCTAAATTTTGCTGTTTCTGTATTTAGATTAAATGAGTATGTCTTCCATGTTTAGAGCTGCCATTTGTTAGTACTGGCACTCGTAGCAAACCTGCGCTGTCGTGAGACAAGAAGTGAACAGGTCTGGTTTCTGTTGAACATGTAACTGTCATTGTTTTAAATATTTCTTAATACCCTGCATTCGGTGATTGCATTTGTGTTAACACAAGATGGAGTTTTTTTATCTTTCACCCTCACAGAGTAAAATTTGAAGTTCTTGAGTTTTCGGAAATACTGTAGTTAAATCTCAGTTTTGTCACATCAGCCTCATTATAAAAAGGAGCACAGACCAGCTGGCCTAAAGTTGATTTTTATTTCATATCGGAGTGTTTAATTATTTTATTGTAAATCAAATCAATTCCAGCTGCTGCTACTTTTCCTTTCACTTTTTGTTTTACTTGGTAGGCTGCAGTCTCTGGCTCTTGGTTTTCTCATCAGGTGGTGTTATCTCTGACAGCCTGTGTAGTTTTCAGGAGTATTTATGCTCAGGCTCAGTTAAACAGGGTTTTTTCATTATTCTGTCTGATACTGATAGAAATTATCACCAGAACACTTTAAAACTCTTAATAGAAAAGCTAAGTTCTGTTAGTTTCTCTTCTGTACCTCATATCATCAACTGATATTCTAGATGTTTAATAATACAAAATTTGGGGCACGACCCTGCTTTACGGTGCACTAAATTCCTAGCAGTTAAAGCAAGAAGTCCGTCCTTATTGTTTACTCTGCATCACTGTTTACCATTCGGCGTTTACACTGACTTAGTGCTGTTTGACATGGTTGTAGGATTTGGCTAGAGTGGATGATTAAATTACCTTATTATTTATTCTCAGATTTGTGAAGAGCAGCTGTCCCAGTATTCCAGTTTTTTTTCATGTGAAGCTGGTTGTAATCGGTAGTGTCTCCCTTCTGCAGTGAGGTCTCCTGGAGGGATGTGAAAACACAGAATTTCGGGGTCTGCCACATACAGTCTCTGTGTGTTTCCTCCTTGCTGCTCACAGGAACTGGCTTTTCGAATGCCTAGCAATGTCTGCAAGCCACTAGCAGTTAGAAAACAACTGTGAACATAGACGAGACGTGAGACTTTTATGACTTGCTGGGGAATGTTAGCTTTCTCTTCGGAGAGAGGTCTGGGTGCAGAGACCCAAGTATTCATCACCAGGTACAGTGGAGTAATTTGCTGTATCCTGAACTAAAGGTAGAGGTCCCACTTGCATTAAACTCAACAGTAACTTTCTGTTTCAAGGAAAACCACAGGCAATGTATCAAATCTTGCTGAGTTCGTAGAGCGTTACTGTTATGGCCAGATGGAGCGTTACCCTATGCTGCCCTGCCTGGTTATCAGAGACCATGAAATGTAACCAAATTATTTCTTCCTTAATCCTCTACCTTGAGTCATATGATGTCATTTAGAAATATATTTGTTTCTGAGACTACGTGGAAGAAAACCTACCTTATCGTTGGATGAATTAGTGTGGTTTTGTTCCGCTATTAATAATAAACATTTTCTAGTCTGACTTTTGTCTAATTTAAACTTTGTCTGATTTAAATCTCAGCCATTGAATCTTGCCAGCTGCTGGTTTGCAGATTTCAGGAAACTTTTATTATCAGAATTCTTTTCCCATAAAAGTACTTCTGGTCTGGGATGAGGGGAAATAAAGAGTTTGAGCTGATTTTACAAATACATTCACTGAAAGGCACTTTCTGTAGAGCTAGAACTAATTTCTTAAAAAAAAAAATAATCCTGGACTCTTCGTAATTTAGCTACATTCTATTAGAAATGGATGGTAGCACTAGATATTATTGCATTTATGTAAAGTATCATGTTAATACAATATTTATTTCTCTGCTGTAGTATTTCCATTCTGGTTCTGGTTTTCTCTGCTTGCTCAGCTTCCTGTGCTGAGTTCCCCTCAGTGCCGGCAGCGCGGGTGGGAGCAACCCGCTGTCTTCAACTTGGCTCTCTGCGGGTTGAGGCCCATCTGCCCCGGAGAGCACCTCGCTGCCTAGAACCAGCAAGTGCCCCGAGGCAGAGACTCTGAGCAGAGGATCTGACCCTCTTTCAGTTTGCAGGAGGAGAAAGTGCTGGGCCAGGAGTTGACCATTTCCAGATCAGTCTGAAAGAACCCCTCTTTCTTCTCTCATATGTCTTCTGAATTAAAGGTAAGGGAGCGAAGCAGCAGAGATTTAAAAAAAAAAAAATCCCAACGTTTACTCAAAAATCTCAGTAAACAGGTCTCATCACACTCATATGAAAAAAAACATAAGCCGCACAATTGTCAATGGACATGCCCATACAGAACTTAATTGCTATATATAGCACACACCGCAGTGTTGAATTCCTCAGTTAAATATTGCAGAAACTTGCACATAGAATATGTCGAGTGGGTGGCTGGGTGCACACTTGAGAAGTTAAGAGAGCCTTGGTAAGCTGTGTTCAAGAAGCATGGACATTCTCGTGCTACAAAGAGAAGTCAAGGGTAATATCTGAGAGACTGAGAGAGGAAGGAGTGTCTTTTCATTGCCCTTGTATGGAGAGAAGTTGCAAGGTACTTAGCACTGTAGGTGTGTGTACTGCTAGTACAGAGACTGACTGTGAGAAGTGCCAAGTGCTCCAAATTCCAGTGGAAGTACATTTGATACGATTCTTGTGTCCCTCAAGAGGAAATGCAAAGGTCAGAAAAACTAGATTTATTTACAGTATCCTATTTATTTTTCCTCAGCTGGTAAAAGGAAAAAAAAAATCTACTTAGTTTTCAACTAGTGGCAGATTAGGAGCTCCTGACCTGGTAAAATGCTAACGTCTTTGACATGTAAGTCAACAGGTTTCTAGTTTTGACTTGAAAACCATTATGTTTTCGTTAGTGTTCAGATAGAGGTATTTTGAAAATTGACCCAGTGTTTGAAAGCTGTATGTTTGCTTCTGCATTTATTAAAATGTAACACATGAAAAATTGTTGCATTGCCTTTGTTCCTGACCTGAGCAGTAGTACAGTGATTGTGCTTCTTGGAGATCAGTCCTCGTAGTTTCTGCTTGTCATTCTCTGTGCCAGTGGGGGGCTTTGCCCCTCCAGTCTTTCTCACAAGCAGTACTTCACACTGCCTACTCAGCTTTGCTAAAAGTCAGTGGCCTCTTGCCTTGAATAAGACTCAGAGAGTCAGCTTTGTAATCTTTCTAACACATTTTGAAGTGTCTTACTATTCTGCAGGGTAAACAAGGACTGTCACTATAGCTGGCAATTACGGTACCCTTTTGGGTACTCTGAATGGAGTGACCTGAAGGGATTATGAAGGTGGAATTGGATCCTTTTAGACTGGATATAAGGAAGAAATTTTTTACGGTGAGGGTGGTGAAACACTGGAACAGGTTGCCCAGGGAGGTGGTAGATGCCCCATCCCTGGAAACATTCAAAGTCAGGTTGGATGGGGCTCTGAGCAACCTGATCTAGTGGAAAATGTCCCCGCTCATTGTGGGGGAGTTGGGCTAGATGGCCTCTAAAGGTCCCTTCCAACCCAAAGCATTCTATGATTCTGTGATCCTCCTGGATATGGTATAGAGGGTGAAAGGACTGAAAAATCATGTTTTTTGACTAAAAAGACTGAAAAGACATTTTGGGATTGCTTTACTTGAGTCCTTGTGTGGGTCTGGGTATGTTAGAAGAAGGGCAAACAGTGCCAGATTGTGTCATGGTATGCCCTCATCTCTGCCCAATTCACTGTTTCTTAAGAGAAAATAAAGGAAGAAAAAGAAAACACAAACCCAAGAGAACTGTGAAATGCATACAATGAAAGCAGTTTTCTGTTTATCAGTTTCAATTATTTGTTCATGTTAAAACATAAATTGTAAATGTTTTAGTGAAGGTACGGCTTCCCTTTATCTACTGCAAAGCCACTTGTGGCTGGGCAAACAAAATGAAGTATTAATGAAATATAGTGCTTAGAGAAAACCTAGACAAACCTCTTCTGCTATGAAAGATGTTTGTCTTATTCTAATATGAAAAGACCTGTAGTGCCAGAATTACTTCTAAAGGTCACCTGCTCTTCCCCAAATTACGTGTATGATTCCTGTGAAACTCTGTTCAAAGGTAGCAACTGTTCTGTTGTTTCCATTGGAAGTGTGCATTTGCTGCCTGATAAAACCAAAAAGTCTTTCCTCTTCTGCAGTTGCGTGTTTCCTTATGTATGTGCAGAATGGTGTTTTCTAACAGCAGTATTTTTCACTCATTTCTTCTTTCCCTTTTTGTCTAGAATCAGTCTGTGCGTTGCAGTGGTGTGTTCGCTCTTCTGCATTCGCTGTATCTGTACTCTGTTCTTCACTAAGCAGTCTTTTTAACAACATCCGTATACTTCCACTCCTTGCAGTCTTGAATTCGTATTTTGTTGCTACAACGACCCTTTTCTGTTACCTCTTTTTTATTTACTCATAATTCCTTCCCTAATGCTGTGATTGTTGTGTTTGTGCTCACCATATTGTGTTGTCTTTGAATTTCTCATCTTATGATTCCTGTAAATATCAGGAAGCTAGCTATGGTGTCTGACTGGTATGCTCCCATTTTTTATGTTTTCCTTAGATTTGTCCTTCACGAGTGAAGTATTTTGCCTGTGTTCTTGTGGAACTCATTTTCCTTCTGGTGCTTGTCTATTAATATATTTTCTTAAATATCAGACATACTCTCTGCAATCTGCACAGTTTTTCCCACATTTTTTGTTATTTTCCAGTTTAACCAGAACGCTTGATGCACCTTCCCTTCAGCTAAGGATTTCATATGGAAAACGCAAGCGGCAATTTGTTTTAATAACAGAAAGTTAAGATCGCAAAGCAGTTCTTGTTCTGTTGGGCTTAATAGATATGCGTGTCTGTATACGTGTGTAGCTCTGAATAATGTTCATTCTGCTTACCCTGTATAGTGTGGCGCTTTAAGATGAAAGGACATACCTAGAAATAGCCGGAAAAAAAAAAAAATTCAACATAGTGTATATGTGTGTATGTTTTTCTGCTGAATATAGTGTATATTGTAGTCTCCTTATGGAACCAGATTCTTTCCTCCTGGACTTAGGATCTTTCTCAGAGATTATCTCTAAAGCATGGAAAAGGGGAAAGTAGAAAAAAGGATTCATGCCGCTGCAGGAGGGGCCCCGTTCCCGTTCTGCGTCCAGCCTCTCTGCGTTGCGCCTCAGCTTTGGTCGGAGCCTTGGAGCTGGGATCCCCCAGAGCCTTGGGCAGGGCAGCTTCCCTGAGAAAGGCTGTCCCGAGGAGGAGGAGTGAACAGAAAAGGTGACGGGGCCACGTTGGCAGAGATGGCGTGTACAGGATAGCCACTGTTCCTTCAGAATTTCCACCTTATTTTCCTATAAGTACAACCACAGTCTCTAACACTAACCTTTTCAGTTTCTGGAGAAACCGTAAGTTTATGATCAATGTTGTCTTTAAGGAGAATGTTCTGGTGTAATGGGAAAAGGTGGAAGTAGAAGAGAAAAGGAGACAATTCTATTTCCCAATTCCGATTGGAAAAGAGAAGGTACAAAGCTGCAAAAGTTGTTTTGCAGGCTTGAAAATTACTTTAAGGTGCTTCATCCACGGCTTTCTTAAACAGTTTACAAACCCCAACACTGAAATGTCAAGTGAAAGGCTGAACTGGTCTGTGCCCTCCCGCACTGCCCCGCGCTGTCGGGGGGGACAGACCCGGGGGGAACAATTTGGACGTCTCTGTGCTGTGTGCCAAGGTAACAGGGCAACGGCGTGCCAGCGCGGAGGAGGAGAGGCTGGTTCTGCTTTCAGTCCGTGAAGTGCTGCAGTGAAGGCAGGGCAGAGCGGTGTGGGTGCGTGTATACTTTGCCTTTTACAAGGAGGAAACCTTCTGAGCAAGCGAGGTGCAAACCCGCCCGGGGCTTGGCACTTGGGAGGGCTGGGAACGCTGAAGCTGAAGCTTAGGTAGGTTTCCCCGCTGGGCAGCGTATTTAAAAAAATGCTTAAGGTGTTTGTCAGGATACTGAGTTAAAGCAAGATAAATGATGTTACCTTAAAAAAAAGAAAAAGAAAAAGGGGAGCACTTGCACTGGAGGTTGTAACGCGAATCATTTGTTATTTGTGCTTTCGTGTATTTACAGGAGAGTTGAGTGCTGGGAGGAGTTGAACCATAGGATGTTGCCGAGAGAAGAGTATTTATTGCAGCAGAACTAAAATTACAGGCAAAAAAATTAAAGTACTCTAGGGGAAAAAGAGTAATTCCAGCATGCCAGATATCCAGTATTAAGTATGCTTAATATTCAGTTTAGTCTCATATGACATGTTTATGACCAGTGTGTGTGCCCCAACAAAGGCACTGCCTAAAAATGTATTAATTAATTAGTTTTGGTGCAAGAAGAAGAAAGAGCACGCATATTCCTCTTTTTCACTGACAGCCCAATTTCCCTTTTGATAGAGGAAGATGCAGAATGATTTGAAGTGTGCCAGGTTTGGATTTCTCCTGGAGTCGTACCCTTAAAATCAGCAGAAGGGAGGGAGGGGAGTTACTCTGTCTATTATCATCAAGCTCTGCTAATGTAGCCCGGGCGCCACGTGACTGCAGAAAAGGCTATTATCTCAATGAAAAGGAAACTGCTTTTTAGAGCAGCAACAGAACAGAAGCAGGAGGAATTTTCGAGTACTCCACCATGCTGGATTGTCAAAGGGGCATCTCTCTGATCAGCAGTTAGGGAAGGATTAGCGTGGCCAGTTTGTCAGCTGTCATTAGAAGCAGACGACAGAGATGATAAGCTGCTGTGTGCGCACGTCCTCACTCAGCATGTGCTTTGGTTTACATCAAGACATAACACTGGTTTTGGATAATGGAGAGCTGATATTTTTAAGGCTGTAAATTTACTGGTAATTGGTGTGGGGGGGTTTTTTGTTGTTTTTTGGGGGTTTTTTTCTCCCTGGTTTTTCCTCCCTCCTGTTTTTAATAAAAAGCCAGTGTGATGGATGGGGAATCTATCTACATCTTGATCTGAAGACGCAGGAAAACTAGAGAGATCTGCCTTCAACTGCAAGGGCTGGAAGATGACAAGGTGTGTTTCTGAAGTGCTGTGACTTCATTGTTAGCGCTCCCTTTTCACACGTATGTGTGCTCCTGCGTGTGCATCGTGGGTGTCTGGATGTTGGGGGGGCGAGGGGGGTGTTGATTTGGGGGAGTGGGAGGAAGACAGTTTAAAGATAATGTTTCTAAATAACAAATACAAAGAAATAATGTGAATTTGATTCTCCAGTTTCTGTAGTTTCCCCTCTTTTTTAATGACTACAGGTGTACTTGTGGTTGCCTGTGACAGTTTTATGGGTTTATGAGGCTAAGTATATCTTAGTGCACAGGAAATATTTTTGTAAGCAAGTTTTCTGGCATCCAGAGTGACACACAAACCCATCTATATTTTCCCACTGTTAGGAGGAGGTGGAGCCCAAGAGTGTCTGTTTCATTGCAGTAATTACTGTTCAGTGTTCAGTAATTTCTGTTCACATGAAAAAGTACAGAGTAAGTCAGACTGAGATGTTTGTGCAATAAAGCTTTCTCTTTCTGACCAAGAGCTTAACTAGACAAAACACACTGAAAGATTCCTAGTTGTTACGTAACTTTCTCTATTCTCTAATCTTAATAGTTTTCTTTACAAGTATGCGATCCCGTAAACAGAATGACATTCAGTTAATCTTCAGACCTCGTATTTATCTCACGGTTGTGCATGCTGATGTCATTAAATGTCTTGGCAGTATTTGCCTTTCTTTTAACCTTGGCAGGGCAACATTTAATATTGCAGGTTAATTAAATAATAATATCTCCCTAAAAAGGTTGTAGGTGGTTATTTGTAGTAAGTGAAAATAGTAGAAGTTCTTGCAAGCTTGTTGGCTTTATTTTCCTGTCATACACAGCATTAAGCCCAGCACTGCTCTCTACTTCACAGCAATAATACTAATCCCAGACCACAAAAAAAGATAAAATGAAATGTGTGGATTTGCATGGGAGTGCTGATTGTCACTTCTCTAGCATTTTGTCTCCAAAGTTAAGGGCAGGATTGCAAAGATGCATATAACCGGTCATTGCTGCAGTGCACTAGCAGTTTGCTAAAAGTGTGTTTTCCCGGATACATATTGAAATAATGGTGGTGACTATCATGCTTAGAATCCGTTTAATAATTAACTAAATACATACAGGAAATGCCTTAGTTTATTTTATTTAGGACTTTGAAAAACTCATGCTACTTTGAGATAGGAGGGGAAAGGAAAATGTTATTGTTTTTCAAATTAATACAGCAAGTGTTTGAAGAGACTTTACTTCATACTGTGAAGGCAGAGCAAGAAACATAAACAAGTTAGCACTATTTATTTGCTTGTTCTTTTTTGTCTTGGTTTGATTATTTTAATTGCACTGTACCTACAGTTTGGTACAGATGCCTGAGGCAGGCGGTGCTGCTGAGGAGAGGCTTGAGAGCCCGTCACGTTCGCGGCACCAAATGTCGAAGCCGCAAGAACAATGAAACTTCCTCTCTGCTTCTTGTGTTTTCTTCCTTTATTTCATTACGGAAGAGCTAACAAGATAGTGGGGGCCGAGTAGCGCTTACTGAAATGTTGGCATCTGTGTTTTGTAGGAAAATAGATCTTTGCTGCTTGTACAGTTTGATTTGCCTGATGCCTTTTAGGACATATTAAGGGGGGAGATTTGAATCAAATCCATGTTTTGTATAGACTGTGTTCTTCAGGTGGCTTCATCTTCTCACAAAACTCAAGTTGGGGTGTTTTCTTTCATGGGCACTTTCTTACGGAAATAAGGTGTGTAGCATATATAAAATGTCAAGCACTGTCTGTGACCAAAGTAATTTTGTTTGCCCACTCTTCAAAATTCTGTATGCTGCTGTAGTCGACAAGGTTACACTGGTAATGTCCAAAAGGTGTTGCTCTCTTTTTTTCTTTTTTGTTATCATCTCTGTAAGGTAAATTTCTTGTGGGAGGAAGGAGGGAAGATGTGACTGCATTGCAAAATATACCATGTTGTAAGAAAAAAAAGCCTACTTGGAAAGTCTGAGGTAGAGGAGTACTTTGAAATACTTCATTTCACTCCAGAGTTCTTAACACTATATTTAATAACAAATGCTATTAGGAAGTCAACTGACTGGTTGCGTTTTGCAGTGGCATTTTATTTCTCTACTTAGACTAGTAACAGGAAAAGAAATGAGGAAAGGTGTGAAAACAACCTTGATTCTCAGAATCTACTTCATTAATAAATGGAATTAATCTGTTAGCACACTACTATGGAATTGCCCTGTAATTGTGTTAGGAAAGCTGAGTGAAGGACTGAGGACTGGGTCTGCACGCCAAGATGTCTGTGCTGAGTGAAGGAGAAGACTCTTTGTAAGCTTGTAGCCACTGTACCTGTGAGGAAATCCCGATGGAGTTGTCTTGTTGCCTGCATTCCCTGTAAGCTTTTTTACTCGCTTTACGTTGAGCTGTGGCAGGCCTAGAAGCATGCCGGAGTTGGACTAAAAATTATTATCAGCAGGTAAAGCTTTAGTCTCTGAAGGTAAGGGGTAAGGTTTGCAAGCCTGTGTCTTTCAGAAATGGGCTGTTCTCGATACCCAGGAGTCTGTGGCTGACCCTGTGGGTAGTTTCCCTCATAGCTGGAGTTGTACAGTGAGGGATTGGGAAGGGCAGGCTGGGATGTGAGGGTGCAGAGCTAAGGTCACAGGAACCTGATGAAAATCCTAAATGAAGAATCAAGCTAAAAGCTTATGATAACTGCACTTAATTTGCAGTGTGTGTTGTACCTGAACCTCCTCTTTGCTGCTCCCATTTCATTTTCTCCCATGCACACTGTCCACAAACAGACTTCATCAGAATACTGAAGTGCTCCGATTTTCCATTCCCAGTAGCATAGGCTGTTGTGATTGAGCAACTATCTGGTACAAGATTCCCGTGAAGACACCTCTGTTAGAACTGTTAGAGCATGGTAATAAAATTATTTTTGTTGCTTTTTCTGAAGTTTTTCCAGGTGTTTAGTCCAACTACTTTTAAATGTTATTTTTCAGTTTGGCGCAATGTATTGCAGGCTTCTGGTCAACTCCTTGGAACATAGTGGATGTTTCTTCCCCTCTTTAGTAATTATGTTTCATTATATTCCAAAATTAAAAATACTTGGAATGTATACTAATTCTTTCTTAGCACTTGTGATTCTTCTTTACCATAAATGGTTTCATTATTAAAGCAGATTAATTTCAGTTTGTTTTTACAAACAGAATAAAATGGCTGATAGTGAACATTCAGCTCTAATAGTAGAGTAACCTGGTTTTCCTTGGGCTGCAGGATACAAGCATAGTTGTGTCAGGCCCATGGAGTGATTTATGTCCTACAGAAGAGAGAAATAACAGTTTGACATCGTCCTCTAGTAGACTGGGAGGAAAATCCAAGCTTCAATGAAGTCAGTGATAAAATTCTGATTTATTTCGGTTGAGTCATAATAACCCCTTAGAACTCTTCGATTTTTGCAGAATGTCATTTCTGCTGTTAAGAGAGCTGTGGTAAAGCTTACAGGGTGTTGCCTGTAAGCATTGTGGAGGCCAAAGGTATATATGGATTTAAGAAGGAATTAGGCACAACTGAAGACAGGTTCAGAGGGAGGAGGAGGGATAGCAACACCACAGCTAAGCTTGAACCACTGATTGTCAGAGAAAGGAGGTGTCGGGGGAAGGATCGTTCTGCAGCTGCGTTGTACGTTTTCCTGAGGCATCTGCTGTTACCTTCCATGACAGACTGGTCACTAACTAAATGTCTCTTTCACTTGACTTGTATAGCCATTCCTATGTATGTTTATTTGGTCATAGCCTGTATTCGTATAGGTGGGTACACTTGTGGGTACAAAGCTTGCGTCCGCAAGGTTTTGTTGCTTGGCAGCTAACTAACTAAAGCAACAAGATTTTGAGTTGTGTTTTCCTTTTAAATGCTTTAAAATGACAGTTAAACTTTCATCTTCTTTTTTTATTGCTGGTTGCAGTATTTTCCTAAAGCAAAGAGAAGAGTATGAATGAAGACCGACATGAAATTTGAAGTCATTAGTAATTGTTATTCATGTTCACAGATCAGTTTTTAAACTCATGGGTGTATTAAGAAAGTATTTGATTAGGGTGTGCAGGCTACTATGAACACTTGATTTTTATCAAGCTAATCGTAATTCGTAAGTGTTTGCAAGAGACTTGTGCATGGCTCTGACATAATTTATTCTATATGTTTTGATTTTTTGTGGTTAGTAACAATGTGCATAGTTAGGACTCTCAACGCCTTTGTCAAGAGTTTAACATACATCTAACACATCTGTATTAAGTACAAAAATGTAATTCTGCATGTTGGGAGATGATACAAGTGTAATCTTTTATGCATATAGCTGTACTCTCTCAAAAGCATGCATTAAATTGGTTGTTCTTTTAGAAGGAAGTGTGGAGTATAGAAGCGTATCTTGTAGGTATGTGTGGAGTGCGTTATTCATTCACCGTGATAACAATGTAGAAATGTGTGGAAATGCTTCAGATAATGTTTAGGTACACTTCCTGCAAATCAGCGTTTTGATTCAGTGCCTGGCGTTCGAAAGAATGGCCTGAAGTTTCAGCATGCTGCCTGGTAATAGGTACGAAAGAGAAGAACATACCCTCTCAGTGCTGCAGCTACGTGAAGATCAGTAACATTAGTTCAATCTTTGATTAGGCACCAGACAAGAAACATGGAGCTGGGCTTTCTGAACTGCAGCAAAAATTTCAGTAAGACTGTGTCTTTTCAGTAATGGTGTCTACTCTAGGACTGAAGGAACATTATTTTGATGACCAGGTTAGAGCTATGAAAGGTGGCATGCAACATAAGCGTCTCTTGCTGAGGCTCCACTGCAACCTTGGGCTGCACATCGCATAGCACCTGAGTGTGTAGAGGTGCTAAGCTGATGAAAAGCTGGACATGAGCCGACAATATGCGCTCACAGCCCAGAATGCCAACCTCGGTACCCTGGGCTGCATCAAGAGAAGCGTGACCAGCAGGTCGAGGGAGGGGATTCTGCCCCTTTACTGTGCTCTGATGAGACCCCACCTGGAGTCCCGTGTCCAGCTCTGGAGCCCTCAGCACAAGAAGGAGCGGGTCTGGAGGAGGGCCACAAAGATGATCCAAGGCTGGAGCACCTCTGCTATGAGGAAAGGCTGAGAGAATTGGGGCTATTCAGCCTAGAGAAGGCTCCAGGGAAAAACTTACTGTGGCCTTTCAGTACTTAAAGGGGACTTAAAAGAAACATGAGGACAGACTTTATAGCAGAGCTTATGGCGATAGGACAAGGGATTGTGGCCTTAAACTAAAAGAGGGTAGATTTAGACTTAGGTATAAGGAAGCAGTTTTTTATCGTGGGGGTAGAGGTTGCCCAGAGAGGTGGTAGAAGCCCCATGCCTGGAAAGAGTCAAGATCAGGTTGGATGGGGCTCTGAGCAACCTGATCTAGTGGAAGATGTCCCTGCTCATTGCGGGGGGGTTGGGCTAGATCCCAGCTATTCTACAATTCTGTGATAGATCCTAGTGACCAGGAAGACCGAGACCTCTCTAGCTGCATGAAGTCATTGAAACTGAGGTGATAAGTCATGGAACTCAAATTCAAATAAGATAGGTTTGATACCTCTGTATAGGTTCGATAACTCTATGTATTACTTAGTGTATACAACCGATGCGGAAACACAATGCTGTGCTCTCTGGCTCGCCCTCTGCTTTTTACTTTTTGCTCCTACAAAACCCAGCTTCCTGAGCTTTTTATTACTGGAATACGTTTTATCTAAAATAAACAGACTAGTATTTGACAGGCAGTTAACTGGAGTTAAATCCTAATGTAGACATGCCCACACCAGAGAGATGTGTAAATGCCTTTGTCTATTGTGATCAGGCATATTTTTCTCACTGCTAAGATAGGCATCTTGAAAACCACGCTGAGCTGTATAAGCTTACTGGTATTGTAAGTAATATATACTTTTGTAGGTTATATTTAAGAGATTAGAAAATGTTCCTGGATTTGAGTTTTTCCACCATGCCTTACTCTTGTGAGAGCAGTTGTTTCACTCTTCCCCTCTCTCTGCTCTGGTTTTTCCCTTGCTCTTTGGTGGTTTTGGGGGGGAAAGTTGGTGTTGGAATTTAGGTAGACGAATAAGAGTTTTGAAACTGAGATCGGCAGAAGAGGATTCAGTAGGAGTTAAAATATGCTTAACTCACTGTTCCAGAAGTACCATCAACTGGAACGGAAAGCTATTTAAATACAAAGTTTCCTATAATATTATCCTATTCTATGTTGTTAGATTTGCTTCACTTCTCAGCTACGCTATTCACAAAGTTATACTTTAAATCACAGTAGATTTGAAATAACTATGCTTCTAAATCAGCCTCATAAGTAAAGTTGTTAATAATTATGAACTACAAGAAAAATTCTGTACTAAATAAACATTTGTGGGAATTTAGACTCCTCCTTTTCCAGTGAAAATGCTTGCAGGCTCAGTATTTTTTTGCAGGCATAGTTTGATACTTATCAAATGCAACCTAGAAGGTTAAATGGTTTTATAATGACTTTTGGTTTATTTATTTGGTTTTTTTTTTTCAACTTACCGACCCACCGCAAACAAAAGGATGCAAAAGTGACTGGCATATATACAAATAAGGTTCTGACATTGTATTTTGTTTTTTAATCTGGTGTTTTAAGGGCAGCTTTACTGGTATTAAGCTGCATTTCTTTTGTTGATGAGTGTTTAGAATCGGAAACAATTCTTGGTAACGAGAGGTGGAATCCCAAACCTGAAATCCCTATGCAGTCTTGAACAGTGATTTGCAGTAGTATCACCTGCCTCCTCTATGACAGTGTTTTGGTGAAAATGGACTTTTCCCTCTCTGCAGGTGGAAAAGGAGCAAATCTCTTGTAGTTTGTATTAAAAATGATACTTTCTTTCTCCAATATTTTTTCTCTGTTGTCTTGTTAAAGCCTATTCTTACTATTCCTGGGCATATTAGAGGTGGCTGACGTAGGCTAATCCATAAGCAGCTGAGCAAGTGGCCCTGTTAAGAGCCTTAGCCTATGGGAATACTGGAGGTAGGAGCCAGTCTTACCGTGCTGGGGTCAGCCTGGAGAGGGGTTTTTGCAAAGTCTCGAGGAGAACCAGGGGTTTCACAAACTTGTCGTTTTGAGTGTCTGAGAAAAACCTCTTTCACCTTGAAGACTTAAGTGGACTTTAAAGAAAGTCCTATTAAATACAAGTCTGTAACACTGAACATTAATGTTAGCCATTTATTTGGTTGTTACAGCATGTGTTAAAGAGCTGCTGCTGCGCATTTGCAGCCTAATGTGTTTATTAGACGGTCTTCCCAGTGGCATCTTGAAGTGTCTTTCAGCTAAAAAATTCATGAGCATTATTGGCTTTCAGGCTGGAAATGGAATATGTTGTCTTCTTACTGTCTAACACACGACTCTAAAGCCATTACACAGGAGAAAGGGAAAAGATATTGGTGAGGAAGAAGCCTTTGGCTTAAACATCTGTTTATAGTCTGTTACGGCTTTTTGTAGACTGAGCAAAAATGCGGACAGTAGGTGTTGGAGCCAGTTTTCTGTTCTGTTATACACAGGCTCAATGGCATTTGCTAGTAAATTATGTTCCTTTTCTTAGTTCTAGTTTGTGGAGTTCCAGAATAAAGTAGAAGTTAGTAAATATTGCCATAAATCTTGTTTTAATGTTACCAAATCAAAGTGTATCTTCTAAGTAACAAGTTTTATTTTCAGACAGAAAAGGCTGCAAATGCGCATCAGATGTTAGTACAAGTCCTTTAAAGGTGACTAGAGTTTTTCAGCTTGCTTCTACCACCTTCCTCATAGAAACTGTTTTCTATTTTTGCTTTATGCTGCGTGACTATTGTAAGGTGGCAAAGATTTTGGCAGTTTCATCTATAGTGAAAGCGGTAGTGCAGTTTCAGGAAGAAAGCATACCTTTCAATAAATTAATTTGTATTTTTAATATGAGTTTACCATCACCAACCTAGATGTTGGACATCTTGCTTGTTTTGGCAGACTAGCGTTGTTTTGTTTGGGGTATACCCGAATGCCAGGTGTTCGGTGATAAGGATGGGTATAGTAGTTGGTTGTAAAACATGTGGCTTATGTATACCAGGGATCCAGGAGGATGGTTTAATATATCTTTAACTTTCTTTTCTGTCAGACTTTTTAGTGGTGGATCTCTTGCTTTAATTTAATTTTACCAGACAATAAAGTCTTCCCCCCTCTCCTTTTATTTGCCTTGATTTTCACCTCTGTTTTTACTCATTTCCAGACCCTTATCCATGTGTCTCTGGATTTGTCAAAATACCCGTGGAAGAGAAAGCTTGCACACGAGGAGGCTGCGCTTCAGTGCGTGGGGCGGGTGGGCTCAGTTAGCTGATGGGGATTCTGGCGGTGATTCTATGATGAAGAGCGCTGGGAGTCAAAGCAGCCCTTCCTCCTGAACCGCTGTGGCTCACCAGGAAAAGGTTGGCCTTGGGCTCCAGTGGCTCCAGTCTCTGATCTAGTGTCTTATCCTGCCTCTGACAGCGATTTCCTTTTGAGGCCTGGGAAAGTGGCTAGCAGGCATTGCCTTCTTCAAAAGGGTTGAAGATGGCAGTACGTATCAATATTAAATATTTTCCGATTCAGAAATGGAGCCAGTGAAAAGAGTTCATAAGCAGGAAAAAATGTGAAGAATCAGAAGTTGCATGTGACTTCCAACTTTCCTCTGGCTTCTACCAGAATTAATGCTATGTGGGGTACATGAGTAATTTTGAAACCGAGACTGAAAGCTTCTAGTCATGAGAACTTCACAGGAAAAAAGTATGAATTGTAGTGGATGTATGTTTGAGTTTATAATTAACCACAGGAATACGAGCTGTTTATATTTTTAAATTGGGCTGTTAGAGAAATTTTTTGCCAGACTTTTCCCTGACTTGTAATACTTTGGTCAGTAAACAGTATTTTTGCTGTACATTGCTCAATAAAACAGTGGCTTCAGTAAATCACTTCTATGTTTATCAGTTGTATCTACGCTAAATGCATGTATCGGTGTGCTGAAAGGCTGGTAGTGTAGTACTGCTACCTGATTGCCCGCTATATGGTACTTTACCTTTTGTTTGCTGCTTTTCAAATTGAAATAGCAGCTTTGAAGGTGTAATCCTCATTTATTCTTTAACTGCGTTTGTTAGGCTTATAATAAATCTGACAGTTTAACAGGCCTTGTTTGGAAGATGGCCTACCCTGATAAGAGATAAAATGCACATTATCTTCTTCTGCACTGACTCTGGATGATTAACTGGGTTCACTGATGCTGAGGATCAGTGCTGGAAGGTTAACTGCATGCCATGCTCCTTCGTGGCGTTTGAGGAGTGGAGTAGATGTTACAAATTCACACAATTGATTGTGCTAGATTTTTTTCTCTCTGCTCTTTCACGGGGCCTCTGGTTTTCTTTTTTTTCTCCCATGTGTTTTATTTTTGGGTTTACATTGTTTCAGTTTCTTCCCCTGTTGAAAGATGAATGTCTAGTAAAAATATGTTTACTATTGCTTCATAATTAGGTGAAGTCTCTCTGTGTACTCTAACTTAGAGCAGTTGCTGGTGGAGGATGTGCAGGAGGATGTGCTGTCACAACGAGAGCAGAAACTATTGTTTTGTTACTGATAACAAGAAAAAATGAATTGAAGACTCTTTCAGGCTGTCGTTTCAGTCTCCCAACATCTGGTAGAAACTGGTTAGTACAGTCTCAGTGACTGTGATTATTAACGTATACTGTCCAGAAGTTTGCTCATTTAATTTTTCAGTGTTTGTGATTTACATTTAACAATTGGAAGAATTAGACAGTGTTTTTATCTACAAGTATTTTGGATGCTTAGGCCTGTGGTAGCGAAATGGAGAGAGCAGGAAATACGCTTATGGTATTAAATGTAAATACAAACAAAGTATTTCCTTACCCAAGGTGTCCTGTTGGTACAGGTCAGCTGTTGGAGCCTAAAATTATTTCTTTAGGTATTTTTAGCAATAATAATTCCGCCTCTCTAATTATCTCCTTCCTTGTATGAGAATGCTGCAGTGACTGTATTTATCTTTCCATTGCTCTGTTGCTCCTCGTTGATGCCCGGTGGAATTGAAACTTGAGCGGCATCTGAGTCAGCAGTAGAAGTTCAGCTCTTAGTTATTGTAGATTTGTTTGTAGCACAAATGGAAAAAACCTTAATATATATTGAGAAGAAAAATCTGCTACCACCACTGAAGGCAAAATACTAATCTCACAGTGGGATATTGTGTTTTGGAGTGCAATACAGCTGCCAGTCAACTTGCACAATAAAAAAGGGAGTGCCTGGTCTTGCGTGACAGTTCATTCTGCAAGACATGCATTCGAATTCAGCTTTGTAAGACCTTTTCTTTCAAATAAAAATTGGGTTAGTTCAGCATCGGACATATGATGCTATTTTTTTCATGAGCAAACATATGTCTCCATTTCTCTCTCCTCAATGCAGTGATTTCTGCTGGTTTTGTTTTTACTAATTCCCAATTTGGTTAATCCTTTTCCTGTTCTATACCATGCTAAATAAGCCTTACCCACTTCTTCTTGATTTTTGTTTCAGAAAGCATATGGTAGACCTGGTATGACATTTCCATTTCTTCTAAAGCAGTAAATGAACCAAACTGTTCAATTTCTTTGTCTGTCTTTTTTCTGGAAATTCCTGCAGAGGTGTAGAAAAAGAACAGAGGAGCAGGACAAATGCTGCTTTCTAATCTAAGGTAGTTCCCTGTAGGTGAGGTCTGCTGGAGCTAGAGCCTGTAACTTGTCATTCTATTCACTGTGGCTTCAGTTTTGAATTGTCATGTTTCCTGGAAAAAATCAGACTTCAAGTTTGGGAGCTTATTTTCTGGTCTGATAAGCTATCTATGTGGTTCAGGAGCCTAAGGATATTTAGAACAACTTTAGAAGTTCCTAAATTATCTTGTTAAAGAATATTAATTTATTTAATGTTATGAATTTTTGTGTATTCTAAAACTAATAGTAATAATGAATAACCAAGAAATTTTGAGATAGATAAATTAATGTGTGTAGAGGGACTTAGGGCAGAACCTAAAAAGCACTGTAGACAGTTTAGCTGCTCCTGACCCACAGGTGTTTGTACATCTAAAATTCATTTATCAATTCCATCTAAATTCATGAGGTTTTCCCCTTCTTACTTGAAAGTTTCCTAGGTGCCTGCTCTTTGATACTACATGTGCCCAATAGTACTTTCTTCTGAAAAATGTGGTTTTAGTTCCTTGCTTATACGACCTTAAATTTGTAGAGGTATCTAGACTCTTCAGAGATCTTCATCTAGTAATATGCAGAGATCTTGAATGTGAATTAGCTCATGGAAAAAAATTTCACATAGCTGCTTGATTTTTAAAAGGCATGAGGAAACTGGGAGGGTGCTTACCTCTGACTCAACTTGTTAGAGTCATTGCTGAGAAATGGGAGATACGGGTTTGCTCCCCTCTTCAGCCTAAAGTATGCAGACCTCAGTCTCTTGTGTCTTAAGACAGTGTTTGAACTACTTACCAGTGAGTTTAGTTGGTGTGGGCTACACACCGAAAGATTCCTATTGCACTGCAAGAGATAATTAACCTTGCCCACTTTGCTTCATAAATGTCCACTTTTGGCAAGCAGATAGCCTACCACCTAGGAGGCTGTCCTGCGAGATGAGAAATAGACTTGTAACCCCTCTGCAAAGAGGGGACTGAATCTCTGTTGCCCAGTTTCTGGCTTTTCTAGTTGGTGCATAGTGTTATGGAAGAGCAGCGCAGCAGATTATCTATTCACAGCTTCAAAAAGCTGATTCCTCCTCATTTCTCCTAACTCAGGAGAGGGTTTCAGTTGCTGAAACCCAAGGGAATAGCAGAACTTTACCTATCCCAGTCATCCCCTGAATCCCTAGGGAGATAGAGTTTGGGGGCACATCCTTTTGATTTTAGTAGTGTACTAGATACTGCTGAGTGGCTTTCATTTTGGCCTGTGAGATTTTTTAGATTGACTTAATATTGTCTATCTAGCTCTTCACTTTCCAAGGCACCTAACTCTGGATTTTTCATTCTGCACCTACAGCACAGGAGCTGCAGAGCCTGGACAGGTTTTTGAGGTGCAGAATGTGATTTTTAATTAAGACATAGAGAGAGCAGAAAGCAAACACGATAGTAGGTGGTAGATTTCCAGAAAAGTTTTATGATGAGTAAAAAGAAATGGGTTAACTGGTTCTAAGAACAATCTGATAATGCTGCTGAGAAAAAGACATAATGGCTTGTTAAGTGCAAATAAAGTAATACTAGTAATAAATAAACTGTTTGTTTAGATCCAGTTACTACATTTACATGGGGAGAAGGTGCTAGTTTCATAATAATGGTACCACTTTTATTCTCGTAGATACAGAAGGATGAAGTTTGGATGTTTATGGTGGGAGGTTGGCTTTAATGTGTCCTCCGAAGGCTGCTACCATAGACGTGCTGGAATTGCTACAGAACAGCATCAGTGTGAATGCAAGAACTGAGCTATGCATTGGTGGAGTTACTGGTGAAACTTTGGTTCTTGCAAAAATAAACTTCCCTTTGAAGTAAACCTGGCAGAGTAGGTGGGAAAACTGTCAGTAAGTGTTCCTATTTGCTTTCAGGGGGAAGAAGGAGGAGTGGAGGGGGGTGTTCCCCCTAAATGCTGAGCTCTGACTTTAATTCTTACTAGTCTTGGGGGAGATGACGACTGTTGAATGTTTGACAGGTTTTTGTGAATTGTGCTTGCTTTTCTCAAGAAAAATGGTTAACCGATTTAGGTTTCTCAGGTATTACTTGGGAAGCATAAGAAATGAAGGGATTCCCCAGCCTAATTTTTCTTCTGAACTTTAGGTCACCGTCCTGAGTCTGGCTCGGAGATCAGATATCTCGAATGTACAGCTTTCATCATGCTGATGATCTTTTTTCTCACCCCAGTCTGTGAAAAATTAGTCATTGGAACAGAGCCCCAAGGACAGTTCCAGCTTTCCACTGATGTGAAACTGCTGTCTCCTTACAATTTCTCTTTAATTATCATCACAGTTTTCTTAAGAGTATGTTGCTCGTTCCTTGGAGCTCTACTTGTGATAATTATGAAATTGTGTTTTATCAAGAAAGTGCTTAGCTCATAGCCAGTTAGACAAATGTATATTTCTACTTTTGTATTTAGATAAATTAGGATGTGAATGGCTGCTGGGGCCAGAAACCAGTGAAGATATGTAGTTGTTAAGGAACAGCCAGTGTCACAGTCCACACTGGAGACTGCAGTAGATGTTTTACGCTCTGCAGTAAGGTTGGTGTTGGTGTGGAACTGTGAATGGACTGACGGACGTCACTGGGGGTTCTCCAGCGAGTACGGACTGATGGAGTTTGTGACGGTACATCTTCCCTTTGAGAGCTCAGCTCTGCTCTGCCGCAGAACTAAGGCCTTCTTGCTCTTCTTGCAATGGGTTGTTCTCAAAACGGTGGCAGTATGTATGTACATGTAGATACACATATGCATGTATAGACTCTATAATAGAGAAAAAGATAATCCAGGTATTTTTCAAATAGAATCTGATACCATGCATGTCAAAGACTAGCTGGCAGCTATACATTTAAGGTATGATACAGTCTTTTTCATGACACTTGGTCAATATCTAGAAAAAAGAAAGTTACTCAATTTTCTGCTCGAACTGGTTAAAAAATATTTTCAGTACAAAGAAAGGAATTTCTGTTCTTAGGAGTTTTTTGGGTGGGGTTTTTTTTATTTATTTAGAAAAACGTTAGATGATGTTCAGTTCTGAATCTGAGACAGCTGCAAGTCTTAATTTGCTTCCTCCAGTTTCAATAAGTAGCCTTTATCAGCATCCCTGTAGAACTGCTTGGATCTTAGTGTCCAGGCTGTTTCTGACAGTATCTTCATTCAGCCAGGTCATTGGGAAAACTAGGAGTTCCAGTGAGAACATCCTAGTGCCAGCAATCTCTGGCTGCTAGGTTTTATACAGTGTCAAGAACAAAAAGAAGAAGAGAAGGGGACCCCAGTTTTAACCCAAACATTCCCCTCATTAAGTTCAATGCATGCCTGAGTTGGCTAGCAGAGGGAAGAACTGGTGGGGCAGAAATGAAGGGCTTGAAGGAGGTGATGGACCCCCACCTTGTTTTGATATCTGATTTCCATTTTATGCCACTGTGAAGTGATCATGGAATTACAGGCTCCAGCTCTTATATTAGCACAGTATGAATCACCTCCTGGAGACACTCACCTCCTTCATGGCCCTCGTGTTTATTTTTGTGCTAGTCCCAAACAACACAGGAGCTCTCTGAGATGTCTGGCAATGTCTCTCTACCATCATCCTTACAAAACTGGCAGCAACTAGGCAGATGGTGAGCTAGCGCTGCCCTGCATTGCATGAGCTTTGATCATTCACATCAGCTCCCTGTGCCCTTTGTAGTAGTGTTTTCTGCCTCTGGAATATCAGTACTTACTGAGGAGCGCATGATCTGGGGCAGGCGAGTTTCGTGTGCTCTGATGGTGCACAGGACAACAGGCGGCCAGGAGTGGGGCAGGATTTCCACGGGCTGTTTATTGCACAAATTATAATAAGCTTGTGTTGTTTGAACATGCTATAGTTTAAGAAGTTATTTTCTTTATGAGGTAGATTATATGCACAAAATATTGGTCAGTTCCTTACTGTTCTCTAGAGTTGACAGATGTTCTGTTTCTACGGTATTGTATGTGTACTTGTGCAAGCATTGTCTTCTGGTTTTTAACTAAAGCTGCGCCTCCTACCTTTTCACGTAGCTGAGATGCACGTTTCGTTTCATGTATTTCAATTCTGTTGTGCTCTTCTTGTTGTGTGGCACTGTGGCTTCCCCTTTGTCTTTCCTCATTCAGCCTTGCAAAATTGCCTTGAAAAATCAGCAACCCAGGCACAAAAGGTAGTAATCTGTTCTTACGTAACTGGTAACAATCAAAGAGATGATAACGCTTTACTTGGCCGCCAGAAATTTTCTTCTGAAGCAGTTTTGTATGGCATTTTGTAGGGTCATGAACACAGTATTTTTATTGGTACCTTTCAAACAAACTCTGTTTCGAATGGTAGATTTGCCAAGTAAAAACTGAGTTGGGCATGGAACAAGAAACTTAAAAATATGAACAGAGAACTGATGACTTTTCCACCATAAACCTTTCTCGCAATTTCTTTCTTTTAGTTGCTGATATGTGTTCAAGATGAGTGGGATGGGAGAAAATACCTCTGACCCATCCAGGGCAGAGTCAAGAAAGCGCAAGGATCCTGATCAGCTTGGACCCAGGTTAGACCATTTGTGTCTGAAGATGTTGAATGAGAAAGACTTAGAAAAAATGTAGCGTGTGCACATATTTTTCATAATCATTTAGAAAATTGCAAACTTGCCATTCTTGCAGAGCAAAGTCAGTACCAAACTACTCCAATTCGGTGATCCTGTGTCGTTGTGGGTTTTGGGATGGGGAGTATGGAGGCATTGTCTTTTCTTACTATTTTCTTGTTTGTTTTAAATCTAACCTAGTGCCAAAATACACAATTTGGGTGATAATGTAGAAGGTATGTAAAAATATTTTTTGGCTAATCATTGCCGAGAGTCTTCAGTCACTCATCTGGCAATCTAAGATTTTTTTTACCACCTCTCTTGTATGTCATAATCAGGGACTTGAAAAATATTTTTCAGTTTTATAGCAATTTGCAACACAAATTTTAAAGCAGAACCACTCTTTCAGCATTTTTGCTTGTGACTGTGTGTGTAATTTCACAAGGAGGCGGGGAGTATGGATTTGTTTGGTGTAACTTTTTAAGCTGTTTTGTTTTCTCATACACTGTCACTATATGATACTCCTTGGATTCTCAGCGCCACGTGGAGGGATGCTTGTAAATGTTCAAATCCCACCCCCCCAGTTAACCCTATGTGTTGAATTTCAAATCCCAAATCTCTTTTGAAACAAAAACATGACTGCTGGGGGAAAAAAGAAGTAATGTCTTTTTTAATGCTTCTTGCCGTGTTCCAGAGGAAACTTTTCTGCTTGAGAAACTTGTAAGTTACATTTTTTGTAATGAGAGAGGGCAGTTCTCAATGTTTTAGTTAAACTACTCTCAAACCATTTGAAACCATCTTTGAGCTGGCCAGAAGGCAAACAAACGGACATTAAATACAACATTTTTATAAACTCCTCTTTCAGCCCTAAAAGAAGCACTGAGAAACGCAATCGTGAGCAAGAGAATAAATATATAGAAGAACTTGCAGAGCTGATTTTTGCAAATTTTAATGATATTGACAACTTCAACTTCAAACCTGACAAATGTGCAATCTTGAAAGAAACTGTGAAGCAAATTCGACAGATAAAAGAACAAGGTAAGAAGGCTAATTAATTGACTTTCAGTATTTTCTGTGTATATTATTACTTTATTTTTGGCAAACCTGATGGTCTCTTCAGCTTTCCTGTAGCAAATTCCCAAGTTTTTTTTAATCAGTAATGAAAAATGCTGTAATGCCATGTAAATGGAGTGTGTCAAGTATCATGTTCACTATTTTAAAAATAAGCTTCACAGAAAATTCAGAAATTCCCTAGAGGAAAAGAAAATCGGTCGGTCCAGTGCGTGCATCTAATAGAATTGAAGTGAGTTGTGATTTTACAAAAGTTAAATTAGCAGGTGGCTTGGCGGGGGTGGGGGGGAAGGATGATGGATCCATGTGAAACAGGAATAGTCCAGTAGAGTGGGGTGTGAAAGTACTCTGCATCCCCGCTTTTGCTTTCTTTTGTTGGTATGAATAGATATTGTGGACTAAATTATCTGCGTCCCTTAAATGATGACATCATATCCTCAACTACAATAGAGTTGAAACTATTCTAATCTCTAGATAGGCTCCTGTTATAAATGTAAACCAGAGAACGTGACAGTTTTCTTCCTGTTCTTTGTCTAGAAGATTAGGTTTGTATTTCTTTTAATATAGTTCCTTTTTAAAAAAAAAAATCTTAGAAATTTTAAATTTTTGGAAGTGGGTTTTGTGGCACATGTCTATCTGGGTAGGCATGAATAGCACTGCAGGTGTTTGGGGCAGATTCAAATTCTTCAAGTAGGTGCGTATCACTTTTAATGTAGATGATTGCAATCTCTTCATAAACTGTGTTTAGAGTGATTCCTTTGGTTTCCAAACACTTTCATTGGCATCTTTCACTTTTTCAGTATTCTGTGATTTCTGTGGGAAAATAGTATTTCCTTCTCCATACTGTATGTGTGAAGTTAAAAAAGTGGAGATAACGTGTTGCATAATTTAGATGCAGATTGATTTCTGAAACAAGTAGATGTGTAGATCTGCAGTTTCAGACAACAGCGTATTCAAAGCCAAGTGGAAAGTGTCAAATTGTGTCAGCTGCCTCCAAAGAGTTTCTAACTGATTAATCTTCAAGAATGTTCTATTTTTCAGCTTGTTCTCCTTGCTGTTAGGTTGCCATAACTTTTAAAATGGAGATTCTACTGAAGTTGCCATGCCCCATATTAGAAGTCTGCCTTTTAACCTGACACAGTGTCCATCATCATTTTGCACCTTGCTGGCTTCTGAGATTTTTTTTTTCCCTCCTTTTCTTTTCTGCTTCCTTTTCTCACTTTCAGTTTTGGATTTTTGCTTTGCTGTCATCAGCAGACACATTCTGCTTACCCTTATCTGAGAAGGGATGAGAAATGACAACAAAATTGTGTTTTCTTAGGAAGTAGGTGCACAGCGAAAAATCTGTTAGTCCACTTGGTAATTGTCTCAACAGCTCCAGAAAATCTGCTCTGAAAATCTGGCTCTAACTAATGGCAACTTTGTCAAATCCAGGGTTTTGTTGTTCGTGACCAATATCATAAAAACAGTTTTCCTGTTGTTATAAAATGTTCACACTCATCAGACCAGGTTACGTGTAAATTACTGAAATTATCACAGGCCAGAATTGTACCAAAGCTGAATGTGCACTTAATTTTCTAAGCTCATAAAGTTTTATTGCAAAAACAACTGAAAATACAATTCTAAAGACAGACTAAAATGCTATGAATACTGTTTATTTCAACAAGTAGAAGTAGTTTGCAACCCTTGAGCAATAAAGACAGTAAATTACTCCTTATGATGTTGATTTGTTGCACAAGGTTCTTCAGCTGAGAACAGTTAGACTGGACTGGTAACTGTTTGGGTCTTGCCGTGAAACTCATAGCTGGTACAGACTAGACTTTAAGCTTCTCTAAGGGGAATTGCAAAACACTGAGACCTTCAAGGTGGTCATTAATAGCATCTCAAGATCTAGAAACAAAGATTAGAATTCTTGAAATTAGTCCTTTAATTAAAAGTTTGATACCGATTTCTACATAGAAGCTACATCTGTTTGTTGTAATAACAAATTTAAAAGGCTTTTCCTTTTAAGAAAAAATTCAAATGACAGCATACTCTGAAGTGCAGTGTTGTTTTGGAACAGGCATTTCATTAACAAATAGGTCTCACAAGCAGTAAACACTCAAACTGCATGACCAGTACAGTACACCTATAGTTGCGTTGAGTGCCACAAAAAACCTGACCTAAGCAAGGCAAACAGATTGAAGACCTAATGAGGCTGTTACCGTTGCCGTCTCACGTTTTTTACGTAATTTATCACCTCGTGGGGAATCCTGCACTTACATATACTCATCATTTAAATGCATTAACTTTTAGGTTGTTTCAGATCTTTCTAATTGCTTTTCCACTGCCAAGACATGTTAGAACACCTTTACAAAGGTGAAACATTTGCGTTGTCTTAACAAGATCTATCTCTAAAACAAAATGATGACAATAATCCTATACTTGCTTAAAGTGTCATGAGACTAAAGTTAAAAATAATATTTTCGTACAGTTGTTTTGTTGATTTTTGGTGTTACATGAAATAGTATGAGAGACTAAGGTTAAAAATCATGTTTTGTTGATTTTTAGTGTTACATGAAATACCTGTAGGAGAAAACTAAATGAATGTCCTAAAATTGCTAAGTGATTCTACACTAACACAGACAGATTAAGATGACTCAGCTTTTGCAGTGGGTCTGCTCTGCGTTTCTTCAAAGACAGATTAAATTAAATTAGCAACAGATTAGATTAAATTAGCGAAAACTCATTTTAGAGTTTTATTATGTAGAAGTTTTAGTAAAGAGGTTAGATTTTTGAAATAAATACCAAAAATTCTTCACAGATTTTCTTCGTCTATAAATAGAATTGCACATATAGGTCTAATTACTGACAAAAGCGCAGTCAGTTATAAATACCTTGTAAAGCCACTGAAAGCAACAAGTTTTATAGCTGCTACTGAGATTTGACAAGGAGACTTTGTTCTGGGTTCTAGGAGTGGAAACAAGGAAAGAAGAAATACAGATTGACGTTCATTTCCCATGTCAAGCTTGCTGGGCTGGTAGCTGAAAAAAAGTAATAGATTTTTTTGTTGTAGTAGTACTATATAATTTAGTATAATGTTATCCTGATCTATTGTATATGCAAATATATATTTGCAATACTATATCTGTTATCTTTGTATCATTTCTCACAGTATATACTTCAAAGGTTCTTTAGTTGTGGTATGTTAGCGAGTCGGTTTATTACAATTTGAAAGCAAGTTATAAATATAAGCGTGTAACTGAATTCATTAGAAGAATTAAAAGATATTTGGAAGATGTAACTATTGTGTGTAGTTTTAGCCTGGGTTTTGAATTCATACTTGGGGAAATGAAGACAAGTTTCTTTACAAAAGCTTAATTTTCTACTGAGGGCTTTTACCATATTATCTTACTGTGATTGGATAGAGATTTGTGGATGTCCAGAGGAGATGAAAAATTGTGATTCTAGCATGAAGATGAAACAGGAGTTGTATTCATGTAAACCTTAAGTGGATATTTCTACTGGGGATCTGAGAGTTGGGTTTCAAGTACTGAGGGGAAAAAAATTGTTCAGGTTTTTTTTTATAGCATGAAAGTGATATGAAATGGTGGTTTCATGGTTGTTTTACATAGTCGTGAAAGTGTAAGCTCTCCTGTTATTTGCAGTCTGTGTTAAGTTACTTTGAAACAGTAATAGTCATATATGTTGCAGATGTGTTCATAATGTATACAGATGTGTACAAGCACAGTAAGGTCCGATTTGCACGTGCTTAATTGAAAAAACTTGATTTAGGCAAGTGTAAAGACCGCTGGGGGTAAATGTTCCTTTATATGCCAGACAGCCAAGAAGCTATAAAGCCATTTGATTGTACTGAAGAAATATATCTAGTAAAATAATACCTGATTTTAGGATCCTACCTTATTTTTAAGAAACAACTTCAACACTTAAGACAGATTCATTTCAGTTGTGTAAGTACTGCTGGAAATGTTTTCTCACGTGTGAAGACAACAAAATTCTGACAGCAAATAAAAGGAGTCTGTGTTTTCTTCTTCCTTCATTTACAATAAGTTGTAGTCTTTCACATCAATCTCATTTGATTTCTACCTACAGTAGTCCTTTTCTTGTATCTTACCATCTGCCTGTCTCCTCTCATTATGGTAGCGTTTTTCTTTCTCATTATTGCTTTTGGTTGATCCGTACCCCTTAGCTGATTTTTTTTTTCCTTCTAGGTATTAAGCAGGATATAAAAATTAAACCTTTGCCCTTAGTTTAAAGCTCTTTTTATCCATCATGCTAACCTCAGTCTCAGCAGGTAAATAGCTCACATTTTAAAGCAGAGACTATTTGTTACATTTCACTGCTTGAACATCTCCTGGTTCAGGCTTTGAAACCTCCTTTTCTTCATTATTCAGTTGTGCTTTTACCCTCTTCTCTGGATATCAGAAATGCAAAAGGTACAGAGAACGCAGAAGATCACCTTAAGATCCCTCAGCGGTTTCTCTAGCTAAGCAGTCTCCTCTGACCCTTGCAGTAGGAGCGCTGAAGAATGTGTCCTGACGTCAAGTACAAGACGTGGGTTTTGTTCTCAAGTCCCCTGAGTATCTTTTATTAAACTCCAGGTCTGCATATCATATTTTTCTCCTTCTACCTTCCATGCCTTTCTGTTTTCTGTAGCCTTCTTTTAGGATGGCATCCACCTGTCTTACTTAGATTCACAAACGGTGGGATATAACCTGCTGTGCCAAAGTATCCCCAAGTGCGATTTTATGTCTTGGTTCCGTTTTCCTGCAGAGTCCAGCTTTCATGCGTCACCAGTTTCTGAAGAGGCTTTGTGTTCCGTAGATCAGCTTTTCAGTAGTACGGGGAAGGAATATCAGGGTGGTGGTTATCGGTCTAGCTGTTAATGTACGCTCTTGAGTTGCCAGATCTTGTTTTCAGAGTAGCCTTACAAGACAGACCTTGGAGAGGATGAATCACCATATGAAAGCTAAACAACGTTGGGAGAAGGAGACATACTTAATGAAGAGCGATGTGCAAGAGCTATGGAACCTGTATGAATTTAAAAAGGCAGCATGTTGTTAATCATATATATCTTCTTTTTCTGGTTTTGCATTTGATAGCAAAAGCAGTTTTTGCTTCCCTGTAGCAGTACTACTTTCTAATCACAGGGTCACTCCAGCAGACAGTCTATTGTTGCCTCCAGCGCCAGTATGCAAGTAAAATAGCTTGCTAAAGGAAAACGGCATGGTCTTAAAGCTGTAATGAGGTGTTACTTTGGCTGCTGCTACTTTGAATTTATCAGATCTGAATTTAGATTCATATTTCACAAGGTATTTAAGCAACTGCCTAACTTTAAGCAGACGAGTAATCCCTGTTAAGTCAGTGGAACTACTTAAAGGTTTAAAGTTATATGCATAAATGTTTTGCCAAATCAGGATATTAAGACAAGAGAGCATAAGCAGACTTTTTTTTTTGTTTTGCAACTATTTCAGTTGGTCAGTTTTACTGTAATTGTATTTTTTTACGTTGGTCATATTTGAGATGGCAGAAGATTTAAAATTGATGCCAATTTTTGATTATTTTTTTTTAAGGAGTTCTGCATGGCTATTATTATTGATATGTGCTGTACTTTCAGCCTGATAGGATTTTAAGACTGAATTAAGCGTCAGAGGAATTTGTGCTGTGAAGTCAAGCAATTTATGCAGAACATTTACAAAAAATCTATTACTGAATTTGCTTTGCTGTCTCCTCTACCTACAGCTGAGAGTGGTGCACTAAAAATGGCTTTGATCTTCCTCTGTACGTTGTAAAGCTTTTTTGCTAAATATCCAGTTACGTTGACTTTGCTACTTACATGCCTGCAGATAGCTACCGATTCACTGAAGAATTCAGACTGGTTTTAGGTAATGCAGACCATCGGTTTCTTTTCTGGCTCTGAAGAAAGGTACTCATTAGCCAGCAGACCCATCAAGTGGGAAATTTCCTGAGCTTTCTTTATTTTACTGGAGATGCATATCATGCAGACTAGTTGGCTGAGGCCTTATCTGCACATAAGTTACGGCATTTTAGCTATACTAATAGTTTTCTGTGGAAGCAGTGTTGTAATTTAATTAATACGGCTTATAAGAGGAGCAGCTGAGGACACCTGTATGACATATAGCTCTGTCCACACTGGGCTCAAACTATTGAGAGAGTTGGGATTGTTCAGCCTGGAGAGGAGAAGGCTCTGGGGAGACCATATTACAGAATCACAGAATGTTCAGGGTTGGAAGGGACCTCTGTGGGTCATCTAGTCCAACCCCCCTGCCGAAGCAGGCTCACCTACAGCAGGCTGCACAGGACCTTGTCCAGGCGGGTCTTGAATATCTCCAGAGAAGGAGACTCCACAACCTCCCTCG